>WNFP01002799.1_pt1 | contig 13921 bp, 13 predicted proteins | sample 5400201 | NCBI WGS metagenome assembly WNFP01 (sample SAMN13153355, study PRJNA577476) | soil metagenome | isolation source: 115 cm saprolite under Madrone tree | place: USA:California | collected 2016-06-14
CGCGACTTGTTCCTGGAACGCGCCCGCTGCGGCCAGACCGCTTCCGCTCACGCCGATTTGTCCGAAACTCGTGAGCGCGCTTAGGATCCCGTAGATTTCTTCTTCGCTGGGCTCGGCCGCCCGGCCGGCTGCCCTGGCCAAGGTTGAGCCACTTCCAAATGACGATGAGGTCGAAGCCACACCACCGCTGCCCGCTTCAACTGCCGCTCCCACGCCACCCGGCCCCGTCCCCGCGACGCCCGCGCCACTCGACCCTGTCCCCGCAACGCCCGCGCCACTCGACCTCGCGGCGATCGAGCCGCCACCGCCTTTTGATCCTTGCGCTGCAGCAATCAGCTCAAGAAGCTTTTGCGGATCATTCAGCAACTGCCGGAATTGGTCTTGATCTTCACCGAACGAGGCTGCCGCGAGCTGTGCCGCCATGCTCGCATCTTTCAACCGGGAGTCGGTCGCCACGAAGCAAATTTCGTTGGCACGGATCCCCTGCATGCCGGCGAGCGCGGCTTTCAATTGCTCGGCGAGTTCAGAAGGCTTGGCTTTACTGATCGGGAACGCACGCGCGAAGCGACCCAGCTCTTCCTGCGTGACGGATGGGAAAAACTGCACGCTGGCGAGACCCGCGGAAGAAAGCAACTGGGCGAACTGCTTTTCGGCGGGCGCCCCCTCGAGCGGCACGCCATCCAGGAGCAACTGCGAGCCGGTAGCACCGAGCAGCAATCCTGTGTCGGTCCCGAGAGGAATGGCTGTGCGAAGCTCACTGAAAGCGGTCTCCAGGTGTTCCGACGTGCGCGCGTGCTCGAAACCGTACAAGCGGGCAAACTTGAGGAGGATGTTCAAACTCCGGACGAATGCCCGGCCCGCCGTCGTTTTTGGATCCGTCTTCATCCCTCGCCACATGCGTCCCCTATGGGACTTCCTAACTAGTACCGTAGGCGTAGTGATTTCCCCCGGCAATGGTACAGAGGTTCCATGTGTCCGCGCGGTCAAGCCGCCAAAGGGACGGGTGCGAAGCCTGCACAGGGGGACAGGAGCCAGTCCGCGAAGGACAGGCGGGAGGGGAGCGCCGCTGACGGCAAAGCGAGATCCGTATCCGAGACTCTCGAATTTACCTAGCGAGCGCGACGCGGCCTCGGCGCCGCGTGCGATTGGTGACCACGGCAGGCATTGGCAGCCCGCCGAATTCCATGAGCAGCCGCCGCAAACGCGCGCGTTCTTCCAGGTCCATATCGACAAATTCAAAGGCCATGGCCTGAGGCCGTGCACCGCGTACAATGGCTTGCGCCTTAATTGTGCGTACTCCGTGGGAAAATTTCAGCGTGAGGAGAGAACCGGGCGCCAGGTGCCTTTGGCCCGCCCCGATCCCGCCGCCGAGATTCAGCTCGGGGATCGACAACCTGAAGTTCTCTCTAAGATTGGTCGTCACGGCGATAAGGTTGCGCGAAAGCTTCAACCGCGCATAGCGCCGCTGACGGATTACGGAGGAGTTCGGCTCGGGATCCGTCGGTTCCAGCGTGAGTTCCTTGTGGTCCAAGCCGCTGGCCACAATTTTATCCATCGCCAAGGTTGGGTCGATTCGCTGCAGGGATTGCGCCGCGGCGATTCGCAACTCGCTCGGATAAACCCAGCGCCACACCTGCCGCGCGTCGAGAATATGTTGCAGCACCGGGCTGGCGGCGCTGGCGCGCAAGCGGCCCAGAGCTTCGATTGCTTTCACGCGTATGAACCCCGTTGTTCCATCGTTCTGGGCCAGCTCAACCAGCTTGGGAATACAATCAGGATGGCCGCTCATTCCCATCTCATCGATCGCCAACGGGCGGATCATCATATCGAGCGAATCATAGAGCGATATCAGCAGGCGCGCCCGATGGTCCACGGGCACGGAGGAAAGCTGCCGGACCGTCCGGTCATGCGCGGAACGCGGCCACTGCGACAGCCGCACCGGTAATATTTTTTCGACGCTCTCCGGAGAAAGCTGGCTTAGCAAGCCAACCACTTCGGCGGCTTCCGCCGCCGTCGCCGTTTGCAGGGTCTCGATCAGGTTCTGCGTGGATTGTTCGCCGACGCCGCGAACAATTTCGCACAGCAGCTCACAATCTTCGCGGAATCCGCAATTCCCAAAGCGGTTGGTGATGTAGCGCACCGTGGCCTTGGGCATCAGCGTCAGGATATCCAGCATGCCATCCGCAATCTGCCCGCTGCGCACGGCTTCCTCGATAAATTCCGGCATGCGCTCTTCGGCGCCGATGCGAGGCCGCAGGCTCTGTGTCGAGCCCGGCCGCTGGGTTTCCACGCTGTCCAGAGATGCCAAGGCCTGCTGCATCGCGGGATAACAACGCTTCGAGGCCGCTTCCTGGCTCATGCGCACGAATGCCGCGCTCACCAGCGTCTGCAACTCCGGCTCACGCTCAACGGCGAGCTGATTACCCAGCCGCCGGATGGCCTCCATCAGGGCGCTGCCGTCTCCGCTCCCATATAGTTCGGCAAGATCCGAGAGCCCGATCGCCGTGGTGCGGCGCGCTTCCGGGGCTTCCAACCCGATGCACGAGGCATACTTCAGAAGGATTTCATTGACCGTCTTCAGCTCGCCGCGCCGCAGCATGTCTTCCAGGAACGCGCGCACATTTCTCGGTGGAACGCACCAGGCCTCGTCCGATACCAGAACTTCCTTCTTATTTTCTTCGGGGACCTGCCCCCAGAATTCTTGGTCGAGCAGTTCGGTGTAGGACTCCACCTGCAGCCCGGCTTGCGACATCATCTGTTCCTGGGTTCCCAGAATTTTGCGCAGGGCTTCAATTTCCGAATTCATGCGGTCCAGCAACTGCTTCACGGCATTCACGCGCAATTCGCCGCGCTCATAGCTGTCCAGGGCGAAGCGGATGGCCACGTGCTCGGCCAGCTTCAAGAGCATCGGCGTATCCGCTTTTTCGGTGGGCGCCTGCGCTGCAAGACCCGCCAAGGCCTGCTGCAGGGTGAATTGCGCACGGACGGGCATGGTACTCAGCCGGGATTGAAATGTCGGCACATCCAGCCGCGATTCGGGATCTTTCCTTGATTTGCCGAGCTGCGCAAAGAGCCCGAGCATGGAACGCACACTTTCTTCTTCTACAAGAAAGCCGCCTCCGGACCCACCGCCTCCACCCGGAAGCCCTCCGGCAAGGGTGCCGATGCCTCCACCTCCACCTCCACTTCCACCGCCACCTCCAACCGCACCTCCGCCACCGCCGGGCCCACGCAGCAAAGCTGAAGCGGCGAGCCACTTTCCCGGCGGAGCCGCTCCAGCTCCACCCGCAGCCGCAACTCCTCCGCCACCGGAGCCTGTACCGGTTCCTGCTCCACTGCCGCCGCCGGAGCCTCCGAGCGCTCCACCCCCGCCGCCGGCTTCCCACAAACTTCCGGCGCCCTTACCCGAGCCTCCGCCCGTAGCTGGAGAGTCGGTGCCACCACCACCCCCGGGAATCCCGCCGGAGCCTCCGCCCCCGCCGCCGGGCACGCCACCCATTCCAAAGCCCGGACCGCCTCCGCCTGGTCCGCCAGCACCCCCGCGCGAGCCCTCCGCCGCAAGGATCATTTGCAGCAGCTTGTTGGGATCCTCGAGAAAATCCTTGAATTTGTCACTCTGTGCACCGAGGGCCTTTATGGTGAGCTGGGCAGCCACCTTGATGCCGGCCACGGAAGAATCTTCCGCCACATAGCGGATCTCATTGATCTTGATGCCTGTCTCACCGGCGAGCGCGGCTTTTAGTTGTTCGGCGAGGGAAGAGGGTTTTGCGTTGCCGCTGGGAAAAGCGCGAACAAAGCGCGCGAATTGGGCCTGCGTCAGATTGGGCGCAAAGTGGATGCTGGCAATGCCTGAAGTGATCAGCAACTGGGCGAAGCTGCGTTCGCCCGCGGCGGCGCCCAGGGGCACGCCGTCCAACAATATCTGATTCCCCGACGCGCCGAGTAGAACGCCGCTGCCTCCGCTCTCGTCAAGCGCGGCACGCAATTCTTTCCACGTGGTCTCAAACTGCGCCGCCGTGCGCACGTGGCCAAACTCGTAGAGCCGCGCGAACTTCAGAAGAATATTCAGGCTGCGGACAAACGTCCGCGCTCCCCCACGTGTTTCGGCGCTCATGCTTTGCGGCGAGGTAGCCTGCTCCTCCCGTCCTGTACGTTCCGTACTTCTACACTAAATTCCTCTCTCGTTGGAGACAAGTCTTGCGAAATCCAGTGTACCCATCTCAATAACAGATTCAGGTTGAATCATACCTTCCCGCGGGGCAAAAACAACCAGCAGCGGTGAATTGGCAAGTCTTGTATTGCCCATCTTTCGCCCCAGCCTTACAATACGCCCGTAAAGGTGCCTTGTTCTTTTGCCCGCGTAGTCTGTGGCGTGCCGGGTCGTCATACGGCATGATTACAGCCTCGACGCAACACAAAAGTATATGCCGGACCAGCCTTCAGCCGAACGCTTCAAGCCCGATATGCCGCAAATTCCGGGTGTCCCAGCGCCTGGTTCACGCCGTGTGCCGGGGACGAGCAATGCAGTTCGGCTTGTGGCCGGGCTTCTTGCCGTGCTGATCGTCCTCGTGCTTGGTACACGCTGGATCTTGCGGCCAAAGCACGTGGAAACGGTTGTTGCGCCCCCGCCCCAAATTGAAGTGCCCGCACCGGCGCCCGATCCAAACGCCGCTTTGCCTCATGCCACCGAAACGGAACCGGGCATTTCAACTATTGCCGAAATGGCCAAGCTGTGGTCGACCAAGGATTTCTTCATAAAAAATCGACTGACGGGTGAAAATGTTCCGGCGCTGCTAGTGCGTTTGCCGGCGGGTCCGGCGACGCAGCCGAGCGGCTATTGGGCCTTTGCACTGAATGCCCCATATGGCAACAGCTGCCAGCTCGAGTACATCGCGGATCCTGCGAAGCTTGCCACCGAATACGGCTTTCGAGGCTCGAAGCACCCCATGGTGGGAAACCCCTGTAGTCGCAGCGTGTTTGATCCCCTCAAGCTGACCAATCTGCCGGGAAATGTCTGGGTGCGCGGTGCGATTGTGCAGGGCTCGGATCTCCGACCGCCGATAGGTATCGAAGTACAAATACGAGGCAAGGAGATTCAAGCCGTCAGGATGGAATAGCGGGAGAACTGCGCGAGTCTCTTTTCTGGCCGCAGGAAAGAAATGAGAGCCTGCTCTTCTTGACAAACGGTAGCGCGGCCGGATAAACCTCTTGCGGTCATGTACAAACTTCTCGCGGACTTTCCCTCAAACTCATCAAGGCGCCGGTTTCTGCAGGGCACAGCCGCCGCATCCGCAACCCTTTTCACCCCGTCCGCTGCCATCGCCAGCGTTGCGGGAGATGATGTGCTACCGCCTGCGTTCTCGACTCTGAAGCCCCTCGGCGGGCGCGTGCACCCGATTCTGCCCGAAGAGTTTCAGGGGCGCCTTCGCAGGGCGCAACAGCTCATGTCCGAGCCACCGAAGTTGGTCGCTTCGGGATCATCCGTGGCGAAATATGACGCGCTCTTCATCGCGCCGGGCACCTCTCTCTATTACTTCACCGGTATTCGCTGGGGACTCAGTGAGCGCCTCCTCGGTTTAGTTGTGCCGCGGACGGGCCAGCCGATCCTCATCGTTCCGGCGTTTGAAGAGGGGCGCCTGCGCGAAAAGTTGCGTTTGCCGATCGAGGTTCGCGTGTGGCAGGAAGACGAGAGCCCCACGCGAATCGTGGCGGCTGCGCTGGCAGACCGTGGTGTCCGCTCTGGCCGCATTGGAGTTGAGGAAGCAACAGCCTTCACCTTCTACGACCACTTGCGGAATGCCGCGCCGGGGTTCGAATACGCTTCCGCCGATCCGGTGACCATTGCCTGCCGGGCGTACAAATCGCCGCACGAACTTGAGTTGATGCGCTTGGCGTGCGAGGCGACCTTCGATGTCTTCCGCGCTGTTTTCGCATCGCTGAAGGCAGGTATGACCCAGGAAGAAATCGGCCACTTTGTCGAGGGCGGTTTCTCAAAGATGGGGTTGCATGGAGGCGCGCTCGTGCTGCTCGGAGCGTCGGCGGCCCTGCCCCACGGAACGCTTCAGCCGCAGAGGCTGAAAGAGGGCGACGTGATTTTGATTGATGGCGGCTGCACGGTGGAGGGATATGAATCAGACGTCACGCGCACCGGCATCTTCGGCAAGCCATCCGAAAAGATATCTCGCGCATTCGAAATCGTGCGCGAGGCGCAGGACGCTGCTCTCGACGCGGCCCGCGCCGGACGCCTATCGGGCACGGTCGACGAAGCCGCTCGCGCCGTCATCACCGCTGCCGGTTACGGCCCGGACTACAAGTTCTTCACCCATCGTCTCGGACACGGAATCGGTTTGGACGGACACGAGCATCCCTATTTAGTCCGCGGGAGCAAGACCGTTCTTGAGCCGGGCATGACCTTTTCCAATGAGCCGGGGATTTACATTCCGGGCGAATTCGGTCTGCGCTGTGAAGACGACATGGTTATCAGCACCGACGGGCCGGCGCAACTCTTGACATCGGGATTCGCCGTTTCGCTCGAAAAACCCTTTGGCTAGGGCCGCGCGGCGCGAGTTTCACTGCAGAAATCCACGATGCGCTGTTCGGCCCAGAAGCGCTCTGCGCCACTGTATTTTGAAATAAATCCGCAATGGCCGCCGTGTTCCGGAGCGAGGAATCGGATCGCTGGATTCTGCGCGATTTTTGCGCGAAGAAAAGATGCATAGGGCACAAAAGGGTCGTCCTGAGCGGTAATCATCAACATCGGGACACGTACCTGGGAAACTAACTTCTTTGCGCCCACCGCTTCGTAATACTCTTGCGCATCGCGGTACCCAAACTGGGGCGCAGTGATTTCATCGTCGAATTCCCGCACCGTTCGAATTCGCCCGAATCCATTTTGCGAATACCTCTCCGGAAATAGCTTCGCCTTGCGCCCATACCGCGCCATCAACCCGGTCACAAAGTGCCGCTGATAGAAAAAGTTGTCGCGCCGCTCGAGCGCGTCAGCGCTAGCCGCAAGGTCAATCGCAGGGCACACAGCGCAGACGCCCTTCAATGCTCCCGGCGGCGAGTCGCCGTACTCGCCGGCCATTTTCGTCACCAGGTTCCCGCCCATCGAGTAGCCCGCGAAGAAAATCTGCCGGAACGTGTCAGCGTTGGAGAGTTCTTCGAATACCGCGCGGAAATCCCCGCTCATCCCGGAGTTATACAAGGTGGGCGTCAGTGCTTCGGTGCCGCCGCAGTTTCGCTGATTAAGCCGAAGAACGTGAAAGCCCGCAGCGAATGCTCTTTCCGCAACCCCCATGACGTAATTCGAATCGCTGGAGCCTTCTAAACCGTGCACAATCGCCAAAACCGGGACGTCCCGCCGCTTCTCTGGCTGCCAATGGCAACGCGCAAGCAGCCGCGATTCGGTATCCACCTGAAACAGCCGATCCTCGGCCTGCGGCAACCGAAACCTTCGCAGCCAATACGCCGCCGCGATGGTCATCGCATGAGCGTTCTTGAGCAAAGAGTGCGGTTCAAATGGTTTGTTTGAGGGATCCATCTCAGAAAACCATTTTACGTGGAAACGGCAGCAGGGTACTAGCCAGCTTGACCGGAACTCGAGGGCCCCCTACAATAGATAGTTCACAGTGACGCATTTTTTCGATTTGATGAATTGTTCTACCGGCCCAGCGGGCACCCGCTGGGCTGCGCTGTTTTAGGGCGCGAATTTTCCCGCGCCCAATTCGCCGAGACGAGGTTGGAATGATTGACGGTCCGATTCCCGAGGGGCTTACTTTCGACGACGTGGTGCTTTTGCCCGGCAAGTCTTCCGTTTTGCCCACCGAGGCGGACACGCGCACCTGCTTCACGCGCAAGCTGCCGCTGGACATTCCTTTGGCCTCCGCAGCCATGGACACGGTCACGGAATCCCGCCTAGCCATCGCCCTCGCACGGCAAGGCGGGATTGGCATCGTCCACCGCAACATGCCCGTCGACCGGCAAGGGGAAGAAGTAGACCGCGTCAAACGCTCGGAAAGCGGCATGATCGTCGATCCGGTGACCATCTCTCCCGACATTACGCTGCGACAGGCCCTAGAGATCATGACCAAGTACCGCATTTCGGGCCTGCCCGTCACTCGCGGTTCCCGGCTTGTGGGAATTCTCACCAACCGTGACCTGCGCTTTGAAAAGAATCATTCCCAACTGGTGAGCTCGGTAATGACCAAGGAAGATCTCGTCACCGTCCCTGTGGGCACCACGCTCGAAGAGGCCGAGCGTATCCTGCAAAAGCACCGCATCGAAAAACTTCTTGTCGTCGATCAGGACTTCAACCTCAAGGGCCTCATCACCGTTAAGGATATTCAGAAAAAGCTGGAATATCCGCGCGCCGCAAAGGACGAGCAGGGCCGCTTGCGCGTCGGCGCCGCCGTGGGGGCAACGGGTGATTTCCTCGAGCGCGCCGTCGAAATGGCGAAAGCCAAAGCAGACGTTTTGGCCATCGACACAGCACACGGTCACAGCCAGCGCGTTATGGAGGCGATCAAGGCGATCCGCCAGCGCTTGCCTGAGATGCAGGTCGTGGCCGGCAACGTCGCGACGTTCGAAGGAGCAAGAGATTTGATTTCGCTAGGCATTGACGGCCTCAAAGTCGGCATCGGTCCGGGTTCAATTTGCACCACGCGCGTTGTCACCGGTGCAGGCGTTCCTCAGCTCACCGCGATCATGGAAGCGTCACGCGCCGCACGGGGCACGGGCGTTCCGGTCATCGCCGATGGCGGCATCAAGTACTCAGGCGACATCACCAAAGCCATCGCTGCGGGCGCGTCCTGCGTAATGATCGGCAGCTTGTTCGCCGGCACCGAAGAATCTCCCGGCGAGACGATTCTTTATCAGGGCCGCACGTTCAAGTCTTACCGCGGCATGGGCTCCACGGGCGCGATGGAAGGGGGTTCCGCTGATCGCTATGCGCAAGAGACGGCGGAGCGCGGCAAGTCTGTACCGGAAGGCGTCGAGGGCCGCGTCCCCTATAAGGGCACGCTGGGCGCACTGACCGATCAACTCGTCGGTGGCTTGAGGAGCGGAATGGGCTACGTCGGCGCGGGCACGTTGAAAGAATTGATGGAGCGCAGCAAGTTCCTGCGCGTCACCGCCGCTGGTCTTCGCGAATCGCACGTCCATGACGTCATCATCACGCGCGAAGCCCCCAACTACCAGATGGAATAGAGGCTTGAACATAACTCAGATGCTTTCTGCATTTGGAGAATCGACGCGTGCCTGAACCCTGGCGCAACCCGCGCCCCGCACCTCAATTGCCGGAAATGCAGGCCCGCCTGCGGCGGACAAAGCCGTATGGTTGGCTGCGCGCCTGGTGGCCAGCCATCGTGTGGGCTTGCATTATCTTCGTCATGTCCACGGATCGTTTTTCCTCGGAGCATACCGCTTACTTTTTTGAGCCGGTACTTCGATGGCTTATCCCCTCGCTGACGGCACATCAATTCGAAGTCATCCATTACTGCCTACGCAAAAGCGCACACTTCACCGAATATTTCTTATTCTGCATGCTGATCTACCGCGGCGCGCGCGGCGGCCGCACGGGCTGGCGGTGGACTTGGGGCCTCGCGGCGTTTTCCGTTGCGGCGGGATATTCTGCGCTGGACGAAATCCATCAGGCCTTTGTCGCCAGCCGTCATGCCTCGCCCTACGATTCCATGATCGACTCTACCGGCGCTCTCTTCGCTATAACCGTGCTGTGGCTTTGGTTCCGCTTCCGCCACCCCGCCACGTCCGCTCCAAGCCTGACGTAGACGGTTGGACTCTGCGTGATGGAAGAGGGCAAAAACTGATCGCTCGTCCCGGTTGTCCGGAACGAGCGGGAGAGGTCACTTACGATAAACGGCGGTTAGCTGCTGGCTGCGGCGGTTTCTTCTTTCTTCGCCTTTTCCTTCTTATCTTTCTTCTTCAATTCGTAGCCGATCAGCTCGAGGATGGCGACTTTCGCTCCGTCGCCAACGCGCACGCCCGCAAGAACGATGCGCGTGTAGCCGCCCGCGCGGTCCGCGAACTTCGGCGCGATCTCACTGAAGAGCTTCGCCGTCACGGCTGGCGTCATCAGATACGAGGCCGCTTGGCGCCGCGATTGCAGCGTGTCCCGCTTGCCGAGCGTGATGATCTTTTCCGCCACCGGACGCGCCGCTTTTGCGCGTGTCAGCGTGGTGGTGATCCGTCCGTGTTCGAAAAGGTTGGTGACGAGATTCCGCAACGTCGCGCGGCGATGCCACGGGTTGCGTCCGAGTTTCGATCCTGACTTCAGATGCCGCATTCGTTTGTCCCTTTATCCGTCACTGAGGACGTCCTTCGGAGCTCCCTTACAGCCCGACCGTATCTTCGGATGCCGGCGGCGGCGCCGTCTGGCTCGGCAGCGGCGGCCAGATAATCCGGCCGTGCTCGTCGAACTTCATGCCGAGGCTCAAGCCCATTTTTACGAGAATGTCCTTGATCTCGTTGAGCGACTTCCGGCCGAAGTTCTTGGTCTTCAGCATTTCGTTTTCGCTCTTCTGCACGAGCTCGCGGATAGTCTGAATATTCGCGTTCTTGAGGCAGTTGTAGGAGCGCACGGAGAGTTCAAGCTCCTCCACCGAGCGGTCCAGGTGCTCGAGGCGCGGATCGTGCGCGGTTTCGACCGGCAGCTCCGCCATTTCCGTCGGCTCCTCGAAGTTGATGAAGATACTCATGTGGTCCTTTACCAGCTTCGCGGCCAGGCCGATGGAATCCTGCGGCGTGATCGCCCCGTTGGTCCAGACCTCGATCATCAGCTTTTCGTAGTCGGTCATCTGGCCGAGACGCGCCGATTCGACAGAGTAGTTCACCTTGCGCACCGGGGAATGCACGCTGTCGACGGGGATGTAACCAATCGGCAGGTCCTCGTCGTAATTGCGGTCTGCCGCCACGTAGCCGCGGCCGTTCTTCGCACGCATCTCAATCTGCAGCTTTCCACCCTCGCTGACCGTCGCGATGTACACGCTCTTATCGAGCACGGCGAAGTCCGCGTCTTCCTCAATCTGCGCCGAAGTTACGGGCCCGGGATTCTCCACGTTGACGTAGATTGTCTTCGGCAGGTCGGTGTTGAGCTTGATGGGCACCTGCTTCAGGTTGAGGATAATGTCGGTCGCGTCCTCGACCACTCCGGGGATCGAAGAGAATTCGTGCAGCACACCTTCGATCTTCACAGCGGTGATGGCCGCGCCCTCAATCGAACTCAGCAGTGCGCGCCGCAGTGCGTTTCCAACCGTAGTTCCCCAGCCGCGCTCAAACGGCTGCGCGGAAAACCGCCCGTATTTCTCCGTCAGCGACTCCAGCTCGGATGCAAGACGCTTTGGCTTCTGAAAACCTTTCCACATCGTGTCCCTTCCTTCTGGCAGCCGATGAGATCGGCCACCGAAACTTTTCCCGCGCCACTGGCGCGCTGCTTATAACGGCGACCCTATGTCGCCCGGGTTTATCGTGGCGGCTTTGTGCCGCCATCCCTCATTTCGAGTACAGCTCGACGATGAGCTGTTCGTTGATCGGCGGCGTCTGCACGTCCTCGCGCTTCGGCAGAGCCACCACCTTGGCTTTGAAGTGCTCGCGGTCCTGTTCGAGCCACGGTACCGCACTCTGGCTCTGCGCGACGTTGCGCGCTTCGAGCACCATCGCATTCTGATGCATTTTTTCCTTGATGGCGATTTCCTCGCCCACGTTGACGAGATAGGAGGGTATGTTGACTTTCTTCCCGGTCACGCGCACATGGCCGTGCAGCACAAGCTGCCGCGCCTGCGAACGCGAGGACGCCAGGCCTGCGCGCCACACCGCGTTATCCAGACGCCGTTCGAGCATGACGATCAGGTTTTCGCCCGTGGGGCCCTTGGCCCGCACAGCCTTCTCGAAATAGTTGCGGAACTGTCTTTCCAACAGCCCGTAGGTGCGCTTCACCTTCTGCTTCTCGCGCAACTGCAGACCATAACCCGCTACCTTGGGGCGCCGCGACTGCCCGTGCTGTCCCGGAACGAAGTTGCGCTTCTCGATGGCACACTTCTCCGTGAAGCACCGCAAACCCTTCAAAAACAGCTTCTGCCCCTCCCTGCGGCACAGGCGGCAGACTGCATCTCGGTGTCTTGCCAACTTCTATTCTCCCTTCCAAAAACTGTCGAAACTTTTCGTGGCACAGCAACTCTTCGCCGTGCTTGCGTTCTCCAAAAAAGCGCACAGGCTAAAGCCTGCGCCAACGTATCAAACGCGGCGGCGCTTTGGCGGCCGGCATCCGTTGTGCGGAATGGGCGTCACATCGCGAATGACGACGATGTGCAGCCCCGCTGCGGCCAGCGCGCGCACGGCCGACTCGCGTCCGGAGCCTGGGCCTTTCACGCGCACTTCCACGCTCTTCATCCCATACTGGTCGCGCGCAATGCCCGCAGTGGACAGCGAAGCTTGTTGCGCCGCGTATGGCGTGCCCTTGCGTGAACCCTTGAAGCCGATCGCTCCCGCCGATGACCAGCACACCACGCGGCCATCCGTATCCGTGATGGTGATCTGCGTGTTGTTGAACGTCGCGGCGATGTACACCACGCCGTGCGGTATGATTCGGCGTTCGCGCTTCTTCTTGAACTCTTTCTTGCGCTTTGTCGCCGCCGGTTTTGCCGGTGCGCCGGTATCCGGCGCGGTTCCTGCGGCCTTTGGTTCTTTTGCCACGTTGCACTCCGTTCGTTCCAGCCAAGGTCTGAAACCTTGCCAAGTGGGCGCAGTATGCTACGCCCCCACAAAACTCACTTCGCTAGCAAAACTACCCCTTCTTGCCGACGACCTTCTTCTTCGCCGCCACCGCGCCGCGCCGCGGACCTTTCCGCGTACGGGCGTTGGTGTGCGTCCGCTGGCCACGCACGGGAAGATTCCGGCGGTGTCGGATTCCGCGGTACGCCTGAATTTCGATCAGGCGCCGGATGTTCATCTGGATCTCTTTGCGGAGATCGCCCTCCACCCGGCCTTCCTTCTCGATTTCCTGGCGCAGGCGGTTCACTTCCTCCTCGGTCAGGTCGCGGATCTTCTTGGTGTGATCGACGTTGGCCTTCGCCGCGAGATTCTTTGCGCGCTGCTGCCCGATTCCGTAGATGGACGTGAGTCCAATCCACAACCGCTTCTGCGGCGGAAGGTCAACACCTGCGATGCGTGCCATACTTTCTCCTTGCCGGGGTCTTCTACCCCTGGCGCTGCTTGTGCTTGGGATTGACGCAGATCACTCGCACGACTCCGCGCCGGTGGATCACCTTGCACTTGTCACAAATTTTTTTGACGCTTGCCCGTACTTTCATGGCTCCTATTCCTCTCTCTCACTACTTATAGCGATAGACAATCCGGCCGCGCGTCAGGTCGTACGGCGAAAGCTCCACCGCGACTTTGTCTCCCGCCAGAATGCGGATGAAGTTCTTGCGCATCTTGCCGGAGACATGCGCGAGGACCTGGTGTTTATTTTCCAGGGCGACGCGGAACATGGCATTGGGCAACGGTTCGATGACCGTGGCCATCACCTCAATGGCATCTTCCTTCGAATTGCCGGAGTCGTCTTTCTTTTTCTGGTCCTCAAACTTCTTGGCCATAAGCTCCTATGTTCACTGCTCCCGGGTTACCACGAGGGCCCGGTCACGCCCTTCGGCCGCGTCAGTATCCACGGACCATTCGCGGTAATCGCGACGGTGTGCTCGAAGTGCGCCGAAGGGCTGCCATCCGCCGTTTCCGCCACCCACTCATCCCGCATGCGCACTTCCGGTCGCCCGGCATTCACCATCGGCTCGACCGCGATCACCATTCCTTCTTGCAGCCGCGCCCCGCGTCCCTCTTCGCCGTAATTCGGCAAATTGGGCTCGTCGTGCATCTTTGTTCCGATGCCATGCCCGACGAACTCTCGCAC
>WNFP01002801.1_pt1 | contig 13919 bp, 15 predicted proteins | sample 5400201 | NCBI WGS metagenome assembly WNFP01 (sample SAMN13153355, study PRJNA577476) | soil metagenome | isolation source: 115 cm saprolite under Madrone tree | place: USA:California | collected 2016-06-14
CTCCTCGCTCGCCCGAACCGACGCAGTGACGCGCGAGGTGAACGAGATCCTGACCTCCACGCCGGGCGTTTACTCGACCGCCGCATTTGCCGGCCTCGACGGAGCAACGCTGACGCTCGCTTCCAACGAAGGCGCTATCTTCTCGGTGTTCAAGCCGTTCGAAGAGCGGGTTGCTCAAGGCCTCACGGCCGACGCGATCCTGGCGTCGATCAACCAGCGGCTGGCCAAAATCGACGGCGCGTTCGTCATCACCATTCTGCCGCCGCCGATCAATGGCATCGGCAATGCCGGTGGCTTCAAGATGATGCTGGAAGACAGGAAGAACCTGGGCCCGGCTGCCCTCGAAGCCGCGGCACAAGAGCTGGCGGCTGCCGCCAATGCGGACCCGCGCCTATCGGGTGTGTTCACGCCCTTCACCAGCACCACGCCCAATCTCTATGCCGACATCGATCGTGTCCGGGCCGCCAAGCTGGGCGTGCCAGCGCAGAGAGTTTTCGAGGCGCTGCAGGTTTATCTGGGCTCGACCTACATCAACGACTTCAACTATCTGGGCCGGACCTATCAGGTCATGGCGCAGGCGGATGAAGCCTACCGGTTGACTGCGGACGACATCGGCCGCTACAAGACCCGCAACGATGCCGGCGACATGGTTCCGATCGGGTCGGTAGCGACCTTCCACGACACTACCGGGCCCTATCGTGTGCCGCGCTATAACCAGTTCCCGGCTGCGGAAGTACGGGGCAATGCTGCGCCCGGTGTATCGAGCGGCACGGCGCTGGCGGCGATGGAGCAACTGGCCGCACTGCACTTGCCCGACGGCATCGGGTACGAGTGGACGGATCTGTCCTATGAGCAGAAGCAGGCGGGCAACACGGCGATCTATGTGTTCGGGGCCTCGGTGCTGTTCGTGTTCATGGTATTGGCGGCACAATACGAAAGTTGGTCGCAGCCGCTCTCGGTCATTCTGATCGTGCCGATGTGTCTGCTAGCGGCGGTCTCTGGCCTGCTGATCCGCGGCATGAGCATCGACATCCTGGCCCAGATCGGGTTTGTTGTACTGGTTGCGCTCGCATCCAAGAATGCCATCCTGATCGTCGAGTTCGCCAAGCAGGCCGAAGACGCTGGCGCAACGGTGCGCGACGCAGCCGTTCAAGCCGCCCGTACCCGCTTGCGGCCGATCCTGATGACCTCGTTGGCTTTCATCCTGGGCGTGGTTCCGCTCGCAGTCGCGACCGGCGCTGGCGCTGAAATGCGCCAGTCCCTCGGCACCGCCGTGTTCTTCGGGATGCTTGGCGTGACGCTGTTCGGCCTCCTGTTCACCCCGACCTTCTACGCCGTGGTGCGGCAGTTTTCTGGCGACGCGTCTTCGCAGGAAGGGAGGATCGATGCCCCGGCTCGCTCCTTTGAAAGAACGGGCCAAGGATACTGATATCTAAATGTCACTTAGACCTCTGGAGTCGCATCAACGACATGTTGTGGCAAAAACGGCAGGAATGAATTGTCGAGGAGATCTCGACCAGACTCGCTGATTCGCTCCTGTAAAGTCATCATCGCCGCGAACAATCGATCGAGAGTTTCTGAAATTAAAGGCAGCTCAAAAATGCCTACTTGTGCCAGCACAGTGGCAATTTCTTCCAAGCCTTTCTGCTCCGAAAGATTGTCAGCAGAATCGGCAATTTGGAAGCAATACATGAGCTTCGCTAGTCCTCCTTGATAATCTGCTTTGTGATCTTTCAGTTCGCTGTTTTGGGCAAATTCCGCCCAGCGTTTTAACAACTCGAACCAATGCGCTTCTACCGCCTGCTCATCGCGGATTTTTTGCTGCAGATGGATCGTATAGAGGAGGAAAAAAGTTGAAATGACCGCCAAAAACGAGCCGACCAAGGCGCTGGCCTCGCCCAACGCAGCCGAATGCGGTCATGCCGGAAGGAACCTATCAACCGTTAGGATGACAAAAACGCCCGCGACGTAGAGAACCAGGACCCCAAGACCTACGACCCAGAAAGGAAGAAACCGGGGCTTTTTCACAGTGATTCGGGCGAAGAGGCGTGGCTTAACGAGGAAGCGATGTTCGGGCAGGAGCTCATGCGGCCCAGAAAGTCATGCCGTCTTGCTCAAGGAGTGGCGCACGGCCTTCCAGTGACGGCGGGGCAGAGTCCGAATAAGATACAACGAGCGAATAGGTGCCAAGCTGACCAAGATACGAAGTCCTCTTGGCTCGCTGTTCTGATAATTTCCGGGCAATCGCGTTGTCGTCCGTAATTCGATCATTGGTCGCCTGCCGGTGTTGGTCAATTTTTGCTCTTGGCACCTTCACGAAAATTCGCCAAACGCTGTGCGTCTCGCTGACCGTGGCTTCGTATTGGACGTAGATGTCGGACATGGATCCGCTCGGGTTAATGGTAGATGGCGTGGCTGCCCAGGTCGATGATGGTGGTAACTACATAGCCGTACTTCGTCGGAAATTCGAGCGACCCGGAAAAAAGCGGCTTTTTTTACTCTCTGTTATCCATCGGCCTTTCCCCTTTGTGTAAGTGCCACAGGATCAACACTAATGGAGCCTAGGGGATTCGAACCCCTGACCTCCTCAATGCCATTGAGGCGCTCTACCAACTGAGCTAAGACCCCTGAAATCAGCGGAGTCCGAAATTAACGCTTTTTATCTGGATGGAAAGGGTTTTCTTTGCGGAGGCTTCTGCGTGTGCCACCGGTCCGGCGCCTAGTCTGAAAATGTGAAGCGACGAGGGTTCTCCTCGCGAAGGCGGTCTGCCTCGAAGTTTGGCGTCGACCGAGCTGCTTGAGTCAGCAACTCCATCGATTCGAGCATGACTTCTTTTTCGATTTCCTGGGGGTCCATTCTCGTAAAGGCCCTTGAGCATCGCGCAATGATCTGAAGATGAAAGAGTAAAACGCCATGAATGAAATGACTCTGATCGAGGTAAGTTAAAGCTGTTGTCATTTTGAAACAGATCCATATTCGACAGTATGAAATCCCCTCGCATCGGTTTTGTCGGCGTTGGTCGCATGGGAGCGAACATGGCGCGACGACTCAAGGAAGTTGGCTATGTCGTCTCGACAGTTTTTGACACCAATCAAAAGATTGCGACGGAACTGGCTGCTGAACTTGCTTGTTCTGGGGCCAAGTCCGTTTCCGAGGTGAGCCGTGACGCGGAAGCTGTTTTCACGGTAGTCACGGATGATGCTGCGATGCGCGGCATCTATTTCGGGCCGGACAACCTTTTTACGCACGCGGCCGGACGACTATTCGTAAATTGTGCCACCATCAGTCCCTCGGTCCATCGGGAAGTCGCGCACAAGGGGGCGAAATTAGGTGCCAAGGTATTGGAAGCGCCAATGGCTTCCAGTGTTACCCATGCTCGTGAGGGCAAATTATTCATGATGCTGGGCGGTTCACCGGAGGCGATTGCAAGCGCCGAACCGATCCTCAAGGATTTGGCGCTCAAGACCCGTTACATCGGCGAGGCCGGAAAGGCAGCCGAGCTAAAAGCTTTGGTTAATATGGTGATGAACATCAATACCGCCGGTCTCGCCGAAGGTCTCGGATTAGCCGATGCACTTGGCCTAGATCTTCGAGTGGTGGCGGAAGTTTTCTCCCAGACCGGCGCTAATTCTCGGGTTCTCGAAACTGACGGTCCCGATATGTTGGATCGCGAGCACAGCACATTTTTCTCGGCGGCTCACGCTGCAAAAGACAGTGGGATCGCTTTAGCGCTGGCGCAACAACAAGGGTTACACCTCCCGCTCTTGGAGGGCTCGAAAGCGCAATACGATCAGATGATTCGGGTTGGATTGGGCGAGATCGATAAATCAGGAATTTCCGAACTAACATTCCGTTCGAGGCGACCGTTGCTGTCAGAGTAGGCCTTATTTTGGTAGAGCGAAGCTACTCAAAGCGCCGAGGTTTGCCCTACCAAAGTTGTGCAGCATCGCCCGACCTGCTCCCTTTTAGCTCAAAAACTCAATGAGCCAACCCAATTGGGCCGGTAGCGGTACTGCTTTACGACCGAGCTTATCTTGGAGCAGAGCGGTTAGCCATTCGCGCGAGGTCTGTATGTCTTGCCCTTCGATTTCGATCGATCGAAGGTTCTCTGTTTTGGTCAGCTGGAAATGCCCGAGCTCCAGATCCAATATTTCTGTCTCGCCGTTGAGACGAACGCTGCAGGCCGCGCATTGTTCCAGGGTATTGACTCTCAACTCGAGGATCTCTCCATAAGGCTTCAGCTCTTCGTTCGCGATCTGCTTGAGCCGAGCACTTACAATCCGGTCCTTTGACTCATTCAAAGTCTTGCCGACAGGAAGAGAGCGCAGGAGATTAGTTAACCGCATGCCTTTCCCAATGATCGTCCAAATGTCTCGAGTGTCGATTGGATCTTTACTATGGAAACCTCTTTAGTTACCGGGACCTTCAAAACCGAGCCTGGCCGACACCTTTTCTTTCGTCGGTGGATCCCCGATTGCCCATCCAAAGGAACGATTGTGATCGCCCATGGGTTGGGTGAACACTCGGGGCGCTATGTGCACGTCGGGGATTTTTTTGCTCGAGCTGGCTTCACCGCGTTCGCATTTGATTTGCGAGGTCATGGCTCGAGCGAGGGAAGGCCGATTTTTATCAGTCGTTATCAGGATTACATAGACGATCTCGAATCGGTGATTACCCATCTGGGACGACCTGAACCGCTCATTCTTTTTGGTCACAGTCTCGGAGGCCAACTTGTTCTGGCGTATGGGCAATCTGGGGGAAATCCGGCGAATGGATACATCGCTGCTTCGCCTTGGCTGAGCCTTTCGCGTCCCCCGCCAATTTGGTTGGAAGGAGTCGCGCGGATGCTGAATCTGGTGTTGCCGCAATGGCGTTTCACAACCGGAATTGAATCGGACGATACTAGCCGCGACCAAGCGCTTCTCAATAGCTTTCCTGATTTGGACAAAGGACGCGGGTTTATCACTGTGCGAACCTATCTTGAAATCATCAAAACGAACCGGCAGTTGATGGCGCATCCTTCTGCAAACGCACCGGTGCTGCTAACCCACGGCGAAGCAGATTCAATAACTTCGATCGAAGCGACTCGAGCGTATTTCGAAGAGCTGCTGGCGCCGAGCAAGACTTTTATTAGTTATCCGGAGGCGAGACACGAACTGCACAACGACCTGATTCGCGCCACGGTATTAAAGGACTATCTGGAGTGGATACAGGCCAAATGCGGATTGCGGAATGCTGAATGCGAAAGGTGAATATTCGAATGCGGATTGCGAATTGCAAATTGCCCCTCAGCTCGGTTCTTCGGCACGTGTCGCGTCATTCCCGGGCATCGCACGCGTCTAAACCGCCAGCAGCCGCAGGATTTATCGCTCTCGCAGCCTAGGTGAAGCAAAACTGGCGGCGCGAAGGGAGAACCGTTAGAATTGGTGCCGAATGAATCAGGCACGTCTCGAAGCGAGGCAGGCCACGGTGCGATGCAAACCCCAATTGCCGAAGCCACTGTCTAGGGTTCAACGCTATGGCCTTGCCGTGCTTTCCGTCTCCGTGGCGATTGGCGGGGCGCTCCTCTTGGAGCGCTTCCAGTTCCGCGACGTGGAGGTGCCGCTTTTCCTGTTTGCCGTCGCCGTAGCCGCCTGGTATGGAGAGACTGAGGGTGCCGTGCTGGCGCTTCTACTCTCATGCATCAGCTTCGATTACTTCTTCGTAGAGCCTTTACACACGTTCTAGAAGAGTGAAATCAGCTCGCCGCTGAGATCCATGATGCGCTGGCTCAAAGCTTTACCGGCATCTCGATGCAACTGGGAGTCGCCGGCGAGCAACTCTCTGCAAAGGAAGGCGATCCTCTCTGCCAAATTCAGCGGGCAAACGAGATCGCACAGTTTGGCTTAGCTGAAGCGCGCAGATCCATTCTCAGCCTACGCTCCAATGCCATCGAGGAATCGGGATTGACTACGACGCTGCAACGTTTGGTTGAGCACTCGAACGTTGCGGGTCGGTTGCGCTGTGATTTCCGGTCCAACAACATACCGGAAGAAAGTTTGCCTCCGAGGATACAACATGAGCTGCTGCGTTTTGCCCAGGAGGCGATCAGCAACGCTGTTCGCCACGCCAAGCCTACCGTGGTAAGCGTGACACTTCGCTGGGAACCGCCTAATCTCATTCTTAAAGTAAAAGATAATGGATCTGGAATCTCCAGTGCCAGCCTGGTGAAAAGTGAAGGCTTCGGATTGAGTAATATGCGCACAAGAGCCTCGCAAATCGATGGGAAATTAGATATCCAGACTGCCGCCGGTCATGGAACTAGCATCTAGCATCGTCCTGACTGTACCGATCCCCGCAATTGGGCACGCATTCACTCAAACCGTATTCCCTGCGCCAGCGGCAAGTCTGAAGAGTAATTAACTACGCTGGTTTGGCGGCGCATATAGTTGCGCCAAGCATCACTTCCACTTTCTCGGCCGCCTCCGGTGTCCTTTTCGCCACCGAAAGCGCCGCCGATCTCTGCACCGCTTGTGCCGACGTTCACGTTCGCGAGTCCACAATCGCTGCCGATCGCAGAAAGGAAGGTTTCGGTCTCCTGAATATCATTGGAAAAGATTGAGGAGCTGAGTCCCTGGGGAACCCCATTTTGCATCGCGATGGCTTCTTCCAAACGATCGTAAGTCAACACGTAAAGGATCGGTGCAAATGTTTCGTTCTGGACTATTGGCCAATCGTTTTGGGCTTCAACAATGCAAGGTCGAACATATTGGCCTCCAGGATATTCCGGGCCAGATAGGCGTTCTCCGCCGAATCGCACCTCTCCGCCCTGGGCACGAACCTGCGCTAGCGCCTCGCCCATCGACTGGACTGCCCCGTCATCAATGAGCGGACCCATCAAAGTGGATGGCTCGAGTGGATTTCCGATTTTCACGCTTCGGTAGGCCGTTTGCAGAGATTGCAGCAGCCGCTCGCGAACCGAGCGATGTACAATCAACCGGCGCGTACTGGTACAACGTTGGCCGGCAGTCCCAACCGCACCGAAAAGCAAAGCTCGTTTCGCCGTCTCCAAGGTCGCTGATGGAGTTACGATCACCGCGTTATTGCCGCCGAGTTCCAGCAGCGATTTGCCCAGACGTCGGGCAACCGCTTGAGCCACTTCTTTTCCCATTCGCACTGATCCAGTTGCGGATAAGAGCGCGATCCGTCGATCGTTTGCCAGCAACGCGCCAGTTTCGCGTCCACCAATTACCAAGGAAAAAATCGCCGGATCTTCACCCGCCTCTTCACAAACCGCGGCGGCAATCTTGGTGCACGCGATCGCGGTAAGAGGCGTTTTCTCTGAGGGTTTCCAAACGACTGCATTCCCGCAGATCACGGCCAGGGCAGCGTTCCAGGACCAGACCGCAACCGGAAAGTTAAACGCCGAAATAATCCCGACGATACCAAGCGGTTGCCACTGCTCGAACATCCGGTGACCAGGTCGTTCGGAGGCGATAGTTAGGCCGTACAGTTGGCGCGAGAGACCGTTGGCGAAGTCGCAGATATCGATCATTTCTTGGACCTCTCCTTCGCCTTCCGCGATGATTTTGCCGGCCTCCAGCGAAACCAAACGTCCCAGGAACGGCTTCAACTCGCGCAGCTTTACACCGAACCGGCGGATCAACTCGCCACGACGAGGCGCAGGAATCAGACGCCATTTCTCGAAGGCGCGCTGCGCAGCCCTGGCTGCTTGATCGTAATCTTCGGCCGTTGCCTGTCGCACCGATCCCAGTATGGAACCATCAATTGGAGAATGTTTTTCTAGGAGCGGACCGTTTCCTGACCATTTTCCGCTGAAAACTCCGCTCTCTTCTTCTCGGAGTTGTAAGCGCGAAAAAAGCTCGGCGCGCACGGCCTGAACATCGGTAGAATTCATATCGGTTAGCGGTTAGCGGTTGCGTTTCGCTCAGAGCTTCTTTCTGGCCTCTGCATTTCGGCACTCCTGAATTCCATGCAGGCGTCTGATCCACTCAAGCCCGCTATGTCTTTATCGTGAACTTTGGAACCACAGTTTCCGCCTGTCCGTACACTCGACCGCCCCATTCGGTTTCGAAAAACTGGGTCAGGCTGATTGATTCCTGTCGAACAAAACCGGCTGGCAATTGCTTCTTCGCAAATAACTCAAGCGCGCCGACCACGCCGGCCGCCGTTGACAATTGGATCGCAGAGAGTGGATGTCCGCTGATCGTGCCGGAATAGATCTTTCTCACAAAACTGCGTTGCAACAAATTCCGGCCATCCGATCCCACCGAATTGACGTATACCACCACGACATCATTAAACGTGAGCGGAACTTCCTGGTCGAATATCTGGGTCAGAACTTCCTGTTTTTGACTCAGATTGAGATCGAACAGAAGAAATTTCATGTGGTCACGATGACCCGGATAACGGAGCGTTTTGTAATTCAATTCGGTAACGCTGCCTTCGAAAGTCTCGCACATCGTTGCGGCGCCCCCGGATGTATTAAAAGCTTCGTACTCGATCCCATCGATGGTGAGACGTTCTACCCCATCCAGTGGAGTTGTGAGGATTCGTCGTCCTTGGGTCAGAGCCTCCCCGAAGTGACAATACTCGTTGATCAATCCCGCGGTGCTCCAGCTCAGGTAGTATTTCATCTGATTGCTGGCCGAAAGCGGTAACGCGCCGACTCGCATTTCGACGGAGCGAATCGTCTTAAACGAGTTAGCTATTCCGCTGGCGATGATGTTGATCGCGCCTGGGGCTAAACCACACTGCGGCATGAAAGTGGCCCGGCTGTTCTTACTCAGAATACGAACATAGTTGGTGGTTTCGACGTCTTCAGTCAGATCGAAATAGGAGGTTTCATGCTTGGCACAGACTTCCGCGATCGTCTTGTTCAGGTAGTAGGGTGCAGCACTCACCACCGCGTCACAATCCGTGATGAACGATTCGAGCTCCGCTGGGCGCGCTACGTCGAGCTGCTTAAACTCGGCCTTTTCCAAATCACTAATATCGTCGAGCGGCCGGCTATCCCCGAGTCTGACTCGCTCGCAGAAACCGCAAGTTTCCAACAAGGTCGCAATCGATTCGCCGATTTTCCCTGCGCCAACAATTCCGACATCCATCCGTATCCTCCTTATGAATGACTGGCCGAGGCCAATGCTCTCGGATCGGTCGCTTCGATTATCACGCTAACCGATTTCTGATTGAAGCCCTTAAAGCCTCCCTTGCGTTGGAGATTCTCAAGATGGCTTCCAACCGCGCCCGTGCGGCGAAACGTCTCTGCCTGTTCAACCGTGATTAGCCCACGATCGAGAAGGCGTTGAACACGGTTTGAGTCTACCGGCCAGCGTTCGCCTTCAGTAAACGCTTGCTTGAGAAACTCGAAATCGGAAAACGGTTTCATGGTGGAGACGCCTTCACCGGCCAGTTGTTCGCGTAGCGCTCCGAATTCAAATCGGGCTTCCAAATGATGCATGCCAGCTTGAAGAAAACTATCGCCGTGTAGACCGCACCAGAGTCCGACCGTGCCGAGACGTGGCGCTTCCGGCAACGCCTGCTGAGAAAAATCGATCTCTGTTTCTTCCGGCATCAGATCGACGTCGGCAAAGACCGTTATCCCGGTCGGGTAATGCTCCAGGATCTGCGCACCCCAACCTGCCTCCGCGCCAGCATAATACCGTTCACGTTTGGTGAAGCCGAAATTGAGAAGGAATCGGATCAGATCAGCGAAGAATTGCCGGGAGCAACGGAACGTGTGGTGATCATGGTTTCCCCAGCCGAGACCGAGGAGGTCCTGGCGTCTCTTTTGGACCTGCCCGGCCCGATTGCGCTTTTCCCAATAGCGGCGTTCTTCCGCAAAGAAAAGCTCGCTGGCAACATCGGGGCCGACCAGTTCGATCGCTTTGGCTTGCAGCTCAAAAGCGAGTTTGATCGCATCCCAATCACGCACAAGATTCCGATTTCGAGTTCGCCAAAGTTCTTGCGCAGCGATAATCGAAGTAACAAATCCAGGAACAGGTTCGCTCGAAACAAAGTGTCGCCACCCAAGCCGCTCGACCGCGATAAGCTCAAAACCGTTTTCGACTGCCACAGTCGCCCGGCGCAATCGGCTCCCAAACCGATCGCGTATTTCGGTAGGCAAATCGTGAGCCGCAATAAAGTCGACCAAAGATTCTGTGCGAATTGCTAGGCGCGCAGGCACACCATTTTGGCTGCCCTCCGGCATCACCGCCACGCGCGGTAGCATCGCTTGTGGATGAAACCAGACTTCAACTCCAGCCGGCGCCTTCACCTTTTCCGGAAAAAATCCGACTTCCCGCAGTTCGAAAAGCTCCCTCTCACTTATGGTGAGGTAATCGACCCATTCAAATAAATCAGTACCCGTTTCTTGCTGGAGCCGGTCTGAGAGCTGTCTAGCCCAAGAATGATGTTGCAAAAAGGAATTGATCCATTTGCGCAATAGCTCCTCGGCGGAAAATGCGAGCGGCCAGTCGAAGGCCGTAGGCTGGTGCGGATGCACTTCGATCATAGTGGTAGACTCCGGCTGAAATAATCAATAAACAAGGCTGGTCGATTGAGAATTTCCCAACAGAAGATTAAGCAATAAGGCAGAATAACAATAAACTGTAAATCAGACAAGATTGAATACTTTAAAATATAAAGGGATGAAACCTGTTGCGCGGCTAGCGCCCGGCTAAGTTTATATTTCCCTAAATCCTAAGGAGAATTATGAGATGTGTTGACCGCTGCCCTCGCAGGTGTAGCTTTCGCTCGTTATGGCCTCCAACACCTATGCTCATCCCGAATCTTTGGTCAGCGCCGATTGGCTAGCCGAGCATCTCCGAGATCCCTCAGTCCGTGTGATTGAAAGTAACGAAGACGTATTGCTCTACGACACCGGCCATATTTCCGGTGCCGTGCACGTCGATTGGCGGAAAGATCTTAATGATCAAGTAATCCGCGATTATCTTACTCCTGAAGCGTTCGCCAAACTGGCAGAAAACATTGGCATTACGCCCGACACCACCGTCGTATTCTACGGCGATAAATCCAACTGGTGGGCAGCCTACGCTTTGTGGGTCTTTTCTCTTTTTGGCCACAAAGATCTTCGCCTCCTTAATGGAGGCCGAGACAAGTGGAAAGCTGAAGGTCGTGAGATCACGAAAGAAAAACCGCAATACCCGAAGACTACTTATCCCGTGCCACCTCGGCGCCGCGACGCCGAGATTCGAGCGTTTTCCGCGGAAGCTCTCGAGCAGAGCAAAGCCCATAAACCGTTGATCGACGTTCGGTCTCCGGGGGAGTTTAAGGGGGAAATCACCCATATGCCGGAGTACCCTCAAGAAGGAGTTCTGCGTGGAGGTCACATCCCGGGCGCTAAGAGCGTTCCCTGGAAAACTGCGGCCAATGACGACGGTACATTCAAGTCACCGGACGAATTGCGTAAGATTTACATCGACAATTTGGGTTTTAGGGAAACCGACCACACCATCGTTTATTGCCGCATCGGCGAACGCTCAAGTCATACCTGGTTTGTGTTGACTAAGCTTCTGGGATTTCCCGATGTAAAGAATTACGACGGATCCTGGACGGAATGGGGCAATGCGGTTCGGGTTCCCATTGAGAAGCCCTAGCCCGCCGGGTCTGGAATCGAGCGCGGGATAAAATAGTGATTCAAGTGGGCGACGGACGGACCGTGTCGATGAGTTGCTGGAATTCGCTTCGCGAAAGGAGACGAGATTACTCCCTGTCCGCGAAGCGGAGTCTCAGTCCGCCGCGGCGGATCGGGAGGGCCACAGCAAAATGGATCCGCAAGTTACCCGGTCAGCTTAACCCTCGAGGCTGGCAGACTGCTTAATTATGAATTGCAGTGACCTCGATGAGTTGGGATCTATAGGTATTGTGGAGACTAGCTCAAACTATCCGTCCGGTCTGCAATCCATTGTTGATCTCTTTGTATCCCTGCCGGATGAAGAGAAGCGCGAGACACTCATCTCTTACGCCGAACAATCGACGAAATGGGCTCCGCACGATGGGGATAAATTTGACTTGGAAGATGTCAGAAAGGACGAAGAATGCACGGACACCGTCGGCGTCTTTCTCAGTGTGGATACCAATAAACAGGTGAAGTTCCGCGTTTCACTTGGCCCGCAAGTGCAGACTCTGACGCGGGCAATGACATCGATTTTATGCCGGGGCCTCCAGGGTGCCACGATTGATGAAGTAGTGGGTCTCCCGAGCGACTTTGTGCCGAAGATCATTGGAGCCGATCTAGTCAGAGCGCGAAGTCACACCGTGTATTATGTCCTGACCCGAATGAAGGGTATTTTGTCTGTCTATATTAATCGTAAGCGCGCGCAGGCCTAGCCGTATGCGATATAGGCCTTTCGTGTGCTTTCCCTAGTGCTCGACCACCAACCGCGGTTTCGTCTCCGAGGGATCGCTAATCGCCGGGATACGGTATCGCGCTGGGCCGACCGGACGAGCCGGAGTGCGTCCCTACCGGTTATTGCGCTTTGCATTCTCATAACAATTGCCGGTTGTTCGAGAAAACCGGAGCCGTGTCGGACTGCCATTCGATCACAAGAACGTTCGCCAAATGGTCAACTCAAGGCGGTGGTCTATCTCCGTAAGTGTCCGGACGAAGTTTTGTTCACGACGAATGTTTCCATTTTGCCGATCGATCAATCTGTGCCCGACGATACGGGGAATACGGTGGTCTGTCCGGATGCGCTGGCTGTTCGGGTGAGGTGGCAGAGCAGTAACCAATTAACCGTCTTAAGCTTCAGCGATCTATCCAAGGCAACGAAACAGAAACGGGTGGGGAATGTGAATATCGACTATCCGGCGGTAACCAATCCAGATCTTTTCCAGCCGCCGCCGAGTGAACGTTAGGGACGCACTCCCGACTTCGCAAGGGTAACCGAGCGCCCCACGGCGAGGAGGGACCTGGCGATCCGTTTGGTGGACCGGCAGGAGCCGGTCCCTTACCGAGGCCCAGGCTCTACACCTTGATTTTGGACTGCCTTACAGAATCTATAGTGATGACGGGATTGGATGCAGATAAATTTGACGCACTTGAGATCCGGCCGTTCCAGCCGAATGATTCGAATCAAGTGAGCGGACTCTGGCACTCGTGTAATTTGATTCGTCCTTGGAATGATCCGAGGAAAGATATTGCCCGTAAGCTTCGCGTTAATCCGGAATGGTTTCTGGTCGCAATTTTGGGCAAAGAGATCGTCGGCTCGATCATGGTTGGGTACGAAGGACACCGCGGATGGATCAACTATCTCGCGGTCGCCGCGCCATTTCGCTGCCGAGGTATCGGCACCCAATTGATGGAAAGAGCAGAAGTGATGCTGCGAGCCGCCGGGTGCTCCAAAATCAATTTGCTGGTTCGGGTCGGCAACGAACAGGAGCTGTCGCGGTTTTACATCGGCCTTGGATTCCGTCTGGACGAGGTCGTCTGCTACGGCAAGCGCCTGGAGGCCGACGAGGCTTAGTTCAGCTGATCTTCAGCCAAAGCAAGTCCATGCGACAAGTATGATAAGAAACGCCTGCAGTGGCGTTCGAACCCAGAGCGAGGTAGGAGGTTTACCGGCCATCGTTGCCCCGGTTCTGGCCGCATGAATATTGGCCGGAAATACCGTTACCAAGAAGGCAATCAGACAAATACCAGCAACAAAACGAGTTTCTGGAATAAGGATTCCTACTGCCCCGAGAATTTCTAAAATCCCAGTCCACATCACAATACGTCGCGGACTCGGAACCCAGGGCGGCACCATCTTTTCGATTTCGGCCCGGGTACTTCCGAAATGGGCGATGCCGGTAAAACAAAACATTACCGTTAGCGCGCAGAGAGTCGAGTCGCGCCAGGTCGCGAGAAATGGAACCCCAAAAAAACCGAGAGCCCGAAAAAGAAGTGCGCTTCCAA
>WNFP01002805.1_pt1 | contig 13911 bp, 15 predicted proteins | sample 5400201 | NCBI WGS metagenome assembly WNFP01 (sample SAMN13153355, study PRJNA577476) | soil metagenome | isolation source: 115 cm saprolite under Madrone tree | place: USA:California | collected 2016-06-14
ATATCTGGAAACCATGGTGCAGGCTCAGGGGAAAAGCGAAACCTGGGCGCCGGCTCATGACGGCGGCGATCCGGTGGACGTGCGAGACTTGCGGATTTTTTTCCAAGTGCAGAACCAAGGTAAGGGGGCGGCGTTGCGGCGCGGGTTTGCGGAGACGAGCGGGGACATCGTTTTGGTGCAGGATGCGGATTTGGAGTATGACCCGAAGGATTATCCGACTTTGCTGGGGCCGATTATTGATGGGCGGGCGGACGTGGTGTTTGGGTCGAGATTTCTTGGCGGGCCGCAGCGGGTGCATTACTTTTGGCACTATGTGGCTAACAAGGTTTTGACACTACTTTCGGATGTGATGACGAATTTGAAGCTGACGGACATGGAGACTTGTTACAAAGTGTTCCGCAAAGAGGTGTTGCAAGGGATCAAGCTGAAGTCGGACCGGTTTGGGTTTGAACCGGAAATTACGGCGAAGATTTCGAAAGGTAAGTGGCGGATTTACGAAGTGCCGATCAGTTATGCGGGGCGGACCTACGAAGAAGGAAAAAAGATTACTTGGAAAGACGGCGTGCAGGCGTTGTGGTGCATTTTTCGGTACAAGATCGCGGATTAAACCTCGCCAGTAAAACTCGACGAATAAAAATCAGGCAATGAAATTCAGTTGGAAGGGGCCTCGGCGTAGCCGTGGGGGTGTTTCTGTTTCCATGACCAAGCTGAGGTGAGGATCTCTTCGAGGGAGGAGTGCTGGGCTTCCCAGCCTAGAGCGCGGCGGAGCTTTTCTTTACTGGCGACGAGGACGGCGGGGTCACCGGGGCGGCGGGGGGAGACTTTGCGAGAAATCTTGCGGCTCGTTATTTTTTCGGCGGCATCAACGACTTCGAATATGGAAAAGCCGCGGCTGTTACCGACGTTGAAGGCTTCGCCGGAAACGGTTTCGATCGATTCGAGAGCACGGAGGTGGGAATCGGCGATATCGAGAACGTGGATGTAATCGCGGACACAGGTGCCATCGGGCGTGGGATAGTCCGAGCCGAAGACTTCGACCTGTGGAATGAAGCCGAGGGCGGCGTCGAGAACTTTAGGAATGAGATGGGTCTCGACGCGATGGTGCTCGCCGCGTTCGGCCGAGGCCCCGGCGGCGTTGAAATAGCGGAGAGTGGCGTAGTGGAGGCCGGTGTAGGCGCGATAGTCGGAGAGGATTTCTTCGAAGCGAAGTTTGGATTTGCCGTAGGGATTGATGGGGTTTTTGGAGTGATCTTCGGGGATGGGAACGGTATGGGGCTCGCCGTAGGTAGCGGCGGTGGAGGAGAAAATAAACTTTTTTACTCTGTGGCGAGTCACGGAGTCGAGAAGATTGACGCCGGCAGCGATGTTGGCGGCGTAGAAAGTGCTGGGTTCGCGGACGGACTTGGCGACCAGGGCTTCGCCGGCGAAGTGCATGACGGCATCGATGGCGTGTTTGGAGAAGACTTCTTCGATTTGCGCGCGGACGCCGAGATCGGCCCGGCAAAAAGTCGCTTTGGGCGGGACGGCAGCGGCGTGGCCCTCCTGGAGATTATCGAGCCCGATGACCTGGTAGCCTCGGGCCAAAAGAACTTCCGAGCAGATGCTGCCGATGTAGCCTGCGGCTCCGGTGACAAGAACGTTCAAGGAAGTGATCTCGCCTTCATAATTGAAATTTGTCTTGCGTTCGCGCCGATATCAAAATTAACAGGATGGGGACCGGTTGTCAGCCGAGAATTCAGGAAGTATCGGGAGAGTGCGACCGTTGGAAAGAGATCAAGGGGCCGACATACGGCGCTGGAAAGTCAGAAGGATTAGGTCGGCACGGCGGCGGACGCCGAATTTGCTAAGGAGATTGGAGACGTGAAATTTTACGGTGCGCTCGGCTATGTTGAGTTTACTGGCGATTTCTTTGTTGGAAAGATTCTCGAGGAGGGAGTCCAGGACTTCCTGTTCGCGGCGGCTGAGATTGGTGACGGAATCGGTTTTGAGACGGCGCCCCTGACTCGTGAGAACAGAATCCACGAAGCCGGAAAGAACAGAACGCGGAACCCAGAATCCGCCGTTGGCGACGAGGGGCAAAGCGCGGACCAACTGATCGCGCGCCTCCGTATAGGTGAGAAGCCCCTTAACACCGAGCCGCAAGAGCTGGTAGCTGTTGGCATCCGTGTGCTGTTCGCCGACGACGATAAGGCGCGCCTCGGGATGACGTTCGAGAAGGTTGGCTAAAAGAGCGCCGGTGGCGGGGCGCGCGGCGTGGCCATCAATGACGTAAACCTGGGCGACGGGCGGTTCGAGATTGCGCATGTCGGGCGCGAGCGTGGATTCGAGCTGCTTGACGACGACTTTAAATTGAGCCTTCGACAAGACGCGTTCGAACTCGCTCAGCACCAGGGGGTGCGGCGACAGGATGCAAACGGTCAGTTTTGAAGATGCGCGCTTGGTAGCCACTATGTGCCAGCGTAGTGAAAACTGTCCTTTGGGGCAAGTCTCTTGGAAGGGCCTGTTCTCGAATTGTTACGTAACAGGTAGGGTGCTTTTTCGATGGGGCCGAGGGGTGATTTTCAGGGGACTGCTCGTGAAAGGGCCGGAACCGTTCGAGAAGGAAATATCGCATTTGGGCTCAGGCAGTTCGGGGCGCTGGAACGACCGTTCGCGCCTAAAAAGCACTAGTTCGCTGCAAGGCGTTCGATTCCGGCTCGGAACCTGCGTAAAATAGGGGTGTACCCCAAACGCGGCCTTCTCTGCTGGTGTCTCCAATGCAAGAGGTAGTCCGGTAAGGAGTTGTGGCTCTTCCCTGATGCGCAATTTGAACGAATCCGCAAAGGCTCTGCGAGAGTTGCTCTCGGAGCGGATCCTTGTGCTCGACGGGGCGATGGGGACGATGCTGCAGCAGAGGCATCTGACGGCGGGGGATTTTGGCGGGGCGTTTCTGGAAGGTTGCAACGAGAATTTGGTACGGACGCGGCCGGACGTGGTGCTGGACATTCATAGGAAGTATTTTGAGGCGGGGTCAGACATTGTTGAGACGAATAGCTTTGGTGGGGCACCGATCGTCTTGGCGGAGTATGGGTTGGCGGACGATGCGCATTTCTTGAATAGGCGAGCGGCGGAATTGGCGCGGCAGGCGGCGGATGAGTTTAGCACGCCGGCGAAGCCGCGGTTTGTTGCGGGGTCCGTGGGGCCGACGACGAAAGCGATCACGGTGACGGGCGGCGTGACGTTTGATGGTCTGATCGAGGCGTATTACGCGCAGGCGAAGGGGTTGGCGGAAGGCGGCGTGGATTTGCTGCTCGTCGAAACTTGCCAGGACACGCGGAACATCAAGGCGGCGCTGCTAGCGATTCAGAAACTTTCCAAAGAAATTGGGATGCAGGTGCCGTTGATCGTATCGGTGACCATCGAACCGATGGGGACGATGCTGGCCGGACAAACGGTGGAGGCCATGTGGGCGTCGCTGCGGCATGCCAAGCCACTGGCGGTCGGTATGAATTGCGCGACCGGGCCAGAGTTCATGACGGATCATATCCGGACTTTGAGCCAGATTTCGAGTGAGTTTGTGTCGTGTTATCCGAACGCGGGGCTTCCAGACGAAGAAGGCAAATATTTGGAGACGCCGACTTCGCTGGCGGCGCAGCTTGAAAAATTTGTGGACCATGGTTGGCTGAATTTTGTGGGGGGATGCTGCGGGACGACGGAGCAGCACATTCGCGCGATTGCGCAGATGGTGGAAGGCAAGAAGCCGCGCGTGCGGCCTGGCGAATCGCATCGAGCCGTGTATTCGGGGATTGAGACTATTGAGGCGGAGGATAGTACCCGGCCGCTACTGGTGGGCGAGCGTACGAATGTGATCGGCTCGCGGCTTTTCAAGAATTTGGTGGCGGAAGAAAAGTGGGAAGAAGCGAGCGAGATTGCGCGGCGGCAGGTGAAGGGCGGGGCGCATATCGTGGATGTGTGCCTGCAGAGCACGGAGCGGGATGAGAAGAAGGATATTCCGGTTTTTTACGAGAAGCTGATTCGAAAAGTGAAAGCGCCGGTGATGATTGATACGACTGACGCGACGGCGATCGAACTGGCGCTGACCTATTGCCAGGGCAAATCGATCATAAATTCGATCAACCTTGAAGATGGTGAAGAAAAGTTCGAGCGTGTGGTGCCGATTGCGCATGATTTTGGCGCGGCGGTCGTAGTTGGATGCATTGATGAGGATAAGTTGCAAGCGCAGGCGTTTACGCGGGAACGCAAGCTGGCCGTAGCGCAACGCAGCTACACACTGCTGACGGAAAAGTACGGATTGGGGCCGGAGGACATTATTTTCGACCCGCTCGTGTTTCCGTGTGCGACCGGCGACGAAAATTATATTGGCGGTGCGGTTGAAACAGTAGAGGGGATCCGGCTGATCAAGCAGGCGCTGCCGGATGTGCGAACGATACTGGGGATTTCGAACGTGTCGTTTGGACTGCCGGCAGGCGCGCGCGAGGTGGTGAATTCGGTTTTTCTGTACTACTGCACGAAAGCGGGGCTGGACCTTGCGATCGTGAATAGCGAGAAACTGGAGCGGTTCGCGTCTATTCCACAGCACGAAAGAGACCTGGCGGAGAACCTTTTGTTTTCGCACCCGCCGAAAGATGTGCCTGCGGATCATTCGCAAGCGGAGCTGCTGCGCAACGTTCCGGCAGATTGGCGCGAGCAAAAGAAAGAGCAGCGCGCGGCGGTCAATCAGTATCACATTGCGGCTATCGCCGAATATTTCCGGACGGCGAAGAAGAAAGAAAAGAAGCGGGCAGCGGACTTGCCGCTGGACGAGCGGCTGGCGAATTACATCATTGAGGGGACGCGGGACGGGCTAATCGCCGATTTGGAGCGCAAGCGGGCGGAAGGCGCGGTGCCGTTGGACATTATCAACGGACCGCTGATGACCGGGATGGCGGAAGTAGGGCGGCTGTTCAATGCGAATGAATTGATTGTGGCCGAGGTGCTGCAATCGGCGGAGGCCATGAAAGCTTCGGTGAACCATCTCGAGCAGTTCATGGAGAAGGCGGACACGGCGAAGCGCGGGAAGATCGTGCTGGCCACGGTGAAGGGCGATGTACACGACATCGGGAAGAACCTCGTTGAAATTATTTTGAAGAACAACGGCTATGACGTGGTGAACCTCGGCATCAAAGTGCCGCCGGAGGAATTGATCAAGGCTTATCAGGATCACCGGCCAGATGCGATCGGGCTTTCCGGGTTGCTGGTGAAGAGCGCGCAGCAGATGGTGATCACGGCGAGTGACTTGAAAGATGCGGGCATCGAGATACCGCTTTTGGTGGGCGGGGCGGCGCTGTCCGCGAGATTTACACAGACCAAGATTGCGCCCAGCTATGGCAGGGCGGTGTGCTACGCGAAAGACGCGATGACCGGACTGCGACTGATGAATGAGTTGATGGACCCTGCCACGCGGGAACGTGTTTTGCACGAACACGCGGCGTCGGGAAACGGATTTGCTGTTTCGACGACTGTAAAGTTAGCGGAGATACCGAAGGTTACGCGGTCGCCGAAAGTGCGGACGGAGCTTCCGATTCCAAAGGTAGGATATCTCGATCGAAAAGTGCGGTTGGTGCCGGATTTGAATGAGGTGTGGAGTTACATCAACCCGTTCATGCTATATGGGCGACACTTGGGTTTCCGCGGGGATTTTGAAAAGCGGTTTGCCGAGCGCGATCCGAAGGCGGTCGAGTTATTTGAAAGTATGGAAGAAGTGAGACGCGATGCGGCGGAATTCATGAAGCCGCGTGCGGTTTGGCAGTTTTTTGAAGCCGAGGCGGAGGGGGAGACGATGCATCTGTTCGCTCCGGGCGCCGCGCAGCCGGTGCATACGTTTCGCTTTCCACGGCAGCGGGTGGGTGACTTTCTCTGCCTTAGCGACTATGTGCTGCCTGCGCAGAATGGGAAACGGGATCACGTTGCTCTGTTTGTTGTAACAGCAGGCGAAGGCGTGCGGGAGCGGTCGGAAAAAGCGAAGAACGAAGGCTACTACTTCAAGTCTCACGGGATGCAGGCGCTGGCCATCGAATCGGCCGAAGCGTGCGCGGAATGGCTACACCGGCGGATTCGCGAGGATTGGGGATTTCCTGACCCTCCCGAGATGACCATGGCGCAGCGGTTTACTTCGCGTTATCGCGGGAAAAGATACAGCTTTGGATATCCGGCGTGTCCGAATTTGGACGATCAGGCGGGGATTTGGAAGCTGCTGCGGCCGGAAGAGATTGGTGTGCAGTTGACCGAAGGATTCATGATGGATCCGGAAGCGAGCGTTAGTGCGCTGGTGTTTCAGCATCCGGATTGCACGTATTTTTCCGTGGGCGATACGTCCGACAACTGAGCGCGGAGTGCCAGCGCATGTAATCTGGGAAAGCGGCTGCCGTATCTCGTATTGCGAGCGGCCTGAACGCAGAGGTAAGATCGCTGTAGTTGAAGGGCCTGCCCCTGCAAGAAATCTCACGAAGCCGGGACAACAAGCGAGCAACCATGAACTTCCTCGAAGTCGCCATCTTGCGATGGTATAGCGCGAATCTAACAGCGGGCTTTGCCGCCGGGCCATTCCCGTTTGGCTTGGCGTTCGATGGAGGGAACATTTGGGTCGCAAATAACGGCGGCAACAACGTGACCAAGCTGCGGGCCTGCGATGGAGCCAATCTGGGAACATTTGCTGTGGGAACGTCCCCTGAGGGGGTGGCGTTTGATGGCGCCAACATCTGGGTGACGAACTTCGGCAGCAACAATGTGACCATGTTGCGGGCCAGCGACGGCACAAGTCTGGGCACCTTCGGAGCCGGGACAGGACCCGAGGGTGTGGCATTTGACGGGGTCAATATCTGGGTGGCGAGTTCGGGGAGCAACAACGTAACCAAGTTGCGGGCCAGCGACGGCGCCAATCTAGGGACATTTGCGGCGGGAAATCAGCCGCGTGCGGTGGCGTTTGATGGCGCCAACATCTGGGTGACGAATCGGCTTAGCAACAATGTGACCAAGCTGCGGGCCAGCGATGGCACCAACCTTGGGACGTTTGCTGTGGGGACGTTCCCGCTTGGCGTGGCATTTGATGGCGCCAGTATCTGGGTGACGAATGCAAATGGCAACAGCGTGACCAAGTTGCGGGCCAGCGACGGCGCCAATCTGGGGACATTTGCGGTGGGAACCGGTCCGCGGGCAGTGGTTTTTGACGGGGTGCACGTGTGGATAGCAAATACCTTAACTAACAATGTAACGAAACTGCGGGCCAGCGACGGCGCGAATTTGGGAACATTCACGGTCGGAAACGCCCCCCAGAACATGGCGTTTGATGGTGCGAATATCTGGGTGTCTAATTCCGCGAACAATACCCTCTCGAAGCTGTGAAGTTGTCCGAGCCGACTGGCGCACATTCTGAACATGGACCTATCGCGTTCTTCGGAACGATGAGAGCCCTGCTTGTAAATGGATTCATTGAGATAATCCAAGAGAGCGTTTTCTTTGTGATTTTCCTGTATTTATGCGACACGTTCCCGGACACTCGGTTTCCCAAGACGGTACAGCGGGTTTGAGGGCGAACTAAGCTAGGACTTAGAAGCCCGGCACCAGCTCGCAATTGTCAGCAAGAAAAACAGCACAGCACCATGAAGAAAACTCAGGTAGGAAATGGCAGTGCCTCCAGGAACACCCAAGAAAGGCGGAATCTTGTTAACAGCAGTGAGCATCCGAAAGATCAACGCGAGGGCAGTGGAAATCAAGCCTAGCCAATAGGCTATTGCGGAGAGTTGCTTTTCCATTTCAATCTCCTTGATTTAAGTTTTTGGAGGTTCGGCCCGAGTTGGGCGTACCCTACTCTCGGCCAACCGCGTAGTCAAGCGACGACTCCCCAACGACTCCCCATTGCATTTGATGCCTCAGCCAACAGCCACCCCGATGTTGTGCGCGGATCACGTCCTGCGCTGGAATATGATTGGCGGGCGAAGCTAGCGGCTCGTTTTTTGAACGGCCCCGCTAAGTGATTTGTATTCCCGAATTTCCTGAGGTCATTAGATCCCAGATGGGCCAGAATTCCATCATTTCTGGCGGCATGCCAGATGAAGCCCGGACTTGGATGAGGACGATTGCGGATTGCGGATTGCGCGTGCTTTCGGATGAAAGCTCCCATGCCTCCATCTGCTTCTGCGGAGAATTTCTTGCAAAAACTCAGCGCAATAAAGCGCGAGCCAGCAACCTGGTATCGATGAGGATGTTGGTGACCGGGAAGAACACGTGGGCCAGCAAGAAACTAAACAGAAAGGCGCAGGAGTAAAAAGAGGCCGGATGTACATGCAACCAATGCAGCATCGGCCGCGACAAAGAAGTGCGAACTTGTTCCCGAGTCAGCCAATACCCAGCGGCGCTCCCCATCAGAGCCCCGACTATCAGATCCGTAGGATAATGCACGCCCACAAAGATTCTGGGTAAACAAATCAAGAAAACGGTGTCAAACAGGGCCAACAGCCCCAACCGCGTCGAAATACTGAAGAGGCAAACGGTAAGCAAAGAGAACAAAGCCGCGTGATCACTGGGAAAGGAACTCCAATTCCCCCAGCCCTCGGTGGCTATCGGGAACGTCAAACCGAGCGATGGGATGCTCATTGGCCTCTGCCGGAATGGGAGCACCAGCACCATTATGCGGACAAGTCCCACGCACAACAGGCCCCCGATGAAACTTGCCACAATTTTTTCGCGAGCCACCTGGAGGCGGGCGCGATCGCTGGCTTCAAACCATGCCCACCAAATCAGAGCGACAAAAAGTCCTAATTTAAGGCTGTCTTGATAAATGCCCACAATCACTTTCATGAGAACCGGAGAGTGATTCCCCAAATGATTCAGATACACCAATATGTTGTAATCGAACGAATTCATAAAGCCTTCGGTGCGGTGGCTGTCATTTATTTTGTAGGCTAATCACCTCGAGGTGTACATCTCTATCCCGGATATGACGCGTATATCGCAATGCCTGCAAAGGAGCAGGCAATTTATTTTATAAGGTAGCCGCGCTCTTAGGGGCGGACGGTGGATCCGCAGACGAATCACCTCGGACGGGATGATTCAGCGCTGGCTTGACTTGCTCTTCGTGGGTAAGACGCGTGCGGCGGTTCTTTGATCCTCGGACGGCAACGCAAAGACAAAAAGCGTGCGACCGCCGATGATAGCAACATATTGCTGATCTGCCAGAGTGTACGAGATCGGCGCAGCGTGAACGATGCCTCCAAGAGGCGTGGTCCAAAGCCTGGCGCCGGTGTCAGCGTCCAAAGCAAAAAATTCGTAACCAAACCCTGCGAACACCAAATCCCCGGCGGTCGAGAGCACTCCACCCATTTCGCCTCGCACTTCCGAACCGCCGGCAGCCAGCAGCGAATCCCAACGCACTTCGCCGGTGGAAACTTCGATAGCTCGAACGGCGAGAGTCATCGGCTGGTTAGGTGGCCGCTCAAACCCACTGGCAGTGAACGCTACCCCTTTGTGGAAGCTTGGGATTTCATCATCGAAAAAGAGGTCGGCAGCATCGACCGACGAAACGAACAAAAGCTTTCGCAGGGGGTCGAAGGAAGGTGACCACCAGTTTGTGGCCCCGCCGGCGGCAGGCGAAATTAGAGTGCCTGACCGACTCGGATGCGAGTTGGGCAAGGGGATTGGACGACCGTCAGGCGTAAACCCGGAGGCCCATGTCTGCTTGGCAAAGGGCTTAGCCAAAAGAAACCGGCCAGTTTTTCGATCGAGGGCATAAAAAAAGCCGTTCCGGTTGGCGAGAAAGAGTGCGGGTAACGTTTTGCCCTGCCACTCGATATCCGCGAGAACGGGCTGCTGGGTAGCATCCCAATCATGATCATCCGCGGGTGTGAACTGGTAATACCAGCGTAGTTGACCAGTCTGCGCGTCTAGAGCGACCACGGAATTCGCATACAGGTTTCTCCCTTGTCGGCCCTTTGAGTTGAATACGGGGTCTGGATTGCCAGTACCCCAATAGATGAGGCCAAGAGTCGGGTCGTAAGCGCCAGTATTCCAGGCAGCGACACCGGCGTGTTGCCACGAGTCGTCGCCCCAAGTTTCATGGCCCGGCTCTCGGGGACCGGGCACGGTGTAGAACCTCCACTGTTGGGTGCCATCCGATGCGGAGTAAGCGGCGATAAAACCGCGGATTCCGAAGTCGCCACCAGCAATGCCGACGACGACGCGATCATCTATTATGAGAGGGGCGCTAGTCAAAGAATAACCTTGGCGCCAATCGGCGACCTCCACGTCCCAAATCTTGGCGCCTGTAGCGGCATCCAGTGCAAAGAGATGTGCATCAAGTGTTGCAACGAAAACTGTCTTTCCGAGGACGGCAACTCCTCGGTTCTGCGAGCCACAACATAGGGGAATAGTGGATGGAACCGGACGCCGAAACTCCCAGAGGACAGCTCCAGTCTTGGCATCGAGAGAGGTAACACCTTCCGGCGATTCGGTCACAAACATGCGACCGCCGACGACGATTGGCGAGGACTCAAGGGAAGGACTGTCGGAGGGCAGCTGGGCTGCCCAAGCCAATCGCATGCGCGAAATGTTGTGACGGGTTATCTGGTTCTGAACAGCGTGTCGAAATCCCGCATAATTGCCGGCATAAGTGAGCCAGTCCCCGGACTGGCCGGCGGAGAGAAGCATTTCCTTTGACACAGAGGGAAACGAAGTGAATCCCGCTGCCAAAGACTTTTGGCCCATCGATGCATCGATAGCGGATCGTCTGAGGAAAGCGGCAACCTCACAGATCTGGAGGTCCGACAGCGGCTGTGGCATCATGATCGTCTTGGGACGACCCCACTTCACCGTGGAGAAAAACGACCAGTCGGTCATGCGCCCAAGTGCAGCGAGTAGATCTGGACCGGTCCGACCACGTGCGTTATCCCCGTGACATTCCGCGCAAATCTGACGATAGTGCTTAGCCCCAGCTACGGCCGGGCCGGCATCTCCATACGGGTTTAGCAAAATCCCAGAGTTAACGTTCGGCACCACTGCCAAGCGCCGCAAATTCATGGGACTGTCAGGCCGAAGCCATTTCAAGAGTAACGGAAGAGGGATTTCGGGGATTTTGCCGGAGAGTTTTGCTCTCACCACAGCCAATCGCCAGGCAACCGAATGAGAAACAAGCGCCGCAACGCCAACCAATAGGACGACGGACAGAATTCCGATTACAAGAATCTGCAGCAGGCGTTTGAATAGTTTCATAGTTGGGCCGCGACCAAGCGAACCGCCTCCCTACGGACATGCGAGTCGGATTCCTCGCTCATGCTGCGAACGCGACCCGGTTGCGTCTCAGCCACTCGGTAAAAACAGCATAGCGCAGACTCTGTCAAAGCCCGACAGTAGTTAGCCTCCGCTGTGTTCAGAACAGCAATAAATTCGTACCAAACAGGGCACGCGGCAAGACAACTCTTGATTTTGCTTTGGCACGAATCTTGTGGGAATGGTTCATGCGCATTCTCGCAGCAATCATCCTGGTAGGCGTGCTTATGGGTATGTTTTTACTATTTCTGCCGCGGCACTAAGTTCCACTGGTACGGTAACGGCGTTAAGCGGCCAGCTATGTACTTGCGATCAGCAGATGGTATATAGAGAGAACCAAGTTTGCCCGGTCCGGATCGGTCTAGACAAGAATCGAGCCCGGAGCAGATTTCTCGGACTGGGAATTGCCGTGCCCGAAGTCACCGTTCGAAAAAAGAGCTCTCGCATTCTGGTACCCACGCACGTCGACTGGCGAGCGGTGCGCGTCTTTCTCGCACTTGCGTTCGGGCTCGCTTGGGCTATCGAAGGAGCGGCGCTTGCCCTCGGCGTGCGATTCACGTCACTGACGCCGAGGTCGACGGCTCTCCTGGCATCCGTGATGTTTGTGCCTGCCCTCGCGGCGCTGGTCGTCCGTCGCTTCATCACGCACGAAGGATTTGCGACTGCCGGGCTGCGTCGTGGACCGTGGCGCCCATACCTGCTCGTGTGGATCGGAGTCCCGCTTCTGGTCGCGGGCATCTACGCGCTCACGATACTTATTGGGCTGGGGCGATTCGACCCGACCCTCGCAACACTGACCGCCCGCATGCAGGAGGCGGCCCACGGGCAGCCGCTTCCGCATCTACCGCCGCCAGCCGTGCTCGCGGCGGTCATTTTTGCCCAATCGCTCACGCTTGGCGTGCTCGTCACCAGCGTCTTTACCTTTGGGGAGGAATTCGGCTGGACAGGGTATCTCCTGGTGCTGCTCTTCCCGCTGGGTCGGTGGCGCGCGGCATTGATCTACGGCGCGATTTGGGGGCTCTGGCACGCACCAATCATTGCTGGCGGCTACAACTATCCAGGTTACCCCGTAACCGGCGCAGTAATGATGTGCGCTCTGACTATCGCCTTTGCGCTGACGCAGACGGCTCTTCGTCTTCGCTTCGATAGCGTGTTGCTCACGAGCTTCTTCCACGCGAGCATCAACAACCAAGGCCTGGGAGTGCTTCCGATGCTTGTGATCGGAGTCTCGCCCATTCTTGGTGGGATCACGGGTCTTGTGGGCGTCGTGGTGTTCGGCGCGTTGGGGACTTGGCTACTCGCTCGAACACCAGAGCCGCTAGCCCAGCGCCTTGCTGATAATTCAATGAATTCAGGGGAGACAAGTGCCCATGAGAAACAGCAACTTGCCTGCCCACGAAAGTCCTGATGGTCGGACTAATCAGTTGATGCTAGAACTACACCTGAACCGCAAGACCGTTCCCCCAAGCGCCAAAGAAAGCTAGCCTAAAGCGGTCAGCCCATGCGTAAGGACACCATTCTGGCCGCGTGTTTGTCCATCAGTGCCCTTTGGGGCTGGGTTCCTCTATTGTTCGTGGCGTCTGGTTGTTGCAAACCGTTTGACCCGTCAACGAAACAAGAGAACGAGGAAGCTCGGGTGTGGGTGACCGAAGGATGGAGAGGCGTGTACGACTGGAAGGAAATAACGCTGTGGCGCACCGTTTCGGAATCACGGCTGTCGCGAGCCCGGACGCTGCTACAGACGAATTCGGTGGTGCAGGTCACAATCGAAGAGGCACGCGACCTTACCGGGGAATTCATTTTTGACGAATCAAAGGGAAAGACTTACTTGCTCCGAGCCGTGGGTGACGCCAACGGCACTTTCCCCGTGGAACCTTCGGTCCGGCCCAACGGAGACATCTGGACCGGCGGAGGGGCCAACAGCAAATGCCCGGTACCAATGCGCCGACGGCCGATCGTGGCTCAGCTGGAAAAAGCGCCAGCAAACGTCTACGTGACCTTCTACGTGAACAGCGACTGAACCACGGAATTAGCGGGTTGCCGAACTAGCGGTCCCGGCACCTAAGTTACCGGTAAGGCGTTATCAGGCAATTGAAATTACTTCCGAGTTAAACCTTAGGAACATATTCGCCCTTATGACGATAGATAAAACAAGGTTCTTCCAACTGGTAGACGCTTATGCCAGAACTCGACACCGATGCTTTTTGGCAGAGATGGACCTCCGCACAGAAGAGCTCGGCTATTTCCTGTGCTTTCGCCCACTGGGCGCAAGCGACGCCTATAAGTATTTGATGGTCTCAACGGAAGACGTAAAAGCGGCTGCCAGTCGGCGACAGCTTCCGACTTCCTTAGTAGACCAACTGGATGCCGAACTCCCAAAATTGAAACAACAGATGTGAGCTATCGATTCTGGATACATCCGTCGTCATGGATATTGTCGGCAACTCGGAATTAATGGCCTAAGTCCTTCCTTTTAGGGCCTTCGGCCCGCGAAACCTTATGAAAATCTCTCAGTGATAAGATCGCCACGGTCTGGAGCGGCGAGGTCGAGCTTATCAGTGGAGATTTCGAGGCCGTCCATCTGTCTGATCCGGAGCGTGCGTGTTTGAGCGA
>WNFP01005605.1_pt1 | contig 13909 bp, 10 predicted proteins | sample 5400201 | NCBI WGS metagenome assembly WNFP01 (sample SAMN13153355, study PRJNA577476) | soil metagenome | isolation source: 115 cm saprolite under Madrone tree | place: USA:California | collected 2016-06-14
AATGCGGAATCTCTTTTTATTTCCAGATGCTCTGGGTGCTCCCGTTCAATAACCTATTCCGCGTCACAAGCGGGCCAAACTCAGTCTGCGGGCCAGCATTGCAGAGGTTGACTGGGCCAACGCGGTCCTCGGCCGCCCATGGCGGATCACAGTCGGGCCCATATCTCGAGATCGGGCGACATTCTAAGAAAGGTGAGGGCCTGCGTCGTCGAGTCGACCTGGTCATCATGCTTGGTGCCCGGAAAGCCCGTGAGCTCGTCGAGGCTCGCACTCATCTTTCTCTGGGTAAGGACCCTTCAGTCCATCGCCCGATCCAACGGTTTGGTAGGATCATATCAGCTCCGACACTCGGTGGCCTGCATCATGAGTACTGTCGGATCTAGTTTGCGGTAGGGACACCAATGTTTGGTTGGCTTTTGCGACGGTAAACCGAGGCGACGACTTTGATCGCCGAAGGGCTACGGCCCATGACTTGCCGGCCGAAAAACGAACCGCCGCCGGCCCGCTGTGGGAGCTTTGCGCCGGCGGCGGCGGATGCGCCTGTAGCTAGCCTTTGCGCACCCTATTGCGGTTCACGACCTTTTTAGTTGTAGTCAAGGGCGGCACGACTGCCTGGGTCGTTTTCTAAACCCAGTGTGTCAACTGAACGCGTGTCAGGCAAGCGGCAAGCCAGATGAAGATAGCCAGTCTTCAACGCCCCTTGAGCATTTACTATGGCATGATCATAGATGCTGTCGGATCGCCTCGGGACCGCTCTATACGCACACTGTCCAGATTTCGCCCGCGCCGATTTGGCTGAGTCGCGCTAGTTCGCGCTTGAGATAGTTTTCCCTATCGAACCCATGTGAGGCGATCATGGCCAGCCGGGATCCCTTGTTGCAACCTTTCCAGCTCAAAAATGTCCAAATTAAGAACCGGATCGTCAGTACACCGCACGCGCCTGCCTACGCGGAGGACGGGAAACCGAAGTTGCGCTACCAACTATATCACGAGGAGAAAGCCAAGGGCGGGATCGGGATGACTATGTTTGGAGGCGCATCCTGTGTGGCTCCAGATTCCCCGGCTGTATTCGGCCAACTATATGTCGGTGATAACAGCATCATTCCCTATTTCCAGGAGTTCTCGGAGCGGATTCACAAATATGGCTGCGCTCTAATCTGCCAGCTGTCGCATCTAGGTCGTAGAACGACATGGAATGCGGGTGACTGGCTGCCTGTCATAGCGCCGTCGCGCGTGAGGGAGGCCTCCCATCGAGGCTTCCCCAAGACTATGGACAAAGACGATATACAACGGACGGTTAGAGCATATGCAGCTGCGGCAACCCGCTGCAGAGAGGGACAACTAGATGGTTGTGAGATTCTTTCGCATGGGCATTTGCCTGAGCAGTTTCTGTCTCCGGCGACCAACAAGCGGACAGACGAGTATGGCGGATCGATTGACAACCGCTTGCGCTTTACTCTGGAACTGTTGGAAGCAGTTCGAGAAGCGGTTGGTCCGAACTTTATCGTCGGGATTCGATTGGTGGCGAGTGAGAACTTCGCCGGTGGCCTAACGAAGGATGATGGAATTCGAGCTGCCATGCAGATCGAGAAGACCGGCCTAGTAGATTATATGACCGTCAATTTCGGTCACATCGACTCCGACTACGCCGTCGCGCATCACATGCCAGGAATGTCTTCACCTCTTTCGCCCTGGCTTAATGCGATCGCGGACTTCCGTAGAGAAATTCACCTTCCGCTCATTCACGCCTGCCGGATCACCGATTTGGCAACGGCGCGACATGCGATCGAGGCCAACCTGCTCGATTTGGTGGGAATGACTCGCGCTCATCTGGCGGACCCCCACATCGTTCGTAAGCTGACGGCCGGCAGGGAGGACTTGATTCGGCCCTGCGTTGGAGCTGGTTATTGCCTCGATCGGATATTCCAAGGTGGTGATGCTCTTTGCTTGCACAACCCGGCAACCGGTCGCGAAGCTACGATGCCACATGTCATTTCGCGATCGGTTGATAAGGTACGAAAAGTCGTCGTAGTTGGTGGCGGACCTGCGGGACTGGAGGCTTGTCGGGTATGCGCAGAACGCGGCCATAAAGTCCTACTCTTCGAAGCCACCGGCGAGTTGGGAGGGCAGATCGTGATCGCAGCCAAGGCAGGATGGCGACGCGACCTTATAGGCATTGCTGACTGGTACTCCACCCAACTGCAGCACCTTGGGGTCGAGATCCGCTGGAACACGATCGCTGGATGCTCTGAAGTGGTGGCAGAACAGCCTGACATCGTGATTGTCGCGACTGGAGGCCTGCCCGACACCAACTTCGTGGAGGGCGGGGATCTATGCCTGAGCGCGTGGGATATTCTGACAGGAACGAGCGTCAGGGGTTCCGTCCTGATCTACGACGACAATGGACAACATCAGGCACCTTCTTGCGCCGACTACTTGGCAGGGAAACCCGACATTACAGTCGAATTCGTGACCCCCGATCGCGCGGCCGCTATGGAGATGGGCGTCCTTAATTTTCCGGTCTTCATGGAACACTTTTACACTAAGGGCGTCACGATCACTCCTGATTCCCGGTTAAAATCTGTTCGCCGGAGTGGAAACAAACTCAAGGCCACATTCTCGAACGAATACAATGGCCCAGACATCGAACGGACCGTTGATCATGTCGTTGTCGAACACGGCACCGTCCCCTTGGATGATCTATACTATGAATTACGCCCCCACTCCGCCAACAATGGAGTGCTGGACTACGACGCCCTGTTAAATGGACAACCGCAGCCTGGCCAAGCTGAATTAAGAGGTTCGTTCCTGCTATATCGTGTCGGTGACGCCGTCGCCAGCCGGAATGTCCATGCAGCGATTTACGATTCCCTCAGGCTGTGTAAGGACTTTTAATGCTGGCCCCGAATCACGACTCCTCTGGCGTCCGGATGCTGCGTCGAGACCACCGGTTTAGACGATTGTAAGCGGGCGTCTATAACCCGTAGTGTTCCCACAAATCACGCACGTCGGCATCTCCGTCAATAGCACATAGAAGATCGTAAGGTGGGCCGCCTTAGCCGGATAAAGTTGTGGTTCAGATCTTATTGCCTGCGTGACGGATAGCCGCAGCCACAAGATCTAGCCCTTGTACCCATGCCGAGAGGCCGCCTGCAGATGTTAGTTGCTGTAGGCCGGCGCGCGCAAAGGTTCCCTCGCTGGCGATATCAAGAGCAATTTTCCGAAGATCGTCGTCGCTCCGCTTGTGCGCATAGTCGAGGGAGCCTTTAACGTAGCGCAAAACTAGATTCCTAGCTTGATCGTAGTCCCACCCGCTACCGACAAACCATTGGACCAGTTCGTGGTATAGGGCATAAAGCCAGGAATTCATTGTTGCGGCTAGGACGGAAAGTTCGAACTTGTCTTCACTGTCGAACGCGAACACCGGCCCAACACGGCGCATCACCTTATCCACCAATGGGTGATTGGGAAAGATGGGTATCGGTCCCTCGGCCGCTTCAATAAAACAAGCAGGCATGAACCGAACAATTTGGCCGGGCTTCGAGCACATTCCCCGCAACTGATCCAGCGTGACGCCAGCTACACCGGAGAGCAGTACCTGTTCCGAGCTAAATTCTAACTTAAGAAGCAGCTCACGGACGTCTGCGGGCCGGACAGAGAGCACAATTAGGTTCGACTCTTCTACGACCGCCTGATTTGATTCCATGACGCAGCAGTTGAATTCGCCTGCGAGCCAGTGCGCACGATTCCAATTTCGCGGTGACAATAGGATTCTGCCGGGGAAGCCGCCCCGACGTATAGCCGTGACAGTGTAAGCTGCAAACTGGCCTACACCGAGGAAGCCAAGTGTGAGAGCGTCATCATCAGGTAACATCGAGCGGATCACCGCAAACTATAACGACGTATCGATAATACTTGATCCAGTCCCGAGGAGGGCTTGTCAAGACGCATTGCCTCCACTGCGAGAAAAACTGTGACCTCGGCAGCGATGGCATCCGGGGACCTAAACGTCTCCAGCAACTAGATAACGGATGTCCAATTCACGGATTTAGATCAGCCGCTCATATGCTGCAGACGCTCAGGCGCTAACCGCTCAGCTGACACGCCGAAACGTCGAAGATTGTCGGGAAGTGGCCTCCTCTGCAAAGAGGCGGCGAGCTTCGCTGCGCTAGCACAAATCTCGATGCCGTAGCCGCCCTGCGCCGCAAGCCACAGAAATCCCCGCGCATCGGGTGCAAACCCAACTACCAATTCGTGGTCCAGAGTCAGTAGGGAGCCGCGGAGGGTAGCAATTGCGTTCGCTATTGCTACGAAAAGGTATCACGGAGCGAGATACTGCTCCTGGCATACTCAAAGGCAGGCAATTGAAATAAAAACCCATGCATTCTTATCGTGGCTAAAGTGTACAATGAACAAGCCACATATCGCCGAGACGCCCAGGATCCAATTGGAAGGCGAGCGCTATGTCGGATTCGCGAATAATAGCCAATATGGGAGGCACCCTCTAATGTCATCACATAAACGGGATCTGGAAAAGGTCCATTCCGCTCTTCCGGGGCTGGTCGACCAGCTCAAGGAAGGCAAGATGGATCGCCGTGATTTCTTGCGCATGTCGACCCTGCTCGGCCTGACGGCATCGGCGGCCTATGGGTTCGCCGGCCTACCGGAGCCCATAGAACCGGCCGAAGCCGCGACGATGGGCGGGACGATTCGCATTTCGATGCGCGTCATCAAGATCGCGAATCCGCCGATCTATGACTACATTTACGATTCGAATATCGCGCGCCAGGTTTGCGACTATTTGACCCGCACCGGCCCGGACAACGTGACACGCCCGTCCCTGCTTGAGAAGTGGCAGGCGAGTGACGACCTCAAGACATGGACTCTGACCCTGAAGAAGGGGATCAAATGGTCCAACGGCGACGAGCTCACGGCCGATCATGTGGTTTGGAATCTGACGCGCTGGCTGGACGAAAAGGTCGGCTCCTCGATCATCGGATTGTTCAAGGGCTTCCTGGTTGTCGACTACGACACCGGCCAGAAGGACGCCGCCGGCAAGGCGAAGATGGGGACCAAGCTCTATTCCGACAAGGCGATCGAGAAGGTCGATGACCATACCATCCGCCTCAACGGCCAGAGCGCGCAGCTCGCCATTCCGGAAAACCTGTTCCACTACCCGGCGGTGGTCCTGCATCCGAAGGACAACGGCGTCTTCGGCGTGGGCGCCATTGGAACTGGCGCTTTCACGCTGACCGAATTCGAACTCGGCAAGAAAGCCGTGCTCAAGCGTCGTGACGGATATTGGGGCAAGAAGGCTGCCTTGGACGAAGTGCAGTTCATCGACAACGGCGATGATCCAGCCGCGGCCATCGCAGCTCTCTCGTCGGGCCAGGTGGACGGCATGATGGAAGCTTCGACTTCGCAATACGCTGCGTTGCAGAAGATTCCCAACGTCGTCATCCATCAGGTGACCACGGCTCAGACCGCTGTCGCGCGCATGCAGGAGGATAAGGACGTCTTCAAGGACCCGCGCATCCGCAAGGCGATGCGTCTTGCGATCGACTGCCGCAAGGTGTTGCAGATCGCCCATCTGGGCCTCGGCGCCCCGGCGGAACATCACCATGTGGCGCCGGTGCACCCGGAATACTACAAGCTGACCTTCATGAAGCAGAACGTCGCCGAGGCCAAGAAGCTGCTGGCCGAGGCGGGCAAGCCGAACGGCTTCGACTGCGAGATCTTCTGCAAGAAAGATCCCGATTGGGAAGCCATCGCCGTCGGTTCCATGGTCAACATGTGGAAGCAGATCGGTGTCAACGTGAAAATGAACGTCCTGCCATCCGCCCAGTATTGGGATCACTGGATGATCGAGGCATTTGCCTTCACCAACTGGACGCATCGTCCGCTGGGCGTCATGGTCCTCGACCTCGCTTATCGGACCGGAGTTCCCTGGAACGAGTCGCATTTCGCCAATCCGAAGCTCGATGATCTGCTGGCCAAGGCCGATGCAACGCTCGATGTCGCGAAGCGAAAACTGATCATGAAGGATATCGAAGCGCTGATGCAGGAAGAGGGACCAATTGTGCAGCCGCTCTGGCGCGCTGTGTTCACCGGCATGAATAAGAAGGTCAAGGGCTTTAAGATGCATCCGACGAGCTATCTCTTTGCCGAGGAGTGGTCACTCTAGGCGCTCTCGCCGGAACTGGTCTAACGACGGGCGCCCTTCGGGGCGCCCGTTTTTTGTTAGCCGATTTTGAATGAAGAACTGCAGGGCGCGAAAAATGCGATCGGGCACTTCCACCGGTCGAACTCGACTGGAAAACGCTTCTTTTCTACTTTTCTACGTTTGACGTGGCGGGCTAGTACTCCGATCGACTGGGTGGCCAATAAATCCTCTGCGGTGCTCCATATTCGCGCTGCCGCATTCGCAACTAGTGTCTCCGCGCCAATGGGAGCCGAAATTCCGCCGTCATTTCCGAGGCTTGCGGACCTAGTTTGTCGCAAGTTCGAGTCTGTTGGGATTGGGAAGGGCGCCTTCTGCCTTATCCCACCATTCGGTATAGGGCGGGATTTGACCCCTAAGCAGACCGCAGCCGGCTTCGTAGTAGGAAACTCGGACCCGCCTATTCTTGACAATCCCGTGAGTACACCAATGCGTTACGATTAAACTACCGGATCGTTGAGGCGCAATGCGCGCGCCACTTCGCGGCGTTGCTCCTCAAATTCCTTACGGTAGTGGCCATGAGGCTGCTCGTAATAGCCATCGCGAGCGAGGCGATAGATACCGGCTTGCTTCAAATCGGCGAGGCTCTCGGCCATCTTGAGCGCCAGGAGATTTGGGTTAACGATAGCGATGTCCGGCTTCGCCTTCTGCGTCATGAGATAGCGCTGATAGCATGCGGCAACGATGGTGCAGCCCATGATGATGACCTCGGCCCGCGTCTCTGCCAGCACCCGCTTGGAGATCGCGATGGTATCGAGCGCCACCTGGTCGGGATTCTTCACCATATCCTTGACCCACCAGTTGACGCAGCGCACGCCGCGGCAATTGCCACCAAGCCCGTAGACGCGCACCATATCTTCAAGATAGGGCACTGCCTTGTGATGGTCGGTGACAATCGTATAGCTATGGCCGAAATATCCGGCCATCTGCATCGAGGCCTCGAGCGGTCCAATGACGGGAATGTCAACCAACTCGCGCGCCACTCGCACGCCCGGATCGTAACAGCAGCCGACCACCACGGCGTCGAATCCAGCAGCCTCCGACTGCATCACCTTCTCGAAGACGACTGTCTCCATCAGATGCTTGTTGTAATAGTAATCGATATTGGGCGGGCATTTCTCCAGGCTGCTGACCGTCACCTCCGTGCCTTCGCCTGCATAGGCCGTCAAGGTTTCGGTGATGATGGCATCATAGGCTGGCGTCCCGAACGGATTGATGAATTCGATCCTGCGAGTCATGGACTCTCTCCCTTGTTTGGCCCGTTGCTGGCCGCCACTACCATCGACCGTGCGACTCCCGATTAACGCGGAGCGCCGGGCGATCGAGGCGGAACTGCGTGAGGTCGAAATCCGTCGCCTCGCCACCGAGGTGTTGGGCGATCATCTTGCCGGATAGCGGACCGGCGAGATTGCCGAAGACATGGCCGGCATTGATTACCAGCCCTTCGATCCCGGGATCGGGGTCAAGAACCGGCAGGGCGTCCGGAGTCTCGGGCAGGAGCCCGGCATAGACTCGCTCGATCGCGAGGTCGCGGATCGCCGGCATGTTTTCCGCCAGTACGGCCAGCGTCAGAGCAATGCCCGCCACCGTTGGCCGGTCGTCGAGCCCGGGAAAATCCATTGGGCAACCAAGACGGATTCGCCCGTCTTTCCGCTGGGCCGCGAGCTCTAGGAACTCGAGCCCCGGAAACTGACGCTCCATCGGATGCCAAGCTCCCTCCTCGCTATAGCCCGGCAGATCCCGGATGTAGGCGTACTGCTTCACCGCCGTGGGCCCGTACAGGAGAGGTTCGAACCGGAACGGCGCGGGCTCGGTCTCGACCACCTGCAGGCGCATTGCCGAGATCGGCAGGCTCATGCCGAGTGGCTCTAGCAACTTGGGCGACCACGCCCCCGCTGCAAGTACGACCTTGCCAGCTGGGATCGTCTCGCCCTCAGCGGTAACCACGCCGACGCAGCGTCCGGCTTCGATAGCGAGTTTTTCGATTCGGCAGTTCGACCGCATTTCGGCGCCATGCTTTCTCGCGGCAGTCACCAGGGCATCGACCAGTTTGCCCGTGTTCTGATGCGCATCCAGGGGGTTCCAGCTGGCGCCGAGCACTTTCTCCGAGAGCGCCGGGCAATGCTCCCGCGCAGCTTTGCCATCGATCAGTTCCATGGGCAACCCCGCCGCCCGCCGTTCGGCGACAAAGGCGCGGAAGAGCGGCAACTGGCGCTCGTCGACGAAGTAAATCATTCCGCCGCTCGGCCGCATTTCGAAATCGTCGAGTTCGTCGCGCAACTGGTCGGCGAGTCGGCGGCCGGCGAGCCCAAGTTCCATCTGGATCCCCGCCTTCCTAGTATGCAGCCATTGGAAGCCGGGATTGCGTCCAGACGCGCCCCAGGCGGGTGATTCGCCCTCGACCAGCAGAACGCGAAAGCCCTTCTTGGCCAGGAAGTAGGCTGTGGCGGCGCCAACAATACCCGCGCCCAGCACAATGACGTCATGGGCCTTGCCCGATGCGGCGCTCATCGCCTCGCACCCTCGAACCAGCTCTTTAAATGGAAATCGCTACGGGTATCTATGCAAAGCCGCTTCCAGGAGAGGTATTCCTCCACCCCCGCCATGCCCAACTCCCGGCCCAGACCGGAATGATTTCGCCCGCCGAAGGAGGTCTCTACATGCCGGATGTAATGGGCGTTGATCCAGACATCGGCGACATCGAGACGCCGGGCGAGCCGAAGCGCCCGGCTGATATCCTGCGACCAGACCGATCCTCCGAGGCCGTATGGCGTGTTGTTGGCAATGGCCAATGACTGGGTCTCGTTCTCGAACGGATGGATAACAAGCACCGGTCCAAACACCTCCTCCCGTGCCACACGGCCGTCGACGGGACCGCCGACGAGAACCGTCGGTGGGAGAAACAGTGAGGACTGGCCGGCTGGCACGCCACCGACAGCAGCCTTGGCACCCTCGGCAAGTCCGAGTCGAATATAGGAGACCGCCTTGTCGTACTGCTTGCGTGAGGCCATGGGCCCGACGAGCATGTTGGGATCGAGGGGATCGCCCATCGGCAGCTTGCGCGAACGCTCGACCACCCCCTCCACCACCCTATCGTGCAGGCGCTTGTCGACCACGAGGCGGGTGCACGCGGTGCACGATTGGCCGCCATACATGAAGGCGCCGTAGGTGACGGCATCGAGGCAGCGCTCGAGATCGGCGTCTTCGGTGATGATGGCGGGGAATTTGCCGCCGCATTCCAGCGACACCTTGGCCAGGCGCTTGGCGGCTCGCTCCATGATCCGCATCCCGGTTGTCGTACTGCCGGTGAAGGAGATCTTGCCGACGCCCGGATTGTCGACCAGCGCATCGCCCGTCGGCTGCCCCGGGCCGCTCAGCAGATTCACCACACCCGCCGGGAAGGCGCCGCTGTCATGAACTGCCTCGATCAGCGCCGCCGTCGAGGCCGGAGTGATCTCGGACGACTTGACCACCGCGGTGCAGCCCGCTGCCAGGGCCGCGCCCAGCTTGCGCACCGCAAGGTCGACCGGGTCGTTCCACGGAATGATGAGCGCGGCGACGCCGGCGGGCTCGGGCAGGACCATGTCCCAGAGCTCGGGCAGCGTCGAGCCCGTCACCTGTCCCTCAAGGAAGCGAGCAGCGCCCGCGAAATACCGCAGTTTGTCAATAGCGCCCTCAACTTCCCGCGCCATGTTGACACTGACGGGCTTGCCCATCTCGCGAGCGATCAGCTCGCTGATCGGCGCAGAGCGCGATTCCAGGACGTCCGCGAGCTTAAGCAACGCCGCGGCGCGCGCCGAGCCCTTGGTCCAGCGCCATCCGCCATCGTCGAAGGCGCGGTGCGCGGCGGCCACGGCAGAGCCGACCGTCGCCGCGTCGCTTAGCGGTGCCTGGGCCACCACCGTGCCCGTCGCCGGATTGACGCTCCTGAAGCTCGGCCCGTCGAAGCCGACCCATCGGCCGTCGATGTAATTCTTGACCTCGATCACCCAGTTGCTCCTCTAGAGTCGCGTATGGCGCCGGCTACCATGTCGATCCCGGCGTGAAGTTCGGCTTCCCCGATTACCAGTGCGGGCGAAAGCTTGACGACACTGTCGTCGTAACCGCCGCGCCCGACGATCACGCCGCGCTCGCGCGCCAGCTTCACTGCGCGTCCCGCCCAGCCGCTGTCCGTGAGCTCGGCTGCGTACCAGAGGCCGATGCCGCGAACCTCGCGCACGCCTGCGGCATCGGCGAGCGCGCCCTTGAGCCGCGTAAGGCCGGTCGGCCCAATAGCAGCGGCGCGGCCGGCGAGCTGCTCGTCCCGCATCACGCCGATGGCCGCCACGGCGGCGGACAGATTCAGGTTGTTGGTCAAGAAAGTTGAGGTATAGGAGTCGGGCTTCCACGTCATTGCCTCGCCCCGCCCCATCACGGCTGCCACGGCCAGACCGCCGCCGATGCCCTTGCCAACGGTTAACAGATCGGGGATCACGGCGCTATGTTCGATGGACCAGTAGCGCCCCGTTCGCCCGCAGCCGGATTGGATCTCGTCGACGATCATCAGCGCGCCCTCCCGATCGCAGAACGCTCGCAGGCGCGGGAGGAAATCCGCCGGCGGGATCACCACTCCACCATTGCCCTGGATCGGCTCCAGTATTACCGCCGCCAGCGGCTGCCTCTGGGAGGCGGCGAGATCCTCCAGCGCTTGCATGGTCAGATCAGTGGCCGCCGCGCCGTGGCGGAGCGGGTAGGGAAAGGGAACGAAGGGTCCGCCAGCCGGAATTCCCAGCGCCTCGCGGTAGCGGGCCTTGCCGGCGAATCCCACGGTACCAACGGAGCGTCCGAAATAACTTCCGGCGAAACTCACGATTGCGCCTTCGGGCCGCCGGGTTCGCGCGAGCAGCAGTGCCATCTCGTTGGCCATGGCGCCGGTGATTGCTGGCAGGAAGCGATCGAGGCCCGATGGCGCGATGCTGGCGAGTGCTTCGTAAAACTCGGCTCTGACCCGGGAAGGGTGGGCCGACGGACAATGCATCAACGTCGCCGCCTGACGCTGGATCGCCTCGACGACTCTGGGATGGCCATAGCCCACCGCGGCGACGGCGAAGCCCCCATAAAGATCGAGATACCGTCGGCCGTCGGCGTCTTCGACATGGCAGCCCTTGGCGTTCTCCCAGACGAAGGGCGGATCCTCGGCGAATGTCCTGAGCCCGCCGCCCTCGAGCTTACGCAGGCGGTCGACGATGTCGCTTGCGCGGCTCACACCAGGATCCTGCCGTTCTCGGCAATGACCTCGCCGTCGACCTCGATGCGCACGTTCAGGATCATGCCATCGAGATGGACGTCGCTCATGACCTTGCCGCCATAGCCGGCGGCCGAGTCACCCAGCGCCATGTGCGCCGTGCCCAGTTTCTTCTTGACCTCAGTGATGCCGCCGATCAGCCGTGACATCGGGTTGATGCCGATGCCGAGTTCGGCGATGTTGCGCGCGTTCTTGACCCCCTCGATATGGGCCTCCAGCGCCAGTGCCTCGGCGCCGCCTTCGAAGCGCACGGCTTCACCCTTCTCCACGATCCAGGTGATGGGCTGAGCGAGCCGACCGATGTCCGTCATTACATGTTCGATCACCACCCGTCCCTCGGTGGTGCCCTCCAACGGCGGCAATGAGACTTCGCCGCCGGGAAAAGCCGACACCTCACCCCGATTGCGGCAGACCCCAGTCAGCCAGCCGACCGGTTTGCGGCCCTCGATCACCATCTTGACGTCGGTGCCCGCGGGCGAAGTCACATGGGCCATCTTGCCGCGAGCGAGGCGGTCACGCAGCCTTTCCGCCAGTTTGCGCAGTTCGAGAAAATCAGCAGTCATGGCGCCGTTCATCCAGCCGTCTTCCTCGAAGGGCGCGTTAAAGACGCCGCGCGCGCCGGCGAGCTTCGCAAGGTTCTTCGCCTCGATGTGATACATTGAGCGGCTGGCGGCGGCGATCACCACGTCGGCCTTCACCATCGCTGCCGTGACCGGCTCCGGCGGCTCCATGCCGCTTTTCGCCCGGGGCGTCATCATGACGACAACCGGATCGGCGCCGATGCTGTGCGCGGCCGCTGCGAGCATCTCGGGGATCGACGGGCTCGTTCGGGTATCAACCACGATCACAACTCTTTCGCCGGCCTTGGTGCCCATGTAGTCGGCGATGACGCGATGGGCTGTGCGAGCGACTTCGATGGTTCTGGACAAGGGATGTCTCCTCGGTGGGCGGCTGATGCGCCGCTAGGCAAAAGCGTCCGGATCCGATATTCTAAATCATATCAAATATACGATTGCAAGCGATGAGCGAGAAATCCCCACAGAGCCCGGTCCCGACCGCCGCTGCAGCCGCCTTGAGCGCGGGCCGGCTTGCACTGGCCGAGAGCTTCCGCCTGCACCGGCCGCGCGGCGCTTTCTGCCACGCCGGCTGGTGCCAGCAGTGCCGGGTTACGTTGCTCGACGGCCGCATTGCGCTCGCCTGCCGTACCACCGCTGCGCCACGCCAGATCGGCAACAGCTGGCGACGGCTTCTTGGGCACTTTGCCGATGCGCCAGTTCTATCTCGAGCGTTTGCGCCGGCTTTCCGCGGCCCCGGCGCTGCCGCCGGCAGCGGCCCCCGTTGCCGGTCGTTGGCGTGAGCGGCGCTGCGAGGTGCTCGTGGTTGGTGGTGGTCTCGCCGGTCTGACAGAGACCCGCGCGCGTCGCGCGGTCGGTCGCCGCGTGCTGCTGGTAGAAGCAGAGGCAGCCCTGGGCGGACGGGCTCGCTTCCAGCCAGCGATGGCAGAGGCGCTGGCCGAGCCGGATGCGGGACCGCATCTGCTGGCGACTCTTTGCGTTGGCCTCTATGAAGAGGCGCGCCAGGCGCTGCTCTTTGGCCCGGACGGCCCAACGCTTCTTGCCTTCGATGAATTGGTCGTCGCCACGGGCGCCTATGATCGGCTTCCGGGATTCGCCGGCAATGACCTTCCTGGAATCATCGGCCTTCGTGCCCTCGAGCGTCTCGTCACAGAGAGCAGGATCCCAGTCGCCTGGCGGATCGGCCTTTTTGCCGATGCCGAGCATGCAGCCGCGGCGCTCGCCACCGGCGTGCACTTTGCCTGGATCGCCGGACCGGGCAATCTACCTCCAGCGCCAAGCCCGCGCTTCGTAGGAGCGACCCTGCTGGCTGCCGAAGGGCGCCAGGCCGTTTCTGCCGTTCGTCTCGATCCCGGCGGGCGGCAGCCGTGCGATCTTCTCGTCATCGGCTTTGGCCAGCCGAGTTATGAACTGCAGATGCAGGCTGGCCAGCACGCGATCCTAGCTGGTTCGCCTGCCATGGTCCTAGCCGCCGGTGAACCGATCATCCCGATGACGGTCGTCGGCGACGCGGCATTGCGGCCACCGCCATCGCTGCGGCGGGCCGCTGCGTCGTCTCCCCGGGCGTTCCTTTGCCTCTGCGAGGATGTGCGCCGGCGCGATGTCGAGGCCGCCATTGCCGACGGCTTCGCCGACGTCGAATTGTTGAAGCGGCGCACCGGTGCCGGCACGGGCCCCTGCCAGGGCAAGCTCTGCCATGGCGAGATGCTCGCCTGCCTCGCCGAGGCCGCCCGGCCAGTGGCGCTTCCGACCGTGCGTCCCCTGCTGCGCCCCGTCAGCCTTGCCGGGCTGGCCGCGATAGAGGGTGAGTCATGACCGCCCGGGCAGACA
>WNFP01010405.1_pt1 | contig 13907 bp, 19 predicted proteins | sample 5400201 | NCBI WGS metagenome assembly WNFP01 (sample SAMN13153355, study PRJNA577476) | soil metagenome | isolation source: 115 cm saprolite under Madrone tree | place: USA:California | collected 2016-06-14
GAGCAGGTCGAGCGATTCGGCTTCGAATACCTCGAGCATTTTGGTAGCGAGAGCCAGGGCGTAGGGCGGGTGGTCGAAGAGCGGGTAGGAAGCGACTTCGACTTCGTGGAAGAAAATATGCGGGTCGTTCAGGTTCATCCGGATGGGTGGGGCGTAGCTGATGAAATGAACGTCGTGTCCGCGGGCGGCCAATTCCTGGCCAAGCTCGGTGGCAACGACGCCGGAGCCGCCGTAAGTGGGGTAGCAGGTGATGCCAATACGCATAGTTTCGAGTTTTCCAAGTCCGCAGCGAGGCTAACATACCCGCGCTACGGGTTGCTGCTAGAATGGCGGCCTTCGCCCGAGCCGCGAATTGCGCAATCGGGTGCTGTATTAGACGCGGGCTGGCGGAAAGCGTGACATCGAAGGGATCGGCGGGGTTGGTCGAGTCAGAGGCCGTACGAGGGGGAATCTTGGGTAAAGGTAAGGAAGGCAGGATCGAGTTAAACACAGAATTGTTGGCATATGCGCAGAGCCGGCTCAAAATGAGCAACTTCAGCGTCCTGATTGGCCTGGAGGTGGAAAGACTGTATGAAGGTGGCGCGGTTCTGGGAATGACGGTGAACGAGCACCATCTCCAGATCCACAATGTGGTACACGGAGGAGTGATTGCGACGTTGGCGGACACGGCTGGAGCCCTTGCTGCCTATACGGTGTCGGCCCTTGGGGCGGAACTGGCGACTATCGAGCTGAAGATCAATTACTTGTTACCCATCGCGGAGGGCAAAGTGGAAGCAGAGGGGAAAGTGTTGCGGGCCGGCAGGAATTTTATCGTGGTGGAGTGCGATATCCGGAACGCCCAGGGCCACCTGGCTGCAAAAGCGCTAATGACATTTGGCGGGGCCGGAGCGCGAACGCAACAGACTAGTCCTGACTGAAGACCACGCTTCGAACGGCTTTAACGTTACAGTGAAGCCGAAGTTCGCCAAAAAACACTTGCGGCGGCGTTACTCGTCGCCGTTTTCTCCGCCTTCCTTGTGGACGTACTTGATGGTGCGCTTGAAGATCATCAGGTTCGGGCTGCCCTGGCGGGTGAGCTTGATACAGTCGCGGTCATACCATTCCACGATGCCGTGCAGGGTCTCGCCGCTTTCGAGTGCAACGACCATCGGAGTACGAGATTGCATCTGCTTGATCCAGTAAAAATTTTCGGCATGCGTGATTTCTGGCGGTGCGGGTTTCTTGCTGGGCGCGGGGCCGGCGTTGTGATTCGGATGCGAGTTGTTGCGGGGCGGAAGAGGTTCCTTGATGTCGGGAAAACCCGGGCGAAACATACGACGATTCACCATAAACACTCCTTTTTGGCCCAAAGGTGGGAAGTTAGCACCAATGAGAGTGAGATGCGGTCTGCGAGCGCGCGGTTACAGTTGATGAAAAAAAGTTGGCCGAGCAAATCGGGAACTTTATTGGCTATCTGCGAGAGGACGAAACAGGAGAAAGTTCGGCGGCAAGAGAGTCCAGGCCGAGTTGTCGATTGAGATTGCGGCGGGCGCCGGCAGCCAGCTGATCGAGGCCGCGAAGAGCCCGCATTACCCAGGGCGCGTCAATTCGTTTGGCGACGGCATCCAACTCCTTCCGCAGCGGCAGGTTGCGGAGCTGCGGTGACGCGATGGCGGAGCTAAGTTCGAGTAGGTCGGAGAGCAAACTATAAAAAACGGAAAGTTGTTCTTCGAAAGAGACTTCGCGATCTTTTGAAATGGCGTTGGTGAGAGCGAAGAGCTGGCCAAACTCTTCGCCGCGAGAGGCGCGATCCAGGATTTTCAGCGCGTTGCTGCGGCGTTCGCTCTCCTTGATGGCATTCATTTCCAGCGCGTAGCCTGGGCGGCCTTCTGAAAGCTGTGCCGCCAGGCGGGCGGCGGCTGGCGTGAGGTCCGATTTTTCCTTGAGGATGGCCTCGACTTCGTTGGCGGGCAGCGGCGCGAAGTGGAATTGCAAGCATCGTGACACGATAGTCGGCAGAAGCGAGTAAGGCGACGGCGCAGTCAGGATTAATGTGGCTGAGCCGGGCGGCTCTTCGAGAATTTTCAGGAAGACGCTAGCTACGTCCCAGCGCATGGTGTCGGCGCCGTCCAGGATGAAAACTCGGCGGCCTCCCATGGGTTGAAAATATGCGGCACGCTGCACGGCGCGCAGTTGGCCGATGCGCAAGACTGGACGCGCTACCGGGGATTTAAGGCGCACTGGATCGGGGAGCAGCGCCCAGACGTCAGGATGCGTTTGCAGAATCAGGGGAGTGCGTTCGACCATGGCCGCGTCGGCGCTTTCGCCGCGTTCGGCGAGGCCCTGTTCGATCAGGCGTTGCGGTTCGGCGAGCAGTGCGATTCGCTGGCAGGTGTAACATTCACCGCAGGCATCGTCGGTGAGGCGTTCGCAATTCGCTGCTTGCGCGAAGAGCCGTGCCAACGTGTACTTGCCAACGCCCTGCGGGCCTGTAAAAAGCAGCGCATGCGGCACACGACCGGCGCGCAATGCACCACGAAGCGCGGTAACGATTTGCGGATTGCCGCGAAATTCAGAGAAAGCCACGGCTAGACCTTTCCTTTTGCAGCGGAGCGATGCTAGGGAGCACGGCGGCTAGAACGTCCGCGGAAATTTCTTGCTCGGATCGGATCACTTGTTTCGCGACGTCGAAACACTCGATCGTCTTCCAGTCCACGGCGCGCGCCAGTTCGTCATACATATCTGCGGCAGCTTGCAGATGGCGAATGTTGGATTCGAGGATGTCGTGCGCGGAATCGGTGTAAGCGCGCGCTGATTTTTTGGCGATCAACGTTTGTGCTTCACGAGGGGGCAAGCGCAAGTACAGCACGAGGTCTTCCCTCGGCAGACCATAAATGCTGTATTCCAGGTGTTCGATCCAGGCCCGGAATTCGGCGCGTTTTTCTGGAGCGGCGCGAACGGCCTGATGCGCGAGACTCGAAGCCACATAACGGTCTGCGAGTACGATCACGCCCTTTTCGAGGGCCGAGACGATAGGTTGTTTGCATTCGAAACGGTCCCCGGCGTACAGCAATGCGGCAAAATGTGGGTCCACGGAATTCAGCGGTCCTAGATCGCCGTTTAGGAATTGCCCGACCATTTTTCCGAACCAGGAACCGTACTGGGGAAAGCCAGTGGACAAAACCTGGTACCCGCGCGATTCGAGTTCGCGTGCCAGGAGGCGCACCTGCGTTTGTTTGCCGCTGCCATCGATGCCTTCGACGGCGATGAGTGTTCCGCGATCGTTCATAAGTCGATTGTGTACTGAGCGCTAGTCTAACCGGAGCCGCAGCAAGCCGCAAAGGCGCACGTGATACGATTTTAGTTGGCGCATGAGTGAATCAAATTTACAGGAACGGGTCGCGGCGGTACGTGAACGCATTGCGAGCGCGGCGAAGCGTGCGGGCCGCACGGCGGACGATATTACGCTGATTGCGGTGTCGAAGACTCATTCGGCTGAGGCGATTCGGGCGGCGTTCGAACTTGGGGTTGAGCATTTCGGAGAGAACCGCGTGCAGGAGTGGGAAGGGAAGCGATCTGCGTTGCAAGATTTGCAGGCTGAGTGGCATTTAGTCGGACACCTGCAAAGTAATAAGGCTGCGAAAGCCGCGAGATTCTTTCATAGTGTTGATTCGGTGGATGATTTTGCGCTTGCGCAGAGGTTGGACCGTACGCGCTCTGAGCTTGGCGGACCGCGGAAATTACGCGTGCTGATCGAAGTTCGCATCGCACCGGAAGAGACGAAAAGCGGAGTTACGCGCGAGGGGCTAGCCCCGCTTGCGGAGCAGATTTCCACTTTGAGCGGCCTCGAATTGAAAGGACTGATGTGCATTCCTCCGTTTCTCGATGAGCCGGAAAAAGCGCGGCCATATTTCAGTGAACTGCGCCAGCTAAAGGGAGTGCTGGAGGACCGTCTTGGCAAAACGCTTCCCGTATTGTCTATGGGCATGTCGCACGACTTTGAAATAGCGATCGAAGAAGGCGCAACCGAAGTGCGCGTAGGCACCGCATTGTTTGGAACCCGCGCTCTCCCGCCGCATCCAACAGCCTAGAGGAAAACATAGAATGAAACTCTTCAGTTCGATCCGGTTGCGAGAACTGCAATTGAAGAACCGCATTGTGGTTTCGCCGATGTGCGAATATTCCGCAGTGGAAGGGCATCCGCAGCCCTGGCATCTGGTGCATCTCGGCAGCCGCGCTATAGGCGGCGCTGGACTGGTTTTCACGGAAGCTACTGCAATCGAAGAGCGAGGCAGGATTTCGCCAGCCGACACCGGAATTTATCGGGACGCACACGTCAATTCCTGGCGGCCAATCGCGAAGTTTATTCGAGAGCATGGCGCCGTACCCGGGATGCAACTCGCGCATGCGGGACGCAAAGGAAGCACGAACGTACCTTGGCGAGTCGGCAAGGCTCTGCCAGCAACGGACGGAGCGTGGGAGCCGGTCGCGCCGAGCGCCATTCGCTTTGCGGCAGATTACCCCGCGCCACGCGCTTTGCCGGTCGCGGAAATCGAGTCTGTAGTGAAAAATTTCGCGAGCGCCGCCGAACGCGCGCTGGCCGCTGGATTCGAAGTAATCGAGATTCATTCCGCGCACGGCTATCTGCTGCACGAATTTCTCTCTCCGCTTTCAAATCAGCGTACCGACGAATATGGCGGCAGCTTCGAAAATCGCGTCCGGCTGGTGGTGCGCGTAGCGGAAGCGATTCGCAAAGTGTGGCCGGAACGACTGCCACTTTTTTGCCGAATCTCAGCGACCGATTGGAAAGAAGGCGGCTGGGATTTGCCGCAATCCATCGAGCTGGCAAAACTATTAAAGACGGCGGGCGTGGATTTGATTGACACCTCGAGCGGCGGGTTGGTGCCGGATGTGAAAATTCCCGTCGGGCCGGGCTACCAAGTGCCGTTTGCGGAGGCCATTCGCAAAAACGCAGGCATCGCCACCGGAGCGGTCGGCATGATCATGGAACCCGCGCAAGCGGAGACTATCCTGGCAAGCGGCCAGGCTGATCTCGTTTTTCTCGCGCGCGAACTGCTCCGCGATCCGTACTGGCCGATGCGTGCCGCGAAGCAATTCGCCACACCGGTGCATGCTCCGGTGCAATACGAAAGAGCCTGGTAAAAATGGTCTCGCTGGAGTTGCAAGCGCATCCGGATCGAGGATCGGTATCGTTCGAGGTGCGCGTGCAGCCGCACGCCAGCAAGAATGAAGTCGCAGGCGTGATGGCCGGCGCGCTGAAAATCAGATTGCAGGCGCCTGCGGTGGAAGACCGCGCGAACCAGGCTTTGTGCGCATTTCTGGCCGAGCTTTTGAAAAGGCCCAAGTCGGCTGTTAGACTTTTGTCGGGCGAGCGCAGCCGCAGCAAGCGCGTGGAAGTCTTTGGCGTGACCACGTCGGAGATTCAGGCGCTCGCGCTACACGACGCTTAATCTTCACGTTGACAAGGGAGAACGCCGCGCCGATGAGCTTCCAACTCGACGAAATTCAAGGCGATTTGCGGGCAGCCAAGCTGGATGGGTGGCTGTTCTATGATTTTCGCGGCCGCGATCCGATCGCGCACCGCATTTTGGATTTGCCGAGCGCCATGCGAACGCGTCGGTGGTTGTATTTTGTTCCGGCCAAAGGAACGCCCAAGAAACTCGTCCACAAAATTGAAACCGAATCGCTTCTTACGCTGCCTGGAGAGACGCTTTATTATTCGGGCCAGGAAGAGCTACGGAAAAATCTGAAGAAAATGCTGGGCCGCGCGAAGACAGTTGCCATGCAGTATTCTCCAAAAAATTCCATTCCTTACGTGGCGATGGTGGATGCAGGTACCGTGGAACTGGTCAAAAGCTGCGGGGTCAAAGTCGTCACCTCCGCCGACCTGGTGCAGAAATATGAAGCTTGCTGGACGCCGCAACAATTGCAATCCCATCTGCTGGCTGGAAAAACCATCGACCGCATTGTCGCTGAAGCATTTGCGCTTGCGGGCAAGGGCGTGCGCGATAAAAAGCCGTTGACCGAAGTCGCGCTGCAACAATGGATCCTGGCTGAATTTGAGAAGGCCGACATTACCACCGATGAAGGTCCGGACGTCGCGGTAAATGCGCACGCCAGCGATCCGCACTACGCGCCATCGAATGAAAGGCCCACCGAGATCAAAGAAGGCGATCTGCTCCTGCTGGATGTCTGGGGAAAACTGAAGACTCCCGACAGCGTTTACTACGATGTTGCGTGGGTCGGCTATCTCGGTGCGAAGGTACCGGAAAAGTACGCCAAGATTTTCAAAATATTAACCGAAGCGCGGGACCGGGCAGTCTCCCTGATTCAATCCTCAATTGCAGCCGGCAAGCCGCTGCAAGGCTGGCAGGTGGATAAAGCCGCGCGCAGCGTCGTGGAAAAAGCCGGCTACGGAAAGTATTTTATTCACCGCACCGGCCACAGCATTGGCCAGACCGTGCATGGAAACGGCGTGAACATGGACGGACTCGAAACGCACGATACTCGCCGGCTGATCGCCAGGACGTGCAATTCCGTTGAGCCGGGAATCTATCTTCCGGAATTTGGTATGCGCAGCGAAGTAAACGTCTATGTTGACGAAGACAAGGCGCAAGTCACGGGTGCCGTGCAAAAGGAGATTCTTGCGCTGCTAGCCTAGTCCTACTCTCAGCGAAGAAGAAAAATGTTCGACGACACTATCGAGACCAAAACCGCAACCGAGGCAGCCAGTGTTGCGAGCGCGGAAACCCTTGACTCCGTCGAGTCGGTTCACCAACAGGGGCCGCCGAAGGCGCAACTCGGTCGTATGACCGTTTACGATGTTCGTGCCCTCGCAATCGCCATTGCTGGCTGGATTTTGCCTGGCTGTGGCCACGCTTTACTTCGAATGTGGGGCCGCGCAGTCACGATTTTTCTAGCGGTGGGATTCCTGGTCTATCTTGGCGCTGGAATGCGAGGGAATCTCTTTGCGCCCGGCGGTGACGATGCATTCGCGCGGCTCGGCTACACAGCCGACTTAGGAACCGGCAGCTTTTATTTTGTTGCGCGCAAACTGGAACCGTCAGGCGCCGACGTTTCCCACGCCGACGGCGATTACGGGACGCGCTTTCTGGCCACCGCTGGAGTTCTGAATCTGTTGGCAGCGCTGCACGCTTATGAAGCGGCGCGCAGGCGCAAGGCGTGACCCGGATGGTGCCGCTGCATTTGTCGCATTTTCAGTCGCTGCTGCTTTTTGCGGTGATCATTTCGCTGGCGTTCGGCACGCTGGGTCGCCGCGATCCACTCGAACGCCTTAAGTACGCCGCGTGGTCCTTCGCCATGTTCGTATTGGTCGCGATCGGTCTGGGTTGGCTGATGTACCCGTTTTCGCGTTGAGGCTAACCTCGACCTGCGTGGCCGAAAGGGTTTTGCCCTCAATGAATGAACGTTCCAGTTTCGCTTTGAATTGGAAAGTAGGCCGTGACCAGCCGTTCGGTTATCACCTCTTCAATCTGCTGCTGCACGCGACGGTCATTTTGCTGCTCTACCTGGTTTTACGGACGCTCCTCGATCCAGTGCCGGGTGCAGCGACCATTGCCTTGGCGACCGCTTGGTTATTCGCTCTGCACCCAATTCATACTGAGGCTGTAACCTCCATTGTCGGACGCGCCGAGTTGCTCGCCGCGGGATTTCTACTGGCAGCGTGGCTTCTACACCTATACGACCGGCCTGTCCTCGCACTGGTTTCTTTTGCGTTTGCGCTGCTCTCGAAGGAATCGGCCGTGGCTCTCTTGCCGTTGGCGCTCGCAGGCGATTATGCCCGAGGCAAGCCAAAGGCGCTTCAGCGCTACGCTTGGATCGCTGGCGTCACAGTGCTGTACATTTCCTTGCTCTGGAAAGTGCTGGGAGGGCGATTCGGAACGAAGGGCGTCAATTTTCTCGACAATCCGCTCGCCAGCCTTCCCGCCACATGGAGAATTCTCAACGCGCTACGCGTCGCTTGGAAATATATCGGCCTGCATATCTATCCGGCCGCACTTTCCTGCGACTATTCTTATAGTTCAATTCACCTTTATGCGGTTTGGCAACGAACACTGCCTGCTGCCGTTGCGGCTGCCTTGGTACTGGCCATTTGGATCTGGGCTTTTTGGACCCAGCGAAGGGAATGGTTCCTGGCCGGAGCGATCTATCTGGCCGGATTTGCGGTTACGGCCAACCTTCTTGTGCCAACGGGAACGATCATGGGCGAACGGCTCGCTTACCTTCCTTCGGCCGGCTTTTGCCTGCTGGTTACTCTGATTTGGATCCGGCTTGAGAATCGCAACCGGAGACTGGCATGGGCGGTCTTCGCCACTGTTGTGGCAGCCTTAGCCATGCGGACGGTGGTCCGCAACCGCGACTGGCGGAACAATCTCACTCTCTTTTCAGCCGCCGTACGGGCGGTTCCAGGAAGTGCAAAAATGCACGCGGATCTCGGAATCGAGTACTTGATGCGTGACCGCGTGGAACCCGCCCGCATCGAATTCCAAACCGCGTTGCGCACATACCCAGATTCAGCCTACGCTCTTGAGGGCTATGGACTGGCCGAGTCCCGCGTCAGCCATGACCAAGATGCTCTTCGCCTGCTTCGCGCTGCGCTGTCCCTTACCCTAGACGACGACCTCTCTCACGATTTCCGGGTCGTAAACCTGGCGGCGCAACTGATGAAACTCGGACAGAATGACGAGGCACTGAAGCTTTTAAATCAGGAGATCGCCGCGTACCCGGAGTACCCGCGTTCCTGGTCGAACCGCGCTGTAATTCGCTATGGCCGTGGCGAGTTCGCGTCAGCCAGGGAAGATGCGCGGACTGCCTTACGCCTGGATCCCGCAAACCCCCAGGCGCGAAACCTGCTGGCCTTGCTGAAAGCATCCGATCCGGTCGCACCTCAACAATAGCCTGGCAAATGATAGCCTGGCTGCCTGCCGCCTCTGCCGCTCACGCCAAATGAAGTTCTCAAGAAAACAGCTCGCAAGGGAGTGTGTTTGAAGCAAAGAACTCGCGGAAGTCTTTTCAGGCTGTATGCGTTGAGGTAGGATTGTATGTGATAGCAGTTGGAGAAAATCAGCCGTAAACGTAGTCAACAGGTGCTTTGTAATCGGTCAAAGCCGAGGTAGCTCAGTGGTAGAGCAGCCGATTCGTAAAGCAACGTTCACGCTCCAGCACTATTGAAAGCACAGCATTTACAGCGCTTATAGCCGATTAACCTCCAGAACAAACCAATAAGTGGTACGCACTTTGGAACGCAGCGGCGTGCTATAATCCTCGAATGCAAAAGGGAACTATCCAGCCCCGTGGCCGTCATTGGGTCCTGCGTTTCTGGGAATATCAGATTCGGAACGGTGTCCGAGTCCGAGTAAACGTCCACAAGAAACTTGCTCCGATTGGTCCAGCCTATCCTGACAAGAAATCAGTAGAGTCGCTGGCGTGGAAGCAACTGGAGCCGATCAACACTCGACTGCAAACTCCCGAGTCCGCTACCCCGATCACAGAGTTCATCGAAACCGTCTATCTACCAATGGCCAAGCAATTTCTGCGGCCCTCCACTTACAAGAACTACAAAACCGATGAGTACGAGTGGCACTTCAAACAGCGGCTGGGAAGCCTACGCCTCCGCGACTTTCGTGCTGCCCACGGACAGCGGCTGATTTCTGCGATTGCCAGAGAGCATCCAGAACTCGGCCACAAGACCTTGCTGCGTTTAAAGAGCTTTCTGTCCGGCGTATTCAAGCATGCACGCACCGAAGGTTATTTGGACGATGAGAATCCCATGCGCGACGTTACCCTTCCGAGAAGCGTACGGCGCGTGAAGTTTCGGGGCGACACCTACACAGTGAAAGAGATTACGACGTTGCTGGCGAACGTTTATTGGCCTGATTATTCCGGTCGGGTTGCTTTCGCTGTGGTGGCGGCTGCCGCATTCACAGGTTTACGGCTCGCGGAACTCCGTGGACTGCAATGGAGAGACTTCACTGGTGAGAAGTTGTCGGTGGAGCGAACCATGTGGAGAACCAATCAAGGACTTCCGAAAACGGAGTCCAGCGAGAATACAGTTCCTGTTCTCCCCATCTTGAGGTCGATGCTGGAAAACTATCACCACTACCTTACGGGTTCGGTGGAAGAGGAAAATTTGGGGAAGGTGTTGAAGCCAATCGATTGGATGTTTGCTGGGGAGCGGCGCGGCACATCGATGAATCTGCCGAATCTGGTGCGCCGCGTAATCGTTCCGCTGTTGACTCGGTGTTCCGTCTGCCACAACCCGAAACATCTTCACGAGGAGCAGGACAAAGATCACGCGTTCGAGTTAGATGAATCAATTCCAAAGTGGAAGGGCTGGCATTGCTTCCGCCGCTCCCTAGCGTCCAATCTTTACGCGCTGGGAGTGAAGCCGAAGGTGATTCAAGCGATCTTGCGGCACAGCGACATCGCCACGACTCTCGATTTTTATGTAGAAACTTCCGACGCGGAATCTCGCGCTGCGCTTGATATGCTGACGAACTTGATGGGATAATTTTTGCAGGCCGAGGTAGCTCAGTGGTAGAGCAGACGATTCGTAATCGTCAGGTCGCGAGTTCAACTCTCGCCCTCGGCTCCACTCCGAATTTTCCCCCGCAATTCATCCGGCACACGGCGTTTGTTGCGCACGAAGACATCGTTCGGAAGCATTACAGCAAGTGGATACCGGAGCGGCAAACCGCGTTCGACAACGCCATCCGGGCAACTTGGAAATGGTGATAAAATCCATCCATGAACTGGTGGGAGTGGATTTTTAGTGGCATTGGGGGTACTGGACTGACCCAGTTGCTACGTAAAAAAGAAGCGTCGGCATCTGTCGCCGTGCAAGGCGGAAAGATGGAGCGCTCTATTGTCGCGACTGGGCGTAATATCGACCAGAAGATCGAACTTCACGAGCACTTTCCAGTGGTGAGCGGTTCACCGAAGGAAAAACCGCTACCGAATCTTTCGTACGTAAGCCCCCAGTCGAAATTCGTATTCATTAGCGGGAACCCCAGAGAGGGCGTTCACGAACCCCATAACGATATTGAACAAAAAGAAGTGTGTATGCGTTAGTTCTAAAATTCACGAACGGGGTGATCCCCGGTCAGTTAGTCGGGCGGGCAATGGATGTCATTGCTACTATGAAATTTCGGTCAGATAATCGCGCGACCGAACTGCGAATCGACTATGGCGTCTGGTTAAACTCTCCGTGCGCCAGCACCGACTTGAAAAAGGGTGACACTCGCGAGCTATTGTTATTGGTTGATGCAGGAGACCAATCTTTAAGAGCACTGGAAGACAAAAGAACAGGCAATTACCCAGAACAGTTTGAATACTTAAAGGCAACGAACATCACCAGCCTATTGGGTTCCATTGAAGTTACCCTGACAGACCGACGCTCCCAAGCAACGCTTCCTAAACCGTTCAAAGTGTGGATGCAGGGTTCTCGCTTCAACGTTGCCGAGATTTAATCTTTGCCACAGCACCTAAGGCCCGAAATCTTGTTGTCTAATAAACTTACCTGTGGGTTTGCATCAGGACTTCTTCTCTTGCTCCTTCTTAGTGTCGAAAACGCTTTTCCAAGTCGCAACGCGTTGTTCACCGCGAAAAATTGAGTGTTGGGCCTTGGTCTTTCCCAAACCTAATCAACTCTTCGTCCGTCATGCGACGTAACCGTTCGCGCAGTTTTTGGAGAATTGCTTCGTCAGACTCGAACCCGATCATGTGTCGCTCCGGGTGGAGCAACGGGAAACGACATCATAGCATTGTGATTTTCATTCGGCTTCGAATAGACTCGACCCGTGGAACAGAACCCCTTAGGACTCTGGTATAGGGCGAGTGCCAAGAATGTGGTGATTTTCGCCTTGATATGGTTGGGAGAACCTTTCCTGATTCTAATGTTCGTCAAGTGGGTGATTCACGGGAGCGCAGCCGTGTATTTGCTCGTGGTTCCTTGGATGCTCTTTGGTTTGATAATGGTAGTGCGCCCGAACTGGATTCTGGGCATGACGCGAGCGTTCGACAAAGCATTAGAAGACGCTGGAGCGCTATTCGAGAAACGACCGCCGCCCGGTTTTCCTTAGATGACTAAGAAAAGCAAACCTGAAATAAAACTGGGCGCGACCGTTCGTCTCCGGGTGCATTTGGGTGAAATTGCCGAAGGGCAGGTCGTATATCTCTGGGAAGAAAAGGCGTGCAGTTGGTCCGAGTTGTATCTGGCGATCTCGTCTACAACGTTCCGGCGAGTATGCTGGTCGATGAAACGAAATCGAAATGATATTTGCCATGTATGGTTTCAACCCTGTACTTGAGAAATTACGATAGACAGCGATGAAAGCTTCCGTGCGCTGGCTGCTATTCGAATACAACGGCCTTGAACTCGTCATTGTGTCGAAACCGTTCAAGACCAAAAAGTTGGCGGAGAAGGCGGCGCGTAAAAAATATCCCGACCGCATGCGTAGGAAGAGCGTTCCGCGTCGGATGACGAAGCCCATTGCCGTAATCTTGACACAACACGTTGTTTGGGCGTTCACTCTTCTTCGTAGTACCTAGGAGTAAAACATGCAAGCGCTCAAGACTATCGGACTAGGGGTTGCGTTCTCGTTCGCCGGGTTCGTCATTTTGTCAGTCATCTCGATCACGCGCGGTACGTTGAGTTTCGAAACCGGCCACGCGACCGGATTAAGCGCGATGGTGGGCGGCGTCATCGAAGCACTCTTTAATCCGATCACCTGGCTTGTCATTGTGATCGCGTTCGTTGCTGCGACGTGGGTAACGCGAAAGACTTCCAAGCGCACTTCCACATAGCAGTGGCTACATCTCCCCGACCGAGTCATGGAAATATCAGTTGAAATCAGGCGCGACGAGCAAACCTTCCGTACAACGATTGCAGGTGTCAGAAATCAAAACCCTGATGGTACAGAGCGACACGTTCTTATCAAGACGCTCAGGCGAGGTGAACACTAAGCCTGGTTCGAGAGCCGAACAATCCTTATGACAAATATGCCATAGCGGTTTTTCGAACGTCCGGCGCGCAACTCGGCTGCTTACCATCTGGTGATAGACGATTAGCGGACCACATGGATATCCGCCGCTGCGAGGGCGAAGATTTCAGCGGCGTCAAAGGCGCGGTGGGCGAAATTCCGGGCCGAGAAGAACAAGAAGGCCAAGACATGATGAAGCTTGGGCAGAATCTTTCCAGACTTCATGAGTAATCCAATTATTCGTGAACCCCGCTGGCCCGCTTTCGTAGCGATGTTTGCTGCCGCTGGTGTTTATTTGGCCTTGCCGGAACCGCTTTCCGTAGGCCCTAACTGGTCGTTGCTGGTAATTATTCTCCTTCTATTAATCCCGATCACGGTCTCTTATCGCTACGGCCATCACAACGTGACGCGAATTTTGACATTCACCGCCAACGGCATCATCACCATCGCCATGATCGCCTCGTTAGTTCTTCTGGTTAGAGGCATACCGCAACATCGTGAAGCACCCACCGCATTGTTGCGTTCGGCGAGCGCACTTTGGATCACCAATATTCTGGTATTCGCACTTTGGTACTGGAAGCTCGATGCAGGCGGTCCGTTGAAGCGCGATCGGCGGCAAGCCTTCTCAAATAGCTCGTTTCTTTTCCCCCAGATGTTGAGTCGTGAAGCACAGAACTTGTCATGGAAGCCTAATTTTGTGGACTATCTGTTCCTCGCGTTTAATACGAGCACGGCTTTCTCACCGACGGATACATCGGTATTGTCGCGCTGGGCAAAGCTCGCCATGATGCTCCAGTCGTTGATTTCGCTCACAATTGTTGCCTTGCTCGCTGCGCGTGCCGTAAACATTCTCTAAAATGGCGGCTAAGTCCTACGTCTTGATGAGCGTCAGCATCCAATGTTCCA
>WNFP01002810.1_pt1 | contig 13900 bp, 6 predicted proteins | sample 5400201 | NCBI WGS metagenome assembly WNFP01 (sample SAMN13153355, study PRJNA577476) | soil metagenome | isolation source: 115 cm saprolite under Madrone tree | place: USA:California | collected 2016-06-14
CCCGCGTCGACCAGCCGTCCGAGCACCTGGAGGAGCCGCCGCACGTCGTCGAAGTGAAGGCCGGTGGTCGGCTCGTCGAGCACGTAGAGGGTGCGGCCGGTGGCGCGGCGGGCCAGCTCGCGGGCGAGCTTGACGCGCTGCGCCTCGCCGCCCGAGAGCGTGGTCGCGGGCTGGCCGAGCCGGATGTACTCGAGCCCGACCTCGCGCAACGCCTCCAGCCGCTGGCGGACGGCCGGCACCGCGCCCAGGAAGTCGAGGGCCTCGGCCACGCTCAGGTCGAGCACGTCGGCGATGCTCCGCCCCTTGAAGTGCACCTCGAGCGTCTCGCGGTTGTAGCGCCGGCCGCCGCACACCTCGCAGGTGACGAACACGTCGGGGAGGAAGTGCATCTCGATGGCGATCAGCCCGTCACCGGCACACGCCTCGCAGCGGCCGCCCTTCACGTTGAACGAGAAGCGGCCGGGCCCGTAGCCGCGCGCCCGTGCCTCGGGCAGCTGGGCGAAGAGCTCGCGCACGGGGCCGAAGACGCCAGTGTACGTGGCGGGGTTCGAGCGCGGGCTGCGCCCGATCGGCGCCTGGTCGATCTCGATCACCTTGTCGAGCATCTGCCAGCCGCTGAGCTGGTCGTGCGCTCCGGGCTCCTGGCGCCCGCCGCCGAGGCGCTGCGCGAGCGCGGGGTAGATCGTGTCCACCACCAGGCTCGACTTCCCCGAGCCCGACACGCCCGTGACGCAGGTCATGGTGCCGAGCGGAACGTCCACGTCGATGCCGCCGAGGTTGTTGGCGCGCGCGCCGCGCACGCCGATCGTCCAGCCGCTGCCGCGGCGGCGCGGGCGCGGCACCGGCACCTCCTCGGCGCCCGCGAGGTAGCGCCCGGTGAGCGAGGCGGGGTCCGCCATGATCGCCGCCGGCGGCCCCGCGGCCACCACCCGGCCGCCGTGCACGCCCGCGCCCGGCCCCATGTCGATCACGTGGTCGGCGGCGAGGATCGTGTCGCGGTCGTGCTCCACCACCACCACCGTGTTACCGAGGTCGCGGAGCTGGCGGAGGGTGGCGAGGAGACGCGCGTTGTCGCGCTGGTGGAGGCCGATCGACGGCTCGTCCAGGATGTAGAGCACGCCGACCAGCTTCGAGCCGATCTGGGTCGCGAGCCGGATGCGCTGGCCCTCGCCACCCGAGAGCGTCGCCGCGCCGCGATCGAGCGCCAGGTAATCGAGCCCGACGTCGATCAGGAAGCCGAGGCGCGCCAGGATCTCCTTCACGATCGGGCGCGCGATCTCGCTCTCGGTGGGCGAGAGAGCGAGGCCGCGGAAGAAGGCGAGCGCATCGCCGATGGGAAGCGCCGACACCTCGACGATGCTCCGCCCCCCGACGCGCACGAAGCGCGCCTCGCGGCGGAGTCGCGTGCCCTCGCAGGCGGTGCACCGCCGGTCGCGCACCAGACCCTCCAGGTCCTCCCGGAGCCACGCGGAGCGCGTCTCCTGCTGGCGGCGCCGGCAGAGCGCGAGGAGGCCTGCGAACGGCCGGCGGACGGTGCGGCCGCCGTGCTCGAACTCGACCTCCTGCTCTCCCGAGCCCTCGAGGAGCACGGCCCTCACGGTGGCCGGCAAGTCCTTGAAGGGCGTGCCCGGGCGGAAGCGGTACTGCGCCGCGAGGCCCGCGAGCACCGCCTCGAGCCGCGGCAGCGCGCGCAGCACCACGGAGGAGAGCGCGTCGGGGAGCGGCGCCTGGGGCCTGGGGACGATCAGCGCCGGATCGAAGCGGCGCTCGACGCCGAGCCCGCCGCACGCGGGGCAGGCGCCGTGCGGGCTGTTGAAGGAGAAGAAGCGCGGCGCGAGCTCCGGGTAGGAGACGCCGCACGTCGGGCAGGCGTGCCGTTCGCTGAAGAAGAGCGGGCGCGGCGCCGTGGCGCCGGGCTCCACCACCTCGACCAGCGCCGTGCCGTCGCCGTGCCGGAAGGCGACCGCGAGCGAGTCCGCGAGGCGCGTCGCCACGCCCGCGCGCACGATCAGGCGATCGACCAGCACCTCGATCGTGTGCCGCACGGTGCGCGCGAGCGCGATGTCCTCGGCCAGCTCGCGCAGCGCGCCGTCCACGCGCACGCGCACGAAGCCGCCGCGGCGGAGCTCGTCGAGCTCCTTGCGGTGCTCGCCCTTGCGGTCGCGGACGACGGGCGCGTAGACGAAGAGCCGCGTGTCGGCAGGGAGCGCCGTCAGCCGGTCCACCACCTGCTGCACCGTCTGCGCCGCGATCTCGCGCCCGCAGGAGTAGCAGAGCGGGCGGCCGACGCGGGCGTAGAGGAGGCGGAGGTAGTCCGCGATCTCGGTCACCGTGCCGACGGTCGAGCGCGGGTTCCGTCCCGTCCCTTTCGCCTCGATCGCGATCGCCGGCGAGAGGCCCTCGATGGCGTCGCAGTCGGGCTTCTCCATCTGCTCGAGGAACTGGCGCGCGTAGGCGGAGAGGGACTCGACGTAGCGGCGCTGGCCCTCGGCGTAGAGCGTGTCGAAGGCGAGCGAGGACTTACCCGAGCCCGAGAGGCCGGTGATCACGACCAGCCGGTCGCGCGGGATCTCGACGTCGACGCTCTTCAAGTTGTGCTCGCGGGCCCCGCGAACGACGATGCTCTGGCGCCCCGCGAGGACCCCGCCGAGGCGCCCGGGGCCGCCCACGGTCATGCGCCGAGGGCTCGGCGTGCCTCGGCCACCGCGTCCTCGACCTCGCGCCGGTAGGCGGACAGCTCCTCCGCCGTCTCCGCCTCGAAGCGCATCACCAGCACCGGCTGCGTGTTCGATGCGCGCACCAGGCCCCAGCCGCGCGGGAAACGCACGCGCACGCCGTCCACGTCGATGATCTCGCGCCCCGCGGCTCGGAAGCAGTCGCGGACGCGCTCGGCCACGGCGAACTTGAGGTCGTCCGGACAGTCGACGCGGATCTCGGGCGTGGTGTGCGACGGGGGCAGGTCGGCGAGCAGCTGGTCCACCCGCTTCCCGCTGCGCGCCAGGATGTCGAGCAGCCTCGCACCGGCGTAGATGGCGTCGTCGTACCCGAAGTACTTCTCCTTGAAGAAGATGTGGCCGCTCATCTCGCCGCCGAGCAGCGCGCCCGTCTCGCGCATCTTGGCCTTGAGCAGCGAGTGGCCGGCCTTCCACATGATCCCGCGCCCGCCGTGCCTGGCGATGTCGTCGTAGAGGCGCTGCGAGCACTTCACCTCGGAGACGATCACCGCGCCCGGGTTGCGCGCCAGCACGTCGCGTCCGAAGAGCACGAGGAGCTCGTCGCCCCAGATGATGCGGCCCTTCGCGTCCGTGACGCCGATGCGGTCGGCGTCGCCGTCGAAGGCGATGCCGAGCTCGGCCCCCGTCTCGGCGACGGTGCGGATCAGGGCGCGCATGTTGTCGGCGACCGTCGGGTCGGGGTGGTGGTTCGGGAAGCGGCCGTCCGGGTCGCAGAAGAGCTCGCGCACCCGCGCCCCGAGCCGGCGATAGATGTCCGGCGCGACCGGGCCCGCCGTGCCGTTGCCGGCGTCGACCACGACGTCGATCGCGCGCGCGAGGCGGCCCACCCGCCCGGCGATGTCGTCCTGGTAGACGGGCACGACGGGGCGGCTCTCGATCGCCCCGCGGCCCGTCTTCAGCTTGCCGGCCTCGAGGCGCCGGCGCAGGTCCTGGATCTGCTCGCCGTGGAGGGCCTCCTTACCGAGGCAGACCTTGAAGCCGTTGTAGTCCGCCGGGTTGTGGCTGCCGGTCACCTGGATGCCGCCGTCCAGGTCCCAATGGAAGAGCGAGAAGTACATGAGCGGTGTGGGGCAGACGCCGATGTCGAGCACCTGGAGGCCGGCCGACGTGATGCCCGCGGCGACCGCGGCCGCGTAGCGATCGGAGGTGAGGCGACAGTCGCGGCCTACCGACACCACGCGCCTGCCGGTCTCGGCGGCGAGGGTGCCGAAGGTCTGGCCCAGGCGGCGCGCGAAGTCGGCGTCGAAGTCCCGCTCGGCGACGCCGCGGATGTCGTACTCGCGGAAGATGGCGGGATTCAGTCGAGAACCTCCACGTGGTGGCGCTCGCGCAGGTCGCGCGAGAGCCACTCCCGGAAGCGCTCCTCGAGCGCCTGGTTATAGAGCGTGTCGCGGATCTCGTCCTGCACCTCGTCGAGGGGCTTGTGGCCCGCGCCGACGCGCTCGTCGACGCGCAGGAGATGGAAGCCGCCGCTGGCACGCACCGGCTCGCTCACCCGGCCCGGCTCGAGCGCGAAGGCTGCCTGTTCCAGGTCGTGCTCCATCTCGCCGCGGCCGAAGGTGCCGAGCTCCCCGCCCTTGCGGGCCCCCGGGCCTTCCGAGAACTGCTCCGCGAGAGCGGCGAAGTCGTGCCCATCGAGAGCGAGCGAGCGCACCTCGAGCGCCTTGGCCTGGGCGTGCGCCACCGAGGCCTCGTCGGCCGGGTCCTCGATGGCGAGGAAGACGTCGCGCACCTTGACGCGCTCGACGGTCGCGTAGTCGCCCAGGTGGGCGTCGTAGTAGCGGCGGATCTCCTCGGGGGAGACGTTCACGTGCTGGCGGATCTCGCGGTTCACGAGCGCCGCCTTCTCGAGCTCGCTCTTGACGCGCGCGCGGTAGCTCTCGAGGCTGAGCCCCTGCGCCGCCAGCGCGGCCCCGAAGCGCTCCCGGTCCATCCCGTTGCGCTGCTGGATCTCCTCGACGTAGCGGTCGATCTCGTCCGCGCGGGCGGTGATGCCCTGCGCCTTGATCTCCTTCTCGAGCAGCCGGTCGGTGATGAGGGCGTCGAGCACCTGCGCGTCGGGCGTGCCCTGGGCGGCGTGCTCCTTCGCGTAGCGCCGGAGCTCGTGCGCCGTGATCGGCTCGCCGTCGATGGTGGCGACGATGCGGTTGGTGATCTCCGCGCGCGCCGCGCCCGCCAGCAGAACCGGGAGGACGAGCGCCGCCACGCGCACGCCGCGGGGCATCGGGCGGCCGCGTATCATGCGGCGGAGAGCCTCTGCAAGTGTGCGCGCAGCTCGGCGATCATGCCGTCATGATCCGTCGCCGCGGGCCGGATCTCCAGCGCCGAGCCGCCCGCCATGCGCGCCTGTCCCTTGCTCGCGCGCACGAAGGCGAGCACGCGCTCGGGCTCGAGTGGCGTCCCCGCGTCGAACTCGAGGACCACGCCCTCGCCGCGCCGGCGCGCACGGATGATGCGCAGGTCCTTGAGCCAGCGGCGCACCTCCATCAGGCGGAGCAGGGTGTCGACCTGGGGCGGGATCGGCCCGTAGCGGTCGGCGAGCTCGGCCGCGATCTCCTCCAGGTCGGGCAGGCCGCGGATGCCCGCCAGCCGCTTGTAGACCACCAGGCGCTGGCTCACGTCGGCGACGTAGGCCTCGGGGATGAAGGCCGGGATGCCGAGCTGGAGCTCGGGCTCGATCTCCGCCTGCGTAGCCGTGCCGCGCAGCTCGCGCACCGCCTGCTCGAGCAGGTGGGTGTAGAGCTCGAGGCCGACCGCCGCGATGTGCCCCGACTGCTGCTTGCCGAGCAGGTTTCCGGCGCCCCGGATCTCGAGGTCGTGGGCCGCGAGGCGGAATCCTCCGCCCAGGTCGTCGAGCTCCTGCAGGACGCGCAGCCGCTTCTGTGCCTCGGGCGTGATCAGGTGCTCGCCCGGGATCAAGAGATAGGCGTAGGCGCGGTGGTGCGAGCGGCCGATCCGGCCGCGCAGCTGGTAGAGCTGGGCCAGGCCGAAGGTATCGGCGCGGTTCACGATCATGGTGTTGGCGGTCGGGATGTCGAGCCCCGACTCGATGATCGCCGAGCTGACCAGCAGGTTCGTCTTCCCGTGCATGAAGTCGAGCATGGTGCGCTCGAGCTCGCGCTCGGCCATCTGCCCGTGCGCCACCGCGATGCGCGCCTCGGGCACGACCTCGGCGAGGCGCCGGGCCACGGCGTCGATGTTCTCGACCCGGTTGTGCACGAAGAAGACCTGCCCCCCGCGCGCGATTTCGCGCAGGACGGCGTCGCGGATGACGGCCTCGTCATGGCGCGTGACGTAGGTACGGATGGCGAGGCGGTCGACGGGCGGCGTCTCGATGACGGAGAGATCGCGGATCCCCGAGAGCGCCATGTTGAGCGTGCGCGGGATGGGCGTGGCGGTGAGGGTGAGGACGTCGACGGTCGGGCGGAGGCCCCGGATGCGCTCCTTCGCCTTCACCCCGAAGCGGTGCTCCTCGTCGACGACGAGGAGCCCGAGGCTCCGGAACACGACGTCCTTCTGGAGCAGGCGGTGCGTGCCGATCACGACGTCGAGCCGCCCGGCGGCGAGGCGGGCGAGCGTCTCCTTGTTCTCCGCCGCGGAGCGGAAGCGGGAGAGCATCTCGACGCTGAGCGGATGGCCCGCGAAGCGGGCGCGGAAGGTCTCCAGGTGCTGCTGGGCGAGGATCGTGGTCGGCACCAGCACGGCGACCTGCTTGCCGCCGAGCACGGCGACCCAGGCGGCGCGCATCGCGACCTCCGTCTTGCCGTAGCCGACGTCGCCGCAGATGAGGCGGTCCATGGGCTTCTCGCGCCCGAGGTCGGCGAGCACCTCGTCGATGGCGCGCTGCTGGTCCGGGGTCTCCTCGAACGCGAAGCGCGCCGCGAACTCGGCGTAGAGGCCGTCGGACTCCTGGTAGGCCGCCCGTCCGTGCGCCTCGCGCGCGGCGTAAACCTGGACCAGCTCCTGCGCCATGGCGAGGAGGGACTCGCGCGTCTTCGCCTTGACGCGCTCCCACGAGGTGCCGCCCAGCTTGTCGAGCGGCGGGGCGGCACTGTCGGCGCTCACGTAGCGCTGCACCAGGTTGATGCGGTCGACGGGCAGGTAGAGGCGGTCGCCGCCGGCGTACTCGAGGTGGAGGTAGTCGCCCTCCGTGTCCGCCACCTGCATGTGGCGGAGCCCGCGGTAGATGCCGATGCCGTGGTCGACGTGGACCACGTAGTCGTTGGGCTTGAGCTCGGCCAGGGTGGAGAGGAAGTCGGCCGGGCGCGCGCGCGGCCCGCGCCGGACCTGCCGCCGCTCGCCGAAGATCTCCGCCTCGGTCACGAGCGCCAGGCGGTCGGCGGGAAGCCAGACGCCGCGCGTGAGCTCGCCCACCAGCGCGAGGAGGACGCGCCCCGGGACCGCGAGCGCCTGGGGGAAGGGCGCGCTGGTGGGCGTCAGGGCGAGCCCGTGCCCGGCGAGGAGCGCCACCGCCCGGTCCCGCTGCGACTCGGTGCTGGCGACCACGACCGGCCGGACCTCCTCCCGCTGCCAGTCGCGGAGGCGCGCCGCCACTGCCGCGAGCGGCCCCTCAGCGCCGGGCGCGGTGCGCAGCGCGAGGCCATCGGTCGCGTAGCTGGTGGCGTGCAGGGCGCCGCCGTTCAGCACCTCGAGCGCCTCCACCTCGACGCGCGGGCGCCCGGCGAGCGCGGCCCGCCACGCCCCCGCCGGCACGTAGAGCCGCTCGGCCGGCGGGTGAAAGCGGGCCTCGCGCGCGGCCGCGGCCGCGTGCGCCTCGATCTGCACCCAGGCCGTCTCGACCGCCGCCTCGACCGTGCCCGCCCCCTGCATCCAGAGGAGGGCCCCAGCCGGCAGGTAGTCGGCCAGCGTGCCGGGCTCCTCGTAGAGATAGGGAAGGAGCTGCTCCGTGCCGGGAAGGACCAGCTGGCTCCGCACCGCCTCGACCAGATCGCGCCGCTCCTGGCGTCCGAGGCCGAGCTCGGCGGCGCGCGTGTCGACCAGGCGTGCCGCGGCCGCCCCGAGGCGCGAGAGACCGAGCTCCCGCATGGGCAGGAGGAGGACGTCCTCCAGACGATCCTGCGAGCGCTGCGAGGACGGGTCGAAGGCGCGCAGGCTCTCGACCGTGTCGCCCGCGAACTCGAGCCGCACCGGCCGCTCGTACCCGGCGGGGAAGACGTCGAGGAGACCGCCACGCACGGCGAGGTCGCCGGGGTCCTGGACGAGCGGCACGCGGTGGTAGCCCCACTCGACCAGGCGGGCGGCGAGCGCGTCGGGCGCGAGCGCCTCGCCCGCCACCACGTAGGTGACCGCGTCCGCAAACGCCCGGCGCGGGAGGCAGCGCTCGATCCATGCCTCGGCCGACGTGACCACGATCGGGGCGGGGGTCTGCACGAGGTGGTAGAAGCCCTCCAGGCGCGCGGCGACGGTCTCGCGCGCGGGAGAGAGCGCCTCGAAGGGCGGCACCTCGCGCGCCGGCAGGTGGTGGACGCGGCGGCCGAGCGGCCCGGCACCCGGCGGCTCGCCCAGGAAGAAGCGCAGGTCGGCGGCGAACGCCTCGGCCTCGCCCGCGCTCGCGCAGGTCACCACCACCGGCCCCGCCCGCCGCTCGAGCACGCGGGCGAGGCACAGCGCCGGCGCGCTCCCGCGCAGCCCCCCGACACGCACGCACCTCGCCGGCTGCTGGTCGAGCACCGCCGTGAGCCGCGTGATGAGATCGGTGAGCGACGTCTGCATGGCGCCCGCTCCGGCGCGATCCGCGCTGCGCAGCAGCGCGGGAGTGCTAGGACGGTGCACGAGGCGGTGCACAGGCGTCGGCGGGGGCGCCGCCGCCGCGACCTCCGCAGGCCCGCGCGCGCCTGCGGCTCTGCGGGGGGACGCCGCAGCCGACGGTCGCGCGCGTGGCCGAGGACGCGGGAGCGCCGGCGGCGCCCCCGCCGACGCCACCCCGCAGCCCCCGCAGCGCCCTCACCCCCGCCTCCCGTCGCGCACGATCGCGTAGAGCGGGATGACCAGGTGCTTCTCCTCGGGATGATCGGTGAAGATCTCCACCTTGGACTCCACCTTGCCCGGCTTGAGGCCGTCGCGCAGGCGCAGCGTCAGGCGATACTCCTGCCCTTCCTGTATGGCGGCGAGGGTGTAGGTGACGACCTCGTCGGGCACCGTGACGCTGGTCACCGTGACCGGGCGTTGGCCGCGGTTGCGGATGTAGAGCTCGCGCTCGGGCGCCGCGCCGCCGCGCGTGACGCCGAAGGTGACCTGGGGCGGGAGTACGACCACGTCGCCCTCGACGCTGCCGAAGACGGGGAGCGTCAGCACCGGCTCGCGCGGGCTCGTGGTGTGGAGCCGGAGCTGCTCGTTGAAGCGGCCGAGCGGTAGGTCGCGGTCGAGCTCGACCACGAGGCGCTGCCCGGGGCCGTCGGTGCGCGCTTCGAGCCGGGCATGCAGGTGCGGGCTCGTGGGCTCGACCCGCTCCACCACATAGCGCTCCCCGGGCCGTCCGGAGGTGACGATCACCTCCCGCCGAACGGCCTCCCCGCGGCGGAGGTGTCCCAGGTAGAGCGGCTGCGGCGTGAGGATCAGGTCGGCGACCACCTGGCCCGCGAGCGAGAGCCCGACCACGGGCGCGTCGGGGTCGTTGGTGTAGACGTTGACGGTCTTGGTCGTCCGCCCCGCCAGCCGCGCGGTGTCGAGGCTCACGGCCACGCGCGCCTCGCCGCCCGGCGGGACCTCGCGCTCCGAGAGGACGGCGACCGTGCAGCCGCACGAGCTCTTCACGTGGTCGATGCGTAGCGTGGCGCCGCCCCGGTTCGGCACCCGGAAGGTGTGATCGACGCGCGCGCCCCGATCGACGGTGCCGAAGTCGAACACCGGCTCGTCGAGCGCGACGCGCGGCCGGCCCTCCTCGGCCGCTCCCAGCCCGGCCGCGAAGACGAGCGCCAGGCCCGCACCCCACCGTCCCATCATGCGCCCTCCGTCAGGAGCCGCTCCAGGTACGCGCTCGTGACCCCGCCGGCGACGAAGCCCGGATCGCGCACGATGCGGCGGTGGAGCGCGAGCGTGGTCGGCGGCCCGTCGATGCGGAACTCGTCGAGCGCGGCGCGGAGCCGCGCGATCGCCTCGGCGCGGGTTTGCCCGTGTGCGACGAGCTTGGCGAGCAGCGTGTCGTAGTGCGCCGTGATCGTCTCCCCGGCACCCACGCCCAGGTCGACGCGGATGCCGGGCCCGCCGGGGACGTGGAGCCGCCGCACCACGCCGCCCGACGGGCGCCCGGACTCCTCGGCGTAGATGCGGCACTCGATCGCATGGCCGCGTGCCGCGGGCGCCGGCTCGTCGATCGCCAGCGGCTCCCCGGCCGCGGCGCGCAGGCTCTCCGCCACCAGGTCGACGCCGGTCACCGCCTCGGTCACCGTGTGCTCGACCTGGAGGCGGGGGTTCATCTCGAGGAAGTGGAACGCCCCGTCCGCAGCCACCAGGAACTCCATCGTGCCCAGGTTCTCATAGCGCAGCGCCCGCGCGCCGGCGAGCGCGGCCTCCGCCAGCGCGGCGCGCAGGCCGGGCGCGAGCGCGGGCGCCGGCGCCTCCTCGAGCAGCTTCTGGTGGCGACGCTGCACGGAGCAGTCGCGCTCGCCGAGCGTGACCAGACGGCCGTGCCGGTCGCCCAGCACCTGCACCTCGACGTGCCGCGCGTCCTCCAGGTAGCGCTCGAGGAAGACGCGCGCGTCGCCCGCGGTCGCGGCCGCTTCCCGCCGCGCCGCCGCGACGGCGGCGGCCAGCTCGCCCGGACGCCGCACGAGCCGGAGCCCGCGCCCGCCCCCTCCGGCCACCGCCTTCACCATTACCGGGTAGCCGATCGCGGCCGCCAGCTCCGCGACCTCGGCGGCGTCGTCGAGCGGGCGCTCCGTCCCCGGCAGCACCCGCACCCCGGCGCGCGCCATGAAGCGACGCGCGCGCGCCTTGTCGCCCATGAGGCGCAGGTGCCGCGCGCGCGGGCCGACGAAAACGACGCCCGAGTGGCGGAGCGCTTCGGCCAGATCGCCGTTCTCGGCGAGGAAGCCGTAGCCCGGGTGCACGGCGTCGGCGCGCGTGGCCAGCGCCGCGCTCACCACCGCCGGGATGCTCTGGTAGCTCTGCTCGGCGCGCGGCGGGCCGATGCAGATGCGCTCGTCCGCCAGGCGCACGTGCAGCGCGTCGCGGTCGGCGGTCGAGTGGGCGGCGATCGCGGTCACGCCGAGCTCGCGGCAGGCGCGCAGGATGCGCACCGCGACCTCGCCGCGGTTCGCGATCAGGAGACGGCGAAACACCGGCCGGTCGTAGCGCAAAAGCGGCGCGGGGAGAAACGCCACCGTCCCGGGTCGGTCAGGGCTCCGGGAGGTTATCGTCCAGCGCCGCGTGCCGATGAGGCCGGGCCGCGCGCCTCCTCGGTCTTCGCCTGGCCGGCGAGGGCGTCGGCCAGGTGCTGGCGTGCCTCGCCGAAGTCGGGCTTCAGGTGAACCGCCTCGCGGTAGTGCTCGATCGCCTCGTCGGTCCGTCCCTGCTTTGCGAGCGCGAGCCCCAGGTTGAAATGCGTGCCGGCGTCCTGATGCATCAGGAATGCCTGCTGCAGCTCGCCGATCGCCTGCTCGACCTCGCCCCCGTCGAGGAGCGCGACGCCCAGGTTATTGTGGGCGTTCGGGTAGTCGGGAGCGAGGCGGAGCGCCTCGCGATAGTGCGCGATCGCCTCCGCCGGGCGTCCCTGCCGGTGGAGGGCGACGCCCAGATTGAAGTGCGCATAGGGATTGGACGGCTCGAGCCGGATCGACTCGGCGAAGTGCCGCGTCGCCTCCTCGAGCTTCCCCTCGCGCGCGAGCGCGCCACCGAGGTTGTTGTGCGCGAGCCAGTTCGCGCTCGTCACCTCGAGCGCGTGCGTGAACAGCCGGGTCGAGTCGTGCCAGTATCCGACCTGCCGCCACGTGGTGCAGCCGAGGGCGAGGAGGAGCGCGACCGCGCAGGCCGCCAGCACGGGCGGACGGACCGGCCAGCGCGCGAGCAGATCCTGGCCGCCCCACGCCGCCATCACGAAGAGCCCGATCAGCGGCAGGTAGGTGAAGCGGTCGGCCATGGCCTGGCTGCCGGCCTGCACGACGCCGCTCACCGGGAACAGCATGCCGAGAAACCAGAGCCACCCGACGAGCAGGTACGGACGGCGGCGCATCTGCACGATCGCGAGGAGGGTGACCGCCATGAGAAGGACGGCCGCGCCGGCCAGCTGCGGCGCCGGCCACGCACTCGGGTAAGGGTAGAAGACCGCCAGCCCGCTCGGCCAGACCGTCTTTCCGAGGTAGCCGGCGTAGGAGACGAGCGCGTTCGCGAGCCGAGCCTCGAGCGGGAAGCGGGCGAGGTGGCCGACCGCGCCCGCGCGCTGCGCGGCCACCATCTCCATGACGCCCGCCGCTGCGGCCAACGCGAGGAGCGGCATCTTCTCCACCACCAGGCGGAGCGACGTCCCGCGCCGGAGCGGCCAGCGATCGAGGAGAAGGAGCACGAGCGGGAGGGTCACAAGCATCGGCTTCGCCATGAGGCCGAGCGCGAGCGAGAGCGCCACCAGCGCGTACCGCCCGGGGTGCGGGCGCTCCGCGTAGCGGGCGTAGGCCCAGATCGTCGTCAGGCCGAAGAGCCCGCTCAGCAGGTCCTTGCGCTCCGCCACCCATGCGACCGACTCGACGCGCAGGGGGTGGAGCGCGAAGAGGGCGGCCACGGCGGCGCTCGGCCAGAGGGCGCCCGTCGTGCGCACCAGCACGAGGAGCAGCAACACGACGTTCGCCACGTGGAGCAGGAGGTTCGTCGCGTGGTGGCCCGCCGGGTTCGAGCCGTAGAGCTGCACGTCGAGCATGTGCGAGAGCCAGGTGAGCGGATGCCAGAGGCCGGCGTGGGTGGCGGTGAGCGCCCAGCGGGCGCCCGCGAGCGTGAGCCCGCCCCAGACCGCGGGGTTCGCGGTCACGTAGAGGTCGTCGTCCAGGTTCAGGTAGCCGCACTGGACGACCGGCCAATAGGCGAGCAGCGTCGCGAGCGCCAGGAGGACGGCGATCGGGAGCGTGCGGCGCTCTGCCGCGTCAGCGTGCGGCATCGGCACTCGACAGCACTCGCTTCGTGCCCGCCGGGAATTCGTTCACAAACTGTCAGTCCAGCGGGACGAACCGCTCGCCGCGGTAGAGATACGCGGGCAGCTGCGGGTAGCGCGCGCGTAGGGCCCCGTTCCGGTGACGCAGGTCCGTGGCCACGACCCACGGTCCGTCGAGCGTCGGTCGGTTGACGTTCAGGTGGGGCAGGAAGAGGGTGAAGCCCTCCCGGTCGTAGGCGATCTCGTCCGTGCAGGCGGGCGTGAGCGTGCTCCCCGGCTCGAGTCGGAGCCACGGATCGCCGGACAGGTTGATGCGCGGGGGCGGGGTCGGCGACGCCGCCCGCCGGACGCCCTCCTCGAGCCGCGCTCCCGACCACCCTTCCGCACGCGCCTGGCGCAGGAGCCCCTCGAGCACGCAGTGGTCGGTCTGGCGGTACGCCTTCTCGGTAGCCGAGGCAGACAGGCCGGCCGCGCGCAGCCCGTTGATGAGCCGGTTGCCCCAGGCAACGGCGACGAACACGAGGCCCGAGCGGAGGCCCTGCGCGCGCGCCTTCGCGAGCAGGTCGACCTTCATGCTCGGCACACGGGTCTGGTATATCCGGAATTCGCTCGGCATACCGACGACGAGCGCGTAGACGATGCAAGCCGCTATCAGGATCGTCAGCCCGTCGACCAGGCAGACGGGACGGCCGAAGTCGCCGAACTGGAGTCGCCGCCGCCGCGCGGCCCCGTACAGCCCGAACAGCGCGCGCGCCGTGAGCGGCAGCAGGAACGCGAGCCCGGTATGGAGGAAGCGCGGCCCGAGGTAGGAGTCGTGGTGCCAGTAGAAGAAGTAGGCGGCGGGCAGCGACAGGAAGAGGAGCAGCAAGCGGCGGTCCCAGCGCCGCTCACCCAGGCCAAGCGCGAAGAAGGCGCCGACCGCGGCCAAGCCCGGGACCGGGCTCTCGAACAGGTACTCGTTCAGCATGCTCACGTTCAGGAGCTGATCACCCAGGCCCGTCCACGGCGTGTGCGGCTCGCCCCACGGCGACTCGTGGAAACCGAGGCCGTGGCTCGACCCCCAGAGCTT
>WNFP01002812.1_pt1 | contig 13899 bp, 13 predicted proteins | sample 5400201 | NCBI WGS metagenome assembly WNFP01 (sample SAMN13153355, study PRJNA577476) | soil metagenome | isolation source: 115 cm saprolite under Madrone tree | place: USA:California | collected 2016-06-14
TTGTCAACCAACGTGCGCAGGGCCTGGCCAAAGATTCTTTGTGACAATGAAGGATCGCGAACCAGCAGGGTACGGAAGGCTTCGTCGGGCCATTCCAACACGGCGGAATTCTCTTTAGCCTGGACTGAGGCTGAGCGCGGTGTGCCGCACAACATCGCCAACTCTCCGATAATCGCGCCGGGATTTGCGTCAGTCAAAACCAGGTGTTTGCCCTCGCGCTCGACGAACACCTCGAGTTGCCCCGACAGAACCAGCAGCACAAAATCCGAAGAGTCGCCTTCTTTCAAAAGCACCTGGCCGGCCGCGTGCTGTTTGACTTCGCCCGCGTCAATTAATCGTTTCGTGCCGTTGGCGGTGAAGCCTTTGAACAAGGGAAAGGTGGTGATTAATTCAGCGTAGTTTTCGTTCATAGTGTTTGAGGTTTTTCTCTGTGTTATCTCTGTGGCCCTCGGTGTCTCTGTGGTGAATCGTTCTCCCGGCAATTTCACCACAGAGACACAGAAGGCCACAGAAACTCACAGAGCGGGTTACACGTTGATCGCGCGCTACTTGTCGCGATTACGCACGGATTGCTCGGCGAGTTTCATTAATTCTTCGGGCATCCATTTGCCGATGCCTTTCGCGGTTGCTCCGGCAACGCCTTTTGAGCGATCGTGCCACTTATCGCTCGTGCCCTCACCACCTCGTTGGCGTTCATAGTTTTCGGTTTGCTCGAGCGAAAGAGTGATGCCCTGGGCGATGCCCGGCCAATCGTTCTGTTGGATGCCGCGCAAGACCAGCGGCAGACCCGCGGTCCAGTCTTCTTCGGGCGCCCGCGCATCCTGCTCCGGAATCGTCAGATTATAGGTCGGCGGCAAAGGTCCGCCGGAGAACTCTCTCACCAGTTGCGCGGCGACCTCTTTGTACGAAGCCTTTGAGTTTTCGCCGCGAATCGCCTGGGCGCGGCGAAAAATATCGGCGACCGTTGGACCATGTTCTGTCTTACTCACAAAAACTCCTTGCCAGAGCGGTTGATGCAGATAAGTTACACGCGCAGGGCACGAAGCACAACCAGTTAAACGACCGTGGACTCAATAGGTAAAGGAGCGGTTTTTTGGAGTGCGGTGGCAAGTCCGGGGTCCCCGGCGCGGCAGCCGCGCTGGGGTGGTCGTAGCGCGACACCGCTTTGGATAGTTCGGAGTCCCGCTCTAATCGATCGCCTAAAGCACTACTTCACACCAAAGCGCCGTCGCCGCTGCGCTCTGCCGGCGCACTCCAAATTAGATCTCTTCGAGCGTCTGCCGCGTAAAGTCATCTTCGACGTTGCCGGTGTTCAGTGTCGAAGCGGGTTCGAACAGCATTACTTCGCACTCTATTTCAGCGAACGGCCGGTGCTCGACGCCGCGCGGCACGATTACCAGTTCGCCTTGTGCGATCCATTCTTCGCGTTCCCGTCCGTCTTCTCGATAGTCCATGCGAAACCGGCCCTTCACGACCAGGAACAACTCATCTTCATCGTCGTGATGATGCCAGGTGAAGGGTCCCTGGAATTTGACGAGCTTGACTAGTTGGCCGTTGAGTTCACCCGCGATACGCGGGTTCCAGTGATCGTTGATGAGCGCGAGCTTTTGAGCGAGATTGATCTTGTTCATTAGAGTCGTTTCCGGAAACTTTCAATGCAGAAGTATCCAATGATTGCGCCGATCAGTCCAACTACAGCATTCATGGGAGTGAAAATGTCTGAAAGGGCCGAGAGCATAGTAGGCGCATGCGGCATGCTGTGGGCGCGAGTGAACTCTCCCATCAGAAGGTTTGTATAAAGAGAAATATGATGAAGGCGACCTCAGCAAGCGCGCGCAAAAGTTTTTTGGAGGATGCTGTCATGACTTAGACTTGGGCTGCCGCATGAAGGCTGATCGCAGAAAGTACAACGGCAGGAGCGAATGACCTCAGGCAAGGATGCGTGCGGTCCGCCGACTGGATGTCGGCGCTCCCTACTTCGCCAGGCCCATCTGCCACAGCATGAACGCATAATCGAACGCGCTTTCGTGAATCGCGTCATAGCGTCCCGATGCGCCGCCGTGTCCTGCGCCCATGTTCGTTTTCAGCAGCAGCGGATTGTGATCAGTTTTCAGCTCGCGGATCTTGGCGACGAACTTCGCGCCTTCCCAGTAAGGCACTTGGCTGTCGTTGAGCGAAACCTTTACCAGCATCGCCGGATAGTTTGCCTTGTGCACGTTGTCATAGGGCGAATACTTTTTCATGTAATCATAGGCCGGCTTCTCGTTGGGATTACCCCACTCAATATATTCGCTGGTGGTTAAAGGCAGCGAAGCATCGAGCATCGTGTTAAGCACGTCAACAAACGGCACCTGGGCCACGACCGCTTTGAACAGATCGGGACGCATATTAGTGACGGCGCCCATTAACAAACCGCCGGCGCTGCCGCCCTGAATCACCAGGCGATCGCTCGAAGTGTACTTGTTTTTGACCATGTGTTCGGCACAGGCGATGAAGTCCGTAAAGGTGTTCATCTTTTGCATCATGCGGCCCGCGTCGCGCCAGGGCTCGCCCAACTCACCACCGCCGCGAATGTGCGCGATGACGTAGATGACACCACGATCGAGCAAAGCCAGGCGACCGGCTGAGAAAGTAGGCGAGATCGGAATGCCGTACGAGCCATAAGCATAAAGCAACATCGGCGCCGATCCATCCAGCGTCACACCGCGCTTGTAAACTACCGACATCGGAATTTTCGTCCCATCCGACGCAGTCGCGAATACCCGTTCGGATTTGTAATTCGCCTTATCAAAACCGCCCGGAACCTCGATCTGTTTCAGCAACGTCGCCTGGCCCGTATCCATGTCGTAATCAAAGACTGAACTCGGGGTGACCAGCGACTGGTAGTTGTAACGCAGCACCTTTGTATCGAATTCTCGATTGGTGCTGAGTCCGGCGGCGTAAACAGGTTCCGGAAATTGTATGCGATGGCGTTTGTTCGTTTTGAAGTCGATGACCTCGATTTGCTGCAGGCCGTTTTCCCATTCCGACAGGACGGCATGATCCTTGAACAGATCGACTCCGTCGACCTTGACGGCGGGCCGGTGAGCTACGAACTCTTTCCAGTTCTGTTCGGACGGATCGGAGACTGGTGCAGTCACAACGCGAAAGTTCTTCGCGCCTTTGTTGGTGCGGATGTAGAAGAGATCGCCGCGATGTTCGACGTCGTATTCGTGATCGGCCTGGCGCGCGACAATCGTTTTCCAGACGGCGTTGGGGTTGTTGGCGGGGATAAAGCGAAACTCGGTCGAAGTCTTGCTGAACGCCCCGACCATGATTACGGCTTTGTCTCGGGAACGCTGAACGCCGATATCAAACAATTCGTCCTTCTCGTCATAGATCAGTTCGTACTTATCAGAGCCCAGCACGTGGCGAAACATTTTGTCGTTTCGCTTGGTGACCGCGTCTTCAGTCACGTAGAACAGAGTTTTGTTGTCGGTGGCCCAGGCTACGTCGTCGACGCGTTCAATCTTTTCAGGCAGCAGCTCGCCGCTGCGCAGGTTCTTGATCTGCAGCGTGTATTGTCGATAGCCGGTGTTGTCGGTGGAAAACGCCAGCAGCGTGCCGTCATCACTGGGAGCAAAACTGCCCACGGCCATGAACTTCTGACCTTTGGCCAGTTCGTTCAGATCGAGCAGAATTTCTTCACTGGCGTCCAGGCTGCCCTGCTTGCGGCAATAGATCGGATACTGTTTTCCTTCCACGGTGCGGGAGTAATAAAACGAATTGCCCCAGCGATACGGCACGTTGGTATCCGTCTGTTTGATATGACTGAGAATCTCGGTGTAGAGCTGGTCCTGTAACGCCCCAGTGGGCTTCATCACCGCCCCTGTGTATGCGTTTTCCGCTTCCAGATGGGCGATGACCGCCGGATTCGTTTTTTCACGGAGCCAGAAATAGTTATCGACCAAACGGTCACCGTTGATCTCAGTAATCTTCGGTTTCTTTTCGGTAGGCGGGGGTTGCAGCATCATAGATGTGTTTCCATCCTGGGCCGAGACTTTCATAGCAATCATTGAAATTGAGAGCAGCAGCAGCGGAAGAATAATTCGACTTTTCATGTGATGCCTCCAATGCGGAGTGAATGTTTAGAGGCGGGCTAATGCGCCTTTTTTGTTGGTCATGATCGCGGCGGGCAGTAGCCCGCCTCTAGACCGTCTTTATAACGTTTTAGTGACGAACGAACCGCTCGTCAGTCGTGCACCGTTCAACCACGAAGCGGATCACCCCACCCCGACTGGACGTACTTTCCGTCTTTGACGATGCAGGGGACCGTCGGATCACCACCTGAAAACCTGAACATTTCTGCGCGCAGCTCACGATTAGTCTGGGCGTCATGATCAATAAAGGTCACGCCCTTTGAATTGTAATAATCCCGAGCTTGCTGGCAGTAAGGACAGCCAGGCTTGGTATAGATAACGAGTGCCACTCTTTGATGTCCTCCGTCGGTGAAAATAGTTTAGCAGTTGGGCGAGGAAGTTGCGAAGGGAGGCTTTGGAGGAGCGCGGACATCTTGTCCGCCAGCGGGCGAAGCCCGCTCAGCCTCCCGCTGGAAGCATCTATTCGAAGTTGATTCCGCTACGCGCTCAGGCGGGCAGGGATGCCCGCGCTCCGATCACGAAAACAATAAAAAAGGGACGAGCGTGCCTCAACACTCGTCCCCCGTCAGCATGACCAAGCAGGTTATCCGGGTTTCAGCCCCTCAGGGTTGAAACGTCAGCCACGCTGATTTCACGGCCCCAAAGGAAGGCCATTGTTCTTTCAATTACTTGGGTGGTTCCCGTTTGTCTTCCCGAACGTCGCGCAAATCGGCTTTCCGATCCCGACGATCTTTTTTCACGTTGCGCTCGTCCTTCCGGATGTCGCGTGTGTCGCCGGAGATATCCTTGCGATCCTGTTGAAGTTGCTGCTTTGATGCGCCTTCTTTCTTATCGTCACGCAAGTCGCGAACATCAGCCCGGCGTTCACGCTCATCCTTGCGAATGTCCCGGCGGTCGTGGCGAATGTCACGGGTGTCGGTGCTGATGTCTCGACGATCGCGGTGCAGGTCCTTGGCTTTCGGTCCCACTGCGCCGGCAAGTCCGCATAACGCAGAGATGGCAATGGACAACAACAGACTACGAAATACCATCGTTTTCATCTTTCGATTCCTCCTGAGGTTTTATTCGGTCCTTGCTTGCCCGAGTTCTGCAAGCCTTAGGTCCGCCTCCGAAGAGGCAGGAGGAGAGACAACGCTGATTCGATAAATGCTCCTCGAATTCCGCGTCATCTTTCGCGGCGAACCCCTTACCCACGCGTTTAGACGCAGGGAGGTCCCTGGTAGGCGAAATATTTGACCGGCCGTCTGTTGAGTACTGGAGTAATTATGGTTTGCTGCCAATTGCTGCCAATCGGGTCGGGACGCGGGGCACTAGCCCGACCGTCAGGGAGGGCTCATTAAGGGCACCTCGCAGCCTTCCCTGACGATCGGGCTAATGCCCGCAGATTAGCAACACACTTTTACCCACTACCGGCCGTCTGTGACATCTGTGTAATCTGTGACTAGAATTCCCCATGACCCGCGAACCTACTTACCAGGCGGCCAGAACCGTGGCCGCGACGATCGAAGCGCACTTTGCCCGTCACCTCGTCGAAGCCCGCCGGCGCGGCGAGCAGAAACTTGCGCCTGGCCCGGACGCGCGCGCGATCGAAACCATCATTGACGCCAGTTTCTGGGCCAGCTTCCGCCCCGAGGAAGGCCGCTTCCCAAAAATCTCGCTCGCTTTTCTTCCGCCTGAACAAGCCGGACAACCGCTCATGCTCGAGGATCGCCTGCCGCTCACTCCAGAGGTCTTGACCAAACTCGCCCCGGCAGTTGAGCGTCCCGGAATCCATCTCGGTGTCTGGCGCGACGAAAATGATCTATACGTCTGGGGCGCAACGCGCACGATTCCCAGTTTGGGATTTGTGCTTGAAGACGTCGAACCCGGACAGTTGGTGATCAAGCACCGGCGCATTGATGGCTTTGGCAAGTTCGCCAACGTCGCCGTGCTCAAAGGCGAGCAGGTAAAAATCGTCGACGAGCAGGGCGCGAGCCTGCCCGATTGCCCGGATCTGCTGGCGGCTCTGCGACCTTTCACAGCGCCGGCTACCTGGGACGATTCTGTAAACGTGCTGGTGCAACTGGCCGCGTCAATGCGTGCGCACGGACATGGCGGCACTTTGCTGGTCGTGCCCGCGGAAAGCGAAGAGTGGCGCGTGTCGATCGTGCATCCGATCTTTTATTCAGTCGCGCCTCCATTTTCAAAGCTCGCCAATCTGATTAAGAAGGGTCCGACTCCCGAGACTGAGACCGAGTGGCAGGCATCTTTGCGCAGCGCGGTGGAAAGCATCGCGGGTCTGACAGCTGTCGACGGCGCCACGGTGATTACGGCTCAATATGAAGTGGTCGCCTTTGGCGCCAAGATAAAACGCGCGGCCGGGCGTCCCTCGGTTGAACAGATGGTGCTCACCGAACCGATCGTCGGCAATCAGGCAGAGGGGGTTCCGCCGGTGCAGCACGGGGGCACGCGGCATTTGTCGGCGGCGCAATTCATACACGATCAGCAAAATGCCGTAGCGCTGGTCGCTTCACAGGACGGGCGCTTCACGGTTTTTGCGTGGTCGCCGTGCGAAGAAATGGTGCATGCCCATCGCGTCGATGTCCTGTTGCTGTAGTGAGAAGGTCTCTGTTGTTTTCTCGACACGGTGCCAGAAACCATGATAAATACCTCCCCAGGCGAAGCATGACTCCCGGTGTAGTTGCTCATGACGCGTCGCAAACTCTTTTTAGAACGATGTAAAGCTCGGATTATACCAACGTCCAAGTAAAGTGCTCTTGGGGAGACCAATCCCACGCTGTCGCGTTTGTGAAATTGTCTCGGCCGGCGCTCTTTAGCCGCCGCTGGCTTTGTTTGTAGAGCTGAAAGGATTCTCCCATGTCGAAGTTGTTTCGCGTCTCCAACCTTTTGACTATTGTGTTTGCAGTACTGACACTTATCCTGGCGGTAGGGTTGATAGCCTGCTATTCGAACCGTGGCTGGTTAACCATTGGGACTGCTGCTAACCTCTCTCAAATATTCGGATCAATAGCCGTTGGCCTGTCTCTCTTGTTCATTGCTACTCAATTGAAACTGCAGACCAATTTGGCCAGAGCTTCGAACTCTCAATCGTTCGTTAATGCGTCTTCAAGTTTCGTCCTGGCGATCGGGGGCGATGCCGAACTCATGAAGTTGTATGACACCGGTGGAGCAGGATATGAAAGCCTGGGGACGGAAAAACAGGTTCAATTCCGGTATCTTGTGGGCTGGTGGCTGACTTTCTACGAAAACGTCGTCTATCAACATGGGTGCGATCTGCTCGACGACGGAGTTCATGAGGCGTGGATGAAAGATATGAAGGGATTTATCAGACGCAGAAGAGTCGATAAGGTTTGGCCCGAGCTAATAGGAAACTACAGCGACGAGTTCATAAGTCAGTTTGCCCCACTTATCAAGGATTTTAGTAAAGAACTTCTCGCTCTTTCATCTTCGAGCGCAGACACCGATGCCGGTGCTAGAGCGCAATAGACACTTGATTGCTGGTTCGAAAATGACCTCCATGCCTCTCTTGCGCCCATCCTGAAAGATCGAATGCGGGCCGCACCGCAGCTGATTAAGGAGCACTTGACCTTCCGCGGAACTAAGATCCGTTCGAGGAGTCACAATGATCAAGCGTTCGATTCACCTCATTGAGAATTTTTACCCGCGACCGGAAAGAGTCCGGCGCAGGGCTTTGGCGATGTCTTATAGCGAGCCCGCCGAGCTTGTAGGATGGAGAACTGAACCTTATCAACCGAAGGGAATCAAGCAACTGATTGAGAAGAAATTCGGAATACGGATTACATATTGGGAACGCGACCCGGCGGCTATCGAGCTTTGTAATGGAGTTTTCTTCAGCGCTTTCGCAACTGGCAACCGCGCGGAGAAAGTAGGTGTTCACTTTGATGAGCCGCCTCATTGGCTCATGCTTCTTGTTTACCTGACGCCCGAAGCTCCTTACGATAGCGGGACCTCCCTCTGGTGCCATCGCCAGACAGGTTTGATTGCTAGGCCTACGATGAGAGATGCTGAGCGATTGGGAGTGACACTTGGTGAGCTGAAGGCCCAACTTTTGGATGATAGCGAGAGGCCGAACCGCTGGATAGAAGTTGATCGGATCGGGAATGTTTTTAATCGGGCTGTGATGTTTCCGGGAGGTCTGCTCCATTCGGCGACCAAGCATTTTGGGAAGAACCATCAAAACGGCAGGCTGTATCAATCCTTCCATTTTCCGATACGAAACACAAGGTGAATATACCTGAGAAGGTGGGAGCAAACGTTCCAGGGACAGATTTGTGGGAGACTCCGACTCAAAGATGATGGGTGATTGGCATATCGGCCCGACGGAATTGCCTTGATGTAGATCTTCGGCAATCGCGCCGGTTTGAAACCGACATGGCGCCATCGGTTACTAATCCGTTGTGAACGCAGATTGCTTTCGTGATCATATGCACGATTCGGGTCACGCCCTGCATCCGCGCTTATCCCAGCTTTGTCCTTCGCTGTGAAATCTGTGTAATCTGTGGAAAGAAAATCCGTCAGCACCAGGCAGGAGAAGTTATGAACAGACTGTTCTTGATTTACGCCGCACTCACGTTGATGACTATCGCGGTTTCGGGCCAGACGCGGCCACAAACTAGCGCCCCCCGACCGGCCGCCACGCCGGCGCCCAGACCGGCGACGACGCCGGTGGCGAGTAACGCCCCGGTGCCGGACAGCAGGATTGCCCTGGTTGATACCACGATGTTCGGCGACGAGAAAAACGGAATTTGGCGCTATGTCGACGCAGCCAAATCTGTTGAGGCGGAGTTCAAGACGCGCACGGATGATCTGGAAAGCATCCAGAATCGCATCAACGCGCTGATCGCCGAAATCCAAACGTTGATGAAGGCGCCGGTACCCGATCAGAAAACCATTCAGGCCAAGCAACAGCAGGGCCAGAGCCTCGCAACTGAGGGTAAGACGAAGAAAGATCGTTTGGACGAGGATATCAGCAAGCGATACGAACAAATCCTCGCTCCGATCTCCAGACAAATCGGCACGGCCCTGGACCAGTTTGCGGCCCAACGCGGAGTCACGATGACGCTCGACGCGAGTAAAATTCAGGCGGCTATTCTGACGGCGGTTCCCGCACTCGATCTGACGCAGGCTTTCATAAACGATTTCAATAGCAAAAACCCGCGAACGGGCGCAGCACCGCGGCCGTGACGCGGTCATCCTCTTGGAGTGCGGCGACTTCTAGCAGGGTGCTGAAAAATTAATTTGGAGTGCGGCGGCAAGCGTAACGCGACGCCGCTTTGGATTCGCTGATCACGAAAATCCTAAGAAATTCAAAGCGCCGCCGTTGTCGGCGCACTCCAAATTTGTAGCTCGGGACATCGAATAAGAGTTTTTCAGCACCCTGCTAGAGATGAGTCTGGCATCCCCTCGCTATCGCTCGGGGTTCTGGGACCTCTTGTCTCGAGGGTTTCGCTCGTTGCTGCGGAGATCGCCGCACAGATGAAAACTCGGAGCTTGTTCCCGTCTTTCCTATCCGTACCTGCGGCTAATCTATGACTTCCGCTTGATTCTCCACGCAATGAATAATGCGAAGATCAAAATAAACGCCGATACTATTCGCGCCCCGATTCCATGAATAATCAAATCGCCTCTGCCCAGCAACAATAGATGTCCAGTGAGCAGTCCCACGACCGCGCCGATTAAAGTGACGAGGAAATAAAGAGCAAAGGTCACGACAATGAACAACAAACAACCATTGAAAATGTACGCAGCAGGTTTGTTCTGCGCTACGACCAGCGGATTCGTGGACTCGTCATGAGTGCCGGTGAGCTTTTGATGAAGCGACCACTGAATACCATCAAGCCACTTTCGAATTTGAATGTTGTAATAACCGCCGACGTCAAACAACATGAATCCCCGCCAACCCGCCCGCTCGACTAATAGTTCTACAGCCACCTTTGTTCCGTTTCCGGCTGATTGAATATGAAGATGTGCGATTGCCCCGTGTGAAAAACTGGAGCCTTGTGCGGTAAAACCGTCCGGGGTCTCCGTGATCTTCCACCCGAGTGATTGGCCCATAAACGCGCGCGCGGCTTCTGTGACAACGTCACGCGGCGCCGGGAAGACTCTCTCCTGATGAAAGTGCTTGTACTTCCAATCCATAAGCGTAATGCGCGGAGTATAACGACGAGCTAAGACTTGTCAAAGATTTTATCTGGACGTAGGAGCGTGCTGAGCAGCCGAAAGAATAAAGCGGGATGTAAGCCCAGGGTCATAGCACCAGGCAAACACAAATTGATTTGGGGGCTGAGAGTCGATTTACCAACCTGCTTGCTACCGCAAGCGGTTCTGTACCATTCGGTTGGCGCGCGCCCGCAGGCTACGGGCATTTTCAACGGTCGTTCTGGGGTTCACCACGCCAGGCTTTTATGCTGAGACCCGCTCCGCAGGTTCGGTCTCGTGCAGCCTGGAAAACTGAGTTGCGGGAACGAACTGCACAGCAGAGCTGTCGAAACAACTGCGAATTTCATCTGCTTCGAGCGTATCACGCTCGAGCAGCATTTCGACGAGGCAGGCAATCGAATCATGCTGTGACATCACAACCTCACGCGCTCTTTCGAGTTGCGCGTTGATAATCTGATTGGTTGCGTCTTCAACCCGATCCAGCAGACTTTGACTTTGATGATCGGTCAGCGATTCGCCCAGATAGATTGGGCCCAGCGGGCTCATGCCAAATTCGGCAACCATCTTTCGGGCGATTTCAACCGCCCGTTCGATGTCATTCGAGGCCCCGGCCGTCATCGTCTCCAGCACAACTTGTTCCGCTGCGCGACCGCCGAGCAGCACGGCAATCTGATCCTCGAGATACTCGCGCTTCTTCATCAGACGATCGCGTTCCGGCAGCGCCTGCGTCACGCCCAGTGCGCGCCCTCGCGGCAGGATGGAAACCTTGTGAATAGGATCGCCATTCTTTACTGCTAAGCCTACTGCGACGTGACCTGCTTCGTGAACTGCAGTCGCATAGCGTTCGTCCTCATCCATCATGAAGCCCCGGCGCTCGGCGCCCATCAGAATTTTGTCGCGTGCATATTCAATATGTTTTCGTCCGACTGATTCGGCATTTTCACGCGTGGCGGCGATGGCAGCCTCATTTAATAAGTTCGCGAGATCCGCCCCAGAAAAACCGGGCGTGCCCCGGCCGATCCAGTTAAGATCGAGATCACGATCGAGTTGCAGGTTTCGAGCGTGCACTTTAAGAATCGCTTCGCGACCACGCAGATCCGCGAGGTTGACCATGATCTCGCGATCAAATCGACCCGGACGAGTCAAAGCGGCATCGAGGACATCGGGACGATTTGTCGATCCAATAACAACGATGCTGGATCCCTGGTTGAAACCATCCATCTCGATTAACAATTGATTGAGCGTCTGATCCTGATCCGCGGAGCCCGAGTCATTACCACGTCCGCGCTGGCGGCCCAGGGCGTCGATCTCGTCGATGAAGATGATGCAGGGCGAAAGCTTTCTGGCACGCGCGAACAAGCGTCGTACGCGGGCAGCCCCGACGCCGGCAAATTTCTCCTGAAAGCTCGATCCTGAGGCGGAAAGAAAGGGCACACTTGCCTCACCGGCAGCGGCTCGTGCCAGCAGCGTCTTCCCAGTTCCCGGTGGTCCGTACAGCAGAATACCGCGCGGCGCGCGACCACCCAGTCGTCCAAAGCGAATCGGGTCGCGGAGAAATTCAATCGTTTCCAATAACTCTGCCGTCGCTTCATCCACACCTGCAACGTCGGCGAAGGTGACGTTCTGTTTGCCACTATGATCAGCCAGGCTGAAACTTCCGCGGCGCCCGTTTACTGTGGCATGAACTCGCCACCCGACGAGTCCCAACACGAGACAGATCACAACTGGCGAGGAATATACGAATACCGTTCCCGCAAAACCGGGCTGGGTCGAAGCAAATTCGATCGGTACACCATTCTTCCTGAACAACTCAACCACGGTCTGCCGAAATGAATCACCGGCGACGGTCGCTTGTAATACTGCTCCGTCCGTCTTTGTTACGGTTAACGAATCATTTTCGATAAGTACCGATGCTGCGGGACCCGTCTGCGCGATCGCGTAGAGCTCAGAGTAATTGATCCGCTTAACGGGCGAGGCCCTGATCCCGTAAAGCGCCAGCAACAAAGAGCCCGCTGCGAGCACCATGGCGCCTAAAATTACAAAAGCCAGGCTCGCTCTTTGTGAACGGCCAATTATTTTCTTAATACGAAAAATCATAGCTTTTCCCCAGGGGACACGCCGGCGATCTCTTATGGCTGTCCGCGAGATCTTCTTGATCAAAACCAGAAGAAACTAAGGATTGGAAGCGAAGGCGTGTCGGGAGAATAATGGCACAAACGCAAAACCCTTTAAACCACTCAATACGCCCGCTATTCAACAACCTGCGAGCGCGGATTCAATTTACCAATAATCTGCAAGAGAAGTCCAGAATAGAATCTCAACAAATATTGAATCGGTTCGACATTTTTTATAGTGGGCAGTATCTGAATAAGAACCTTCGGGAGCATGGAGAAGACTGGCATACTTCGATACACGTGTCTCGCCGGCTGGTCAAAATCTCTATGAGCAAAATCGACAGAACTCGCCTTACTACTGCGCTTTGCACTAATCCGGCCCTAAAGGCACGCACCTTGCTCCTCATCCTTTGGGATTGCAATTCGATTAGCTGCAAAGGGAGGAATGAACCATGTTGTGGACGATTTTTGTGATTCTCTTAATCCTCTGGTTGGTGGGTTTAGTCTCGAGCTACACGATGGGGGGATTTATTCACTTGCTACTCGTCCTTGCCCTCATCGTTCTGATAGTTAACTTGCTCACCGGACGAAGAACGGTTTAGCACCGGAACGACCATTTAGTTAAGGTCAACTTTAGAATCAGGAGTTCAAGCGGGAGCGGGGACGTGACCGTCACCGGCTCGACGTTCAGTAGCGCGCAAACGACAACCTGATTATCGAGCCGAGGGCATATCAGCCGCGACCGCGCATGTCGCGCATGTAACGAACAACACTTTCACGAACTGATCCCAGGGGTTGGTGAATGCAAACGGTTGATTCGTCGGCTTATTTGACGGTTTCACCAACGGGTACAATTAGAATAGATTGCTCTCACGAGCCGAAAATCCCCGTCCTTCTCCCAAAATGGAGAAGGGAGAAAAGACCCTTATCTCGACCTTCTCTGGTAGAATTCTTAACTCCAAAAAAATATGAATGTTGTTGGTTCCTATGGATAAGTGCATGCAAGAAACCGAAAGTTTGAGCTTCGAGAAGCTCGATCCAAAAGCCGTGTTACCAACGCGCGGCAGTTTATCCGCAGCGGGACTCGATCTCTGTTCGATCGAGGAAATTACTTTGCAGCCGAAAGAGCGTCGATTGATCCGGACGGGCTTGGCGGTCGCGATACCTGCCGGATACTACGGGCGTCTTGCGCCTCGTTCCGGACTGGCCATGCAGAAGGGCATCGACGTTCTGGCCGGCGTGATCGATGCCGACTATCGTGGCGAAATCGGGTGTCTGTTGTATAACGCGGGGAGCGAGCAGATAGACTTGCCGGTCCACACCAAAATCTGCCAGTTGATCGTCGAGAAAATAATTACGCCCGCCGCCGTGTGGGCTGATGGCTTATCCCGGACAAGCCGGGGGAGCGGGGGATTTGGTTCCACCGGATAGGCTGAATTCGTGACCGGCCGCGCCAACTTAAGAGA
>WNFP01003981.1_pt1 | contig 13889 bp, 10 predicted proteins | sample 5400201 | NCBI WGS metagenome assembly WNFP01 (sample SAMN13153355, study PRJNA577476) | soil metagenome | isolation source: 115 cm saprolite under Madrone tree | place: USA:California | collected 2016-06-14
TATTTCGATGGGACCTGTGACGCGAATTACTGGTTCGAGTTTTCGGCTGCCCGTCGGACTATGTCGCCCCATCTGAGCGAACAAGAAAACGCGCGGTTCTTTGGCAAGGCAACTTCAATTCATGGTCACAATTATCGCGTGCGTCTGACCTTTCGAACCGAAAAGCTAACCGGCGAAATGCCTGTTGTCCGATTCGAAGAGGTCGATGCCGGTCTGCGTTCGTTGCATTCCGAGCTCGATCATCGCTACCTCAATCAGGAGGTTGCCGGGTTGAAGGATCGTCCGATGACGACTGAGAGTCTCGCCGGTTACATCTACCAGCGCGTAAACGCTAGTTTGGGCCTGGATCGCGTCCGCTTGCACGAGCGCGATGATTTTTTTGCGGAAGTGTGGAATGACAAAACTGTTTTTCTTGGAATGCAGATGCCATTCCATGCTGCGCACCGCTTGCATACCACTGCTCTTTCCGATGCCGAGAACGCGAAGCTTTATGGCAAGTGCGATAATCTCCATGGCCATGGTCATCGCTATCTGACGGAGACAACGATTGGCGGCGAATATGACAGACGGAGCGGAACACTTCGGGATTTTGTCACTTTCAAAAAGGCGATTGAAGAGTCGCTTAAGCCCTGGCAAGACCGACACCTCGATCTTGAAACGGAGGATTTTCGAGATGCTCCTTCGACGGGCGAAAACATTGTCCGCGCGCTTTGGCCGAAGATCGATAACCGACTCGACCAGCAACTTGTGCGACTGCGTCTGTGGGAAACAGCAAACAACCGATTTACGTTGAGAAGAACGTAATTCTTCTGTAGCGGCAGCTGTGCCGGCTGCGTAATCGATATTTTGCAGGCGGTACGCCTGCCACTACAGTTTTTCAGCGCGTAGATTTGGAGATGAAACGATATTTGATTACCGGCGCGAGCCGCGGAATTGGCCGCGCGATAGCCGAGAAACTGGCGGCGCCCGACGTAGACCTGCTTCTGCACGGGCGCGACACGATTGCCCTGTCGGACGTATGCAATTCTGTGAAACCTCGCTGCGCACACGTGGTTCGACTAATCCACAATCTTGCCGTCTCGTCCGGCGTTTCGGATCTGATCGCCAGCGTTGGAAGCGATCCGCTGGATCTATTAGTGAACAATGCCGGTATCGCGATCGTAAAGCCATTTGGAGAAATCACGCCCATCGAATGGGAGCAAACGCTCGGCGTGAACGTTACCGCGCCATTCTTATTGACCCAGCGTTTCGCTCCGGAAATGCCACCTGGTGCGAGTATCGTCAACATCCTTTCGGTCGCCGCGAAGACCGGGTTCGCCAACTGGAGTGCCTATTGCATGAGCAAGTTTGCGCTCGAGGGTTTCTTTCAATCAGTGCGAGAAGAATTGCGCGACCGCAGAATTCGCGTCATTAACATTTATCCGGCCGCGACGAACACAGAAATTTGGAACAACGTCGAAGGCGATTGGCCACGTAACAAAATGATTTCGGCCGAACAGGTTGCATCTGCGGTTGTCTACGCTCTCTCGCGACCGGCTGATGTTGCCGTGGAAAGTATCACTCTCTCCAGCGCGACCGGAAATTTATGATCAAAGCTTTGCAAAGCGAGCTCGGCATCAACGTCATCGCCTCGATCATTGCGTCGCTGTTTTTTCTCGCGGCAGGTTTCGCCTGGGGAAAATACAAGGAACGCCGCCGCAAGTTTGGCCGGAACCTCGATGAGTACGACTTCTATCCGTTCACCGTTACACGTGAAAACTTTGGCGAGTTCAGCCTGAACAATTTTCGACTGGGAATGCATTATTTCCTGAAGAACCACGATTACACGGCAGCGCGGCAACTCATCTTCATCGGGGAGCAGAATAACGTGCGCAATCAACTCGAACCGGCGGAACAGAAAGTTTACTCGCAGCTTTTCGAAAAATACGACGGCAGGAAAGTTGTCGATGATACGAACGAGTATCTCGAGAACTACGTGCGTTTGGTCCGCCTCATCGGAAAATCATTTCCAAATACCGGCATTGAAATTTTGCTCCACAACCTGGCCGATCCGGCGCATTCGCTCATCGTCCTGGAGAATAATGTGACCGGCAGACATCTGCGCGATGGCACGACGAATTTGCTCATCGACCTGAAGAAACGCCAGCTTCAGAACGAAGATAAACTCAACTACGAGCTGAATATCGGGTCCCGGAGATTTAAGTGCACGACGATCCCGATCATCCGTAAGGAGTTTGGTAAAGACTTTTTGCGTATCGATATGCAGGTCGACGAAAATATTCTAAGCAAGGACGAGTACGCGAAGGCGTTGAAAGGTAAACGCCATTTCAAAGACGAGTCCTTTTAATCACAGCATAGACCTCCTGGCTAGCGCGTCTTTTAACTATGCGACGTTTCGTTCAGGTTCTCACCGGCGCATTGGCACTAGTCGCGATGATTACACCCCTTGCACACGCAGAGGCGCCGCCGAACCCTCACACCATCCTCGCAGAAGTGGGCAAGGTCGCTTCCGCCAACGGAATCGACGAGGCGAAGGCAGTGGAGATCGGCGGCATTCGCCAGTGGATCACCGTGCGCGGACGCGATCGACACAATCCGATCCTGCTGGTGCTCCACGGTGGTCCCGCCGCACCGGATCTGCCTAACCGTTATCTATTCGAGGGACCTTGGACCGACTATTTCACCGTTGTCCAGTGGGATCAGCGGGGTGCTGGCAAAACTTACGAATTGAATGCACCAGAAACGGTCGCACCTACCATGCATGCCGATCGGATGGTGCAGGATGCGGAGGAGCTAGTCGGTTATCTACGCAGGACGTACGACACCAAGAAGATTTTTGCGCTAGGCCATTCATGGGGCACGATATTAGGTCTAAAGCTGGCGGAGCGGCGGCCCGACTGGCTTTACGCCTACATCGGAGTCGGCCAGATCATCAACATGCGTGAAGGCGAGCGGATCGACTACGATTGGGTGCTGAACACGGCGCGCAAAGCGGGCGATGGCCAGGCGGTGAAAGAGCTCGAGGCCATCGCACCGTATCCCGAACCGAATGGTACGTTGCCGTTGGAAAAGATAAACGTGGAGCGGAAGTGGTCTGTGCACTACGGCGGGCTGACACACGGGCGCCACAGCTATGACTACTGGGAAAACGCGGAGAAGCTCTCCCCGGATTATTCCGATACGGACTTCAAGGCAATCGATGCAGGGAGTGCCTTCTCGCTGCCCAAGCTTCTGCCCGAAATGGCGGTGACCGATTTCAGTAGGCTCACACGGCTAGGCTGCCCGCTCTTGATCTTCGCCGGCCGCTACGACTACACCACGCCATCGGAGCCGGTGCGACGCTGGTTCGAGCGGGTCGAGGCGCCAAGCAAGCGCTGGGTCTGGTTCGAGAACTCAGCGCACATGATGTGCGCCGAGGAACCCGGTCGCCTGCTGATGCACCTGGTGCAAGACGCGCTGCCGTTCGCCACCGCGGTACGCGGTCTATCTCTGTCCACTGCTCAGCCGTGAAATCGTAGGGCGCTCACAGGTAATCCGCTGCGTCACAGTATAACAATTACGAAACTGAAGGTCTATTTTGGCGAGGCGTGCAGCGCCGCTTGGTATTCCGGCTTTTTGTGGTAGTCGACGAGACGGAATCCCCAGCTGATCAGTGTCGAGAGATCCTTGGTCTTGGCCTTCGTCTCATTCAAGAACTTCTCGATCCTAGCTTTTAGTTCCGGCTGTTGATCGGTTGTGTCGAGGATTTCGAAAATCTCCATCGACAATAGCCAATCATCCGGGTGCTCGGCCTGCTGGGTTTCCCAAATCTCGCCGAGCCGCTCGTAACCGGCTTCCTTCTCACGGACCTTGCGAACCTGCGCGTAGAGATTTTCGAGGCGCTTGCGCTTCGCATTCGATGGAACTTTAATCGTGCGCTCCTTCGGCACGAGCGCGACCTGATTATAAGCGTCTTTATCGGCCGCGCCGTTGAAGACTGAAGTGATCCGCTCACCGACAGCCATGTCGTATGTTCCCCAATCGGGATCGAACAAGACGCGATCCCTATATCTTACTCGGCAATTCGAGAATGTGATGAGCAACAGTTTGCCATCGCGGCGAAGTAGCTTGTCGATCTTGCCTTCGACAACGACTCCGCTTTCGAATTCGAGCTTCGCTTTCTTGCCTTCGGCGATCTCGGTTTCCTTCCATTTCCCGATCGGCGCACCGAATCCTTCTTTATGGCAATCGATTCCGTGCCCGGGCAGCTCCTTGTTGTTGAACGCGAGCGCACTCTTGCCGGTTGTGCGCAGATAAATCGGCGAATTCTTATCGTCGGTAATAACTTCGCTGAAGACGCCGCTTACTTGCAGTCCGGATGAATATTCGCAAGTCGCGGTGTTGTTACATTCGATCGCTTTGTTGATGCCTTCGAGTCCGCCGATTTGGTAAGCCATCTTACTGGCAAATTCTTCAAGCACGTGCTTCAAGTGCTGAAAATCTCGGCAAACAAAAAGCTGCGGCTGTTTGGTCGTGATATCGAACGGAACGTTCATCGCGTCGATGGAGTAGGGGATCTTTTTAACCTCTGGCTCGAGACAGGAAACCGATTCGCCAATGGAAGAAAGTAAACCCGCGCCGTAAATTTTTGGATTCTCCATCGTGCCGATGAGGCCGTACTCCACTGTCCACCAGTGTAGCCGCGAGAGCAGCGCCATCTCGGAAGGTTCGCCCAAAGTCTTTTGCCGATGTTCGACTAGTTTTGTAGCTTCCTCGACTTCCTTTGGATCCGCGTTCGGGCGCTCCTTCAAAATCGACAAGTGGCGGATTGCTTGGTACAGCTCGAAATCTTTCTTTGAGGACATTGCTTTTGCACCCACTTCACCGAAGCGCTGTAAATAGTTTGAGTATTCACGATCGACGATGATCGGTGCGTGCCCGGCGGCTTCGTGCACGATGTCCGGCGCCGGTGTGTATTCGATGTGATGGATTTGCCGCATGTCGCACGCGATCACCAGCACTTTGTAAGCTTGGAATTCCATGAACGCCGCCGGTGGAATGAAACCATCAACGGCGACTGCGCCCCAGTCGATTTTCGCAAGGATGTCGTTCATCTCCTGAATACGCGGGATGCGCTCAAAAGAGATGCCAGTGTCGAGCAGACCCTTGAAATAAACCTTGTGAGCGTATTCTTTGAGGAAGAAAATATTTTGCCGCATGATGAAGCGCCATACGGCGTGATCGACCGACGTGTAATCGTCGTAGCGCTGATCGACGGCGAACTGCAAAAGATGCTTTGGTGTGGCGGCAACCGCCGCATTGTCGAAACTGATACCGCTAGTAGGTTTCATTCTCATCCTCCTCGCTGAATAAAATATGACTCGTTTGCCGAGTGGGCAAGGGGATTAGCCATGGGCGGTTCAGCGAAACGCTCGCCCGTGCGCGTATTCTCATTTTGCGTGAGATCGATTGGTCAATCGCTCCTGCCTGCTCGTGCACGCACGACTCGTCTCGCGACCCAAATTATGGCAGCCAAGGCGATCGCCCATGGCGCGAGAAATGCCAGGGCTACGCCAATCATCCGCAAGCTCCACATGATCGCCGCCGCGCTCTGCCCCAGGGTCCGTCGCAGCGTCGCAAACAATCCGGTCTCCTGCGAAACGATATTGCCCTGGCTGTAGACTTGGATCGACAAGTCGGCTGGCGCGTTCGTTTCATCGACTTGCGCGCCGGTGCGGTCTTGCCGCTGCACACTGACGTTCTCGACTTTTCCGAGGGTGGTCAAGGATTGCATGAGCGCGTTGTAATCTTTCATCGGCACGCGCAACGACACGTTTGCGAACTCACGGCCATCGGGGTCGCGGCTGAAGGACGAACTGCGTACCCTCCCGTTTTGTTTCTCGGCTAGACCGCGAAGCTCTTTCGTCTTGTCGTCCACCGATGAGGTGCAAATCCGCAAGCTCGTTTGCTGCAACGCTTGTTCCTGTTCCTCCCGCGAAATCGTGATGTTCAGTTCGACTTTGTCTCGCTTGGTCCGCGCGTTTTCCGACATGCCGGTGCCGCCCTGTGCAACCCGCTCGGTTTGCACCTGAAAATTCTCGACACGTCCCATCGTTTTCACGCGCGCGATTTGGGCGTCGCTTTCTTCCGGCGCAATCAACACGCTCGCTCGCGCCGAAACGCGACCGGTGTTGTCCCGATCGAGCTGCGCATTTGTGATCTGCGTCTTCGGCGAAGCCAGCGCCTTGATGTCGTTGTAAATCTTCTCCACATCGGGCGCATAGAGCGCGAGCTGCGCCCGTTCTTTCAACAGAAACTTCGCCGGCTCCTCCATGTCTTTTTCGGTGAGCTGGATTGTCACCGTCGCGAATTGCACCTGTGAATCCCAATACTTCAGGTCGCCTTGCATCTGCTCGATTTGCTCGCGAACGCGCCCCAACTCCTTCTCGACCTGGAGCAGATCGTTGATGTCGTCGCTTTTCTTTTTCAACATGTCGATCATACGTTGCTCCATCACGCGTGCATTCTTCAGACGGGAGTCGGTATCGAAATACGCCTTCGTCACGTCTTCCGTCCCGAGGGTCTGGTTTTTCAACTCGCCAAGCACGCGAATCTTTTGCAGAAAATGATCCAAATTTTCTGGAAGAACTCTGACGACAATTTCACCCTTCAATTTTCCGTTTGCTTGCTTTTCGGAACTACTCGTGGCGACGTAACCGCGTTCTTCGTTCGCAAACGCGGTGATCTCTTGAATCGCGTCATCAAATCTGACGATCTCTAGTTCTACCTTCGCATTGCGAATGAGCTTGCGATTCGCGAGTGCCGGAACTGGCGTCTCGGCCGGATTCCGTCCCACTTCTTTAGCGGCCGGAATGGTTGATCCCGCTGCGATTGCCCGATCGACTTCATCGGGCTTTTGTTTTTCGTCCTTGGCTTCTGTTTGAGATTCGGCAAGAGCCGCGGCCTTTTGCGGGCCTGCAAGGGATTGTCCTGCAGCGAGCCGATCAGTTTTTCTGTCCTGGCGAATTGCGGATTTGCTTAACGCGCCAATGTCATTGGACGACGGCAGTGGTGCCTGTGCTGGTTGCGCGGCGAACTGTTCCTGCGTGGCGTACTCACGATTGCGAGGCGCAGTTGTGCCTTCGCCCGTGATCATCCGCCCGACCTGTACGAGCGCGAGCAAAACGGCGGCAATGGCGGTGATCTGGGTGGCGCGCAAACGCATAAGGTCCACAATCAACGTTGTAGTCCTTCCGGCTTTCTGGGGGACGCGGTTACGAAAAGCAGCGAGCATTCGCTGTTCGAACGCAATGTCTGGTTTTTCGCTAGCGAGAGTTTCTTCCAAGGCGTTATTCATGATTTTTGTTTCCTGATGAAGTCGGCGGCAATCCGCGCATTCGACAAGATGCGCGTGCAGATCGTAACGCTCCTCATTCGAAAGTTCGTTGTGCACGTCCGCGGCGAGGTAGTTATCGATTTCGTCGTGAACAGTTGGCATATCGTTACTCGAGTGAAGCGAGTGCAGGTCGGAGTTCTTTGCGCATGGAAGCGAGAGCGCGCCCGAGGATTCCGCGCAACGCGCCGTTGCTTAGGCCCAATAGTTTTTCGATGGATCGATAATCCATCTCTTCGAAATAACGGAGTGCAAGCGCGCTGCGATGAAGTTCAGGTAACGCGGCGAGCGCAAAATGTAATTGTTGATCTAACGCGGTGGTATCGGTCGCTTCGGATTCAACTGGTTCGGTGATTTCGCCGGAAAGTGGAACGGTCCGCCGTCTCCGAAAAATATCGCGGGCGCGATGCCGCGCGATCATACAAAGCCAGGTCGGAAATTTTTCCGGATCGCGCAGACGCCAGCCTGATTTCCAGGCCTTGACGAGCGCGTCTTGCACGGCGTCTTCCGCTTCCTCGCGGTTCTGCAAAATGCCGTAAGCGATGGCAAAGAGTGCGCGGCTATGTATGCGAATTATCATTCCAAAAGCTTCCCGATCGCCGTGAATGGCCGCCCGATACATTTCTCGCTCATTGGCATCCATTATGGTGCGATCTAAAGCCTAGACGCTTGAGGTCGCGATTCCGCGCGAAATATTTTCACTGTAGGACGTCTGTGGCAGGCGCTTGGCGTTTCACAGAAACGCCCTACATATCAGAAAATGATGACGGTGTTGCCTACGCTGACGAGATCCTTGACGCGTGCGGCGTCCCAGTTGGCCAATCTAATGCAGCCGTGACTTGCAGCTCGGCCTATGGTCTCAGGATTGTTCGTTCCGTGAATGCCAATGCCAGGTCTGTTCAAACCCATCCAGAGAACGCCTACGAGATTGTTCGGGCCGGGCGGAAGATTATAGTAATTTTCCGTGCGCACGCCGTAATTGAGCATGCCTTCATCGTAACGAAACCACGGCCAAATCGTCGCGCCGAGAATTTTCCATGTCCCAACCGGCGCCGGTAACGTTTTCGAGCCGGGGGTAATCGGAAAAACACAGACGAGTTGATCGTTGTCGAAGACCTCCAGCAGATGTTCTTTCGTATCGACGAAAGTTTTGCGAGCGGCGAACGCCGGATTTTCAGGCACTTTTCCCTCAGTGAACTTTTCGACCTCGAATGGCAAAACGTTCGGCACTTTGAGAGCTTCCCCTGGCTGCAGATGTTCCCAGTTTTTTCCAGGATTTAGTTTCTGAATGTAAGACTCCGCCGAATGGTAACGCTCGGCGACGAATTCGAGCGCGGAGGTGTAGGGCAGCCATTTTAATTTTGCTTGCTCGGCATGACTGCTAGGAACATTGCCGATTAGTTTCAGATCTTCTTCTCTGATCGTGTAGGTTGTGTAGGTTACCGGCACCTGATCGAGCAACCAAGAATCAACCGCGCCAGTCTTCGGCATGGCATGGGCGTGCTTATATGAAATGAGCGCTTTGCGAAAAAATTCTCCCATTCTCCCATCGATTTTACCCGGCCCGAAATCGCAGTTGTCCAGGAAAATCTGGAGTCGCGTCGCCGTCTCCTCGTCGTAGTTCGGCAAGGCCACCGGATAAACTCTCGGCGGCGGCGTTGTGCTCTCCTGCGCGAAAGCAAGGATCGACATCGTAACGAAGGGCAGTGCGACAAAAAAAGACTTCATCGAATCAAGTAATGGGCTGCGAAATCGAGTTGCGCAAACGCGTGCCGCAATTCCGCGCAAAATCAGAGAGTGATCGATTGACTCATTCAAAGCAACGCTAGCGCGCGTTGCCTTTCGGAAACATGACTTTTTCTGGGGCGGCATTGAGAGCCGCGAGCAATTTTGGAATGAGGCGGCTCTTGGTCGACCCGGCTTCGCGCGGCGCGACGAGATAACGCACGATAGCGTCAATCCAGGTCAGTTCATCTACGCGGAAAATGACGCGTGGATGCTGGCGTACTTCTAGTTCGTCCACTGGGGTGCGGGCAAGCAGATCGCGATAGACGCCGACGCGTTCCATCATCTCTTCGCCGAGTTCCTCTTCGACGATTTGCTGCATCGTTTTTGCGACGAACTCCAAATCACTCTGATAAGCGATCTGAAATTTGATTTCGTTCCAGATGTAAGGGAAAAGTGGCCACGAATAGTTGTAGACAAGTTCGTCGAGCACTTTTTCGTTGGGAAACTTGATGACCCGGCCGCTCGGATGATCGCCGGAAATATATTGGCCGCCGAATTCCCACAGCGTGGTGTCGAGATAACTCACGTCGATGACGTCTCCGGTGGCATCATCGATTCGAATGCGGTCCCCGACACGATAAGGTTGGCGGACGAGGATGTAGATCCAGCCGATGAAACTTTTCATCGGAGTTTGCACAGCCAATCCAACGATGACGGAAATAACGCCAACCGCGGTGAGCGCGGCATACCAATTTACGAAAAATATCGAGATGGCGATAACCGCGATCAGCAGCGCGACGATCAAATGTTCGATACGTCTGAGAGTGAAACGTGTGGACGCGTCTTCGATTTGGCCCAAGGCATAGACCGTGATCGATTTCGCAATCGCGAGCACGATCACAATGAACGCGGCCCCGCGTAAAATGCGCCGAGCAAGATCGATGTGCGCTTGTGAAAGTGGGATGAGTTTCGATCCGAGAATAACATAGAGAACCACGCAGCCGACGAGCAGAAGTGCATGCGTTACGAACCAAAATTTGTCGGTGCCTCGCGCCTTGACCTTTTCGCGCGGCTTTTCACTCGCAGCTCGCGCGAGTTCTTTGCGAATTTCCGGTTTTTCGGAAATTTCTTCTGCGGCTTCAGGCATCAATTATGAATCGGATCATCGCGCCAGGATGAGCGCCATAGCGCTCTACGCGGTCTTGACCCAACACCGCAGCACTTCGGCGACGCTCCACGCTTGTGCGATGCAACCGCCCGCAGCGTGCGGTTCGTTGGCGTCAAAAACTTCGCTGATTGTGCCCAGGCCAGCTTCGCCCAAGTGCTCCGGAAGCTCCCGAAGGAATTTTCGCGCATTCACTTTGTCGTTCGGATGAACCTTTAGCCAGGCGTCAATGAACGGTCCGATCAACCATGCCCAAACGGTGCCCTGGTGATAAGCGCCATCGCGCGAGCGGAGGTCGCCCGCATAGATTGCCTTGTATTCGGGATCATCGGGCGTAAGCGAGCGCAGCCCCACCGGGGTGACCAATCTGTTCTCCACTACATCGAGAACCGATTCCCAACGCTCCTGATCGAGTACTGGGTGATCGAGCGAAATTGCGAAGAGCTGGTTCGGCCGGCAGGAAACATCGTGTGTCCCGTTTTGCCCGTCACAGTCGACTACGTCATACAGGTATCCGCCCTTCGCATACCAGAAGCGTTCGTTAAACGAACTGCGCGCCCGCTCCGCCTGTTCTTCGTAACGTTGCGGGGAGGCAGCCCCTCCGCTTTGCCGAAGCCAATGCGCAAGCAACCGAAGGGCGTTGTACCAAAGTGCATTGATCTCGACCGCCTTGCCGCGCCGCGGCGTGACAACCCAATCGTCCATTTTCGCATCCATCCAGGTGAGCGCGTAACCCTTCTCACCTTGTGCAAGCAGGCCGTCAGTTGGATCAACGTGAATGTTAAACTTCGTTCCAGGCAGGTGGTGCTCGATGATGTCAATCAAGATTGGCAACAGAAGTTTAAGCGTAATGCGATCGTCCGTTTGCTCGAGGTAACGATTGAACGCGTGGAAGAACCAGAGCGTTGCGTCGGCGGTATTATATCTCCCTTCTTTCTCCTCATCAGGAAACATGTTTGGAATCAAACCGTCCCGGACGTAATGCGCGAACGTCCGAAGAATGTAACCGGCTTCAAGGCAGCGTCCCGTAGTTAGCGTCAGACCTTCAAGGCTGATCATCGTATCGCGTCCCCAATCCGTGAACCAATGGTAGCCGGCGATGATAGTGCGTACTTCGTCACCGGCGGCGTGGGCTCGAGCTGCTTCTTCAAATCGTCCCGCCGGCGTGATCACGAATTGATCGGCGGCAAAAACCAATTCGGCGGCGACACCATCTTGGGCTTCCGGCTTCGCCTCGACAATGAGACGTGCTCGACGTTCGCGCTCAGCCGAGAGCAAATCTGCAGGGCTCAACACGTCGATGATGTCCCACGGTTCAGTCGAGCCAACCAATGTCGCCGTGTTCTGTTCGCTAAGGTCGACTCGAAAAAATCCCGGGCTCCAGAGCTGGCCTTCGTGTGCGTAACCGCGCTGTTGCTCGGTGCGATAGACGACTTGATGAATCTGTGCCGGGGCGATCGTGAAAGTGGAATTGCGACCGCAGATTCGCATCCGAAGCGGCGGTAGCTTTCGGCGTGCCGCGGCGATTTCGTAACGATCATCGATCGCAGTGAGTTTGTAAGGCGCGGCCAATCCTGTATCCACCGGTGACTCATGATGTCGAAAGTGAAAAGCGGGCCGCAGTTCGAATCGGGGCGGCGCTGTCCCTGCAATCACTTGGTAGCTTACGTGCACCGTATTTTGTAAATGGGGAAGCAGAACGCGTTTCTCGAGTACGAGATTACGGACGTGGTAGATCCAGACCGGGAGGCCGTCCTCAAGGCGGAATTCGCGCAGAAAGTCTGCGCTCTGCAAATCAAGCTGCCCCCCAGCGCGTTCTTCTGCGCCCAAAGAGACGACGTCATCGTCGGTGAAGTGTAGAAATTCCGAAACATGGCTCCACATCACCATGCGCCCGAGCGGTGCAGGCAAAGCGGCGATGAGCAATCCATGATAACGCCGCGTAATCGCTCCCGAGATCGTTCCGGACGCGTAGCCGCCTAATCCGTTTGTGACCAGCCACTCGCGGTTGAGCAAAATCTCGCGCGACATTTTCGCCCCATCCCACGGCATTGTGCGCACAACGGTTGGCTTGTGTGTGCTATCCATGATCTGGCAAACGCGGCTTAGAAGCGGCGTCGTTTTGGTTTCCGCCGCGGAGCTTTTTCCCGCACGAGACGCAACGCTACGGCCGCTTCAGCGGGAAGAAGCCATTGCTCTTGCGTCACAACCGGGATCGCGCCGGGACCGCCGTAGCGGAGAGATTCACTTGTCCAGAGCGTCTCCCACTCGAAGCCAAGTGGAGGCGCGAGCAAAGGCTCTGGCGCAGACGTCATGAGTTGTCGTCTTCCGAGATTCACGACGAGCAACCGATCATCGGCATCATCTGCAAAATATCGAAGGACAAAGCTAGCCGATCCCAGCACAGCGCCATCGATTCCGCCAAGGGTTTGCTCGCGAAAGCGCGAATCTTCACGGCGAAGCCTCAATAGATCGACATGCAAATCGTAAAGTCTTTTATTTTTTTTCCGTTCCGAAAAATCAAGTTTGCAATGAGCAAACACGGCCGGATCGGAAGGAACCGGAAGTTGTTTCTGTGCTTCTTCGGTAGCCTGCGATGGAAATTGCGAGAGGAAACCGAACCGTCCCTTGCGGATCGCCTCGCGCATATCACTGTCTCCCACGTCCGTGAAAAATACGAAGGGTTTGGATGTGCCAAACTCCTGGCCTTGAAAAAGCAACGGTGTCCATGGCCCAAGCAAGAGCAGGGCGGTCATCGCGCGATAACGACCCGGCGAACTCTCGAAGCGCAACCCTTGGCCCCGCGGCGCATTGGAGACATGATCGTGATTTTCAAGAAACGCGACAAAAGTCTCCGGCGGCAGGCCAAACGTTGGCGTGCCACGTTGCGATTCCTGCCAGGAATAGGGTTGGCCTTGGTAAAGATAGCCATACTTCGCCGCAGAGATGAACTCCTGCGGCGCACCGTGATAATCGGTGTAATATGCTTCGTTTCGCCCGGTCAAGGCAACGTATGCGCAGTGATGGAAATCGTCATTCCACAAACCATCGAGATCGTCGCCGCCTTCGTTGCGCGGGCGCACCATTTTGGCTTCCTGCGGCTCGTTCTCAGCGATCAGAATGATTGAGCGCGAACCAGCGGCTTTCCGTGCGGCGCGTCCCACTGCACCAATGATGTATTCGTCAGATGGGTCATGCACATCTTGTGTTGCGTCGAAGCGGAAACCGTCAAAATGAAATTCCTCGACCCAGTAGCGTCCATTGGTAATGAAAAACTCGCGGACCGGAAATGAGTTCGGACCGTCAAAGTTAATCGACTCGCCCCAGTCGTTCTCGTACTGAGCGGTGAAATAATGATCGGAAAAGACGCGAACATAATTTCCGTCTGGGCCGAAGTGGTTGTAAACAACATCGAGAATTACACCGAGGCCTAACGAGTGCGCATGATCGATGAAATTGCGTAGATCGTCTGGCGTACCATACAAATGTGATGGCGCGAAAAAATCGACGCCGTCATAACCCCAACCAAAGTTTCCAGGAAAATCGGCGATCGGCATCATTTCGATGACAGTAATTCCGATCCGGGCCAGCTCTGGCAATTGCTCCGCCGCGGACCGCCAAGTG
>WNFP01002817.1_pt1 | contig 13888 bp, 13 predicted proteins | sample 5400201 | NCBI WGS metagenome assembly WNFP01 (sample SAMN13153355, study PRJNA577476) | soil metagenome | isolation source: 115 cm saprolite under Madrone tree | place: USA:California | collected 2016-06-14
CCGCTTTCGTGAACGACAATTATTGGTTCATCTTCCCTTTCCACGCGTACTGGGACACCAGCGCCAATGTGACGGTCAAGGACAAGCAAAAATTGCCGATTGGACAGGGTACGGCGAAGCTGGTGTCGGTGAAATATCCGGCGGAGGTTGGCGGTTACACGCCGGGAGACACCTGGGATCTGTATGTCGGGGAGGATGGACGAATTGTGCAGTTCTTCTATCATCGGGGTGGACCCAAGAAGCCGAGTCTGCTCCCAGCAACTTGGGCGGGCTACAAGAAAGCTGGCCCTCTCCTTATCTCAACCGACCATCGCGGGACGGCGGATGGCAAGCCGGCGCGAATCTTCTTCTCGAATGTGTCCGTCAAGCTAGTGGGCTCGGACAAGTGGATGGACGCGCAATAGGAAACGCGCGGTTAATTCCGTCCGCTGATGTCGTCTATACTGCTTCATCGTGGAATGAAGATTGTCTTCAACCGAACGCGGCGATCTGATGGATCCAGGGCATGACGGAAGATTCGGCGCTTCCACTGCTCGGCCATGCACTGGATCAACCGTCCGCATTGACTCCTGAAAATTTAATCGACGATGTGCGACGAAGCCGTCAGATCCCTGTCGGCATCGTTCCCCCCGTGTGCATCCTGGAGTTCGATGGCGATATCACCGACTGGCTGGTTCGAGATGGCATAGCCAAACCCTTTGAGCCTTGGGCATGTTTTCATACCTCGATGTTCACGATGGATCTCGAAGGCCTTACCTGCGGAATCATCGCGCGAACCATCGGTGGCCCCTACGCGGTACTGATTGCCGAGCAGCTCCAAGCCGCCGGGGCCAAACTCATCATCGGGCTGACCTCCGCCGGCCGCTTGTCTCCCGCTTTACCGCTCCCGTGTCTCGTGGTGGCAACCAGCGCGATTCGTGACGAGGGAACTTCTTATCATTACCTGCCGCCAGACGTTGAGGTCGCGTGCAAGTCGCCGGTGGTCCCGCTTCTCGAGCGAGAGTTGATCGCCACCGGATGGGCCGTCCGCTCGGGTAAGGTGTGGACGACGGATGCCCCTTACCGCGAAACCAAAACACAACTCAATAAATGGGCCCGGGAGGGCGCACTCGCGGTCGAGATGCAGGCCGCATCGCTTTTTGCCTTTGGCATCGCCAGGCAAGCTTCCGTAGCCTCGGTTGCCATGGTCAGCAATGCTGTCGATCATGCGGGAGCGCAGTTCGATACCGGCTCACAGGAGGATGGCCTCCGAGTTCTCAAGGGGATCGCTCGAGCAGCCCGATCTCTTTTCGCCACCGCGTGATCCGTTTAATCTGACTCAGTGCCGACTCGATCGGCATTACCAAGTTGCCTGAAACAAACCAGTTGGCTGTCGTCATAGCCTGTCGAGCACAACCGCAGATAAACGAACTCGCGCTTCAATCGCAAACGGCGTCGGTTTCCCCTGCAGGGCCTATCTCCGGTTGACCATTTCACTTCTGTTTGCGTCTCACAAAGTGGGTCGATGGTTGTCGGGGCTCCCCAGCGGAGGATTCTTCCCTTTCTCGTGTTTTGAACATAGAATGGCATCAGAGGGTAGCTACACCTCCATGGAGGGTGCAGCTGACGCCGACGGAGACACAGGTTCCAGTAAGTCCCCTGGTTTGAAGCCCGAACCGCGAAAGTGGAGTAAGCCTCCCGCGAAACATTTGGACCCGCATGGGCGTATGTAGGGTAGAGGCAGTCGGACTGACATCTGTTTCCCCGCGGTTTGTTTTGTTCTCAGGATAGCTTGAAGCCCGCGGCGGACGTTTGGACTGGCGAGAATAGAGTGGTAAATCGAAGGGGAATGGCATGAAGACGTGGCATAAAGTGGCAATTGGAGCGGGCGCTGTGGTAGTGCTCGGCGGCATTGTACTGTTCAGCGTCAACCAGGCGCACAAGGGCGTGGTCACCGTGCAAACGGCCAAAGTGGCCAATCAGGAGAGTCTGGTATCGTTGGTGACAGCCTCGGGCGAAATCAAGCCGACAACCTATACGAACGTGACTGCCCAGGGGTTCGGCAGAATCACGGCGATCCTTGTCAAGGAGGGCGACCACGTCAAGAAGGGCGACAAGTTGCTGCTGCAGGAAAACGTACAGGCAAACGCGGACGTGCAAGCGCAGTCAGCAGCCGTCAATTCGATGGAGTCAGGCGTGGAGGCTGCGGAAGCCAGTTACAAGGCGGCTCAATCGGACCTGACCTCGCAACAGGCAAATCTGGAGCGGGCCAAGCTGGATTACGGCCGCGGACAGGGACTCTACAAGGATGGCCTGATTCCTAAGCAGGATTTCGATCAGCGGAAAACAGCCTATGACGCGGCGGTGGCTACTGTCGAATCGGCGCGCGCGCGCGTGCTGTCTCTCAAGGCGCAATTGGAGCAAACGCGGTCCCAGGTGAATCAGGGCCGAGCGGTGGGGTTGCGCTTGAAGGATGTTTTGCAGAAGACCACGTACACCTCTCCGATCAATGGGATCGTGAGCTATCTTCCGGAGCGCGTGGGCGACTACGTCGTGCCCGGCATTCAGAATTCGAACGGCAGTTTCCTGATGACGCTTTCGGATATGTCCGTGGTGACGGCGGAAGTGAAGGTCGACGAGACGGACATCGTCAACGTGAAAATGGGCCAAGAGGCCGACGTGACGATCGACGCGGTGCCAGGAAAGATTTTCAAGGGTAAAGTAACCGAGATCGGGTCACAGGCCGTGCTGCGCAGTTCCGGACTGACTACGACGCAGACCACGACCAGCACGCAGGAAGCAAAGGATTTCAAGGTCGTTGTGACGCTGGCGAGTCCACCGGAGAATCTGCGGCCCGGTTTGTCCACCACGGCCAAGATCAAGACGGCTGAAAAGAAAAACGTTGTGGCCATTCCTATTCAGGCGCTGGCGGTACGGACGCGCAAGGATTTGGAAGAAGCCGCCAAGAATGCAAAGAAACAAGGCAGTTCCAGCGTGACGCTGGCAGCTCCGCCGCCTCCAGCGCCGGGCGATCCCAAGAAGGATGAAGTGCAGGGCGTGTTTGTGGTCAACGGAACTAAGGCGGTGTTTCTGCCCGTCGAGACCGGTATTGCCGGCGTAACTGACATTGAAATCACCAAGGGATTGAAAGCCGGCGACGAAATCGTCGTCGGTAGCTACAAGGCACTGCGCACCCTGAAGCCCGAGGCTCAGGTAAAGGTGGACAACAGCGCACCGAAGAAGCAGGAAGATCAGCAGAGCTGAAACGTAGCTAAGGACGAGGGAGATTCGAATGCCAGTCGAGACAGCAGCCACAGATTCATATCGGGAGGACCTGGTCGGCTCCGGCGTAGTGATCAAGACCGAAGCGCTCGCCAAGGTTTACGAAATGGGTGCTGAGCAAGTGCACGCGCTGCGTGGTGTGGATGTGGAAATTCACAAGGGCGAATACGTGGCCATCATGGGGCCATCCGGGTCGGGCAAGTCCACGCTAATGAATCTGATCGGCTGCCTGGATTCGCCTAGTTCCGGGAAGTATTGGCTGGCAGGGAGACTGGTGAGCGACCTGGATGATGATGAGCTCGCCTATATCCGCAACAAAGAGATTGGCTTCGTGTTTCAGACCTTCAACCTGCTGCCACGCGCCACGGCACTGCACAATGTCGAATTGCCTCTGATCTACAATGGCACGCCGGCGGAGGAGCGTATCGAAAAAGCCAAGAAGGCGCTGGAGCGGGTAGACCTGATGGACCGGATGAACCACAAGCCCAATGAGCTTTCTGGCGGCCAGAGGCAGCGCGTGGCTGTTGCGCGAGCGCTGGTCAATTCTCCGTCAATCGTGCTGGCGGACGAGCCGACGGGAAATCTCGATTCGAAAACCGGCGAAGAGATCATGACGCTCTTCGAGAATCTGTACCGGCAGGGAAACACCATTATTCTTGTAACGCACGAACACGATATTGCGCAACATGCGCACCGCATTATCCATATCCGTGACGGCAAGATCGCTTCCGATGAAGCGGTCGTGAAGAAGTAAGCAGACAATTCGGCTCTTTTATTCCACCAAAAACTGAATAAGGTACCTGCGCAGGCGAAAAGAAAGACTCTCGCGCACGAATTTTTTTGAGTGCAGCGAGGCACGTCCGGAGGGGAAAGGAAAATTCGAATGGCGACCGACGCAGGAGTAGAAGTGCAGTTCAAGAGCGACGACCTGCTGTGTCTTGCTGCAGACAAGGCGCGAAGATACGTTCAAGACGTCGCAGGCCGCAGAGTGGGCCCATCGGAAGCCGCGCTCGCTGCGCTTGCCGAACTCCACGAACCATTTCCCCTTTCACCGTGCGACCCAACGGCCGTAATCAAAAGGCTCGACGAAATTGGCTCGGCAGCCACAGTGGCGACGACCGGCGGGCGTTACTTTGGTTTCGTGAATGGTGGAATGGTTCCCGCGGCGCTGGCCGCCAATTGGCTGGCGGGGGCGTGGAACCAGAATGCAGCATTGCGCGTGATGTCTCCCATCGCGGCGGAATTGGAGGAAATTGTTGTTCGCTGGGTATGTGAGGCACTTGGATTACCTCTAGAATGCGAGGGAGGACTGGTCAGCTGCGCCACGATGGCGAATTTTACGGCGCTCGTCACGGCACGCCATGCACTCTCAGCGCGCGCTGGATGGGATGTTTCAGCCGACGGAATGTTCGGTGCGCCGCCAATCGACGTCGTCGTGGGCGCGGAAGTGCATGCGTCGATACTGAAGGCGTTGAGTCTGGCAGGATTTGGAAGGAAACGCGTAACGATTGTCGAAGCAGATGGCCAAGGGCGAATGCGTGCCGATAAGTTGCCGCGGCTATCAGAGCGGACGATTGTTTGCATACAAGCTGGCAATGTGAATACAGGATCATTCGATCCCGCGGTGGAAATCTGCAACGCGGCTAGAGAACAGAGTGCCTGGGTGCACGTCGATGGCGCGTTCGGATTGTGGGCCAGAATCTCGCCCAAGTATGAATATTTGGCGCGAGGATTCGACCAGGCAGACTCTTGGGCCACGGACGCACATAAGTGGCCCAATGTCGGCTACGACAGCGGCCTGGCCATTGTCAAAGATGGGGCTGCGCTGCGTGCCTCCCTGGGACTCACTGCGGCATATCTCGAGCCTGGTTCGCGCCGCGAGCCTATGCATCACACGCCGGAGACCTCGAGGCGCGCGCGGGGTGTGGAGTTGTGGGCGGCGTTGAAGTCTCTCGGCCGCTTGGGGCTATGCTCGCTGATTGAGCGAACGTGTGGCCACGCAAAACGGTTTGCCCAAGGGTTGAAAGAGGGCGGCTTCGAAGTGCTGAACGACGCCGTGATCAATCAGGTGCTGGTGTCCTTTGGCCGCCCCGAAGTGACACGAGAAGTGATTCGGCGTATCCAGGAAGACGGAACCTGCTGGTGCGGAGGAACAGTCTGGCGAGGAAAGACCGCGATGCGGATTAGTGTATCATCCTGGGCGACCACGGAGACGGATGTAGAACGCAGTCTTCAGGCGATTATCCGCATAGCCAATGAGTGTAGCGCGATGTAGGTTGCCGCAAGAATACAACACCCACGGCATTCCCAGAGTCATTCAAACAATTTATCGGCTGGGCGCTACTCCTGAATTTTCAAATTCGGCAAGAGTCTGCACCGGGCTAAGATAGGTGCGCGAGAGCCGGTCGTGCCAGGTGAGCTCGTCTTCATCCCACATGACCCAAAGGAAGCCTAGGAAAAAAGTCCCGGCAGAGAGCATGTAGCCGGCGCTGCGCAGCAGCATTTGCCTGGGCGTAGGCGGCTCCCCGGAAAAGCTGACGACCTGCAATCCTCGCAGCATCATTCCCGGAGTCGTGCCACCGAACGTGGTGAAGAGCGCGAAATATTGCAGATAGACAATGGCAAAAGTTGCGAAGTAAACAGCGGCGCTCAGCTTGCTCAGAGTGAATTGGCCGCCGAGAGAGCCGAAGAGCATCAGGAATCCACCGTAGGCAAATAACAGGCAGAAGAGATCGAACAACGCGGCGAGGCGCCTATCATCGATGGAAGCCAGCGGATGAAGACCGGGCAATGATTTTCTTTGGTCCTCTACATCCGGGGTTCGCGAACCAGTCCCTGAATCCGGGGGCAGAGAAACATCAATCAGCATTCGTGATTCTTCGAGGGCACTCTTATTCGCAGAGCGGCCGATAGCGATGGTGAAGGAAAAATCTTCCTCAGCGGCTCCAGAAGAGCCCGCAACTACAGCCGCAGTATGCGGCCGTGTCTTGCCCGAATGATCATCGAAAGAGAATTGAGACTGAGCCTCGTTTGCCACAGGCCTCTTACGCCGTGTGCGATAAGTCTCGAGACGTTGTGAGAGTTCACCCCGCCAGCTAGGTTCTTTTTGCTCCGAATTATGCGAGATGACGGCGAGCCGCTCGAATGAATCGATGCCGGCAGAAGCAAAACCGGCATTCGACGCAAGATTCGACGCCGTGGGGATGTCCGAGGGTTCCTCCCAGATAGAAGGGCCAACGGAAAAGGATGAATCGCAAAAATTACAAGCGCGTACGCCCGAGGGCAATACTGCGCCACACTGCGAGCAAGTTTTAGTCACCGGTTAGTTTTGCGCTGCGGACGCTTCCACTCCGGTGAGGAGGGAACGCTTTTAAGAATAGCATTATCTCGAAATGTCAACCAGAAAAAGTAGAGGGAAGGTAACGAAAGAAACAAGCGCGTGGCGGGGCGGTAAAGACTAGGAACGAAGTTTCAGGCGTCCATTTGCTGCGCGAGCATATCCCGGCTGAAAGAGATGCGGCGCTCCAAAGCAACTGCGGCAAAGTACGCGCAGTGTCCGCGTTCCAATTCTGTCCAAGCTTGCATAGAAGGAACAATCCGGGCAACCGTCGAACGCAGGAAATTCAAGATCTTGAAATAAGCGCCGATCGCCTGGACGCTGTTGCGGTCTTCCGGGCGTTCCGGACACAGCTGCAGAAGCTGCATTACACGGTTGAAATCCTCGCCGGAAGCGAACTTTTGGATGCCGGTAACGTCTTTCACTTCGGGCGAGAGAACCTGCTTCGAGGACGCAGCAATCAAAGAGCGGCAATAAGAGATGAAAAACTGCAGCAGGGCCGCAACGGAGATAACGAAAATGATGCTGGCCGTCATCGAGGCACCACGGCGAGGCGCGCGGGGACCAGCCGCGCTTCTTCCGGCACTCGCAGAAACGCAAACAACCATGCCGCAGGCAAGATGCACCCAAGTACTGGCGTCACGAAATGCCAGACAGGCTGGAGGTTGGGGTACAAGTTCCGGAGAGCATAGTTCGCGGCGAAAGCGCTGAAATAGATACCCAGCGCTAAGACAAACTGAATCAAGCGAGTGCGGCTTTCCCGGAGCTTGAAGATGGCTCCCCAAAGAACATAGGTGAGGACCAGACCAACAAAATAAAGGTTCTGCGACAGCTCAAAGGCGAAATGGGTCAACATCCGGTGAGTGGATTGGTTCACGATTTCGTAGGAGAACCAGGCAGTGGCCCCAAGCAGGAGAAATGCTCCCAGTCGCAAATAGCGTTCAGCCTTCATCTCGTCAAAGACGAGGGAATATAGGCTAAGAAGTGCAAAATACAGACCAATGGTGAGCAATGCATCGGAGTAAAAATAGAAGTACGCGTACTCCAAGGAGTCCACTCCAAAATGGCTGAGAACCTGGTAGCGACCAACACTCACCAGGAAGGAGAGCCCCATGTATACATTTAGGAGGAAATAACGCCGAAACGAACGGGTCCTGAGCGCGCACACCACCACGCCTGCCTCAAGAAGAGTGCAGAGCAACCAAACAAAGCATTCGAAAGGACCGAGCACGTTTGCCTTTCCACGCGCCCTGGTCCACGCCGAGTCAGACTCGGCCGTGTTGAACTACTTCCAGGGCACCGGAGGAGCAGGTGCGCCGCCGTTCTTCCAAGGTACTGGAGGAGCTGGAGCGCCACCGTTCTTCCAAGGCACCGGAGGAGCTGGAGCTCCACCGTTTGCCATAATTACGGAGCCATCGCCATGCGCGACGACTACCGTTTTCAGGCTCATAGCCCCGACCAGGACGAGCATGGCGAGGAAAACAACCGTGAGTTTGCGTGACATTGTGCCTCCGAGTATAAATTACCCCGGTGGCATTGTATTCCTTAGTGTAGCAATGTCAAGCAGCTCAAGAGTCGAGCCTGTTACGAAACGATACACACTTTCCCGTCCCATCGTTTCGATAAGCTTTCGCCTACCCTGATAGGTGGGACAGTGTCCGATCCCGTCCAGGATAGGTTTTGCGACTGTTCGGGTCAACAGTACCCTGGTACTAAGGATTATAGGACTAACTGGTCTGCGGGTTGATGAAAACTGGCTTGCGTTTCGGATGAATGCGACTGAGCGCTTCTTCTGCTCGATTGGGCCCGCACGATTCCAGTTACTTGCTTTTGAGCTACATCCTCTTTGCACGTCCGCGGCCGGTCCGCCGTGGACCGATCTGCAACGGGCGCAGAACGCCTTGACACCTTTGCAGCCGAATCCGTAGCATAAAGGGCGGCCTCATGCCGGCGTAGCTCAGTGGTAGAGCGAGGGTCTCATAATCCCTAGGCCGTGGGTTCGATTCCCCCCGCCGGCACCAGTTCTTGGCCTTCTCATCGATCCGGATGCGGCACTGAAGTCCGGCGCTGGAGCCATGGTGATTAGCCGGTACGACGGTGGTGCCCACGGCTGTCCCGGACGAGTGTCGCCAACGCAAGCTTGTTATCAAGTCCGGACACGCTAGCGTGCCATTCCAGCTTCGGCCTGGGTGGGTGCGGAGGTTAGTATGCTGAACTCTCTGCGGCAATGAAATGGTCAAGCAGCCGCAATACTAGCGCCTCGAGAAGCGCCTGAATGATTCTAGGGAAGCATCTCGATGAGTGATCGCGCAGGAGCTCCCAGCATTCTGCGCGAATCTTCTGTCACCGTATTTGTCAACTCCGTAGCTGGCGGAGGCCGTGCACGCTCTTGCCTTTCACCAATCCAGAAACTATTCGAATCGTTCCACGTGGACGCGCAGTTCGTCATGTCGAACTGTGCAGCGGACCTCGAGTCCTCAGCCCAAGACGCCATTTTGCAAGGACGGCAAGCCCTAATTGCGCTCGGTGGCGACGGAACATTTCAGGCGCTGGCCAATGCCGCCTGGGGAGCCGATGTGATCTTGGGTGTGCTTCCCGTCGGAGGAGGAAATGATTTTGCCACCGCGCTCGGTTTGCCAGCGGATGCGCTAAAAGCGACGGAAGCCATCCTCTGTGGCCATCCACGTTTTGTGGATCTTGTGCGAGTACGCACGGCTGAGGGTCGAACGCGTCTGTATGCCGGCGGAGGAGGCATTGGACTAGACGCACAGGCCGCGCGCTACGCGAGTGGCGCGTACCGCTGGCTTCCCGGTCGGTTGCGTTATATCGTGTCAGCCCTGCGAGCGTTAGTGGGGTTCGTGCCTGTCACAATGCGTGTCGACTTTCCGGAGAGTGATATTCCCTCATGGGAGGCGAATGTCTTGCTGGCGGCAGTGCTGAATTCACCGACCTACGGAGCTGGTGTGAGGTTAGCGCCCGGAGCGACAGTTGATGACGGTTGGCTGCAAGTTGTTCTAATCGAAGATATCGGCGCTTTGGGGGTTATGCGTCTACTACCGCGACTGATGGGAAGCGGAGAAGTTCGAACTCCACGCTTGAAGCGCTGGCAGGTGAAGAAGGTGCGGCTTACAACGCATCAGACAACTGCGTTCCATGGAGACGGCGAGATCATTGGATCAACCCCCGTGGAGATCGAATTGGTACCCAGGGCCGTGCAAGTGTTGGCTCCGGTGCCGGGCTAATACACTCGCTTGTCGTAGCGCCCAACTACATCAACGGAAGATGCGGCGATTACTGAACCAGGTCCAGTACGAGGCCGGTGTACCGCCGCTGAAAGCCCGCGAACTGACCAAAGAAGGGAGACGTAATGTTGCTGAATACGTCGTGCGGGTTCTGGCGGTTGGTGAGGTCGGTCGAATACACGCCAAGGCGGACCTTGTGAGTTTTGGAACGCTCCGTTCGCGGTATGTGGAAGCCAAACTCCCGGTACAGTCTTACATCGAGAGAGAAATACACGGGGAAACGCTCGCTATTGGGCACACCGACATAGTCTTGCAAAACGTCCACATTGGAGTATGGCAATCCCGAGTGCACGTCGGCCACCGGGCTGATGACCATCTTCCCGGGAAGGCGGAAGAATCCCGACGCCACCATGCGATGGGGAACGTCCGAAGACAGGATGCCCGTGACATTTGGTCGAATTACCGGAACCTGGAATGGAACAAGAGTATCCGAGAGCGAGTTGAGGTCACCACGCCCACGGCTCCAAGTGTAGGACAGGCTCATGTCGGCCCGGCTACCAAAGCGATAATGTGCGGTGACATCAGCCTGGCGGTAGTTTGAAACTCCCGTGTTCCTCACCGCCAATAAGCCGCTTCCACTGGCCATGTCGACCAGCTGATCCAGAAGAAAGAGATCCACGGTATGGCTGTCAAGATAGCTAGCCCGGAGGTTAAGATTTTTGCGGAATTGGTGTTCCAGCACGACATTCCAACTGAAAGTCCGAGGACTCGACCCAGGGTCGCTCGGAGTCCCAGGCGTACTTGGGGGTGCGCCTGAAAGAAGATAGGAATTTACCAGAACTATGGGCTGGCCGATCAGGGCACCGGTAGAATCGAAGAAGCTGAGCACGCGCTCCTGATTGTTGGTGAACTCTGCGGCCAGCAGCGGGACGTGGCCGTAAACCTCGGCAGCGCCGGCACGAATTACTGTGTTTCCACCATTCAACGAATAGGCTGCGCCGATGCGCGGAGCGAATGCGGCAGTGCGGCCGATGGATTGCGTGGTCAAACGTCCTCCATAGTTGAGCGTCAAGTGGCCGTTCAGCGTCCAACGATCCTGGATGAATTCAGCCACCTCCGTGTCCGTTGCGCTCAACAGGCCCGCGCCTTGAAAATCAATTCGCTCAGAGACCGTGCCATCCTGGGCAAGGAGTTCAATCGGATGGGAAATGCTGCTACCGTCATAGTTGCGATATAGGATGTCGGCCCCAAACCTCACTTCATGGCTACCCTGCCAAGACTTCGCCGATAGCTGATACGCCGGCAACACTTCCAATTGGTTGGCCCTACGGTTCCAACGATTGAAGTAATTGCCGCCCCATCCTTCGGGTGAGATTTCCATGTTGGCGGGTCCCTGTCCCTGGGCATTACTGTCGAAAAATGTGTACCGAACCATGGTGTTCAGTACGGCTCCTGAGACAAACTGATACGAATCGGAGAACCCTGCTGATACGCCGCTTCGGCCATAGCTCGTGGACGCGGTTTGCGGGATCAACGCATTGATGTTGGAAAAGTCGAGTTCCATAGGGAAAGTGTTGACATTGAAATTCAGCACGTGCCGAGGGGATAGAATCACCTGAACGTTGGTGAGAGAAGTAAAGCTTCGCGTTTTGATCTCATTCACGGGAAACGACAACCCTCGCACAGGCTGTTTCCGCAATTCGTAGGTAACCTCTTCGGTGAAATTCATCTTGTTCTTGATGAGCGGGCCACCGAACTCAAATCTCGGAGTCCAGTTGGCAAGTCCCACGAGGCTATCGTTTTTCCCCCGGAACGCCGGGATAAAATCCCGCAGCTTGTATTCCCATGTGCCTGAGGGAGGCATCGTTTCGATGGTTGTCAGACCGCCCGTGAAACCTCCGTACTGGGAACTCTCCGGCAAACTATAAACGGTCATGGATTGAATGATGTCGACGGGAATGGGAATCGAAAAGCTACCCGAAACAGGGTCCACGTTTTCCGCGGAGTCCACCACGAGCATTCCTTGGCTTTCCGCCTGGCCCTTGAACGTCAGCTTACCCGTGTAGGTCCGAACGACGCCCGGTATTAGAGACAAAGCCTCCGTAAATTTCTGAGTCGGCAAAGGCAGGCTCTCCAATTGATCGGTGTTGACCGTGGCAGTGATTGCTACGTTCTGCGTGGCAATTTCGGCGGCTTCTCCCTGAACCTCAACCTGCTGATTGACGGAACTAATCTGCAGAACGATGTCTTTGACAAGGGCTTGATTTGCTCCGAACGTTATCGTGGCGGACCATGTTTTGAAGCCATCGGCACTGGCTTCCAGTGTGTAGGTTCCGGCGCCAAGCTGCGTAAACTCGTAATGCCCCTCCGCATCGGTCACCGTCGATTGCGGTGCTGGTACCACGGACGGACCCGTCAATTTTACGGTGACTCCAGGAAGAACGTTGGTTGCCCCCTCTCCGGATACGGCGGTGATCCTGCCGGCCACCGAGGCCTTGGCAGTGGTTGAATTTGTACCCTGTGACTGCCGAGCCAGAGTCGGAAATACGAACAGAACCAACGCGATGGAAATCGCGCAGCAAACGTGGACCACAATTCCTCGAGCGATTTTCATTTTCGTTGCGGTCAATCTCCAAGGTTGAAAAATGCGTTTTGCGACGAAGGCAGAATTTTCCACACTCGACTTGATGGTTCGACGCCCTATGCCCCGTCGCAGTTGCGCGATATTTTCGCATGTGTGCCTAAGTTACCTACCGGTGCGCCAATACGGCGCAGGGTCCCTTGCTAGCAGTAGGTCAGGCTGAACTATGGCGTGTTCTTATGAAACACCTTGCGGCGAATATCCGGCCAGAATTCCTTCAGTTCGTTGCTCATTCCGTCATACAGAATCAGAAAGGCAAAAGTGGATGCATTGCGCGAAGCAGTCCGGTCCTCCGGGACATGGTAGATATTTGAAATTGCTGCAGCGACGGCATTGCCGATTGATTCCGAATAGTTGAAATGATCATGCCCAGAATCCGTTCGAGTCACAAAAAGCCGGTTGATGCCATGGTAGGCGCGGTGAACAAAGCGTCCTCTTCCCAGCTGGTAGTAGCGCGGATCTTCATGAAGCAAACTGGGAAGATCGCCGTGGTCATGTACGTACCGATGCTGTTGTCCGCAAAGGACGCACCGTAACGTTTCCCGTAGGCGTCCCATCCTTGTCCCCACGCTTTTGGATCATTCTTTGCCTGTGCTATGGCAGAGAGGGCACCGTTGAATGGATAGGCGCCCCAATCGAATACGCCCGCAGTCGCCAATCTGAATTTCTGACCGGAAGTAAGCGGGGGAAGTTCACCAGCGTTTTCAACTGTCCCGTAGTTCGGGAGCACTTCGAAAATACGATCGTTAACAGTTCCTGTTTCTTTTTCCAGTTTGCTCTTCCCAAGTGTCTGTCCGGATTTGTCTTTATTTTCCTTCCCGTCTTTCGTGTTTGCTGTTTGCGGATCAGATGGGGCCGGGACAGGCTGTTGGGTCTCTTGCTGCTGTGCCAGCGCCGGCAGAACGGCACACAATTGTCCAATGATGAATAAAAGCACGATTTGGCGCTGCACCCCAATTTGTCTGCTCATGACCACACGAATTGTCTCCCAGAGGATTTGTATTCCCGGAACAGAGAAATGACGCAGTTCCACCTTAGATTCGCCATGCGCAGAAATGGTTTTACTCCCATGTCGCCAGAAGCAATGATTTGGGCACATTTGGCTCTCGGCCTGGATCAAGCGCGCGCATTTCCGTGCAGCTCGCGGATATAGCTGACTCCAGGGGAGGGAATGGAGTTCAGCTCTTTTTCTTGTCGATTTTCAGATTAAGAACGATGTCCTTGCGACTGTCGAAGCTGGAGACCGTGCGAGTGGGGGATTTGGCGCCCTCTTTCTCTGCATGGAGTTCGTAATCCGTATTCGGATCCAGTCCGCTGAAACGGTAGCTGCCGGTGTCATCGGTGTAACTGCTCCGGACGGAATTGGTGCGCACATTCTTGAGAAAAACAACACTGCCGGAAAGGGGG
>WNFP01007007.1_pt1 | contig 13887 bp, 12 predicted proteins | sample 5400201 | NCBI WGS metagenome assembly WNFP01 (sample SAMN13153355, study PRJNA577476) | soil metagenome | isolation source: 115 cm saprolite under Madrone tree | place: USA:California | collected 2016-06-14
GAGGCTTGTCGTTCTTAGGAGTGCTTGATGATCACGCCTTCGATGATATTCGCGACATTCTCGCAACGATCGATCGCCGACTCCAGCTTCTCATAAATATCTTTCCACTTGATCACCGTGATTGGGTCGCGAGTCTCGTGAAACAGTCCGCCCACCGCGCGTTGATAAATATCGTCGCCCTCGTGTTCCAGGCGATGGAGTTCAACCAGGCGCTCGGTCACGCCCTTGGGTTTTTGCAGCATCGACACGACTTCATTCAGTTGCAGAGCCATGCGTTGGATTACGCCGGCCAGTTGCTTTGCCGGTTCGGTAGTCTCGTGAATGTCGTACATCATTACCGCCCGCGCGATGCCGTCGATCAAATCCACCACGTCATCGAGCGCCTTGGACATCATGTAAATGTCTTCGCGATCGAAAGGCGTGATGAAAGATTGGTTCAGACGAGTCGCGACGTTATGGGTCAGGTCGTCGCAGGCATGCTCGATGCCCTTGATGCGTTGCACGTATTCGGTGTAGTCGCCGTCGGAATGAGACAGCATTTCAACCAGAGTGGTCGCGGCATCGTTGATGTACGAAGTCATCTGCGCAAACAGCGAAAAATACTGTTCTTCACGCGGTAGCAGCTTGGCAAACATTTGCGGACTCCTGCGAAATTCTACCAGGATTCTCGAAATCGGACTTTGATCGAAGAGCGGCAATATTAACGGATGACCGCGGGTATGTCTATGGTTACCGCTGGTAATTCATCCTCTCCCAGCGGGAGGGGGTGATACGCTACTTGCAAATTGCTTCGCGACTCGTATATCAAAGGTGGCGGCATGGCCGAAAAATCAGATTACTCCCAAGTGGTGGACTTGCTGCGCGCGGAATCCGAGGCGATTGCCAAAGCCGCTTCACGTTTGCGCGCGGAAGAGGTTGATCGTGTCATTGCGCTGCTGACAGGGTGCCAGGGAAAGATAATTCTGCTGGGCGTCGGCAAGTCGGGAATAATCGCGCAGAAAATCGCCGCGACGATGATTAGCAGCGGTACCGCTGCCGTTCATCTTCATCCATCAGACGCTTTGCACGGAGGTCTGGGCATTGTCACCTCGGACGACGTTGTGCTGATGTTGAGTAACAGCGGCGAGACTGACGAGCTGTTGCAACTGCTGCCGTACTTCAACCGCCGCAAAGTATCTTTGGTCGCGATTGTCGGCAATTTGAAATCAACCCTCGCGCAGCGCGCGGACGCTGTTATCGATGCGTCAGTGGATCAGGAGGCTTGCCCACTCAACCTGGCTCCCACCACCAGCACTACCGTTGCCCTGGCCATTGGCGATGCGCTGGCAATGGCTCTGATGAGAGCGAAGGGACTAACGGAGGATGACTTTGCTCATAATCATCCGGCGGGCAGGTTGGGAAAGCGGCTAACGTTGCGCGTAACGGACTTGATGCACGGCGGTACGCAGAATCCGACGATTGCCTCTGACACTGCCTGGATGGAAATTATTTCAACGATCACACATTATGGTTTGGGCGCCGTTAATGTGATCGACAACGAAGGCCGTCTGGTCGGCATCATCACTGACGGCGATTTGCGACGGTCGCTGCAGCGCATAAGCGGTACCGATCTCGCCTTTGAGAATATCAGGAGCGACGATCTGATGACCCGTAATCCGATCGTCACGAATCCTGAAATGCTGGCCTTTGACGCTTTGCGGTTGATGGAAGATCGGGCTTCACAGATAAACGTGCTACCCGTGGTCGATGGCAAAGGATTATGTGTGGGCCTGGTTCGTTTGCATGACATTGTGCGCAGCGGGTTGTGAGGAAGTAGGAATTTCAAACGCAACAGACTAGGGAATCGCAAGCTGAAGAGTCTTTCACCCTTTCCCCCCTGGAGAGGGTCGGGGAGATGGCCGATCTGCGTCATGCTTCGCACCTCCCCCTAACCCCTCCCAACAGAAGGGGAACCAGCCATCATTCAAGTGAGGGAGTTTAGTGAAAATGGGAACCGTTCGCAGATTATTTGTCGTTATCGTTATTCTTGTTTTCTCCACCAATGTTCCTGCGCAGGAGTCGACCGCCACGCGCGGTCGCCGAATTAGCAATGCGCCCGCAGCCGAAGCCACGGTGACAGTCAACGAACAATTCCTGAATTCCTTTCTCACCGCCATTTTCGATAACTTGCAGGAGCCTGCGATGCCTCTGACAATCGGCGGGTCGTCGACTCAAGAGCGCAATGACCAGTGCGCCAGCGAGATTAGATTGAAGCGCGAAGTCCAGGGCGTACGCACCGCGGTTCATTTCGAGAATGGCCGCATCACGGGCCCACTGGCGTTCGCCGGCGCGTACAATTCAACGTATCTGGGCTGCGTGCAGTTTTCAGGGTGGGCGGATGCAGAGGTCAATCTCGAATACAACAGCGAGCGCCGAGCCGTGGTAGCCCGCTTTCATCTGCGCGACATCCACCTCAACGACGTGCCGGCGCTCGCCAACGGCCCGCTGCTGAACCTGGTGCAGACAGCGATCGACCGGCGCTACAATCCCGTCGATCTGTTTACGCTGGAGCAACTCTCGACCAGCGTTAATATTCAACCCGCGAAAGGCGCGTTGAAGTTGCGCGCCCGGGAAATCCGGACGGAAATAACTCCATCGGCGCTGACGCTGCATATTACTTACGAATTCGTGCGCGGATAGCGAACTCAGTACCGGGAGGGGTAGCGACCGGGTCGCGGGCGCCCGATCTCGATCGCGCGATACGTTGTGACCCGGTCGCTACCGCTTCCGGTACTGACACTCCTCTATCCTTCTGATAGAATCCGCGCTCTGCCAACACCAGCCTGAAAATTTCCGGGAGGCCCTAACGTGCGTAAGACAAACTTTGCATTTGCAACTCTGCTGATCCTTGCCGCTGCCGCGATCGGATTGGGCCAAAGACTTGAAGGGTCGCGTTACCTGATGCCGCCGAAAGAAATCGTCGACGCATTCGACGCACGGCCTTTGCCGCAGGCGATTCTCAGCCCGTCAAAGCTGGTCATGGCCCTGACATTTCGCAAGGCCTATCCGACGATTGCCGAGCTCTCGCAACCGATCCTGCGCCTGGCTGGCGCTCGCATTAATCCGCGGAACAATGGCCCGCAACGCGCTTCGGAAATTTATGCGATCACTTTGAAGAAGATCGCCGATGGCAGCGAAGTGAAGGTGTTGGTGCCGCCGCAAGCGAACCTCTTGAACGTGCGCTTCTCGCCTGACGGCTCTCATCTTTCGTTCCAGAACCGGAGAGACGACCGGATTGAATTGTGGGTGGCCGATACGGCGACTGGCCGCGCGAAGTTAGTGAGCGGCAACGAGCGTCTTAATGCCACGGGCGGTGATCCCTGTGACTGGCTGCATGACAACGCGACTTTGATTTGCGAGCTGGTGCCGACCGCCCGCAGCGCGGCGCCGCAAGAGCCGGCGGTGCCGACGGGGCCGAATATTCAGGAAACCAGCGGTAAAGCCGCTCCGGCGGCGACCTATGAAGACATGATCAAGACCGCGCATGACGAAGCGCTGTTCGAGCATTTTTTCACTAGTCAACTCGCTGCCATCAACATTGTCTCAGGGAACAAGACCTTGATTGGACGTCCGGCAATTTTCGAAAGCGTCACACCTCACCCAGTGGCGAATACCTCCTGGTCGCAAAGATCAAACGTCCGTTTTCGCACCTGATTCCGATGAACGGATTTCCGGAAGACGTCGAGATCTGGACTCGTCGCGGTGAAGTCGCGCGCAAAATCGCCGATGTGCCTTCCCGCGAAGGTGTGCCGCTTACCGGAGTACAAACCGGTCCGCGTGGATATCGTTGGCGACAGGATCAGCCGGCCACAGCCCTGTGGACGGAAGCGCTCGACGGCGGTGACATGAAGAACAAAGTTCCATTCCGCGACAAGGTAATGAGCGTCGCGGCGCCATTCAAAGACGCGCCACTTGAAGTCGCCAGGACCGAATGGCGCTTTAACAATATTTCGTTTACCGAAAAAGGCGTTGCGCTCTTGAGCGAGTCCGACCGATCAACGCGAAAGATGCGCACCTGGATCATCGAGGCGGGAACCGCGCCACGTAAATTGTGGGATCGCCGGCAGGATGCCGCCTATGAAAATCCCGGCAGTCCGGTCATCCGCCGGGACAGCGGCGCGGGCGGTTTTGGCGGCGGAGGCTTCGGCGGCGGAGGCGGTGGTGGTGCGATCGTGCAGGCTGGAGATTTCATCTACCTCACCGGAGCAGGTTCGTCACCGGAAGGGGATCGCCCGTTCCTGGATCGACTAAATCTCAAAACCCTGGCGACTGAACGACTGTTCCGCAGCGACGCGAAGGCCTACGAAACAGTGATCGCGCCACTTGATGACGAGGCTAAGACGATTCTTACACGTTACGAGACGCCGGCTGATCCACCGAACTATTACATTCGCGATCTGCCTGGCGGCTCGCCACGTGCGGTAACTGATTTCAAGGATCCGCAGCCACAATTACGCAGCGCCAAACATCAGTTCATCACCTATCAGCGCAAGGACGGGGTAAAACTGTCAGGGACTCTTTATCTTCCGCCCGGCTACAAACCGGGCCAGCGTTTGCCCTTGATCATGTGGGCTTATCCGCGTGAATTCGGGGATCCAGATTCGGCCAGCCAGATTACCGGCTCGCCCAATCGCTTTACCATCATCAGCGGTTATTCGCATCTGTTTCTGCTGTTGTCCGGTTACGCGATACTGGATAACCCGACGATGCCGATCGTTGGACCCGGCGAAACTGCAAATGATCATTACGTCGAACAATTGGTGGCCAGCGCCGAAGCAGCAATCGATAAAGTGGTCGAGATGGGTGTGGGCGATCGTGATCGGATCGGCGTCGGCGGTCACAGCTATGGCGCCTTCATGACAGCGAATCTGTTGGCTCACTCACGTTTCTTCCGGGCCGGCTTTGCCGAGAGCGGCGCCTATAATCGTTCGCTGACGCCGTTTGGTTTTCAAAGCGAGCGGCGAACCTTTTGGGAGGTGCCCGATCTCTACGCGAAGATGTCGCCATTCTGGTACGCCCAGGACGTCAAGGATCCGATCCTGTTGATGCACGGAGAAGCGGACGACAACTCGGGAACCTTTCCGATTCAGTCAGAACGTTTCTACATGGCGCTCAAGGGCCAGGGTGCGACGGTGCGTTATGTGACGCTGCCGTTTGAAGCGCACGGCTACGCGGGCCGCGAAACGCTGTTGCATATTCTGGCGGAGCGGATTAATTGGTTCGATAAGTACGTGAAGAATGCACCGCCGCGGACCAAACAGCAGACGGCGGCTAATTGATAGTTGGAGTGCGCCGGCAAAGCGAGCCGGCGAAGGCGCTCGATGTCCAACAACTCCCCAAGGCTCTGAACAAGTACTTTTGCCGCGTAGCGTCAGCATGAATTTAGCCCGGCCTTTCAGAGACCGCGTCAAAACTCAACTTGAGTGACAATCAAGGTAACGACTTAAACTCAAAGAGCGCCAAGTTCTCCGCAAAGGTCGCAAAGAAAAGCCTTCCTTTGCGTTCCTCTGCGAAATCCTCGGCGTCCTTTGCGTTTCAAAAGAACTTCTATCAAGCTCAAGTCCGAGTTTCGACGCGTCCTCTTCAAGGCCGGGAAAGATCAACGTAATGTTCGCGTCGCGTAACTAAGCCTGGTACTGGGCCGAATTCAATCGTCGCTATGCGACGAGAGCAGCTTGCAAACACCCAGTCCCGGCGTTGAAACGCCGGGCTAAACTCAACCGACGCTATGCGTCGCCGTCAATTGATCGGCGGTCCTTTAGCTTGTCGTTGAAACTAAATCGACGGACATCCAACGCCGCACTCCAAAAGTGCGCCTTGCTAGGTGCGGCTGTGAGGTGTGTTAACGCTGGCCAACCGGCTGCGCATACGCTGTTGCCAATTGCTTCCCGCGCCTTCTTCGGCTTCGAGCTTGGCCATCACGTCGTTCAGAGTTTCACCGCCGAACTGTCGCATCTTCAAATAGAGTAAAGCCGGAACGATCGCCATTAACGGCAGCACGAAAATATTAACCAGCGACGTTAACGGCGTAAACACGCTGACATGAATTGCTCTCTTTTCGCTGGTCGCGCCCAGCAGTGCCCCTAGCGCCCCTCCGACGATCGCGGGCACCAGGATCTGAAACAACATCGCCAGGATGATGGTGCGCCAGGACCGCGACGCCAACGCGCGGGCGCGCTGACGCGCCTCCTTCCTTTCCAAACCTTCCATCAATACAACCGGCGCCCAAAGGGAATAGCGCACCATCATTATGAATCCCGGGATTACCAGCAATATGAAGCCGAGGAGAATGCGTAACGTAATGCGGATGCCCGTACTTAGGAATGGACGCCAACGCCGTCGCAAGACCGCGAAAGCCGGGCGCAGTTCCACAGGCTTAAGCGGTGCTACCGCCAGTTGCGTGACGATAATCGCGGTGACCCCGGAAATAATCGAAGGAGTGACGAAGCCCGCCGCTATTTGCAGCAAAGTGATGGGCACGAGCAGAGCGATCGCCGTTACCTTGCCGATTCGCGGTTCGGCCAGTCGCACGGCGATCTGCATCAGGATCACCACGATGACCGGAATATGCGCCAGCAACGACAGCTTAAAAAACTTTGGAAAGTATTCGCTGTAGAGCGCAAACGCTCTCCGGTAAAGGGCGCCCAGTCCGTCGGCGTTCGCGCGCATGGCGTTGGCAAAAGCGACTGCGCTTTGGGGCCGGGCGGCCGGATCCTTTTCCAAAGCAGACATGATCAGCCGCGATACTCGCTTGGGCAACTTTCCATCGTGTTCTCGTAAAGGCGTCGGCTGACTTTCGTTATGCGCCTGCATGACTGTCGTCGTTTGGCCGGTGAACGGCGGCGCACCTGAAAGCATCTGATAGGCAATAATGCCCAGGCTATAAATGTCTGAGCGCGCGTCCAGGTTTTCGCCGCGACATTGTTCCGGCGACATGTACAGGGGCGTTCCCAGAATTGCGCCGACCCGCGTTAAGCCTGTCGTCGCTGCGGTCGAAGAGGCGTCCGTAGTTTGATGTCGTGCCCCGTCTGGCCCAACCGTATAGCGCGCGTCGTCTGCGAACAAACGCGTCTGGTCGCCCTCCTGGCCGGCCTGGGTCGATTGAGCGTCAGGTGGGCTCACTCGGGTCGCCCGCCCTTCGTCTCTTGTTAAGTGTGTCGCTTGTGCGTCGGCGTCAACATCCGGAGCCGTCTGAATTAATGTTTCGGACTCCAGATTAATCAGTGGCCCGAGCGGAGCGTGCGTTCTCTCCAAGTCAGAAGCGTCCGCGGCCGCCATTGCCGCCCCTGGCGAGTCCGACAGGTGAGTGGTGGGTGTATCGTTCGCGTTCTGGCCAACTGGCGCTGCATCCGGTGGGGTATTGCCTACTTCGCCAAGCTTCGCGATCCCAAAATCGAGCACCTTGATGCGATAACCACCGAGGCCGTTTGGCTCGAGCCAGATGTTGTCGGGTTTCAGATCGCGGTGGACGATGCCTTGCTGATGGGCTTCGTGAACCGCGGCACAAACCTGTTCGAGAATGTCCACGACCCAGTAAAGCGGCAGGCGGGTCTCTTCGGCGAGCACGTCACTGAGCGTGCAACCGTCGAGATATTCCATTACCAGATAGGCCACGTTCTCTTTGCCGGCCCGCGCAAAACCAAAATCCGTCACATCGACTACGTTCGGATGTCTCAGGCGGCCGGCGGCCCGCGCTTCACGCTTGAACCGTTCGACGAACTCTTCGTTGCGCATGAACCGGGGTGTAATCAGCTTCAGGGCGACATACCGTTCCGTGCCGAGATGCGTAGCCAGATAGACCGCGCCCATGCCGCCCTGCCCAATCAGGCGTTCCAGACGGTACTTTTCGTCCAGAGTTTGACCGACATAAGGATCGATGCTGTCCATTTTGCGCTATGCCTGCCGGAGCGCGGACATCCTGTCCGCCTGAGCGCGAAGCGCGAAACCAGATCTCTCGCACTCTTCACTGAACATTCAGGTTCGAAACGTTTTGATCGTGCTGCGCTCCCTGTGCGGACAGGATGTCGCTCCGTTCAGCTCGAAATCTAATCCCAATGATTTTCGTGCCAGTTTCGCGGTCGCAGCTTCTCATCAGTCCAAAAATTCTTAAACAGCTCGACGTGCGACCGGTCATCAGCGTCCGCAGGTAGCAGCACGGCTACGACATCATAACGGTAAGGTGCACTCATCAGACCGAGCATGCGTCGATAGCCACGGGCAGCGCGCGCAATCTGTCTGCGCTTGTGCAGGTCAACGTTGGCCTGGGGTGGGTTGAATTCATCAGACGCCCGGGTCTTTACTTCTATAAAGCACAGCGTCGGGCCATCATAAGCCACGACGTCAATCTCGGCATTGACCAGGACGTCCCGCCGGTTGCGGCCAATCGGGATGCTGAAGTTAGCCGCCACGATCCGGTATCCCTCGCGCTCGAGACGTTCGATGGCCATCTCTTCGCCGCGACGTCCCAACTCAAAATGCCGAGCCCGCGAGGGCGTCCGCTCAGAGATCACGCGATCCGGCGTCTGGTCCTTATTTCTGCTCCAGGTAGTGAATCTCATGCGTCTGGTTGTGCTGGGCCGCGCGTCGTCGGAACGCGAATCGACCGGTGCGCATCACAAACGAACCGGCTAACTCTATTCCCCGGCAGCAGCAGTTTCTTTCCGTGGGGTCTTCTTCGGCGTGCTCTCGACCGCCGCGACGACCGGCTTAACCGCGCCCTTGTTTCGTCTGGGTCGTCGACGCCCGAAAGTTCCGCGATGGATCTTACCGCGCCGCGAACGCTGATCACCTTTGCCCATAATTGATGCTCCTTACGACTTATTCTCTTTCTCCCTCTCACTCTGGGAGAGGGTTGGGGAGAGGGCCCGTCGGCGTCATGCTTCGCAACCTCCCCTAACCCCTCCCAAAGGGAGCGGAAGAACCCCTGCATGTTTTATTGAAAGACTAAAGTCGTGCCGCGTCTCATTTCTTCATTAACTCCAGAGGGTTGGTTCCGGCAGTGGCTCAAACAAACTCGAGTGCAGCGAAGGCAGAGGCTTGCCGGATTTCGCGGCCGCTGCGACTTTCGACGGCTCGACCGCGCCCAACCAGAACATGAAAGCCGGAATCTGATGATCGAGACTGAAATAGCCAAAGTCTTCACTGACCATCAGGGGTTGGGCCTTAATGACTTTGTCCTTGCCAACTGTCCTTCCAATCGCGGCGGCTATCCGTTCGCTCAGTTCCGGATCGTTATACGTTGCGGGCGAGCCTTCGCTTTCGATCACCTTGAGTATCGGCGCGCGATCTTCCGGCACTCCGGCGGCCAGGGCCATTCCCTTCGCGATGCGCTCAATGGACGCCAGAATCTGCAGGCGCACTTCTTCTTTGTACGTGCGAATTGTGAGCTGCAATCTTACTTCGTCGGGAATGATATTTCGCTTCGTGCCGCCGTGAATCGATCCGACGGTTATTACCGCCGGGTCGAGAGCAGATTTCTCGCGACTGACAATTGTTTGCAGCGCCAGGACGATTTGCGAGGCGAGGACCACCGGATCTTTGGTGGCTTCTGGTCTGGCGCCATGGCCACCCAGCCCACGAATCACCAGGTCCACGGAGGTCGCGCTGGCCATTGCATAACCGGGATAGAAGGTGATTTTACCAGCTTCCACGTCCGAGCTGTCGTGCAGCGCGAGGACAAAGTCCGGCTTGGGAAAGCGCGTGTACAAACCATCGGCGATCATGGCCCGGGCGCCGTTGACTGTTTCTTCCGCGGGCTGTCCGATCATCACCAGCGTACCGTGCCATTGATCCTTTAAGGCCACCAGCATCTTTGCCGTGCCCAGAAAGTTGGTCATGTGAATGTCGTGACCACAGGCTCTTCTCCTCCACCGGCAGCGCGTCGAGTTCCGTGCGCACCAGCACCGTCGGGCCCGCGCCGTTTTTCATTACGGCTACGACACCGTAACTGGTCAACTCTGTTTGGGCATACTTGCCGACGCGTTCGGTGACCGTGAAGCCGAGGGCGCGAAGCTGCGACGCCACAAAGACCGCAGTCTTCTCTTCGTGATGCGAAAGCTCAGGCGCGGCATGTAGCATCTTGTAAGTGCTGACGAGCTGCGCGATCTCTCGATCTAGCATGCTATCGATCGTCTGCTGCGCTGCAGCCGTGGCGGCAAGAAGAATGCCGAGCAGGGTTGCGAGCAAAGTGAGTTTCTTCATGGTTCTCCCGGTTGAAGCGGTGGACTGAGTGAGCACGATACCCCACACGCCGTTTCCTCGACAAGTAGTGCTGCGGATCATGCTGTCGCGCCAATCATCGTTGGATCGGGGCGCGGTGAGCTTTTTTCTCAACTTTTTTGGTTAAATTGAAGGTTGGATATAATCGCGGCGCCCGGTCAACTGCTGTTTGGGTCGCTCCTCGGTACAGAACCGGGAGAGGTAGCGACCGGGTTAGAGACTCAAAACTCGGATGCAGGTTGGAGCAATATTTCATCGCGAATAGAATCCGAGTCGGGCGTCTAATTTCTCGACCCACTTAACCGAATGGCTGGATCCCGTCGCTACCGCTCCGGGTTCTGTACCCGCGTTCACACGGCCGGATAATCGGGCGCAAAGGCAGAGAGCCCAATGCGCGGCGCGGCCAGCATCAATCCGATAATCGTCTTAGCGTCTTCAATCTCGCCGTCAGTAATCATTTGCAAAGCACGTTCAAGAGGCAAGCGGACGACTTCGAGTATTTCATCGTCTTCCAAACGCTGGGCCGTGGCGGTGAGATCGGTGGCGAGGTACAACCACATCTTCTCTTCACAAAATCCCGGCGAGACAAAAAACTCGGAAAGCTTTTCCATCCTGCCGGCGACCAGACCGAGTTCTTCTTCGAGTTCGCGGGCCGCACCTTCTTCGGGACGCTCCTTGTCGTTCAGGGTACCGGCCGGAAGTTCGAGCAGATAGCGCACGGCGGGATGGCGATACTGACGCACCAGACAGATCGTGCCATCGTCGAACGCCGGAAGGATAACAGCGCTGCCCGGGTGGTGCACGACTTCGCGCGTATAAGTCTTTTCATCCTCGCGGACGGTGTCTATCGCGACGCTGAAAACACGCCCTTCGAAAACTGTTTTGGAATCGAGAAACTCAGGTGTTAGCGATTCAGACATGTTTGGACGAATAGTGTAATTTGAAGTGCTTGCGTCAGCAACGTCATAAGCTTAAATAGGTGCGAGCCGAAATTAACCGCAGAGGACGCGAAGGTCTTCGCAAAGGAACGCAGAGGAAAGGCGTTTGTGTACCTCTGCGAAATCCTCTGCACCCTCTGCGGTTTAGCATCGGACGAATAACAACGAGTCCAGCTCCATTACGGACAAGACGTTCGCGCCCTTCCCGCCTCTAACGCCTCCTGGATCGCGCCAATCAGATAAAGCGATCCGGTAACGCAAACCAAGCCATCAGCGGGAGTCACCTCTCTCGCAAGCCGCAATGCCTCCGGGACAGAAGACGCGAGCCGAATTTTGGCTCTGTCGAAGCTCACCGGCAGAGCCGACATCAACATTTCGACTGTGGCAGCCCTGGGGTTATTGAGTCTAGTGAGAATCAGTTCATCAGCTTTGGGAAACAGTGTTGCAGCCATCTCAGACAGTGCTTTGTCCTTCATCGCAGCGAAGATCATCGTGATTGGTTGGGTGACGAACTCGTCCAAGTAATCGCGCAGAGCGTGCGCCGCCGCAGGATTGTGGGCGCCGTCAAAAAGATATCCTGGCCGGCCTTCCCACATCTCCAGGCGTCCCGGGTGATTCGCTGATTCAATCCCGCGGATGATCGCTGCACGCGTGATCGGAAAGCCGCGTTCGCGCAGAGCTTCCGCCAGAGCAATCGCCGTCGAGACATTCACGATTTGATGCCGTCCGCGCAAACCGATCGAGATGTTCTCGTACGAATCGGGAAGCGTGGGTTCGGTGAATCTGGGTGCGACGCCGGACCGCTCGGATTGGCGAACGATCAACTCAAGAACGACTTCGGCCTGCGGCGCTACAATGGCACTTACGCCCGGATGGATAATCGCCGCTTTCTCTGCGGCGATTTCCGCCAGAGTGTTTCCCAGATATTCTTCGTGATCCATTGACACAGGCGTTATCGCAACAATCTTCGCCCCCGCGGCCGTGGTTGAATCAAGCCGTCCACCCAGGCCGGTTTCCAGAATCGCCACTTCAACTCTCGCTTCGCAAAACGCGAGCAACGCAATCGCAGTAACGTGCTCAAAGAAGGTTGGCAGCGTTTTCAGATGGCCTTGCTTGATCAATTTCTTGGCCGTGGTTTTGACTTGCAAAGTGAATTTTGCAAAGTCTGATTCGGAAATTGGCGCACCGTTTATCTTGATACGCTCGGTAATTGAAATCAGGTGCGGTGAAGTGAAGAGGCCGGTACGAATAAAGGCGGCGCGGCAGATCGAATCCAGCACGACCGCGGTTGAGCCTTTTCCGTTAGTGCCGGCAATTTGGACTGAGGGGAATTCTTTGTGCGGATCTCCGAGTGCGTTGAGGAGTGCTTCCGTATTCCGAAGCCCGAGTTTCATGGTCAGAGTTTCGTGACCGAGACTCAACAGATAGGCGAGGGCTTCATCGAACGACATGTCTTAGTGGCAGAGACTTTAGTCTGTGATGATGTCTTACTCCCCGATTCGATTATCACAGACCGAAGTCTGTGCCACCTGGAGGCGTCAAGTTGAGACTTGAAACTTCAGCCCGGAAAGTTGCGCCGTGCTCTCGGTGGTGATGTCGGGATTCATCATGAAGTTCAGCGCTTTGATGATGTATGCACGCATCTCGCGGCGGTCGACAATGGCGTCGATCATGCCGTGACTCAAGAGAAATTCGGATCGTTGAAAGTCTTTCGGCAGCTTCTGGCGAATCGTCTGTTCGATCACGCGCGGGCCGGCAAAGCCTACCAGGGCTTTCGGTTCGGCGATGATCAAGTCACCCAGCATGGCAAAGCTCGCGGTGACGCCGCCGGTGGTTGGATCAGTCAGCACAGAAATAAAAGGCAGATGCCGTTCTTCCAGGGCCGCGAGCGCGGCGGAGATTTTAGCCATCTGCATAAGCGACAGTGTGCCTTCCTGCATGCGCGCTCCGCCAGACGCAGCAAAAATGATCACCGCGCCGCGTTCTTCGATCGCGTGCTCGATCAGGCGGGTGAGCTTCTCGCCTACGGCTGAGCCCATCGAGCCGCCGATGAAATTCATATCCATCGCGCCGCCAAAGACGCGATGGCCGCCGACTTTCCCGCGCGCGGTAATCACAGCCTCAGGGAGTCCGGTTGCGCTTTGCGCCTGGGCGATTCTCTTGGAGTAGGGCTTGCTGTCGACAAATTCCAGCGGGTCAGTCGAGACAACTTCGGCGTCCAGCTCTTCGCAGTGAGCATCGTCAAACAACTGCTCGAGCCGTTCGTAAGCGCCGAGGCGAAAGTGATGACCGCAGTGCACACAAACCTGGAGCGCCTCTTCCAGTTCCTTCTTGTAGAGGTGCTCGCCGCACTCTTCGCAGCGCACAAAGACATTTTCAGTCCGGACGACACGTTCTGAGTCGCGCACCGGTTCGATCTTGCCTTTCTTTTTGCGAAACCAGGGCATATATCAAAAAATCGAAGTCAGAAGTCAGAGACCAGCAGTCAGTATCTAACCTAACAATTGAAACTCACAATTTAGAGTTGATGGGAAAAAGGGTAGCACACGACAAGAGGAAGGCCAATGGCACCGCCATAATTGCCTAATCTGCAGCTATTCGAGAGGGCTCTCGTACTTTTGAAGTACTGACGTGACCAGTTTCGGCGAAAGGTGGAAGGTAGTCTGCTGGAGTCGACCGATCGCGTTCCTGA
>WNFP01002820.1_pt1 | contig 13884 bp, 11 predicted proteins | sample 5400201 | NCBI WGS metagenome assembly WNFP01 (sample SAMN13153355, study PRJNA577476) | soil metagenome | isolation source: 115 cm saprolite under Madrone tree | place: USA:California | collected 2016-06-14
ACAGTGATCTTGGAAGCCCTGCTATTCTATCAATAATCCCATCATTCATGGCGAGACAAACTGGCAAACCTAAAGCCGTATTTGCTTGTTTCAAGACCAAACTGAGGGTCTATTCGTCGGTTTTTAGTCGCAACAAACCTTATTTTGGAATATTTGGTGCAACCACCATTCAAATTCGGCGCCAGGGTGGAGAGAAGGGGGATACCCTGGTGCCGCCTTAACCCGCTTTGATATTGGCATGAGAATTTTAGATGAGCAAGAAAAGGCCATCGTTCGTCAGCTTATTCGCGATCCTCGTGAATCGGATAATGGGATCGGAGAGCTTACCGGAGTGAATGTTCGAACCGTTAGCCGCAAGCGATTGCGATTAGAACAAGAAGGACTGCTGGCCTATTTCACAAATATCGATCTTTCTCCCGATGGCGCGAAACAGTACAACGCCCGGCATCTGTACATCATCAAATTTCGCGTGGGAGTCACCTACAATCAGTTGGTCGATGAGATTCGACTCGATTCCAGCCAACAATCGGTCTTCACGGAAACGATCTTTGAGAGCCATATCGCCGAAATCGACGGCAAGGTTGCCCTCTTGCTTTTTGTGGATGGAAATAGCGATTTGGACATCGTTCAGCGAACCCATGAAGAGCTCATTCCGCGATTGCTGAAAAATCATGGGACCGATTCGATCGAGGAAATTTCCACTATCCGACTGCTCTCTCCGGTTCGGGTAATGCGCAATTATGTTCCGCTGGTGAACATGATGAACGGATATTTGCGTCCCGACTGGCCCAACGAGGCGATTTATGTGGGAAAGTAGCAGGTTAGAGTAGCAGGTTCGAGTTGCGGGTTGCGAGTGCCGGGGCTCATCGAACCCGCAACCCGCAACCTCTAACCTGCTACTCTCCCACCGCTTCCGTCTTGGGATAACTTCCCAATACCTTCACGAACGTGCAATGCTTCTCCAGATCTGCGATTGCGTCCTTGACCAGTTGGTCGTCGCAATGACCTTCAATATCGACGAAGAAAAAATACTCCCAATTTTTTCTCTTGGACGGCCGGCTCTCGATTTTGCTCATACTGAGTTTCAGCCGGCTAAACGGTTCGAGTGCAGAATACAACGCACCAACTCGGTCCTGGACGCAAAACATGAGCGAGGTTTTGTCATCCTTCGTAGGGGGACAGGTGGTATGCGATATCACTAGAAACCGAGTAGTGTTGTTCGGACTATCCTGCACTGAGCGCTCGAGGATGCGCAGACCGTAGACCTCCGCGGCCATTGCGCTGGCCAGAGCCGCAGCGCCAGGCTCGTTGGCGGCGAGCTGCGCCGCTCGGGTTGTGCTCGAGACTTCGATGAGATCCAGCCCCCGAGCGTGTTCCTGAAGCCAACCGCGGCACTGTCCGAATACCTGGGGGTGAGAATAAATCTTTCGGATCTTTTCCGCCGGCTCTTTCGAGAGCAGATCGTTTTGGATTCGCAAAAGGATCTGTGCACAGATCTTCAATTCCGAATCCATAAAAACATCGAGAGTGTGGTTAACCGCGCCTTCCACTGAGTTTTCAATCGGCACAACGCCGTAGTCTGCTGCCCTGCGAGTTACCCGATCGAATACGTCGCTAATGCTGGACTGCGGCGAATAACGAACCGAAGCCCCGAACTTGGAGCGTGCTGCTTGATGGGTCCAAGTTGCCTCTGGACCGAGAAAGGCGATGCAAAGCTCCTTTTCCAGAGCCAACGAGGCCGACATGATCTCCCGGTAAATTGCGCGAATCGCGGTTTCCGGGAGCCGTCCTTTGCTCTTTTGCACGAGGCGCTGCAGAAGCGCTTCTTCCCGTTCCGGTGCATAGATCGAAAGTCCCGCTTCTTTTTTGATGAGTCCGACTTCGTGAACGAGATCGGCTCGATCGTTGAGCAGGCGGATCAATTCGGTATCAATCTCATCGATCTGCTTACGAATCGCTTCGAGCGAAAGCTGAGCACTCAAGTTATCTTCTCTCGGTTGAGTCATGTTGATGGTCGGAAGGGTCGGGCGCAACCGCTACCTTTGCTTTAGTTTCAGCTGCTGGCTCGCGGATGTCGGTCGCATTGGATTCGGGCGAGTCAGCGGTCGGGAGCGCGTCTGCTGGATTGTTGGACTGCGCCTCCGCCGATATCTTCGCGCTGGGTAGGGCCAGACTCCGCAGTTCCGATGCATTCGGGAGTTCGTTTAGATTCTTTAGCCCGAAATGTTCCATGAAATGTAACGTGGTTTCATAGAGCAGCGGGCGGCCGGGAATTTCTGCCCGTCCCGCGATCTTGACCAATCCGAGGTCGAGCAATTTTTGCATAACGCCGTCCACCGTCACACCACGAATTGCCTCAATATCTCCTTTGGTGATCGGCTGTCGGTATGCAACGATCGCCAGGGTTTCCAACGCAGGGGGGCTCAGCCGAGTTGGTCGCAATTCCGGAAATAATTGACGAACCCAGATCTGGTAATCTGGTCGGGTGGAAAGTTGCCAACCGCTCACCTGTTCAACCAGCTGAAACGAGCGTCCAAGCTCGGTGTATTCGCTGGTGAGACTCTGCAGTGTTGCTTGAATCGATTCTTCGGTGATTTTCACCAGATCGGCGGCTTCCTCCTCTCCGGCGTACTCCGTACCTAGTCGGACTACTTGCAGAATCTCTTTCGGGGTAAGCGGTTTTTGCGAGCTGAACAGCAAAGCTTCGACGACAGCCTTCAGAGTCACCATGATACGAGATCGGAGATTAGCGCAGATTTCGCTCCAGAAAACCAGTTGTTTTCAAGACGAGTACTCTCCGCCTAGGACCAATTTGACCAGTGCCTTACGATAGGCGGTCGACATCTGATCCGCCCGGATATGAAATTCGGCGCTCAAATCGAGCGGCAATTCTTCTGGGTGCTGTGACTCTACCAAGCGTTGGTCCTCCGCAAAACCTTCGTTTCAAATGCAATCAGGCTTTCGATGTCTTCGAATGGCCCATGTTGTGCCATGAAGAAAAAGATCCGTGTCAGTCGGCGAAAGATTCTGGCAAATCCGAGGGCGCACGCGCTGTTGCGTGAGGCATGGGAAACCTGCAATGATTTTTCTGTCGGGCGTTACGTGATCTTGCCAAACCACATTCATCTTTTCCTCGGCGATAGTGACGTCGCGCCGTGCGGCTTAGACCGTGGGTTGGCGCGTGGAAGGCCTACGTCTCAAGGCGCTGGCCAAACGAAGCGGATAAGCCACTTTGGCAACGAAGCTATTGGGATCGTCAAATGTGGAGCGATCAAGCCCGCGAAGTGAAATGGTTATACGCGCGAAATAACCCGGTCCGGCATGGTCTGGTGAAAACGTCCCGACGATTGGGCGTTTCAAGGCCTGATCAACGATTAGGCTAATAGGTACCGGAACGGATCGTGGGCTCGATTCCTCGGTGGGCGCTGGGTTGTTTCTGGGCGTCGCAAGCGACGCACCCTCCGCGTCAGGGGTCTCTCCGCCAGTACAATCACGGACCCGGTCTCCTCGCTTTATTAAACCGTTCAGGCAACACGATACCTGCTCGTTCGCGGATGCGCGGCCGCGCGCCGTTTCGCTTCCGAGCAAACTTCGGATTCATTCACTGTTCCGCCAGAGACCCAATTTCATTCTCGTGAGTTTTGGCGTCCAGGATTGACATGGGCTGGCCCGATGATTTGAATCTGGGGAGCGCTCGGGTTACCGATTAAGCTATGAGGGCTCTTACCGAAAGTACCTCGGCCGAAGCTTTCGATCAGTATGTCGCTGGTAGACTGATTGCCGCCAGCGATGGGTGGAAAGACCTGTTAGTCCGGATCTATTCTGAGTACCGCGTGCGGGAAAGCATCATCGTTCCGGCCGTTGCCGAGCCCCACATCGTACGGGTCATCTCCGGAGCGGCTGTGGTCGAAGAACGGGAACTTGGCGGCCCTTGGCTCAAGACTCACGTCGAAGCGGGAGATTTTTTCCTCACCGCTTCCAAGTCTCCTTATGAGCTACGTTGGAAAGCGATCGGGCCAGAACCTTTTGGCACCATGCATCTTCATCTGGGATTGCCAATCTTCGCCCGGGCGATCGAAGAGGCATTTGAGAAAAATTTCGCAACAATCCATCTGCGGGATGTTTCCGGTTTCAAAGATACGTTTCTCGCTGCGCTCTTGGAAGGGCTGCGGGGAGAGGTCTCATCACGTCGTCCGGCCAGTCCGCTATTTGTGCAGGGAGTCGCCCAAGCCCTCGCCGTTCACTTGGCACGAAACTACACCGAGCTAACGAAGGATGTCCGGGAGTACAAGGGAGGGCTGCCAGGCTTCAAGCTGCGCAAAATTACCGAGCTGATGGCTGCCCATCTGGAGGAGGAGTTTAGTCTGGTCCGATTGGCCAGGGAAGCAGACATGAGTGAGTTCCATTTTAGTCGCCTCTTTAAAAGGACCACCGGGCTGACCCCTTCCCAATATTTCATTCACTTAAGGATGGAGAAGGCTCGCCGTCTGCTCCGAGAGACAAGCAAGAGCGTAATCGAGATCGGGCTCGATGTCGGCTACACTAGCCCGAGCCATTTCGCGCAAATCTTCCGCCGAGAAGTGGGTATTTCTCCAAGCGAATATCGGCGGCCGGCCTGACGCTTACCTCTCGCAGCACATTTCTGCGCAAAACTCCGACAGGATGAGCAAGAGCCCGAGAGATGTTCTTTGATTCCCCAGTACGTTCGGCTCATGAGAACAATCTCAGAATCGAAAGGTGAGAGAGTCTTCTTGTTCAGAGTGACAACCTTAATCTTTTCCGCCGTCTGGAGATTCAATTCGGCGGCAAGAGCAGGTGGGATAGGCGAACGGCCGGAACTACCGAGCCTGTATGCTGCATATGTTTCGCTTTTTAATCGCTAAAAATCAATGAACTACCGATTGCTTGGAAACAGCGGGTTACGAGTCTCAGAGGTTGCTCTCGGTACGATGACGTTCGGAACCGATTGGGGCTGGGGGGCTGATCTGGACGAAGCCCAAAAAATCTACGAAGCATTTCGCAGCGCCGGGGGCAACTTCGTTGATACCGCATCGATTTACACGAACGGATCAAGCGAAACGATCGTTGGTGGGTTGGTCGGCCCGGAGCGAGAGTCAATTGTTCTCGGAACCAAATACACTCTTAGTACAGCTTTAAATCAGCATCCCAATGCGGCTGGTAACAGCCGTAAGACGATGATCCAATCCATTGAAGCAAGCCTTCGACGACTCAAAACGGACTATATCGACATCTTTTGGCTGCACGCCTGGGATTTCACCACTCCGATTGAAGAAGTTATTCGGGGTCTTGATGATTTGGTAACGCAAGGCAAGGTCCTTTATCTTGGCATTTCGGATACGCCGGCGTGGATCGTTAGCCAGGCCAATGCGATTGCTCATCTATGCGGGTGGTCGGCATTCGTGGCCACTCAAATAGAGTACAATCTGGCCTCGCGCACCCCTGAGCGTGAGCTGATTCCGATGGCGCGTGCTCTCGATTTAGCAATTTTAGCCTGGTCGCCCTTAGCGATGGGAATTCTTACTGGCAAGTACGGCCGTCGCAACGGCCGAAAAGCAGTCAGTGGTCGTGGCGAGAAGATGGAGCTTCATCAATTCAGCGACTGCGCGATTGAGATTGGTGATGTGGTTGTCGAAATAGCCGATAAACTGCGACACGAACCGGCAGAAGTAGCGATCAATTGGCTGCGATATAAGCAAACGATTCCTTTGCTTGGTGCCTCAAAGGCCGGCCAGATGGCTTCCAATTTGAAAGCTCTCGAGTGGGAATTAACTGAAGAAATCGTCCGCCAACTCGACCATGCTAGCGCCATTGATTATGGTTTTCCTCACGAATTCTTGCCTACCCAACGGGATATCATTTTCGGCGGTTTTTATGATCAAATAATCAATCATCGCCAATTGCGTTCGGGAGAAGCGGAAACTGGTAAAGAGTACCACATCGATCCCAGTCGCGTTGGCAATTGATAGCAGACGGTTTTTTAACAATGAATCCCTACTCTCACCCTTTTAGGCAGACAATTTCCTTTTAATCTAACATCAATCGAAACACGTAAAGTCCTTTAAATCCTAAAACTAAGCTATGGCACACAAATCAATTCCCTTCCGTCCGCTTGGCAACTCCGGTATCACCGTTTCGGCACTTGGGCTGGGCTGCATGGGGATGTCCTTCGCCTACGGACCCACCGACGAAGCCGAATCTCTGCGCGTTCTCCGTCGTTATCTCGAACTCGGTGGCAACTTCCTTGATACCGCCGAAGTTTACGGCCCGTACAAGAATGAAGAATTGCTTGGGCGTTTTCTCCGCGACGTTCCGCGCGAGCGCGTCGTGGTTGCGACGAAGTTCGGATTCAAATTCGATGAGAATCAGATCCGTATGCCCGATAGTTCGCCCGCCAATGTCAGGCGCGCGTGCGATGCGAGTCTAGGCCGGCTCGGCATCGATGCAATTGATCTCTTTTATCAGCATCGCGTTGATCCCAATGTACCGATTGAAGATACGGTTGGGGCAATGGCGGAACTGGTTGCGGCAGGTAAAGTACGGGCGCTCGGGCTGTCGGAAGCTAACCCGGAAACTTTACGGCGTGCGGCCGAGGTGCATCCGATCGCGGCGTTGCAAAGCGAATATTCACTTTGGTCCCGCGAAGTGGAAACAAACGGCGTTCTCGCGACTTGCCGTGAACTTGGGATTGGTTTCGTGCCGTACAGTCCGTTGGGTCGCGGGTTTTTGGCCGGGGCGATCCAAAAAGTATCGGATCTTGATCCGAGCGACTGGCGGCGGACCAATCCGCGTTTCGCCGAGGAGGCGTTACAGAACAACATCAAATTGGCTGATGCGGTAAAGGAATTGGCGACGAAGAAGAGTTGTACACCCGCACAGTTTGCTTTGGCTTGGGTGTTGGCGCAGGGGAACGATATGATTCCGATTCCTGGTACAAAGAGGGTTCGTTATCTGGAAGACAACATGGGTGCATTGGCGGTGCAGCTCACCGAAGATGATCTGAAGGAGACCAACGCTCGCCTTCGAGAATTTGCTGTTGCCGGAGAACGCTATGCGCCAGACATGATGGCGTTGGTGCAGCAGTAAAGGTTTACGGTAGGGCAAATCCGCACGAATGGCTCAAACCCGACGCATGGGGATGCCAAGCGAAAGGATGCAGCCAACCAATGCGCCGAGGTTTTCGTACCTACCATTGTACGGCCCCGCGGGTTCAAAAGCTTTCTTTTCGTGCGCGCGAATAAGGCGATCCGCTTTAACGCCGGACTGTGAGCTTCGGACGATCTGCTGAGCGTAGGTTACTACTACGGATGCCCCAATAATGGGCGCGAATAATGAGCTCCCTGTGTTCCGTTGGCATTGGTGATCACTAAGCCATTAGGCGGTATAGCCAATGCCCCCCAGGAATCACGTCGAATTGGCGGTCAATTCGAGTTGTCGGACAGCGAGAGGAAGGTTGACGACAAACACTGTCCAACCTGGACGGGTTCTTTCCATCCAGATCTGGCCTTGATGCGCGAGCACGATTTCTCGACAAATACTCAGTCCTAAACCGGAACCGACAACCTCAGAGGCCCGACTGTCTTCTGTCCGATAAAATCGTTCAAAAATCCGAGTTTGGTGTTCCTCCGAAATCTCCGGGCCGGTGTTGGCGATTCGGAACGAAGCGAGATCTCCTGATTTCGCCAGGAAGATTTCGACCCTTCCGGAATAGAGGTTGTACTTGATGGCGTTATCTAAAAGATTGAGCAGAAGCCTCCGCAGATACCATTCATCGGCCAATACTTGAACCTCATTCTCGATCGCGGAAGAAATGATTATCTTGTGCCGCAGGGCCAGTATTTCGGCGTCCGCAGCTAATTCCTGACAAAGTCCTGAAAAATCGACTGCTACTTTCCGAAGATTGAGGGCACCGGCGTCAGCCCGTGAGAGCAAAAGCAAGTTTTCGACAATTGCCGAGAGACGATGCGTTTGTTGCAGAAGACCCTCGAGCAGCTTCTCGTTTTGCGGATCGATCGAATCGTTGGACAAAGCGGATTCGATCTCACCGCGCATAATAGTCAACGGTGTCTTTAGTTCATGAGAAGCATCGCTGGAAAACCGGGTCGCCTGAGCGAAACTGCGTTCCAAGCGATCAAATGCGTTGTTCAGCACAGATACCAATCGTCCAATCTCGTCGTGCACCGGTGGATTCGGAATGCGGGTACGCAGCGCTTTCGCGTGAATTCGCTCGGCCGCGTCGGCGATATCTTGCAATGGTTTAAGCGCTTTACCGGTAGTCCACCAAACACCGAAAGTAGCAACGAGCACCGTCAATGGTAGTGCGGTCAGGTCGGCTACAACTAACTTAATTAACAGCTCTCGAGTCTCATCTTGAATCGAGCTCGGCTTGACCGGTTGTGCATCAATTTCGCGCAAGGCGTCGGTTTGGTTTTGCAAAATTAACCAACCCGATGCGATCCCAAAAATCGCCAACTCGAAAGTCAACAAGACGGCGGTCCACAATGCCAACCGGCTTCTTAGCGGCCAACGCTTCACACCCCATCTCCAATTCGGTATCCAGCTCCGCGGACGGTCTGGATAAGTTTGGCCCGCTCGCCATCATCAATCTTCCGTCGCAGCCTCTGGACGTAAACATCAACCAAATTGCTGTCCGGACAAAATTCATACTCCCAGACCTGCTGGCTGAGCTGGGTGCGCGTGAAAACTCGGTTCGGTGATCGCATCAAACACTCAAGTAAGGCAAACTCTCGGCTGGTTAGTTCGATTTTTCGTTCTCCGCGGCGAATGACTCGGGTAGCGGGATCGAGTACCAGGTTGCTCACTCGATAACGCGTAAACTGTTCACCTGCTCTCCGGCGTGCGAGTGCACGGAGCCGAGCCGCGACTTCCTCGATAGAAAATGGTTTCGCCAGATAATCGTCGGCTCCAAGATCCAAACCTTCCACCTTCTCCGCAACGTCCCCTCTGGCGGTCAACAGCAAAACCGGAACAAAATTCGAGTTTTCGCGAAGCGCTCGGAGAACGCGAAGACCGTCTTGACCGGGCAGCATGATATCCAGTACGACCGCATCGAAATGGTGAGCGAGAATGACATCCAAAGCTTCGTCACCGCGGTACAAAACGTCGACCACAAAGCCACACTCCTTTAGCCCTCTCTGAACGAAGCGGGCAATCTTCTTTTCATCCTCTACTACTAAGATTCTCATTTGGATCGCTGAATGGTTTTCGTAACGTCCGATTCGGAGCCATTGCTAGCCGGCCGTTACCGGGACCCGATCGGGCTGGGCTTTCCATTGTTTCCCTTTCGGATTGCGCCGGCCGAGCGCAAGAAGGCACGGGAAAACGATGAGCACTAAAGGAAGCTGAAATACCAGCCCTGAGATAATCGCGATCGCCAGCGGCTTGAGCATGGCAGATCCTTCGCCAATACCCAAGGCCAACGGGAGCAGAGCAAGAATCGCGGCAAATGTGGTCATTGTGATCGGACGCATTCGGTTAATGCCCGCGATGATAAACCGATTATCCCTTTCCCCAATCTCCTGAAACTCCGAATAATAAAAAATCGCGACTTCAGTAACGATGCCTACGATCATCGTCATGCCCATTCGCGAGGTAATATTGATTTCGGTGCCGGTTGCCCAGAGGCCGATGTAAACGCCAGCGACTGCCAGTAAGGTTGTGACCAGCATCGCGATTGCGACGCTGTAGTTCTCGTAGAGGAACAACAGTAGCAAAAGGACCAGAATAATCGCCGCGATCAAGATGACGGTTAGTCCCTGGAAAGCGATCTGTTGTTGTTCGTATAAGCCTCCCAGCGTGTAAGGCACGTTAGCCGGCAGCAGGCCAGGTTTATCAAGCACCCGCTGCACGTCGTGCACGGTGGAACCGAGATCGCGCCCACTGATTCGTGCGGTCACCGCGATCATTCGGCGGGAATCCTCCCGCGTGATTTGCGGTTGGCCGGAGAACGTTTCGAACGTAGCTACTCTTCGAAGTGGAAACAGATGGCCGTCTGGAGCCGGCAAAAGTAAATTCCCTAAATCTCGATCGGTTGCTCGATCATTCTTTGGTGTCCAAAGGCGAACGGAGACTAGTTTCGGGCCACGCAGTATTTTTGTGGTTATCGTACCAGATAGATAACCATCCAATATCTTGGTTATGGAATCCGCATCAACCCCCTCCAATGCGGCTTTCACTCGATCGACGCGGATCTCGAGAGCATCGCCCGCCGGCGTGATTCCATTTTTCACTTCGACGATCCCTGGCACGGCGCTGATCGCTTCGGCGACCTGAGGCGCCAATTTCTGCAAAAGCCCCTCGTCATCGGAGAATAATTTGACTTCGACCGGCTGTGGTACGCTCGTGAGATCGCCGATCAGGTCTTCCATCAATTGTGCGGTTTCAATCTGCACCCCCGGCACGTTGTGTTCCACTTGCGAACGCAGATCGTCCATGATCTGTTCAATACCTCGCCTGGGACCAGATTTTAGCCGCACGAAGAAATCGCCCTGATTAGCTTCGTTCAGGTCGCCTCCTAGCCCGAGCCCGGTACGTCGCGAATAGGTCTGGATCTCGGGAATTTTCTGAATGATTGCCTCGACTTGGCGCATGAGGCGATCCGTCTCGGTCAGCGATGTTCCCGGCGGGGCGCGATAGTCGATAATGAATCCTCCTTCATCCATCACTGGCATGAAGCCTGACTGGACGTTGGAGAAAGCGTAATATCCAGCGATGACTAACGGCACCAGGACGAAGACAATCAAAATGGGCGCTCGCAACAGGGAACCCATCCAGCTTTGGTATACTCGATGAATGCTCCGAGTTAGCTTGCCACCGTCATTAAGATCTGCGTCACGCGTGGTGAGTAGACGAGTCGAAATAATCGGCAGCGCGATCCAAGCAACGAAGAATGAGATGACCAGGCTTGCCGCCATCGTCAGTGATAGCGCCTGGAAAAAGGCTCCGGTTACTCCGGACAGGAACGCCAGGGGCGCGAATATGATAATGGTGGCGGCCGAGGAACCGGCCAGTGGTCGAGTAAATTCAGCTGCCGCCGTCACAACCGCTTGCCTGGGAGCACCACTTCGCTGTTCGCGAACCCGCCGCACAATGTGCTCGGCCATCACAATGGTGTCGTCGATGATGAGTCCAACAGCTGCAGCTAGTCCGCCCAGCGTCATGATATTAAAACTCATTTTGAAGACGTAGAGAAGAAGCACGGTTGCTGATAGGACGGACGGTACGGCAATCGCGGCGAAGAGAGTTATCTTCCAGTCTCGAAGAAACAAAAATAGAACACAAGCAGCCAGACCGACTCCGATAAACACGCAATCCCTTGCGCTATTGGTGGCGCCGAGAATCAAATTACTTTGATCGTACCAGCTAGCAATTCGCACTCCGTTCGGGACTTGCTTTTGTAAGTTTCGTAATTTGGATTTGATTCCTTCGGCGATCTGAACCGTGTTGCCCCCGGGTTGTTGATAAACCTGAAAGAGGACAGCATCATGACCGTCGGCAGTGACCCGGATCCATTGCGGCTCGTTGGAAGATTGGATGGTGGCTACGTCGGTCAGCAAAACCGTTCCGTCCGGGCCGGACTTGAGAATCGTCTTGCTGATATCGGTAAAGGTCTGAAACCGCGTATCTGATATAACCAGATAAAGTTTTCCGTATTGTTCGACTCGACCGGTGGCCACGAGCACATTGGCAGCAGTCAGTGCATTGGCCACATCGTTGAAACTCAAGCCAAAAGACTGGAGCTTGGGAAGATTAACAACGACTTCGTATTCCTCTACCTTCCCGCCTTGCACTCCGACCTGAGATACGCCTGGCACCGTCGTTAGAGCAGGACGAAGGGTGTATTGGGCCAAATCGCGTAGTTCGGTGAGTGAATGGCTATCCGAAGTAATGCTGTAGGCAATTACCGGGAATACGGTTGGATCCATTCGAATTACATTGAAGGTCGTTCCGGTCGGGAGCGTCGGTAATACTTTATTCACCTGCGATTCTACCTGGAGCAGAGCGGTGATCATATCTTCGCCCCAATCGAAATTTACCGAGATCTCCGCGCTTCCTCGACTTGTCGTGGATCGCAGTGTTCGGACGCCGGGAATCGAACGAACCGAATTTTCCACCGGAGTGGTTACTTCGATGGCCATCCGCTCAGCCGGGCGGTCCCCCGCATCCAAATTGATGCGAATTCGAGGAAAACTGACCTGAGGGAAAAGTGCGACCGGCAACCAAATAGCACAAGTGGCCCCCGCTATCGCCAATCCGGCAAGCAGCGATAGCAGGAAACGAGGATGGCGGAAGGTCCAATCGGTAAAATTCATTTTGATTCCTTGATCTCCATCCCGTCGCTGAGCTCGCGATTTCCGACGGTAACGACGCGATCTCCTTCTTTAAGACTGGAATCGATGACCTCGACTTCCGAGGCAGTTTCTAACCCGAGCTTGACCCTCTTTTCGACCGCTCGATCGTCGTGCACCAAGTAGAGTGTAAAATCGGACTCATTGGGTAGAACAGCTTCGCGAGGCACAACCAACGTTTCGCGAGAAGCGATGGCAATCTCGCCACGAACATAGGCCGCCAGCAGCAGCCGAGTTCCCGGCGATAGAGACACGAACACGTCAACCAGGCGATCAGTCGGATTAACGCGCTGAGTTACGAGACGGACCGTTCCTTCGATGGCCGGGGATCCCGGATCGTTCACCAGGGAAATACCGACTTTTTGGCCCGGCGCAATTTTCCTGACATCTTCCGGTTCTGCGCCCAGTTTCGCTTCGATATCTTCGCTTGCGACGATCTCAATGAGCGGAGTTCCGCTAGCGGCAACTTGTCCATCCTCGACATCCACCTTGGCAACGACTCCACCGGTATCGGAGTGAATCTTACCTGCGGAACCAACCCCCTGCTGACGAAGACTGTTCAGCAGCAAATCTGCGTCTGCGGCAGCTTTCTGTGCCTGGTTGAGTTCCTGATTGGTAGCCAATTTCATGTCAAAACGTCTCTTGGTTTGTTCCAGCTCCTTGTGCGCTTCTTCGTCGGTGCTTTCTGCCTGTTGCAGCTGTAGGAGACTTGCGGCGGTTCCCTCAAGCTCCAGCAAAGCATCTCCTTTGTTTACGATTTGACCCGGACTGACCAGAACATGTTTGACCCGGCTTTCAAAAGAGACTGCCATGAAATGAGTTTTGCCGGGAGCAGCGACTACTCCTCCATACGCGGTGAGAATCTGAGAAATTGATTTGTGTTCGATCGCAGCAGTCTCAACCTGAGCAACTGGCTTGGACTCCTCAGCTGCCGTTCCCGTAGCTTCTCCTGATCCCGAAGCGTTCTTTGCGGTGTTTTTGCTCAAGGAATAGCCGACGATCCCGCCGGTTACCAAGACGAGAACTAGAATTACGAATGACTTCTTTGTCATAGTTACTATTCCCGCTTAGTTTTCGGCCGGCAGATACCTGCCGGAGGCAAGTTCCAGCGCGCTTTTGGCTTCGATGAGTGTTTGCTTCAATTTGAGGATTTGCAGACTTCTCTGGTTCAAGCTAATCCGGGCCTGAAAGTACCCGAGTACGTCGGCAGCACCCTCTTCTGCAGCGGTTTTTGCAGTATCGACGAGACGCTGAAAGACCGGCAGGGCCGCTTGCGCAACCGTAATCTGCTGATTTAGCGATCGGATGTCCGTTAAGGCGGAAGCAATATCGGAACGCGCTTCGAATACGCGATTGGCGTATTCGTCGTAAAGCTTCAGACGCGTTGCTTTTTCGGTAGCAATGGCTCCTTGGTTACGATCAAAGAGCGGCAAATCGAACGTAATACCAAATCCGGTGGTATGGACATTTGAGTTGTCGCTGGCATGGGTGAACCCGA
>WNFP01002822.1_pt1 | contig 13882 bp, 8 predicted proteins | sample 5400201 | NCBI WGS metagenome assembly WNFP01 (sample SAMN13153355, study PRJNA577476) | soil metagenome | isolation source: 115 cm saprolite under Madrone tree | place: USA:California | collected 2016-06-14
CGGAGATCGTGAGCAAGGTGGTGGTCGAGAAGAGCTCCAGCGCATCGCTCGTCGAGGGCGGTGTGGCAGGCTCGGTCAACATCATCACACGCAAGCCGCTGGATTTTTCCAAGGAGTTTACTCTCGAGGCGTCGGCCGGCGCCGTGTACGCGGATCTGCCCTCGAAGACCGACGGACAATACAGCGTTCTCGGCAACTTCAAGAATGACGCTAACAATTTCGGCGTCATGCTGCAGCTGTTCTCCGAGACGCGGCACCTACGTCGCGACGGAGTCGAGGTTTTGGGCTATGAGACCATTGCGCCCGGCAGCGCAATAGCGACCGCGCACCCCGATCTTGCCAATGTCCAGTACCCGACCGATATCGGCGCCGCGTTCTTCGAACAAAAGCGCGAGCGCAACGGCGGCATGGTCGACCTCGAGTTCAAGCCGACCGACGATCTCACCCTGGATCTAACGGGCTTTTCCTCGAGGCTGCTCGCGAGCAACTACAACCGCAATTACCTGCTGTGGTCGACTCACTTCATCAACAGCGGCGCAGGCCAAAGTCCGGATCCGGGCTACGTGGTCCAAAACAATACACTGACCAAGGCGAACTTTACCGGTGTAACGACCTTCGACCCTATTACGGGGAAACCCAATGGCACGTTCTATGGCGTCTACGATCAAATCTCCAGGCCGGATGAAACCGCCACCGCGAATTTCGTCAATCTCGACACCACCTGGAAGGCCACCGACGTTCTTTCGTTCCTCGGCCAGGTCGGATATTCCTGGGGCGACGGCAAGACGCCCACCCAAAATGTATCGGAGACGCAGCCCGGCCTCGGCAGCGGCGCCAGCTACCAATTGAACGGTCTCGGCAGAGCTCCGGACTTCAACTTAGGCGCCACCAACAACACGACGCCGACTCCCGGCGGCGTACCGGTCACCTTCGGCTGGATCTTCGGTGCACAAGACGTCGACGTCAAAGACAAGGAGAAGTGGGCGAAAATCGACAGCGACTACAAGATCGACAACGGCGCTTGGAAGGACCTGAAATTCGGCGTGCGCTACGAGGCGCATGACCGCACCTCCGACAACGCCATCGCCCAGGGCCCGACGTTCAGCGGCGTCAACGGCGGCGGCACGAGCACGGCGAATTATCCGACGACCTTCTCCAACTATCCGTCGAATTTCAACACCTTCGGCGGCAATATCCCGACGGGTATCTGGTATTGGACGCCGGCCCAGTTGGCCGCATACGACAGTCCCAACAATGTCAATCGCGATCCCGTAACGCGTTTGTACTACCAGTACCTGTTCGCCGTGCACGAAAAGAATACGGCGGCCTTCGTCCAGGCCGATTTCAAGGGCGACAACTGGGCGGCGAACGTGGGGGTTCGCTACGTGCACACTCAGGAAGACGCCATCAGCTACACGCAGGTGGATAAAACCACTCCCGGCGCCATATTGACGTCGGCGTTCGGGCCGTTTGCCGGCATCGAGAGGGAGCACAACTACAACGACGTCCTGCCGAGCGCGAATTTGAAGCTCGATCTGAATCAGGATTTGGTGGCGCGCTTCGCCGCCTCGGAGACCATGACGCGTGCGGACTACTCGGCGCTCGCGGGATTCACCAATCTCTCACCGCCGGGAGCGGTAGGCGGAATCGGCAGCGGTTCGGGCGGCAACCCTGACTTGAAACCGATTCGCTCGACCAACTTCGATGCGGGCCTCGAGTGGTATTTCGCGAAGCGCTCGCTGCTGTCGGCAACTGCTTTCTACATGGATTTGCGCAACTACGTGGCCTACGGTTCCGAGCTCAAATCCTATACTACCTACAGCTCGCAATTCCCGAACGGCTCCTTGGTGCCCTATAACTTGACGGTGCCCGTCAACGCCAAAGGCCGAGTCGATGGCGTGGAGTTCGCGTATCAACAGGCGTTCACTGACAACATCGGCTTCCAAGGAAACTACACCTACGCCGACGGCAAGCAGACCTCGATGGTGGCGCCCGGCGGCGACAAGCGCCTGGTGGGGACGTCGAAGAACACCTACAACGCCAGCGCCTACTTCGAGAACACGATGTTCAATGCCCGGGTGTCGTACACCTACCGCTCGGCGTTCTACAGCGGTCTCGACCGAAGCTCGGCGTTCACTCAGGATTCCATCGGAACCCTGTCCGCGTCGCTGGGCTACACCATGAACGAGCACTTCTCGATCACGCTCGACGGCATGAACTTGAACAATCCCACCCTCAAGTACTATGGCTTGAATCAGTCTCAGCCTCGGGCCTTCTACAAGAACGGCTCGCAGTACTACCTGAACTTCCGCTTCAAGCTGTAAGGGGTCGGCCACCGCACGTGGCAATCGGATAAAGTGCGACACGTGCGGAATTGTTCGAGAATCGTGCGGACACGAAGGGCGGCGGCGCAAGCCGTCGCCCTTGCGGTGACCCTCGCATCACCCGCGGCGGCCAGGAGCGGCGTCATTCCGCTCCCTGCTGAGGTCGTCTCGGGCCCCGGCTCATTCAGTGTCGATTCAACCGCGCGCCTAAGCGTGCCGCGAGGCGATCGCGATGCCGACGGCGCGGCTCGCTATCTGGTCGAGCTGTGGACGCGGACCAATGGACTCACGCTGCCGATCTCCGCCGGCCAATTGCCGATCCGCTCTGGTGCTGCGAGTATCGACGCCGCGAACACCAATACGATTGCATTTCGGCACCAGCGCGGTCTCGGCCCTGAAGGCTACGAGCTCGAGATCACACCGCAGCGGATCACGGTGTCCGCAAGTTCGGCGGCGGGACTGTTCTACGGCGCCGTCACTCTCTGGCAACTCCTGCCGCCGGGGGTCAACACGGCTCAGATCCCCGCACAGACCATCCACGATGTGCCGACCTACGCATGGCGCGGCTTGATGCTCGACTCCGCGCGGCATTTTCAGTCGCCCGTCTTCATTCGCTCCATGATCGACTGGATGGCGTGGCACAAGCTCAACGTGCTGCACTGGCATTTGACCGACGATCAGGGCTGGCGGCTCGAGATCCGCAAGTATCCGCGCCTGACCTCCGTGGGCGCCTGGCGAATCGACCCGGACGGTACGCGCTACGGCGGCTTCTACACCCAAACCGAGGTGCGCGACATCGTGCGTTTCGCCGCGACCCGCCACGTGCAAATCGTCCCGGAAATAGAAATGCCGGGCCATGCGACGGCGGCAGTCGCCGCGTACCCCTCCGTGGGAGCCGCGCGCGATGGAGCGCTGCGCGTCTCCGCCAGCTGGGGTGTACACACCCACCTCTTCAATTTGGAACCTCCTACCTTCGGTTTTCTCGAAGATGTCCTCGCAGAAGTCATCGAGCTCTTCCCCAGCCCCACCATTCACATCGGCGGCGACGAGGCGGTCAAGGACGAGTGGAACGCCTCGCCGGAGGTACAAGCGCGCGCTCGGGAGCTCGGCATCCGCGATTCCGAGGCGCTGCAGGCATACTTCACTCAGAGAATCGGCCGCTACGTCGCGGCTCACGGCCGCCGAATCATAGGGTGGGACGAGATTCTTCAACCGGGGCTCGATAAGAGTGCCATCGTGATGTCGTGGCATGGAGTTTCCGGAGCGCACAGCGCGGCGCTGGCCGGCAACGACACCATACTGGCGCCGTGGCCGATGCTCTACTTCGACAACCGGCAGAGCGCACTGCCCACGGAGCCGCCCGGCCGGCTCAAGGTGGTGTCGCTCGAGGACTTGTACGGCTTCGAGCCGCACGATGCGGCGCTCAGCGGCAGCCAACGGCGCCATGTGCTCGGGATCCAGGCGAACCTGTGGACCGAACACATCCAAACCGAAGAGCGCGTCCAGTGGATGGCTTTGCCGCGTGCGGCCGCGGTCGCCGAAGTGGGCTGGTCGGCGCCGCAGCGCCGCCGCTGGCCGGATTTCCTGGAACGGCTCGTGCCCATGTTCGCCCGCTATCGGGCGCTCGGCTTGAACTATGCCGACAGCGTGTTTGCGCCGGCTGCGCAGATTTCGCGCAATGCCGGGAGCTACACCGTGTCCCTCTCGAATCAGGCGGGCGCCGCGGCACCCGGCGAGATTCGTTTTACGCTCGACGGCAGCGAACCCTCGGCACAGTCGGCGCGCTACGGCACGCCGTTGACCGTGCCCGCCGGCGCCGAGGTCCGCGCCGCGTCCTTCGCCGGCGCCGAACAGGTCTCGCACACTTGGGCGAAACGCTTCGATGCACCGGCGGCGCTTCGCCGCGACAGTCACGATCTCGAACTATGCAGCGATGCCATCGGGCTGCTGCTGGAACCCGGCGATCGCGGCGACGCTGCGGGCGCGCGCGCGGCGTATGCACCGCTGGCCGTCGATATCATGAACCCATGCTGGATCGATCGCGGCGTCGACCTGTCGGGTGGTCCGCGCATCATTGCCGCCGTCGCCCCCCTGCCGTTCAACTATGAGCTCGGTGCGGATGCGGCCAAGATTCGCGTCGGCGACGCACGCAGCGCAGAGGGTGAGCTCGAGATTCATGCCGACGCTTGCGATACGCCGGCGCTCGCTCTCGTGCCGCTCGCGCCGGCGGCCTCGGGCCGAGGCGTGACCACCCTGGCGGCGCAGCGACTGCCCCGTTTGCCGGGCCGCCATGACCTGTGTCTGCGTTTCGCGCGTCCGCGGCTGGATCCCTTGTGGGCGATCGACTGGCTCGAGGTTGGGGAGTAAGCGGCGAATGTCGATCCTACAGATCCTGGCGCCGTTCGATGGCTGGTGCGGCACGCTCGACGAAGTACCGGACCCCGTATTTGCGGGGCGCATGCTCGGCGACGGGGTTGCCATCGACCCTACCACCGGAATTCTCGTCGCACCCTGCGCCGGCGAGATCGTCGCCCTGCCGGCGAGCGCACATGCTGTGTCGATCCGCACCGCTCAAGGCATCGACGTGCTGGTTCACATCGGCGTCGACACCGTTCAGCTGGGCGGGCGCGGATTCGACGCGCGCGTTCGGCCGGGCGCAGGCGTCCGCGCGGGCGATGAACTGATCCGCTTCGATCTCGATGTCGTGGCGCGCGGCGCGAAGAGTCTCATGACGCCGATCCTGGTGACGCCCATGGACGGTCTCCGGCTGCAGCAGCGCCGCGCGCCGGGCTTGGTATCCTCAGGCGAGGTGCTGTTCGAAATCGCGGGCGTTGAGACGCGCACGACGACGACGCCCCCCCGGGCAGCCAACGCGCCGAAAGAAGAGGCGGCCGCCGGTCACACTCTCATCGTGACCCTGCGCCACGGGCTGCATGCCCGGCCGGCGGCCCTGCTGGCGCAACGCGCCAAGGCATTCGGCGCCCAGGCCTCGCTCAGCGCCCACGGGCGCACCGCGAATGCACGCAGCGTGGTCGCCATCATGGCGCTCGGCGTCCGCCAGGGCGACGAGCTTTCCATCCAGGCGAGCGGCGCCGACGCCCCGCAGTCCGTGGCAAGCCTGGTGGCCGGCATCCAGGAAGCGCTGCGCATGGAATCCGCCGCGGGTCACGGCGCCGCCGAGGGGACCGCGCCGGACTCCTCGAAGACTGCACCCACCGCCGCGCCGCGCCCGCTCGCCGCAGCCGGCGTTCTCGGCGGCGTGATCGCCGTTCCCGGCATCGCGGTCGGCCGTGCAACTCGAATCGAGCGCCGCGAGATCGCAGTCGCCGAGCATGGCGCGGACTCAGGCAGAGAACGCGCTGAACTGGAACAAGCGCGGATCAATGTCCGTATGCGGCTCGAACGCGTGGCCGCGACGGGCGGGGCCACCCGCCGCGAAATCATCGCCGCGCACCTGGAGTTCCTCGACGATCCGCAGGTGAACGAGGCAGCGCATGAATCGATCGCCGCGGGCAAGAGCGCCGGCTTCGCCTGGCGCAGCGCGATCCGCCGGTCTATCAGTGCGCTCCAGGCACTCGAGGATTCGCGCCTGCGCGAACGGGTCGATGACTTGCTCGACGTGGAATCGCATGTGCTGCTGGCGCTCGCCGGCGAAGCGCGGCCGATGAACATCCCATTGCCCGAGCGAGCCGTGCTGGTCGCCGACGATCTGCTGCCGTCGGAATTGACCGCGCTCGACCGTGCGCGCCTGGTCGCCATCTGCTTGAGCGGCGGCGGCGCCACCTCGCACGTGGCGATCCTGGCGGCCGCCATGGACATTCCCATGCTGGTCGGCTTGGGTTCGGGAATCCGCGACATCGCCGACGGTGCCACCGTGATCGTCGATGCCGACGCCGGCACGCTGCAGACGGCGCCCGCCGCACCCGCCATCGAGCAGGCGCGAGCGGCGGTCGAATCCCGGCTCATGCGCCGCGCCAAGACCCTGGCCGAAGCGCAAATCGAATGCCGTGCGCTCGACGGCACGCGGGTCGAAGTATTCGCAAACCTAGGCAATGTGACGGATGCGGCGGCGGCCGTCGCCCATGGCGCCGAGGGCTGCGGGCTGCTGCGCACCGAATTCCTGTTCATCGATCGGGAGACGGCGCCCACGGAGGCTGAACAACTCGCGGCATATCAGGACATCGCCGCGGCGCTTGGGCCAAGACCCATGATTCTGCGGCTGATGGACGTGGGTGGCGACAAGCCGCTCCGCTACCTGCCGCTGCCCGCGGAGGACAATCCGGCCCTCGGGCTGCGCGGCGTCCGCACCGCGCTCGCGCACCCGGATCTCATGCGCACCCAGCTGCGCGCAGCGTTGCGGGTGCGGCCGGCGGGCAACGTGCGGCTGCTCATCCCGATGATCACCGACGCCGCGGAAATACTCGCCGTGCGCGGCGTCATCGACGAGCTCGAGGCCGAGATCGGCATCGCCGATCGAGTCGAATTGGGTGCGATGATAGAAACTCCCGCCGCCGCGCTCATGGCGTCCGGTCTCATCCGGGAGGTCGATTTTCTGTCGATCGGCAGCAACGATCTGACGCAGTACACTCTGGCGATGGATCGCGGTCACCCCGAGCTTGCGGGCCGCACCGACGCCTTGCATCCGGCGGTGCTCAAGCTGGTCGCGGCGGCCGCGGGTGCCGGCGCCGCCGCCGGCAAGATGGTTGCCGTCTGCGGCGGCGTGGCCGCGGATCGGCTCGCGGTGCCCCTATTGCTGGGTCTGGGCGTGCGCGAACTCTCGGTGGTACCCGCGGCGGTGCCCGCGATCAAGCGCCAGATCCGTTCGCTGCGGATCAACGACTGCCGTGAACTCGCGCTGCGCTGCCTCGATCTGGCATCGCCCGGCGAGGTGCGCGCACAGGCCGCAGAAATGCTCGAATCCTTGGGAGATATGCAATGAAACTGCGCTTCGCCGGACTACAGCAACTGGGACGGGCATTGATGCTGCCGATCGCCGTGCTGCCGATCGCGGGTCTCTTGTTGCGCCTGGGTCAGCCCGACCTCCTCGGCTGGGCGGCGATGGCGGCCGCCGGAGACGCAGTATTCTCGAATCTGGGGCTGCTGTTCGCCGTCGGCGTCGGAGTCGGCCTGGCGCGCGAGAATCATGGGGCTGCCGGCCTCGCCGCCCTGGTCGGCTTTCTGGTGACGACGCGCGCCGTCGAAACTCTGCTGGCGGCGCCGCCGGGCAGTCTGGCCAAGCTCAGTATCCCGGTCGGGCTGCTGTCCGGGATCATCGCCGGCGTCGGCTACAACCGGTTCGGCAACATCACCCTGCCGAGCTATCTGAGTTTTTTCGGCGGCCGGCGTTTCGTGCCCATCGTCAGCGGGCTGGCTGGCCTCGTGCTGGCCGCAGTGGTGGGTTACGCCTGGCCGTTTCTGGAACGCGGGATGGACGCCACCAGCCACGCCATTTTGGGCGCGGGGTCGCTCGGCCTGTTCGCCTACGGCGTCTTGAACCGGATATTGATCGTCACTGGACTGCATCACATCCTGAACAATTTCGCGTGGTTCATCGTCGGCGACTACCATGGCGCCACCGGCGACCTGAAGCGGTTCTTCGCCGGCGACCCGACCGCGGGCGCGTTCATGTCGGGCTTCTTCCCCGTCATGATGTTCGGGTTGCCCGGAGCCTGCCTCGCCATGTATCACGCGGCTCGGCCGGAACGCCGCGCCGGAGTCGCGGGCCTGCTCCTGTCGCTGGGCTTGACCTCGTTCCTGACGGGCGTTACGGAACCGGTCGAGTTCACGTTCATGTTTCTCGCCCCCGTGCTCTACGCCCTGCATGCCGTCGCAACCGGGCTCGCCATGGTCGTCATGAACCTCGTCGGCGTGCGGCTCGGGTTCAGCTTCTCGGCCGGCCTCTTCGACTATGTGCTGAACTTCAGCCATGCCCAGCGGCCGCTGCTGCTGCTGCCGATCGGCGCCGCCTACTTCGCGCTGTACTACGGGGTGTTTCGCTTTCTCATCGTGCGTCTGAATCTGGCGACGCCCGGACGCGAAAGCGACGACGCGGCCGCGCAGCCCATCGCGCCCGCCACCCCCGATGTCCGCGCTCGAGCCTTCGTGACCGCCCTCGGCGGCGCCCAAAACCTCACCGAAGTGGATGCCTGCACGACGCGCTTGCGGCTGGTGCTGGCCGACAACAAGGCGGTCGACGAAGCGGCGCTCAGGCGCCTGGGTGCGCGCGGCATCCTGCGCTCCTCGGCGCAAGGATTACAGGTGGTCCTCGGCCCCATCGCCGATCAAGTCGCGGGCGAGATCCGCGCGGCGCTGCGGTCGGCTCCGCCCCCGGTAGCTGCGCATGACGCGCCGGCATTGCTGGCCGCATTGGGCGGCCGCGACAATGTGGTCGATCTCGCCACCGCCGCAGGACGCCTATTGATCCGCACCGCGCAGCCCGACAGAATCGACGAATCGGCCCTGGCAAGGCTCGGCATCCGAGGGATTGCGCGCTCCGCCGCCGACAGGGTCCATGTGCTCGTTGCCGGCCCCGTGGAGGAATGGGGCGAACCGCTGCGCCGCTTGCTATGACCATCACCGCCACTCTTTACAATAATACCGCCGCCGATGCGGCCCGGGAACCTAAGCGCCGCTCGGCGCTGCCGCCGGCGGTGCGTCGAATCGTCGTGGTGGGCGGCGGCTCGGCCGGGTGGATGACGGCGTTGATTCTGGCCCGTTCGCTGATCGAGCAAGGGGTTGAAATCACGGTGGTCGAGTCCCCGGCTGTCGGCATCATCGGTGTGGGCGAGGGTTCGACCCCCTGGTTGCGCGGCTTCTTCGACAGCTTGGGGATAGAAGAATCGGAATGGATGCCCGAGTGCCACGCCACCTACAAGTGCGGCATTACCTTCGCCGGCTGGTCGACCAAACCGGGGTTCGAGCGATACTTTCATCCGTTCGCGTCCATGCTCGACAACCTGACCATGACGCAATTCGTGCACAACGTCGACGCGCGCATCAACGGCACTGAGGTATATGCGCATCCGGACCGCTTCTTCATCGCCTCGCGGCTTGCCGCCAAGCATCTCGCCCCGAAACCCGCCGAGCACTTTCCGTTCGACATCTGGCACGGCTACCACTTCGATTCCGTGCTGCTGGGTCAGTACCTGCACAAGAAAGCGCTGCAGCGCGGCGTCCGATACCTCACGGCTCACGTGACTCACGCGAATCTCGACGAGCATGGCGCCATCGCGTCCCTGGGCGCCCGGGAGGGTCCCGCCATCGCCGGCGACCTGTTCGTCGACTGCACAGGCTTCGCGGGACTCTTGATCACCCAGGCATTGAAGACCCCGTTCGTGAGCTTCGCGGAGAACCTGTTCAACGACGCGGCGATCGCCATGCCGACACCCATCGGGGACACGGTGCCGTCGGAGACCGTCTCCACCGCCATGAAACACGGTTGGGCCTGGAAGATTCCGCTCACCCAGCGTTTCGGCAATGGCTATGTTTACAGCACGCAGTTCTGCACTCCGGATGAGGCCGAGGCCGAATTGCGGGAACACCTGGGTCTGCTCGATTCGGACACGCCGGCACGGCACCTGAAAATGAGGATCGGGCGCGTGACCAAGCACTGGAACAAGAACTGTCTCGCCGTGGGGCTTTCGCAGGGATTCATCGAGCCCTTGGAGGCGACCGCACTGCTCTTCATCCAGCAGACCGCCGCGGTCTTCGTCGAATTCCTGGAACAGGGAGATCTCAGCGAGGCTGCGCACGATAGGTTCAATGCGCGGGTCAACGAGCACTTCGAGGGCACCCGCGACTACATCGTCACCCACTACAAGACCAACAGCCGCACCGACACCGACTATTGGCGCGCGAATGCGGCGAACCTCCGTCTGTCCGAACCGCTGAAACAACTGCTCAGCCTATGGATGTCGGGCAAGGGCATCGCACCCCCGGTTCGGCAACAGGCGTTGGGTAAGGGCTACCCGGTGTTTTCGTGGTATTCCATCATGGCGGGCATGGGCATCTTTCCGGATGCGGCGACCCTGCACGCCCCCGCGGCCGCGGAGAGTACCTACCGTCTGACCGCCATCGACAACCTGCTCGATCGCAGCGAGCTCAACTACCGCGACCATCGCGAAGTGCTCCAGAATATTCCACCCCGCCGCACGACCGACAGCCTGCAAATCTACTTCTGGTGAAACGACCGCGCCGCACCCCATGACCGCGCCGCACCTCATTCGTGAATTCTCCGCGCTCGACGCCGCGGCCATTCGGCGCGATGTACTGCCGGACAAGCGGCCGGCAGTCTTTCGCGGACTCGTCCGCGATTGGCCCGCCGTCAAGCACGGGCTCGACTCGCCGGCGGCCCTGGTTCGTTATCTCACTCGTTTCGACAGCGGCAAGGCGGTCGACGCCTTGCTGACGGCGCCGGAAATCGACGGCCAGATCTTCTACAACGACGCGATGACCGGCTTTAATTTTCTGCGCAATCGGCTGCCCCTGGCGGCAGTCGCGGACCAGGTCCTGCGCTATGCAGAGTTTCCCCAGTCCCCGGCGGTGGCCGCCCAGAGCGCGCTCATCCGCGATTGCCTGCCCGGCTTCACCGCCGAGAATTCCTTGAACATCGTCGATGACAATGTTCAGCCCCGAATCTGGCTGGGCAACCGGATCACCACTCCCACTCACGTCGATGAGTGGAACAATATCGGCTGCGTGGTCGCCGGCCGGCGCCGCTTCACGCTGTTTCCCCCGGAGCAAATCGCCAACCTGTACATCGGCCCGCTCGACTTCGCACCCACGGGTGCCCCGATGAGCCTGGTGTCGCTGCGCAATCCCGACTTCGAGCGATACCCCAGGTTCCGCCAGGCGCTGGCGGCAGCTCACACCGCGGACTTGGCGCCGGGAGACGCGATCTTCATTCCGCCGCTCTGGTGGCACCACGTCGAATCGCTCGAATCCTTCAATGTGCTCGTCAATTACTGGTGGCACGACTCAACAGGCGACGGCGCGCTCGCGGATTCGGCCTTCGATGCCCTGCTGCACGGGATCCTCGGCATCCGCGCCTTGCCGCCGGCCACCCGGCGCGCCTGGGCCGCTTTTTTCGAGCAATATGTGTTCAGCGACGAGACCGGCGTCATCGCGCACATCCCCGAACAACGACGCGGCATCCTCGGGACTTTGTCGGCGGAACAGCTTGCCGCCCTGCGAACGCACTTGGCGAAGCGACTTGCGCGCTGAAGAAATCAGCGTCTGTCGTTGCCTGCGCGCGACGTTCACAAGTAGTTGTGAGAAAGGTCCTACGTGGTCACAAGGTGCCAGCCGACTGCTTCGACCGTCCCGTGCCAAAAGAATGAGCGCAAGCTGTCATACCGGTTTGACGCGTAAGGAGAGTTAAAATGAATGCCCACGTCGCAACGGCGATCGACGGCAATGGCGCAGGCCGCGCGAATCAGCCCGCCGGTTCGGCGCTGGAATTACTGTTCGATGGCGTTGACGATTTGATCAGGCGAGTGGCCGACACGGAGAATCCGGAAATCCGCAAGGTTCGGGCGAAGGTACACGCCGCATTGGTTGCGGCCAAGAGCGAATTCGAAGCCCAGAGCGCATTCGAAGAGATCGAGGCGCAGCTGAATCAGGCGCGCGGCCAGGCAGTGCAAGTCGACGGAAGTGCCGACGACCTTTTACGGGACTATCCAGCGCCGGCTCTGGGCGTCGCGCTGCTGGTGGGCATTGGCCTCGGCCTTGTCGTGTCCTTGCGACAGTAACAGGAAGCATGCCGTCGCCGCTTCGCATCCTGTATGTCGAGGACAATCCAGTCGTGCGCGAGGTCACGTCTGAGTTGCTGATCAACGACCAACGGCAGATCGTGGCCTTGGGGACGGCCGAAGAAGCTCTTCAGGAATTTGCGGAACAGACGTTCGATATCGTCATCACCGATATCAGCCTGCCGGCCATGTCAGGCTTGGATTTGGCTCGAAAAATACTCACCATCGAGCCGAAGGCGCCGATCATCATTGCATCGGGTTATTTTCTGGACCTGAGCCTGAAGACCTGGGGACCCAACGTCCGCGCCATCATCAAGCCCTTTGAAGGTTCCGAAATCGACGCGCTCATCGAGGAGTTGTGCGCGGGTCATAGCTGACGTTCGTTCAGCGTTGGTGCTCGTTGCGTTCTGACGGCTTCGTCGCGGGCCGCGTCACAGGCTGCCGTTTCAATTGAAACACGTGCGGCGACGCGCGAAATGCGGATGCCATTCCGACCCCGCAACCTGCCCCTTCAGTGATCACAGAAGCGCACAAGACATCCCTGTCCGGGGCTCACCGGGACACGACCTTCCGATGGGCTGAACTCGCGCTCGCCGTCGGGGGCTTCGGCATCGGCACGGGCGAGTTCGTGATGATGGGGTTGCTCCCGAATGTTGCCGGAGACCTCGGCGTTTCGATACCCGGCGCGGGACATGTCATCAGTGCCTATGCGCTCGGCGTCGTGGTTGGTGCGCCGCTCATCGCCGTGCTCGCCGCGCGTTGGCCGCGTCATCGGCTGCTGCTGGCGCTGATGGCCTGCTTTGCAGCCGGCAACTTCGCCAGTGCGCTGGCACCCAGCTACGCCTCTCTCATCGCAGTTCGTTTCGTCGCCGGGCTCCCCCACGGTGCATATTTCGGCGTGGCATCGCTGGTCGCGGCATCACTGGTGCCGTTCAATGAGCGAGCTCGGGCGATCGGCCGGATGATGCTGGGCCTGACGGGCGCAACTCTGGCCGGCGTGCCGCTGGCAACTTGGATCGGACAGATTCTCGATTGGCGCGCGGCCTATGTTCTGGTGGGCGCCATCGGAATCCTGGCGTGCGCTTTGATTTTTCTCTACGTGCCCCGGTCCGGTCCCGTTGAGGGAGCGAGTCCCACACGTGAGCTCGGCGCCTTACGTAGCAGGCAAGTTTGGCTGACGCTCAGTGTCGGGTCGGTGGGCTTCGGCGGCTTGTTCTGCATGTATAGCTACATCACGCCGACGCTGACCCACGTTTCCGGGATGCCGGCCCGGTACGTGCCATTCGTGCTCGCAGTATTCGGTGTGGGCATGGTTCTCGGCAATCTGATCGGATCGTGGCTGGCCGACCGCGCGCTGATGCGCACGATCGGGGGATTGTTGATCTGGAATGCGCTGGTGTTGGGCTTGTTCAGCATCGCCGCGCCCCACGCGTGGATGGCAACGATCGACGTGCTGCTGGTCGGCACCGGTGTTGCGATCGTGCCGGCGCTGCAGATCCGGTTGATGGATGTCGCCGAGGACGCACAGACGCTGGCGGCGGCGCTGAATCACTCCGCCTTCAACATCGCCAACGCGATGGGCGCTTGGTTGGGCGGCATCGCCATCGACGGCGGCTTGGGATGGGCCTCCACCGGATGGGTGGGCGCATTGCTGGCCGTCGGCGGCCTGCTCATCTTCGCAGTATCCCTGGCGGATGAGAGACGGAATGTACGTCCGCACCCTCTCATTATCTGAGGCCGCTTAGTTGCCCAGGTTCAGAAGCGCCGCATTTCCCCCCGTCGCCGTGGTATTGACCGTGAGCGTTCGCT
>WNFP01002823.1_pt1 | contig 13879 bp, 13 predicted proteins | sample 5400201 | NCBI WGS metagenome assembly WNFP01 (sample SAMN13153355, study PRJNA577476) | soil metagenome | isolation source: 115 cm saprolite under Madrone tree | place: USA:California | collected 2016-06-14
CACGCCCTTTGCGATAAGTTCCTCACGCTTCTGAGCAAGACCTGCCTCGGTGCCCGCTTCGAAGGCGAAGTGATAAAAGGCGCTCGGCACGCCCAGCCCACGATTGATGCCAGCATCATATTCGGCTGGAACGCCGGGTACTTCGCGAGCTTCCATAAACGCGAGTAGCTGGTCCTGGCCGGTGTCGAAGAAGATGTGCCGGATTTTACCGCCCTCTCTCACAGTGATCGTGTCGCACACTACAGGCTTAAAGCCAAGTATGTTTTCGTAGAACTCGCGGGTCTTGTCGAGGTCGAGCGTCGAAAGACCTATATGTGAAAATCCTTTATGTGACATTTTCTCTCCTCCTTCAGAGCTAATCGTTAATATTGGGAACGCAAGTCCTTATGATCATCTCATCACTGATAGGCCAAAAAGGAAACCGCGGGCTAGAATGGGGTGCTGGAGCAGTTGGGAGAAGGAATTTCCGGAAGGCAATCGCTATGGCGAAGGCAGATGAACGTCACGAGTGGCGCGTCGACGACAGTTGCATCGGATGCGGCGCGTCGGTCAGCGTCGCGCCGGAATTGATCGTCTGGAACGGCGAGCGGGTTCGTTTCGCTCGCCAGCCGTCCAGCGCCGCCGAAAAGGACGCCGCCTGGAGGGCGGCTCTCGTTTGTCCCACCGGCTCAATAAAGCGCTATGGCGGAGGAAGTCCGCCCCAGCCCTACTTTCCGGAGGAAATCGCGCAAAGCGTTTTCCGATGTGGGTTCAATGCGCGCGCCTCGTACGGAGCGCATTCGTACTTCGTCCAGCGCAGCGAGGGCAATCTGCTCATCGATTCGCCGCGCTACATCCGGCGTCTCGAGAATTTTTTCGAGGAGCATGGAGGAATCGCCGCTGTCCTTCTGACGCATCGCGACGACGTCTGCGACGCCGACAAGTACGCCGCAAAATTCGCGTCGGGGACGTGGATTCATGAGGCGGATCGGAGCGCGGCGCCGTTCGCGAGCGATATAATCGCTGGGGACTCGCCGCGAACGATCCTGCCGGACGTAAAAGCTATTCCGATTCCCGGACACACCGCTGGGAGCGTTGCCTTTCTGGTCGCGGATCGATTTCTTTTCACCGGTGATTCCCTGAACTGGGACTTTGAGACGTCGGCGCTGAGCGCGTTCAAGGACTACTGTTGGTACTCATGGGAGCATCAAAAGCGCTCGCTCGAGCGCCTGCTGCAATTCCATTTCGAGTACGTACTCGCCGGACACGGTGGCGGCATCTCTTTGCCCGCAGACGAAATGAGAAATGCGCTCCAGTCGATGCTGCTGCGCTTGTGATGGCTGCGTTTCCCGGCCTCGGAGAAATCCTCTCTAGCGCGAAGAATGGAATTGGTTCCTGCGCGCTGCGACCTAAGCAGCTCGCTGCTTACGTCGGCGCTACCAGCCGGCATTGCTTATCCTCGCAAGGTTTTAGCGGTGGAGGACTCTACTTATGATTGGTGGAAATTGGCGAGCACGCCATGCGCGATGCGCCCACCGGAGTGTGAATTTCCAACTCCTCTTGCGTTTCGGCACCAAGGCTGCCCCTACAACGGCGGACCAGAGGACGGTCCGAGCATCGCGCGACGGATGAGGGGGACCGGAATTGCGCCTTCGCTCAGGAAAGCGTCGTGAAACTCGCCTAGATTAAACGTCGCGCCTTCTTTGCGCCGCAGGTCTTGACGCAGCTTCAGGATCATCAATTTCCCGAGTTGATAACGCAGGTAGCCTGGATCATCGGTCCCGCGCAACGCTTCGACCTCGGCGTTGTGATGAGTCTGGTAGGCGTTTTTTTCGAAGAAAGCAGTTGCCTGCGCGGCAGTCATTCCGCGAGTATGCATTCTGATCGCGACCAGGTATCGGCATGCACGCAGGAGTGCCATCTGCAGCTGTGCGAGTCTGAATCTAGGATCTTTATTATGCAGTCCCTCGTCGAGGATCATCTGCTCGCAGTAAAGCGCCCACCCCTCGGTATCCGCACCGGAGTCGTAGATCGCACGCGCCAGATCATGATTCAGGCGATTGTTAAGAAACTGCACATAATGACCGGGATAGACCTCGTGCACCGAGGTATCTGAGATCGTCGGCGGCGAATAGAACGCGAGCAGTTGCTCCTGCTTTTGCTTAGGCCACGCGGGGTCGGGCAAGGTCACGTAAAAATAAGCCTCAGTGGTTCTCTCAAAGGGCCCCGGGGAGTCCATTGAAGCAAACGTCGTCGCACGCATAAAAGGCGGAGTCTCGGCGACGATCGGCTGCACATCAGAGGGAATCGTTGCCAGATGATGGCTCACGACGTAGGCGCGGATTGAAGCCAGCCCGACGCTGACCGATAAAACCACCTTGTCGGCGTCTGGATGCTCGCGGCCGAGCGTGCTTGCGACCTCGCCCGGTGAGTGCATCGGATCGATTATCTTGGCGGTCGCGGCAAATTGCCCCTGCAGGCGCCGCATCTCGTTCTCGCCGATCTGTTCGAGCCTATCGAGTGGAGTATCAACCATGTCCTCATCGGCGAGCATCCTGCGATAGGCATCGGCTCCAATAGCGTAACCACCACGCGCGTGCGGGCGTAGAGTACTGCTGAGCCATTTTCCATAATCTTCGATCGCCGCGATCAACCGCGCGTTGGCCTCACGGAAGGTCTCTTTGTCCTGTCCCTCGGGCTCCTTATCGAACGCCGCAGGCAGTGAATCTCTAAAGAAGGCGAGTGTTGCCGGCATTTGCTCCAACACGATGTCGATCGCGACTTGCGGCACGCGCTCGGGTTTCAAGTTGGCCCGCGCCGCCCGCAAGTTCGCAAGCCCGGCCTTTTCGCGCGCCGTCACCGAGCGCATTCGCACTCGGGCAGGCGCGAAGTTGCGCGTGATCAGCTTATGTACCGCCGCGGTTGGGAGATACATGCCGGGGTCGCGCTCATACGACCGCATGCCCTCCGTCCAGAGCAGTTCCGCGTCAATGTTTGCCAACAGCCATTCACGATCGGCTTCGTCGTGAGGCGAAAGCGAATTGGCATCAAACGCATGAAAGATTTTAGCCCATTTCTTAGCGTGCGAGACGATTTGCGCGATTCCCGTTGCTGAGTCGTCATCGACACGAGCGTCAAAACGATGGTCACCTAGCGCAGTGGCCCGCTCGGGATAAAGCTTCAGCTCGGCCTCAATGAACTGGTCGACCGCGTGCTGAAACGCGGTGACCGCTGGCATGGCTGCGGCGCTACGCGGCGGCGTGTCGCCCAGGGGTGCAGCAGACGTGGCCACGACCGCGATTGCTAATAGGAGCGGAATTGTTTTCAAGCTGGGCATGCGGCTGAGAGTATTCGCGTGCGCTCCACGCTGACGAGGGAAGTATATGCGCGCCGCCGACCGGATCCACAACCTTTTGGTAATAATCCCGAGATGCTGCGACCGGCGCAAACTCGTTCTTCATCTTTTCTTCGCAGATAGATAGCCTCAGTGCATGTGGCGAGTCGCGACGTCTGATGATGACAAGGCTGTCGTCTCGATGTGCATCGAGTTGAACACCGAAGATCCGGCCCCAGCTCCGGTACAGCCTCAGCAAATGCGAGGCACGCTTGCAAAACTGCGCCGAGATTCTAATCGCGGCCGAGCCGTCGTGTGTGATATCGGGTCGGACAGTCGGCTACGCTCTGCTGATTTCCTTCTGGTCGAATGAACTCGGAGGGGAAGTCTGCAACATCGACGAGCTATCTGTAGCTTCAGAATATCGGGGGCGTGGCTTGGCGACGGCCCTAATCGAGCAGCTCGCCGAGGGAGGAGCTTCGCCGTGGCCAGTCAAACCGGCAATCCGAGGACCTGCTGCTTGAAACCTATGAAAACGGACATCTCGCTCACGGCGGCGAGAACGGCAACCCGTTGAACGGCAATTTCTTCAATGGCAATACTGCGTCCGCTGAAAAGAACGGTGAAGGCACTTTACAAGCGGCCGCCGATCGGCCCTGCGGTGCCGACGGCGATTTGTGATTGCTCTCTCCAGTTTGCAAGTCCGCGAAGACCTGAGCATAAACTTCCCTGAACGGGAACAATCCACCGGAGGTCCAATCCATGCCAGGACTCGTACAAGGTAAAATCGCACTGGTGACTGGCGGCGGATCGGGTATAGGCCGCGCCACCGCGCTGAAGCTTGCGAAAGAAGGCGCCAAAGTAATGATCGCCGACTATGTGCCCGAAGGTGGCGAACGCACCGTCAGGATGATCGAGGAGGCCGGCGGCGAGGCCAGCTTCGTTGCCGCCGACGTCTCAGTCACCAAGCAGGTCGAAGCGATGGTCGCAAAGACCATCGCGAGCTATGGCCGCATCGACTGTGCATTCAACAACGCCGGGATCGAAGGCAGGATGGCAAATACGGTCGAGTGCACCGAGGAGACCTGGGACCGCACGATCGCGATCAACCTGAAGGGTGTATGGCTCTGCATGAAGTATGAAATTCCGCAGATGCTCAAGCAGGGCGGCGGCACTATCGTCAACACCGCGTCGATCGCGGGACTGGTCGGCTTCGAGGGACTGCCGGCCTACAACGCCTCCAAGGGCGGCGTAGTCCAGCTGACGCGTACCGCCGCGCTGGAGTTCGCGACCAAGAACATCCGCGTCAATTGCGTATGCCCGGGCGTGATTCGCACTCCAATGGTCGAGCGGCTACTCGACAATCGGTCGTTCACAGAGGAGCAATTAAACGCCGGCGAGCCGGTGGGCCGGATGGGCAAACCCGAGGAGATCGCCGAGGGTGTCCTGTGGCTGCTTTCGGACGCGTCGTCGTTCGTGACCGGACATCCGCTAGTGGTCGACGGCGCCTGGGTCGCCCGCTAGGGCGGGAAATTAACCGAATTCACGACGCTGGCGAACTCGGCGGAGTACGCTGTGGCCTGCCGAATTGACGAAGCGTCCATGATGTTGCTCGATGAGCGAATCGAGGAACTTACGGTAGGACGAGAGGGTGCGCAGCGTCGTCTCCCATGAGGCGGCTATAGCCGAAGACGTCGGCACAGAGTATGGCGGAGAGCTTACGTTCCAATACTCGCCCCCGGCGTATCGCTAATTCCTCACTTAGTCCGGCCTTGCGCAGGTCGTTGAGATAGCGTTCTTCCAACGCCTGATCTTGTAAGGCCATCCGTTCCTTCTCTGCTTTCAGAGTGAAACCAGGGCTAATCCGCATGATTTCTGGTGGTGCGAAGACGAAGTGCGCCTTCCTCAACCTGGCGCACCCTCCTGCGGAATCTCGTCGAAGGGCATCGCTGCGATCAACATGTTCGTCGCGGCGTCCGCTTGTTTCGGTTGCTTTACGTGTTGATCATGCTGGCCCACCATCGCAGTAAGATCGCACGCACAGCCGTCACCGAGCATCCGACCGCAGTTTGGCTCGTCGAGCGCGTGATCGATTCGATTCGCCGTGAGTGTTTGGATCATATCGAGTTGTTCAACGAGCGCCATCTGGGTCGCGTCCTGTCCTTATACGTCGACTACTACCAATGCACCCGCACGCATCTTTCGCTCTATAAGGATTGTCCCGTCTGCCGCCCGGTCATGCCCGCAGGGTCGGAAAGGTGGTCGGTATCCTAAAACTCGGTGGCCTGCATCACCATTACGAAACGTCTCGCCGCCTGATTCGTATCCGATTCCTGCTCGACCATCCTTGCGTCTCGGCCAGCCCGTCGGCGAATACTCTCTGTATCGGAGACTTTAGGTCTCGATCAGGGGCAACCGTTTTGACGTTCAGATTGCAGCGGCATTCGCCTCATCGAATCAATTCGATAGCAATTCTCGCAGCCGCTCAAATTCCGGTTCAGAGGCACTTCCAGTAGGCACGGTAAACGCTGCGGTCAGGACAACGTCGCATTTTCCAAGCAGGGCCACCACACATCTTCTTGTCCAGTCTGTGCGTCGAGGCGTTCGCGACTCTCAAGCTAGTGCCGTCTGGGTGCTACTATCGAGTTACCGTGAGATTGGAAAGTTTTGACGCCCTTGTCCCCGGGCGCTCCTGCGTGGAGAACTGTCGTTGTATCAAAACGAAGCTGAACAAGAGGATAACGCCCCGACAAAATCCGCCTGGTGAGGCGCTTTGCACGACGTGGCTTGCGCATAATTGATTCTTATTCTGCGGCCTTGCCATCGGTCGCATGGCCAAGCGAATATGCTCCAAAGCGCCGTGGCAGCCCCATCCCGGTCGGAACCCGTAATCGACGTGCCAGAGGCGCGCTTCGAGGATCGGCTGCAGAAGCTTGACCGCAGGCGAGCGCAACTGCAAGCGTCAATTCGGTAGAACTTATTGGTCCCGGCGCCGCGAGGATTAGCGTAGTCTGAGGATCCAGACTGTCGCCGTGCTCGAACTGAGGAGCGGGATGTAACGCCCATGGCCATACGAAAAGTTCTGGTGGCGGGAGCGTCCGGACTGGTCGGCCATGCCGCCGTACGCCATTTTGCGAGCCTGGCGGATTGCGAAGTGGTCGCGGTTTCACGACGCATCCCGGCTCCGGTCGGCGGCGCGAAATTCCTGTCGGTTGACCTGCTCGACCAACGGCGCTGCCGGGAAGTCTTCGGGCAGATGTCCGACGTGACCCATGTCGTGTATGCCGCCGTCAACGAAAAGCCCGGCCTGATGGAAGGCTGGCGCGATCGTGAGCAGATGCAGACGAACCTCGCGATGCTGCAGAACCTGTTCGAGCCGTTGGAGGCGGTGGCGAAAAACCTCCAGCACGTCTCGCTGCTCCAAGGAACCAAGGCCTACGGGGCGCATCTTGGACCGATTGCGCTACCCGCGCGAGAACGCTCGCGGCGCCATCCGCATCAGAATTTCTACTGGCTGCAGGAGGACTACCTGCGCGCGAAACAGCCAGGCAAGCGATGGTACTGGACGATTCTCAGGCCGCAACTCGTGATCGGTGAGGCAGTCGGTAGCAATCTCAATGTGATCCCGGCGATCGGCGTATATGCGGCGATTCGGCGCGAGGCGGGTCTGCCATTGTCGTATCCTGGCGGTCCGCAATTGATCTTCGAAATGGTCGACGTCGACCTACTGGCGCGTTCGATGGAATGGGCGGCCGCCACGCCGGCCTGCCGCAATGAGACCTTTAATATCACCAACGGCGACGTGTTCGTCTGGGAAGGGGTGTGGCCGACGATCGCGGAAGCCTTAGGGATGCAAGCGGGAGCGCCCGAGCCAATGTCGCTTGCGGCCGAGATGCCAAAGCACGCGGCGGAATGGGCTACGATTGTACGCAGGTACGGTCTGCGGGCGCCCGAGGATCTGCACGCGTTTGTCGGCGAGTCGTTCTGGCTTGCGGACTTCGCCTTCAATTCGGGCGCGAAGCATCCGTCCGCTACTCTGGTCAGCACGATCAAGGCGCGGCAGGCCGGCTTCCATGACTGCATCGATACGGAAGACATGCTGCGCAAATGGTTTCGCCGATTCCAGGAATTGCGTCTGCTGCCACCGCCGACGCGATGACGAAAGGCACCCTCCGAAATTGAACAGCGAGGCTAGCGGGAGGATACCGTCATGGGAGACCTAACGATTTATGGCGATTGCGATCCGCGCTTCGAGCGAGTGCGCGGCGCGTTTGTCGAAAACTTTCAGCGGCGCGGTGAGGTCGGTGCCGCGGTGTCCGTGATGGTTGACGGGCACTGCGCGGTCGATCTGTGGGCGGGACATGCCGATCAGGCTAAGACGCGCGCGTGGGAGCGTGACACGATCGTCAACGTCTGGTCCACCACCAAGGGGCTTTGCGCGATGTGCGCGCATCGGCTGGCCGATCAGGGTCAGCTCGACTTCGAGGCTCCGGTCGCGAAGTACTGGCCCGAATTCGCCCAGGCGGGCAAAGGTATGATTCCCGTCAGCTACCTGCTGAATCATAAAGCGGGTCTGGCCGCCATCCGAGCGCCGCTTCGCGACGAGGAACTGTTCAGTTGGGAGAAGGTCACGACCGAACTGGCACGGCAGGAGCCGTGGTGGGAGCCCGGGACCAAGCACGGTTATCATGCGATCACGTTCGGATGGCTGGTGGGGGAAGTCGTGCGCCGTATCAGCGGCAAGAGCCTCGGCACCTACTTCCGCGACGAGATCGCCGGACCGCTTGAAGCCGACGCGTATATCGGCTTCGACGCTTCACTTGATCCGCGGGTCGCCGACACTATTTCCGCATCGCCTCCGACGCCAGGCGAACCGAATGTTTTCGCCGAGATGCTGAAGGATCCCGAGTCGGTGAGCGCCAAAGCCATCACCAATCCGCCCAGTCTGATGCTGCCGACGACCACCAACTCGCGCGCCTGGCGGGGCGCGGAGATTCCAGCAGCGAACGGCCATGCGACTGCACGAGCGCTCGCACGCATTTATGGGGCGCTCGCGCGCGGCGGCGAAATCGACGGCATCCGGATCCTAAGCGCGCGACAGATAGGGCGCTGCTATGTCGAGCAGTCGAAGGGGATGGACGCAGTCTTGGGTTTCCCGACGCGTTTCAGCCTGGGGTTCATGCTCTCGCAACCGGGAGCGGAGCTGGGCCCGAATCCCCGGTCATTCGGGCACCCAGGCGCGGGCGGCTCGCTCGGGTTTGCCGATCCAGACCGGAAAATCGGCTTCGGCTATGTGATGAACCAAATGGGCTCAAACGCAACACTGCTCGATCCGCGAACCACCGCGCTGATTAGCGCAGTGTACGCCTCGTTTTGAGAAGCGACCGGGCGATCGCTACTCGAACACGACGGAGAGCGATAGTTACCTGAACCGAGACCCCGCCCGTGCGGATCACGGTGCCGTCGACATCAATCGTCAGTCGGCGCAAATCGAGTTGCTGAATTTGCCCATCGAGCAGTTCACGGTTGACCCACGCAAGCGCACGAAGTGAGGCTTGGGTGAACTGCTTGAGCCACTTCATCACGGTGCAATCGCTGGGAATACGGGCCAGACCACAGAGCCGCGCGAGCAGCGCATCGCCGGCGACGTAGCGCAAGTGATGGAGCCGCCGCGCCCCGACCACCAGCAACGCGATCACCAGCCAAGTGGCCACAGCCGTAGTCGCCACCGAGCTGGTGCTCACGGAAGCCTCGGCGGAGACGCTGGGTCGGACCGATGAGCTGGAAGTAGCGGCGCTACAACTCCAGCTCGCCGCAGGAAGTAAGCTGTTCACGACCCAATTCGATCGGAAGATCCCGCTTGACCACCCGCCCCAACCGCCCTACCTTCAAGCGCATCTCTGGGGGCCTCCCGTGTCGCGTGGAGTTGTGGACTATGCACTCTATACAACGCACGAGAGGCCCTTTTTCTTCAATCAGTCGATCTCTACCGGCAAGAATTTTTGCTCCGCGGTAGTTCGAAAGCGGAAGCCGCGCTTGAGCCCAGAATAGTGTAGGTTTTTCTGCGATGACAGCTTCCTTCGCCGACTCACGCCCCGAACACGAGACCATGCCCACGCACAAGTGGCTCGTCGCCGCGTCGGTGATGCTTGGCGCCATTCTTACGAATCTTGACGCGTCGATCGTCAACGTCGCTCTCCCATACATGCAGAAGAGTTTTGGGGTTGGCGTCGATCGGATCACGTGGGTGGTCACGAGCTACCTAGTGGCGGTAAGCGTGATGCTTCCGATGACCGGCTGGACCGCCGCGCGAGTCGGGCGCAAGCGCTACCTTGTCACCTCGGTGGTGCTGTTCGTGATTGCCTCGACCATGTGCGGCCTGGCCGATGGGATCAATCAGCTGGTTGTTTTCCGTGTGATCCAGGGCGCGGCAGGCGCGGCGATGATGCCATTGTCACAGGCGATCCTGCTCGAGACGTTCCCGCCCGCGGAGCACACGCTGGCGATGACGACCTTCGGGATGGGAATGATGGTGGCGCCGGTTTTAGGCCCCACGCTCGGCGGCTGGATCACAGTCCACTGGAGCTGGCGCTGGAATTTCTACATCAATGTACCGACGGGCGCGATGGCGGCGTTCATGGTCTACAGCTTCGTGCATGACCCAGGATACCTTCGCAAACAAGGTGGCAGCGGCAAGGTCGATTACCTCGGGATTGTTCTGATCTGGCTGGCCCTAGGACTTTTCCAAATCGTACTCACTCGCGGAGGCCGGGCTGGGTGGTTCGTGGCGCCGTGGGTGCGATACCTTTCGGCAGCGTCAGCACTGTCAATGGTATTGCTCGTAGTGCATGAGTTGCGCTTTCCAGAGCCGATTCTCGATCTGCGGATACTCAAGATATTCGGCTTCACCCTTTCCGTCATTCTTCTTTCGCTACAGTCGCTGGCGCTGTTCAGCATCAACCTGCTGAATCCACTCTTCATGGAAACCGTTCTGGGCTATGACGCATGGAAGGCGGGGCTTGCGGTCGCGCCGCGCGGGCTCGGCGTCATCATAGCGCTGATAGCGGTGGGGCAACTGTCGCGTCGCGGGTTCGACATGCGACGTTTTGTTGCCGCCGGGTTTATCCTCGCCGCCTACGAAGTGTGGCAGATGTCACGCTGGAGTCTCGACGTCAGCATGCAGGCAGTGTTGGTGCCGATTTTTCTTTTCGGGATGGGGCTGGGCGCGGTTTTCCCGACAATTACCGCCCTGGGTATCGGTCAGATCAGACGCGAACGGATGGGATTCGCAGCGAGCCTGTTCGGCATGATGGTAAGCGCCGGGGCGGCCACCGGAATCGCGGTAGTGTCCAATGCACTAACCGCCCGCCATCAGCTGCATCAGGCCAGCCTGTATGCGCATCTCCCTTTGTTGAATGCGTCGAAAGGCGTGGCGGTGAGCACCGGCATGCTGGGATCGCAGGCTTGGCTTCTGGCATACAATGACGTATACCGAGCGCTCGCCGTCCTCCTCCTGTCCCTCGCACCGTGGTGCATGCTGCTTAGGCGAAACAGCGAAGGTGAAGCAGAGGCGCTCGTAGAGTGAAGACCGGCTTCTCCCCAACATGAGCCAAGACGAAGGCTTTTTCAGGTAAGACGGTGAGGTCGCGCTCCATTGGCCTGAGCGGGAATTTTGATTGTGGGGAACGCGGTTATCGGAATTAAGTCATGTGAGCGACAATAGTCTGGGTACCCCGCGCACTGTTTGATCAATTTTTGGACGCCTTCTTCCTCCTTAGGAGTACGACGTAGCCTCCGACGACTGGAGCGTCGTGAATCTTCAACCTAGCGCGAGTTCCGTCAGGCCTATCGATCATCACATGCTCCCACCCCTCTAAATCGATAGAGGTTGCCTCGTCGATCGCACGCTCCCACTTGAGGTCGTATCCCTCGGCTCCGAGGCGCTGAATCAAACCGAGCTTCTGCGGGTATTCGACGTTCACCCATAGGTCAACAGTTTCATCGGCCCTTGCAGTCCTTGCAGTGCGAGTTTCTGCTATCTGGCCAGTGCGGTGTCGCTCTGAGGGTTCCACCTCAGTTTGACTGACGCCCATTGCAGATACTAATTCGTCGATGACGTGCGGGAGACCTTTAGTGGAGGAAACTGCCACACGGTCCGAAAGTATCGGGAATAAGCACGGATCTCTACGTACCGAACAATTCGGCCTCGCAGCGGCGCCCGCGCATAGCGCGGGCGCCGCGCGAACCTACTCGGGACAGGAGGTTCGGTTGAGGATGTAATCACACGCGCGTTGCGCTTGGGCGGCAGCATGGACCAGAAGCTTGCGCTCGTCGCGAAGCTTCGTCAGCCAGCCGGCCACGTAGGCCGCCTGATTCGCGATCACAGCGTTCGAGATCCCAGCTTCCGCACAAAGGTAAGCACCTCCCATCTCCGCGATCAATTCCTCTTTGGAATATACGGCGGAACCAAAAGCGGCGGCCTCGCTGATGCTCTCGCGAGCAAGTCGCTTCTCGTGCCCTACTGAATGAATCACTTCGTGCAGCAAAGTAGCGCTGTATTCCTCCGGCGAGATGAACAGATTCCGAGGCGGCATCGTAATGCGATCGCTGATGCTGTTGTAGAAAGCTTTCGATCCTGCATGCTCGATCGTAGGCGCATTTGGCATTGCTGCAACGATTCGCTCGACCGCTTCAATCGGATCGTGCTCATGCGTCTCGACTCTCGGAAGCTTTTCGAGCGCTTTTTCTAGTAGCTCGCATTGCTCGACGTTCCAGACTCGATAGCAGCGGAGTACAAAACGCCTACGGCACGGCTCATCTAATTCTGCGTCGCTTTCGTCTTGCGCCTGATCCCGACCGTGTCCGTCTTCGACCTTCCAGAAAACGATAATCGTGCTCTCCTCGCCTTTGCGAACGTGTCCGCCAAGTTCGTTCGCCTGCCGCATCGTTAGCCAATAGGGCTTCACGTACTTGGACGCCGAGAGTAGGAAATGATTGATCCCTCGATATGGTTTCTTGCTCACTACGTTTCGCGGCAGTCCCCCTCCGGTCCACGGCCTGCGCCACGGCACCGCGCCTTGTTCAAGTAGGTTGATGATCTTTTCGGTGACGATCGCATACACATCCATTGTCGTAATCTCCGAAATGAAATTGTGGATTGGGGAGAGAGAGCCGCTTTCGCGGCTCTCTCGTGATTGATGAGGACTAGAACGGGACGTCGTCAGACGCTTCCGGCTTCGGTTCGGCGGTTCCGTTCGTGCGATTTCCGAGCAAGCGCATTTGCTGCGCTACGATTTCGGTCCTGTAGTGGGTGCCGCTTCCGTCCTTGGCCTCGTACTGGCGCGTTGTCAGCCGTCCTTCTACGTAAACTTGGCGTCCCCTGGAAAACAGGCGCTGGCAGTTGTCCGCGAGCTTCCCGAACGCGACCACGCGGTGCCACTCAGTGCGTTCCTGCTGCTCACCGTTGCGATCCTTGAATCGCGCCTTGGTTGCGACTGAGAAATTCGCCACGTTCTGACCTGACGGCAGTAAGCGAACCTCGGGATCACGGCCCAGATTTCCGACCACGATTGCTTTGTTGATAGACATGACAATTACCTCCGATTCCTTTCTCTGTTTCCCTAGAATCCGTCTTCGTCGATTCGGTGGGCGTTGAAGTCCCGCTCGGCCTTTTCCCCGTGACCGCAACGAGTGCCGTACAAGGCCTTATCGTTGGGGTAGTAGAACGCTCGGTCGCCGGAGTTGATTTCCGTCTGGCATTGGGCTCAGCGCATCGGGCCGGATACCGGACGGTGATCCACTTGGGATCGGATTTGAACCTGCGTCGCATAGCTTGCTTCTCCTTTCGCCCGCTTCCGCTCCTGCGGCAGGGCGTGCTGCGTTTCGTTTTCATTCCCGCGCCATTTTTTTTCCGCGCGGCCCTTGTATCTGGAGAAAGGCTCATAGTGAGCATCTTTCCCCTCGGCCTCTCACAAAATTTGGAGGCCGAGGGAAAGATGCGGGGGGTTGGGGGAAGGGGCGGCTTAGGATTTTGGAATGCGAAGCCGCGACGATCTGCGGAGGCAGGCCAGGACTCTTTTCCCTGGCCAACGACGCCGATCGCGGCGAGCCTCAACTAAATTGCTTGACGGTGACGGTGGCGAGTGGAGAGGGTGCTGGCTGCCAAAGGGTTGTCTGCGACAGACCGTGCGCGGACCCGGTCCTAAAGAGACCGTGTGTAAGCTTGGCCCGGGTCGTCGCAGTCGCGTTCTTGAATGTACAAGCCCGAACGGTTGCCCGGACCGTGAGTCCGTATCGTGCAAGGGTGGGCTGTGACAGAGGAGGATAAGATCATGCGCGGAGTTTTTGTTGGAGTCGACGTCGCGAAAGATCGGCTGAATGTGGCATTCAGGCCTAGCGGTGAGAAGCTGGCCGTTCCAAATGATCGGCGGGGGATTACCCGGCTGGTGAGGACAATCAGTCGCCTTACACCCGAATGCGTGGTGCTGGAAGCGAGCGGCGGGTACGAGCGGAGATTGCTGGAGCGGTTAGCGGAGGAGGAGTTGCCGGTTGCTCTGGTAAATCCTC
>WNFP01002825.1_pt1 | contig 13875 bp, 13 predicted proteins | sample 5400201 | NCBI WGS metagenome assembly WNFP01 (sample SAMN13153355, study PRJNA577476) | soil metagenome | isolation source: 115 cm saprolite under Madrone tree | place: USA:California | collected 2016-06-14
CGTCGTGAAGCCCGTAGAGCACCATGAAGGGCGTGATGATGCCCTCGGTCTCCGCGGGATCGAGCCATCGGGAGGCCAGGGTGATGTGCACGCCCCAGGTCATCGTCCCTTCCGGACTGGCGTCCGCTGGCCGGACCCCCCCGCATACGAGCATCGCGACGAGGAGCGAGATGGCGCAGGATTTGGTAGGGGCTCTCATATCTCTCCCTCGCATGAGCAGGTGTTGAGGTGCGGGCCATGGTGACACCGGCCCGAGCCCGACGCAAGACCGCAGAGGACCGGCGCCGGGAACTTGGCGACGGCGGCGCCACGGGCTATCATCCCGGCAATGAGGAGAGCGCCCGGGCTCGGGGATGCGCGCTGATGCGGTTGCAATGGCCCTGAGTCCACGACGACGGCTGCTCCGCTGGGGAAGCTGGTTCGCCGCCGTCAATGCCGCGCTCATGGCCGTCGTCGGCGGGCCGTATCTCTGGTACTACTTCGCGCTCGGTCCCTCGCCCGCGTGGCTGTACGCTGTCGTCGCTTACGTCGGTCACCTCTCGGCGCTCGCCTACCTCACGTTCCTGCTGCTCGTCCCCGTGATTGCGCTGGCGCCGCGGCCGCGGCTGGTCCTGCCTCTGGGCGTCGTCGCGGCCAGCGCGGGTGTCAGCCTGCTCCTCCTGGACACTCTGCTCTTCGCCGCAAACCGTTATCATCTCGACCTCGTGACGGCCGCATTGCTCGAGCCGGCGACGTGGGCCTTTCTCGCTCTCTACTTCCTCGTGGGTTTGGCCGTGGAGGCCATGCTGGCGGGCTGGGTCTGGAAGCGCACCGCGTTCCCCGCGCGGTATCGAGCGGGGCGGTATCTCGCCCTCGGCCTCGCGGCCTGCTTCCTCGCCGGCCATCTCGTCCACATGATCGCCTACGCGTACTACTACGTGCCCGTGACTTCGTTCACCCGATATCTGCCGCTGTATTTCCCGCTCCAGGAGCCGAAGCGCCTCGCGAAGCTCCGGGCCCCGGGCGGCCGGCACCTCCTCGTCCCCGCGCTCGGCCGGATGCCCGAAGGCGAACTGCGCTATCCGCTGGCTCCGCTCCGGTGCGAGCCCCACCAGCCCCTACTCAACGTCCTGCTCGTGGTGATCGACGGGATGCGCGCCGACGCGCTGACGCCCACGGCCGCGCCCAGGCTCGCCGCGTTCGCGTCGGGCGCGGTCCGGTTCGACCAGCACTTCAGCGGCGGGAACGTGTCGCGACCCGGGATGTTCTCCCTGTTCTACAGCCTCCCCGCGCCCTACTGGCACGCCTTCGCCAATTTCGACCAGCCGCCGGTGCTCATGGATCTCTTTCGACAGTACGGCTATGAGCTCGGTGTGTTCGCCAGCGCGCCCGTGTACAGCAAGGTCGTGGGGCTCGACCGGACGGCCCTCGCGCGCATCCCCAATCTGCGTCTCGAAACAGTGTCTCCGTATCCCGGGCTGAGCGGCAAGGACAGGACCTTGACCGAGGAGTGGCTCGCCTGGCTCGGCGGCCGCGACCCGTCCCGACCCTTCTTCGGGTTCCTCTACTACGACGCTGCCATGGGGCCCGATTCCCCTGAGCGCTACGCGGCGGTTCCGCTCCAGCCGGGAGCCTCGGACACGGCGCGCCTGCGCAACAGGTATTTGAATGCCGTGCACCACATCGACTCCCTGGTCGGCCGGGTCTTCGACGATCTGGAGCGCCGCAGGCTGCTCGACCGGACCGTGGTCATCGTCACGTCCGATCACGGCCTGCAGTTCGACGAGTACGGGCTCGACTTCGACGGACACGGCACGGGCTTCACCCGCTCGCAGCTGCAGACTCCCTTGGTGATCCGCTGGCCCGGGCGGCCGAGCGGCCGGGTCGATCGGCGCACGTCGCACTTCGACGTGGCGCCCACGCTGCTCACCAGGCTGTTCGGCTGCGCGAATCCCGCATCCGACTATGCGAGCGGCGACGATCTCTTCGGGAACAAGCAGTGGGAGTGGGTCATCGCGGCCGACTACACCAACTGGGCCCTCGTCGAGCCCGGGCAGGTGACCGTCGTGCTCTCCCGCGGCTACGAGATCCGGGACGAGAACTATCGTCTCATCCTCCATGCCACCTTTCCCCAGGAACGCCTGCGGGCCGCCCTGCGCGAGATGAGCCGATTCTACCGGTAGCGGCGGAGCCGAAGAATGATGAATCCGGCCGCGGTATGGAAGGCGCCGGTGACGACGGCCGAAGGCCTCGATCGCATCAAGGTTCAATCCCTCGCGCCCTGTCGCTGCCGGAGATCCGGGCCGAATCTGTCGATGCGTATTGGCGCGAGTGGGTCGGACTTCGACAAGATCCCGGCATCGCGCCGGCTCAGGATCAGGTCCCGATCATCTGTCCAGGCGTCCCGCGTCCGGCCGCAGGCTGCGGCGCGCGAGGACGCGCCGGTGCTCGAGGAGCAGCCTCGCCGTCTCCTGGAGCACCGTCGCCACCGGCACGGCGACGATCATGCCGAGCACGCCGAGCGCGTGGTTGCCGACGACCACCGAGCCGAGCAGGAGCGCCGGGTGGAGGTGGACGCTCCGCGCGATCGTGAGCGGCTGGATGACCGTGTCGTCGAGCACCTTGATGGTCATGAACACCAGGGCCACGCGGCCGATTCCCGCCAGCCCCTGCCCCGGCGGCAGCAGCACGACGAACCCGGCAGCGGCGGCCGAGAGCAGCGGGCCGATAAACGGCACGACGTTGGCGGCGCCGGCGAAGGCGCCGAGCAGGAGCGGATACGGCACGCGCAGCGCCCAAAGCCCCAGCGCGGCCAGCACTCCCACCACGAGACCATCCAGCACAACGCCCCGGATGTAGCTGCCGACGATGCCGTTCAGCTCGCGCCAGACCGCGACCGAGGTCTCCACGTGCTCGGGGGGAATCCGGTCCATGGCCGAGGTGAGAATCCGCGGCGTGTCACGGAGGAGGAAGAAAGCGAAGAACGGGACGAGGATCGCGAACAGGAAGAAGTGCCCGGCGTGCTCGAAGACATCGCCCGGCTCCCCGTGGAGACTGTTCACGACGTAGCGGTGAACCAAGCCGGCGCCTTCGGGGAGCACGCGGCGGAACACGGGCGCTACCTCGACCAACTCTCTCAGCGCATCGTCAAGGCCCGTGTCGATCTCACTCGCGAGCGCTGGCAGTCGGTCCGCCAACCCCGACGCCTCCGTAAACATGCGTGGCCCGAGCAGCAGGCCGGCGGCAAGCAGCGCGGTGATGATGAGGGCGAAGACCGCACCGACCGCCACGCTCCGGCGAATGGCGCGAGCGTCCGCCCATGCGATCGCCGGGCTCAGCAGGTAGGCCAACAGCATCGCGAGAAAGACGGGCAGGATAAGGCCGCGCGCGAGCCAGGCGAGCGCTGCGACGCCGACGATCGCCACGAGCCGGCCTGGTGTCATGGCGGCGGCCCGGCGGCGTCCGGGTGAGGCGCGGGCTCGGTCACGACCACCGGGTTGCTCCGCGCGTACGTCGCAAGCACCCGCGAGAGGTTGTGCAGGACGACAACGGCGATCCGAGCCTCGCCCTCCATGAGCGCGTCGAAGTCGGTCTTGTAGAGGATCAGCAGTCGCGTCGGCCCGGCGACCCGTGCGCTGCCGGAGCGCGGCGCCTCGTCGATGAGTGCGAGCTCGCCGAACGCGTCTCCCGCGCCCAGCGTGCGCACGACGTGCTCGCCCCGCGACGTCGTCTGGGTGATCTCCACCGTGCCTTCGGCCACGACGAAGAGCGCGCGCCCGGGGTCGCCCTCGTGAAAGACGACCTCCCCCGCGTGGTAGGCCTTCTCGAGGAAGCGCGTCGCCAGGCGGCCGAGCATGCGACGCGGCAGCCCGGCGAAGAGCGGCGAGCGGCTGAGGAAGGGCGCGCGCCGGGCCTGCTCAGGGTTCATCGCCCGCTCGAGGAGCCATCGGCGCAGGCCCCGCTCAGGCATGGCAGGCACTAGCTCGTGATCAACAGAGCGCTGACTATCCGTCGCATCTGGCGCAGATCCTGTCAGAGGGCTCCGGACAAGTCAAACCTGGGCGCGCCGCCTGGAGGCCTCGCGCCCTGTGACCGCTGATTTCCCTCCTGGCAGGATCGGCGCGAGACCGTCGGAACGGGTCTTGCGTTGTCTGATCGAAGCGGCCGAGAGGAACAAGCGTGGACGGAGCGGGTCAGTACTCCCCAAGGCAGCGGTCGACCATCGCAGTGCCCTCCGCCCAGTCGTAGGATCGGAACATCCGGCGGTTCACCACCGGCTGGGCGGCCGAGTAGAACATCTCGTACTGGAGCTGCCGGCCGCCGAACTCCGTGCCCACGAAGTCCCACACGAGCTTGATCAGCTTGATCCGGTCGCGCGCCGAGGCTCCGCTCGAGCGGTAGTAGCGCTCGGTGTCGGCCCGCGTCTCCGCGCCGAGGAAGCTCTGCTCCGAGGACGGCACCGCCTGGAAGGCGCCCCCCGCCAGCTCGCGGAGCGAGCGCATCATGTCGACGATCAGCCGGCGCTGCAGGCTCATGCCCGCGTACACGTACTGGGGATGGGGCCGCGCCCAGCCTCCCAGTTCCAGCGGGAAGCGCTCGGCGGCCGACACCAGCGCGTCGAAGGAGGCGGAGAGCGCGGCGATCTCGCCTCCCAGCGCGGCCTGCACGGCGGGATCGCCGTCGCTTCGCTGGAGCTCGGTGAGCCGGAGGCAGAGGCCGGCCATGAACCGGAGCTTCACGCCGAAGCGCACGAGCGACTGGAAGTTTCCCATGGTGTGCGCGGGCGTCTCGTGGAACTGCAGGTTCACGAGGTCGACGTTCCGGTAGATGAACACGTGCTCCCACGGCACGAACACGTCGTCGAGGACCACCGTGGTGTCCACCTCGTCGAAGCGCGAGGAGAGCGGGTAGTCGTAGGTGCTAGTCGCCGTCTCGGCGAACGGCCGGCGCGGGTACAGGCGGAGCCCGGGCGCCGCCGCGGGCATCACCACCGAGATCGCGTAGTCGTCGTCGCCCTTGGCCAGCGGCGTGATGTAGGACAGGAACAGCCAGTCCGACATCACCGCTGCGGTGGCAATGGCCTGGCAGCCCCGGAGCACGATGCCGCCGTCCTTCTCCCGGACCACGCCGGGGTGCAGATACGGCTCGGGGAGCTGGTGGGCCGGCCGCGTCCGATCGATCTGCGGCGGTACGATGGCGTAGGAGAGGTAGAGATCCTCGGCGCACGCGCGGGCGTGGAAGCGGGCCACGTGATCGGCGAACTCGGCGCCGCCGCGCGCGAAGAAGTCGCGCGACATCGCGAAGCCGGTGAGCACCGACGCCACGTGGTCGGGCGTGCGCCCCATGAGCCCGTAGGAGGCCTCGGCCCAGTGACGGTGCACCCCGCGGCGCACGCCGAGGTCGGCGGCGGAGCGCGGCCGGAGCCACATCGCGCCGATGCGCTCGCCGGTCTCCGGATCCACCGTCTCGGTCACGGGCAGCGCCGCGCTGTCGCGCGCGCGATCGTACTGTTCGGCGATCCGGCGGATGGGCTCTGCGAAGGCCGGGTGCTTGGTGACGTCGGTGACCCGCTCGCCGTCGAGGAACACCGCCCGGCCGTCGCGCAGCGCCGCCACGTACGCATCACCGCGTCGCATCATCGTGGAAGCGTAGCTGACATAGGACCCGTTCTCAGTCAGATCTGGCCGAGGGTCAGGCTCTTGCCTTGGCACAGCGCGGATAAATCTCCCCTCATCTCCCGCCGATCCTGCCAGAGACTGTCGCGCAGATCAAACCGGAGCCCCGGGGCTCTACGGACAAGGTTGTGGTGTAACGGTCAGGAATTTGGCGTCTTGCTTGCCTCGCTAGAGTCTCTTCCCGGAAGTGCCGTAGTGCTTCGAGAGGAGGCTTCGGAGCTTCTGGGCCATCGTCACCCCCTCCTCGGCCGCGTTCTTCTTGATCGCGCGATGAAGAGGCTCGTGTAAATCGAGGGTGAGACGCTTCATGCGGCCGGGCCCCGTGAGGGAAGAACTGCCGATGGGCATACGCCTCCCCGAACTCACCTGGCTCGCGCGCTTGCCATGTCTAGGGTCCATGGTGGTCAGGGCCTGCCCAGGAACGAAGCAAGAGCTGTACCGCGCGCGCGCGCTCGCAATTTCAGCGATTTAGGCCTTCAACCGCTGAGCCGGCCGACAATCTGCGGCGGTGGGCCCAACGTTTTTTGGCGGGTCTTTTTTACGCTCACCCGCCCTCACCCTCGGTGTCGAGACTTCTGCCACTACTGAAAGTGGTTGCCCCTTCGATGCCAGCGACGCGTGGCCCTCAATGCCGGATATTTCGGCCAGACAGCTGCCACACTGTCGGCTTCTCATCCACTCTTCAGAAGTGAATCTGGCGTGCGATCCGTAAGTAACGGAAAGTTTGGCGGAAGCATGTTGGGCACGACTTATGCCGCTGTATTTGCAGAAATACGGAAACCGCTCTGCGAGGTTGCTTCGCGCCACCCTCAAGGAGGACCAGGATGAAACGCATCGTTTTCTTCCTTCTCATCGGGGCCGCCCTATTGCTGCCGGTGCGGGCGGCCTACGCGATACCCATCACGTTCGTGGCAAACCTCAGTGGCGCAAACGAAATTCCGCCTACTCCTTCGCCGGGGACAGGCCTCGCGACAGTTGTGCTCGATCCAGTGGCCCATACAATACAAATCAACGTGACATTTAGCGGCCTGACGTCGCCTGACATTGCCGCGCACATCCACTGCTGTCTCCCCTTCCCTTTTGACCCGATCAACGTCGGGGTCGCCACTACGGTCCCTGCGTTTCCACTATTTCCCCTGGGAGTGACGTCCGGGAACTATTCCTCCGCCGTGCTGAGTCTGATGGATCCGGCGACCTACAATCCGGCCTTCGTCACCTTAGAGGGTGGGATCGCGGGTGCAGAAGCTGCGCTGGTGGCGGGAATCGAGAACAGGGAAACCTATCTGAATATCCACACGCAACCATTTCCAGGCGGCGAGATTCGCGGTTTCCTTGTTGCTGCGCCTGAACCTGGCACGATCCTGCTCCTCGGAGCTGGCCTCGTTGGGCTCGCGTGTGTCACATGGAGGCGGCACCGCCGAATGCAGGTGCGTGGGCCAGCGCGAGGGGTCAGTGCGCTGGCCTGCCCCGTAGACTGATGCTGGACTCGTCCCTGGCATCCGGGATGCTGCCACGGGCAATGGACGGCCAGGAGTGCGGCTACTGTCCAGATTTTCGACAGGGGGTTCGAGTGGTGGCTCCGTTGTCGTTGTTCGCTCACCGGTTGTGTGAGAAGGCGCTGATGCCTCTGGCGCTGGCAGAAATCGTCGACACCCGCCGGATCCACCGCCTAGTTCGACATAGTTACACCGCGGGTATTTTCTTCCTCGCTGCTCTCGTTGTCTCGGTGGTCTGCCTCGCGCACGCCAGTCCGCCCGATCCGACCTGGATTCCGGGCATCTACGACGCTGGCGACTTCGATGATGCAATCCTCGCCCTGCTCTCCATCGATGGGGCGACGATCACGGCGCCCCTCACCCAAGGCCCCATGGGCACGTGCCGAGTTCTGCCTTCGCCCATAGTTTCGCTGGACCCTTCGTCGTCATTAGACCTCCCGCCGAGCCGTAGTCCCCCGTTCGCCTAGCAACCTAGTCATCACGGACTAGCCCCGTCGCAGGAACGCTCGCGGTGGCGAGCGTCGCCTAGAGACGCCGCCGTGGGTGTTGGGGGATCAATCAAGGAGGCACCGCAAATGCTCGCCAGGGTTGTGTGGCGGAGATCTTGAGAGAATCAGCGCCGCCCGAGCGACGCGAGCAGCGAACGCCGCAGGCCTAGCTTGAGGAGGCACTATCCCATGTACGGAAAAAAATTCTCGGTTGCGTTCTCGACGTTGAGTCTCCTTGCCCTACTCGGCATGATCGCGGCAGCCATCCTCGGCCTGGCGGCGACCCCTGCCATCGCGGACCCGATATATAGTCTGCTGAAATTGATACCTGTGCCGCCGGATGCGGACAATAAGCAACCGGGTGGGGCATTCACCTCCTTCGACATCAGCTTCTTCGACCCGATGACGCGGAACGACTATGTGGCCGACCGGTCCAATGCCAGTGTTGACATCTTCTCCGGTGCAAGCCTCACATTCCTTGGGCGAGCGACCGGTTTTACCGGGCAGGGGGCGACCACGTCCGTGTCTGGCGCGGATGGTGTTCTCACGGTCACGTCGGGCGGCATCACCACGCTCTACGCTGGTGATGGCAACAGCACGCTCAAGGTCTTCAATGCGACCAATCCGGCGGCCCCGAGCCTGCTCCAGTCCATTCCCACGGGCGGCTCCTTCCGGGTCGACGAAATGGCGTATTCGCCACTCACCCAGCAGGTCCTGGCCGCGAACAACGCCGACGCCCCTGCGTTCGGGACCCTCTTTAGCACCACCAACGGCCACAACCCAGTCTCGATCGCTCATACCCCCATCGTCATCCCCCTCGCGGGACCTACCGATGGCCTGGAGCAGCCGGTGTGGAACCCCAATACCGGAACCTTCTTCATCTCCGTCCCGTCTTTCGCTGGCGACCAGGGCGGCGTCGCCGAGATTAAGCCCGACGGTACGGTCGGCCGGCTCTATAAGTTCGCCTCAATGGTGGGTGGTCCTGCCAGTTGCGGGCCCACGGGGCTGGCACTCGGGGCGAGCGGCAACCTATTGGTTGGCTGCGGTAGCGGTCAGGCGGTCCTGCTTAATCCCACGGGGACCGGTTCTATAGTCAAGCTGTTCCCGCAGATCAGTAATACGGACGAGATCTGGTACGATCCGAGATTGGCAGAGTTCTTCGTAACCGGAGCGAACAGTTCCGGCGCGCGGGTCTTTGACGTAATCAGCGACTCGTCTCAGCTCCTACTACAGTCCGTTCTTCTCGGAGTATTGAACGCCTCAAACCCGCATTCGATCTCGGTTGACCCGGTGACCGGCGATGTCTTCGTGCCGCTTGCCGGCAGCACATTAACCGTTCCGAACCTATTGTGCCCGCTCGGCTGCATTGCCGTGTTTGCACAGGTTCCGGCGCCCCCGACGTACCTCTTGATGCTGGCCGGCCTCGGGCTGGTCTACGTCGTCGCTCGCCGCCGCAAACGTACCTAGGAGGGCCATGGCCTCCACGTGGGGTCAAGACGCCGACCGGGACAATGCTGAGAGAGTGAGACACCGAACAGGATGGGGACGGGGGCGCCCGGGCCGCTACCGGCGGTGCGTCTACGTTCCGGAACGGCAGGGTGGCGTGCTGTTTTCGAGGCGGCGGTGAGCGCAAAGCTGCAGTGACATTTGGTGAAAACGTGGCCGTGAGTGAAACACCGATTCACATTTCTCGGGACGAGTGTTCGTTCACCCGGCTGCATTGGGAGGGCATTCGATGCAACCCCTGAGAACCTCGACGCTCAGCGCCGCCTCCCTCGTCTCGATCCTTGGCCTACTCCTCCTCGGGCCGTCAGGCGCGATAGCGGACCCGGTCTTCGCAACCGTGCTTGGGACGAGACTCGACTCCGACATAGCAGGAAACGCGAGATTCCAAGATCCCAATCTCATCAATCCAATCGGCATCACGTTCTCGCCGGGCAGCCCCGATTGGGTCGCGAACAACGGCTCCGGTGTCGCGACGCTCTACAACACGCAGGGCCAACCGCAAATCACTGGTGGTCAGCATTCCGTCGCCCGGGAACCCGAACGGTGGCGGGGCACCGACAGGGGACGTCTTCAACATTGCGTTAGGGAATGGCAACTTCCCGATCACCGATGGCGTCCATACCGCATCGGCCGTCTTCATGTTCGCGACAACCGGCGGAACCATCGTGGGGTGGAATCCGGGAGTCGATCCCACGGGAAAATTTGATGGCCCCAACGGCGTCAGCACCTTCGGGGCCATCGCCGTGAACAATACCGCCGTCGGGGCTGACTACAGCGGCCTCGCGCTCGCCAACAACGGCGTCACCACCCTCCTCTACGCCGCGAACTTCGATCATGGCACCATCGACGTCTTCGACCCGCACTTCGCGCCGGTCGCCTTGGGGCCAGGAGCCTTCACGGATCCGAGCCTTCCCGCTGGCTTCGTCCCCTTCAATGTCAAGGTCCTCAATGGCCACATCTTCGTCACCTATGCGCAGAAGAATGGGACAGGCGGTGGCGTGATCGACGAGTTCAATCTTGACGGCACGTTCGTTGCCCGCATCGCCGCGAACGGACCGACCGGTCCGCTCGATGCGCCGTGGGGCCTGGCGATCGCACCAAGCACCTTTGGCAGCCTCGCAGGTATGCTCCTCGTCGCCAATCACGGAGACGGGATTATCGATGTCTTCGATCCAGCCGGGAACAATGCGCTGCTCGCGGAACTCGCCGACGCGGCAGAACGCCTCCTCGCGATCGATGGACTATGGGCTCTTGAAGTCGGTAATGGCACAAATGGGGGCGACGCGAACTCGATATTGTTCACGGCTGGCATCAACGGCGGTCGCGACGGGATGTTCGGGAGTTTGATCTCGGTCGCTCCCGGGACGCCGGTTGGGGACTTTGACTTCGTGGCGGTCGGGGTCCCGTGGCCAGGGTCGCTCGCGATGTTGACGATGGCAGTGACCGCGCTCGGGCTCATGAGGCGCCACAACAGCCCAGGTAGACAGAGCGAATACAGACTGGGTAGTTGGGGATCCTGCAATGGGGAAATTCGCCGTGTCTCTCCGCGGGGGGACCTAAAGACCGCAGGTAGCTAAGATAAAAGAGCAATTCTGTAGAACGCGGGCACTGGATCGCATTCGTGGTAGCGGGCCTCCGCAACCATTTGTAGGCAAACAGCCTCCTGATCGCTCAGGAGGGCCGTCGCTTTTGCGCGGCCCCGGATCGGCACGATCCGAACTGGATCGCAAGCACCCGCTGTGGCATCGGCTCCCGGGGCGGTGTCCGAGTCTGCCATCTCATGTCACGGGGACGGGGCCCAAGGGCGGGGGCGACCGAGCCGCCGCAAGGTGGTGACGTTGGCTACCTGATGTTGGCTATCTTTTGTTAGATGCGCTTCTGCTTGGGTCTTAACCTGTCTCCCCCCTGCGAGGATCCCCCTGCCGGGTTCAAGCTATGCTCGAAGAGTGACCACGACCCTGATGGCGGCGGCGGTGCTTGCGGCGGCATTCGTCAAGGGCGCCATCGGCTTCGGCTTCCCCTCCCTCGCCACGCCGCTGCTCAGCCTGATCGTGGACGTCAAGACCGCGGTGGTGGTCCTAATCCTCCCCAACATCGTCATGGATGCCATCCAGTTCATCCGGCGCGGGGCCCCGTTGGCCACGGTGCGCCGCTTCGGCATCTTGCTCGTCTCCGGTTCGGCGGGCGTCGTGCTCGGCACCTACCTCCTGACGCTCTTGTCGCCTCGCTCGGCCACCCTTACCCTGGGTGTCTTCGTCCTGATCTTCGTCGCGCTCAACACGACGGGGCTTGCCCCGAAGGTACCCGGTCACTGGGAGCCCTGGCTATCCCCCGGTGCCGGCCTCGTGGCGGGAATCGTCGGCGGCGTGACCAATTCTCCCGCTACTCCACTGGTTCTCTACTTCCACGCCATCGGCCTCGAAAAGCACGAATTCGTCTCGTCGGTGGCCCTCACGTTCTTCCTCTACAAGCTCGTGCAACTCGGCGCAGTGTCGTGGTACGGGCTACTGTCGTGGCCGCTGCTGTGGGCCTCGCTTGGCCTGACCGCAATTAGCCTGGCTGGCTTTGCGCTTGGGCTCCGGGTGCAGGACCGACTCGAGCAGCGAACGTTCAACTCTGCGGTGCTCGCCTTCCTCGGCTTACTTGGCGTCTGGCTTCTCGTCAGCAGCCTGAGGTGAATGGAGACCGCTCGCAGCTTTAGCGGATGCCCCTGCTCCCGGGAGGCGGCGGGTAAAAGCGCGCGTCCTTCTTCGAAGTGTCCCAGGCGCGGTTGGCCGCCTCGATCTCCCAGGAGTCCATGCACGCCTGCTGCGCGCGCATGACCTCCTCGATCATCTCGCGCGGGTCCGTGTGGAAGGACGCGTGCAGCAGCCGCTTGGCGTGGCCCGTGGCCGTGCGCGAGGCGTGAAAAGCCTTCTCGACGATCGCGCCGAGCTTGGCGTCGATCTCGGAGGCGGGCACGACCCAGTTGACGAGCCCCATGCCGAGCGCCGCCTGGGAACTGATGTGGTCGTTCAGGAGCGTCAGTTCTTTCGCGCGCCCGAGGCCGATGATCCGCGCGAGCCTCAGGATCGAGCCGTCGGGGACCAGGCCGTGGCGCGTTGCCCCCAGCCCCAGGATGGCGTCGTCCGCGGTCAGCCGCAGGTCACAGGCGACGGCCAGCTGGAGGCCGCCGCCTATCGAGTAGCCGTGCAGCACGCCGATGACGAGCTTGTCCATGTCCTCGAGGCAGTTGAGCCCGCGGATCCAGTGCCGGTAGAAGGCTTCACCGATGCGTCCGGCAGACAGCGCCTTCCTGTCCATGCCGGAACAGAAGGCCCTGCCCGCGCCGCGCACCGCGACCACCCAGACGTCGGGGTCCTTCGCTGCGGACTCCGCGTGGTCGGCCATCTGCGCCACGAGGTCATTGTCGAGCGCGTTGAGCACGTCGGGGCGATTGAGCGTGATGGTGGCCACCCCACCCGTCACCTTGTAGAGCACGCTCGCGTCGGCCACGGTGCTCCTTTAGCGGAACCCGAGGAGGTCGCGGGCGATGACCATGCGCTGGATTTCCGAGGTGCCCTCGCCGATCTCGGTCAGCTTTGCGTCGCGGAAGATGCGCTCGATGGAAAACTCGGTGATGTAGCCGGCGCCGCCGTGGATCTGGAGCGCCTTGGTCGCCGCCTTCATGGCGACCTCCGAGGCGAACACCTTGGCCATGGAGGCGGCCGTCTTCGCGGGCCGCCCTGCGTCCTTGAGCGCCGCGGCCCGGAGCGTGAGGAGCCTCGCGGCCTCGACCTCGGTCCCGATGTCGGCGATCATGCCCTGAAGCCCGTTGAACTCCGCCAGCGTCTTGCCGAAAGCCCGCCGCTGCTTCATGTAGGTCAGCGCCTGGTCGAGCGCGGCCTGCGCGATGCCGACCGCCATGGCGGCCATGGCGACACGGCCGCCCTCGAGGACCTGGAGCGTGTTGACGAAGCCCATGTGCAGCTCGCCGACGAGGTTGGCGGCCGGCACGGCGACGTTGTCGAAAACGAGCTCGGCCGTGTTGGAGGCGTGCAACCCCAGCTTGCGGTAGGGCCGCCCCGCGCTGAAGCCAGGCATGCCGCGCTCGAGCACGAAGGCCGAGATGCCCTTGTTGCCCTGCGCGGGATCGGTGACGGCCATGACGACTGCCAACTCGGCGACGCTGGCATTGGTGATGAAGGCCTTGCCCCCGTTGAGGACGAACCCGGAGCCGTCGCGAACGGCGCGCGATTGCATCGCGGCGGCGTCCGATCCGGATCCCGGCTCGGTCAGCCCCCAGGCGCCGAGCGCCTCGCCGCGGGCCAGTCGCGGCAGGTAGGCCGCCTTCTGCTCCTTCGAGCCGAAGAGCGCGATGTGGTTGGTGCAGAGGGAATTGTGGGCCCACATGGTGATGCCGACCGAGGCGTCGACGCGATTGAGCTCCTCGACCGCCAGCGCGTACGAGACATAGTCCAGCGCGGCGCCGCCGAACTCCTCCGGCACCAGCGCGCCCAGCAGTCCAGTCTTGCCGAGGCTCTTCAGGATCTCGTGCGGGAACTCGTGCGACTCGTCGAACCGGTGAATGACCGGCGCGACCTCGGCAAGCGCCCACTCCCGCGCCAGTCCCCGGATGGCCTCCTGCTCCCGAGTCAGCTCAAAATCCACCGCTCACCTCAAATCGCCGGTGGGATTGGGCTTGGTGGGCGGGTTACCCGCGTGGTCCGACGGCGCCGCGAGCCGGGGGTG
>WNFP01002826.1_pt1 | contig 13874 bp, 10 predicted proteins | sample 5400201 | NCBI WGS metagenome assembly WNFP01 (sample SAMN13153355, study PRJNA577476) | soil metagenome | isolation source: 115 cm saprolite under Madrone tree | place: USA:California | collected 2016-06-14
ATAGGCATTCTTGTTTTGGGCTTCAGGGTCGACGTCCTCGGGCGGGACTTCATCGTTCTTCGTATCCGGCTTGATCTCGGTTTTGAACACACCGCTCTTGTCGGTTGCTCCGGTGGCGAGTGTGACTTTCGCCTTAGTGACTTCGACGCTGACTCCTTCATGAGGCGCGCCGGATTTGCGATCGACGACATAGACGACAACCTGGCCGTCCTTCGTCGTCTTTTCAATCATGGTGAGGTTAGTAACAATGGCGATCGAGTAAGCGCGCAAACCTCCGTTCACGGCCTCGACCAGATAGACGCCCGGTTCCTGTTTCCCAAGCGACACCATGCGGCTGTCGTAAGTATTCTCGAGCGGCGGCAGCTTCTCGCGCCAATCCTTGACCTTTTGATCGGGATTCAAAAGCGGTACACGCGCATAATCGGTAGCAACGTTGAGCGGGGTTTGTTCCGGCGCCTGTTCCTTACGGAATTTTTGATTGAAGGTCTCGCGATGCTCCTTCAGCAGGTGCGTGCGCACGTAATCTCTGACGGCCGAGAATAGGGAAGTCTTCAGGCGATGGGTGCGCTCCAAAATTGAAATCCGGCTGCCGTAACCCTGCGAGACTGCTTCCTTTTCCTTCTCGCCCATTTGATGTGGGTCGTCGAGTTGCTTAAAAAACTTGCTCGGGTCTTTAACTCGATAGACGCGAAAGTCCAGATATTCGACATTCTGATAGCTGGCCCAGAGACGCGCTATTTCGTTCGGCGAATAACTACGATTGGTGGTCAGCGAGAAGTACGGCTGGCTGCTGGCAATCGTGGCGGCCGGCGGCGCGGCCTCGGTGGGTGCTTTGGCTGCTCGCGATCGAATCACATTAAAGCCAAAAGCCGAGGCAACGACGATCACGTAGATTGCCGCAGTCGCCAGATAGCGGGGCAGACGCGAATTAGTTTCAGACACCTTCGATATCCTCCAGAGAGGCACTCAACGAAAAGACCTCACCACAGAGACACAGAAATCACACAGAGGGCCACTAAGCTCTTCTCCGTGAACCTCTGTGCATCCTCTGTGTCTCTGTGGTGAAATATTCATTTGCAACCCTTCAACGAGGAGCATCACTGTAAGATCTTCAATCTATAAAATCCCAAAAAATTCTTGTTACTCTCCACCGGCCGCCAACGCGGATCGGGATGATGGTCAAGAACTGAAAGCTGGACTTTCTTTACTGTTCCCTCGTCTGTCGGCGACGAGCCCGTGTGATAGACGACCCAGTCCTGGCCGCCATTGGGGGCGATGTGTGGCGAGCCCAGCATTACCATTACGTGATAGGGAAACTTCTGCACCCAGGGCTGATAGAAAAAAAGCAGATCGCCGGACTGAGCTTCGCGCCGATCACGACTGACAAATACGCTATTGAAATTCTTCAGCGAGCGGCCGTCCGCAAACTCGGAAAATCTGCCGTTCCGCAAATCGCTTTCATGAAACGCCCCAAAGTCGGTGCGAAAGATTTTCTCGCCGAGCGGGTTCTGGCTGAGATCAAATCCGGACACGTCCGGCGCTACGGTTTCATAGCCCGGCCCCATTTTTTGAAACCAGATGCGATCGTGACGACGCAGCGCCTCGCGCATCGCAAACCGGACCAGCCCGGCGCAGTCGCGTTGTTCGGCGTTCCATTGATCGCTTAACTGATAAAACTGGGTCTCGGCGATCGCCGTGAACCAACGGCGAAAGTTGTCGCGATCCTGGAACGTATGCAACTCAGCCGCGTCCGGTATGCCGTCGTTGTCTGAATCGATCAATGCCGCTTCGGAAGCGGCCGGTTTGATTCCGCCCGGTTCCTTTACTTCTATCTGGGTTCTGCCTGCTGTCTTCTTACTGACTGCGCCGCGTCCACCTTCGGGACCGCGCGAGTGCGCCAGCAAACGAGTGAAACCCCACGCCAACACCGCCAGCAGAACCAGAACGATGCTCGCCGTTGTCACCGTCCGCTTGGATAGGGCATGCATTTGATTGGGGATCAGCATTGCTGACAATTAATACGTCGGATATGTCTAAAGTGGCACGCGGATGCTATCACGTATCCCGCGGGCCAACCACTGTAATAATGGGGCTTGCTACGTCATCGACAAGTGTGGATTCCCTCACTCGCGCGCCGCATGCTAAGCTGCGCACAATTGCGCGAACCCTGGTCCTGCGACTGCGGGACGGAACCATGAGCGATAGCGACCGGGTTTGAGGCTAAGGAGATTCTGTATTGAGATGATCCGCTTGCTAGCGCAAGCGGTTCCGTATCGAGATGCCAAAAGAAAACGCCAATCCCGACGCCATTCTTGAAGCCATCAAGCGGGTTGAGATCGTATCCGAACTGCTCGAAGAAAAAAACAAGAACAATCTGAAAATGATTGCTGAGGGAAAGGTCTCGGGCGGCAAGCAGATCGGTCCCTACGCGCGATTGCTTACATACGCTCCGGGCGAAGCGATCATCAGCGAGGGCGAGTGGGGCGGAAACACTTTTTATATTTCCGTAGCGGGCGACCTGCACGTCTTTGTCGCTGACGAGTCGGGTGAAAGAAAGAACGTCGGCACGGTGCCACCGGGAACCTTGTTTGGCGAAATGTCGATTCTGGCCGGCATTCCCCGCAACGCCACCATCGCTGCCGCTCCCGCCGGCGGCGAAGTAACGATTCTGGAAATGGTCCGGCCGGCCCTCAGACTCCTGAGGTCATTAAAAAAATTCGCTGAGAAAGTTGACGCAACTTATCGCCTGCACGGCCTGGGAAATGCGATTACTACAATCCATGAAGAGGCCGGCGGGGCCCTGAGCGCCGTCGAACTGGTGGCCCTCGGCAATCTGGCCCAGTTCATGGTCTATGGCAAGCACCACCTCCTGGTCGAAGAAGGGAAGCCGATTGATAGACTCTTCTTGATTCGCACCGGCTGGGTGCGCCGCGTGCGCGGAGTTCCGCTTTATAAAGACATCACTGAAAGCCCCGGACCGATCGTGCTTGTTCCCGAAGATTTTCTTGGCGCCGGCAACTGTCTGGGATTGGAGGCGCTCAGCGGCCAGTCAACCTGGCAATACTCGGCAGACCTGATGGCGCGGACTGAGGTGGTAGAGATTCCGCTGGTCGAGTTGCGCGCGGATCGTGAACTCTGCGAGCGGGTGCAAAAAGCCTTCGCGGCCTTTTCGGTCGCCGACGACGATACAAGCCTGCGAGCGCGGGCTGAAACCAAAGTTCTGGCTGCCGCCGAAAAAGAGATCTCAACCGGCATTGTGGACGCGGTCAATCTGCTGGTAATGGACATGGACCTCTGCATACGCTGCGGCAATTGCTCACTGGCCTGTCACAAAGTCCATGGACAATCACGCCTCTTGCGACGCGGCATACACATTGAACGTCCTCAAGAAATTGGGAAGAAACGAATTCAGCACGTGCTGGCTCCTTCAGTGTGCATGCATTGTAAGGATCCTGAATGCCTGACCGGCTGTCCCACCGGCGCGATCTTCCGCGATCCAAAAGGAGACGTGGACATCAATACGCACACCTGCATCGGTTGTTTCGATTGCGCGACCCAATGTCCTTACAACGCGATCACGATGGTACCGCGCGGGGGCTCGCCCACTGTGCCGCTGGATTTGAAGAGCCGAATAAACAGTCTGTTCAGCTTTAATGTTCAGAAGCCGGCTGCAGCCGTCGAAAGCGACGACATGGTGGCAATCAAGTGCAATCTCTGTGAAAGCACGCCGTTGAATCCAGACGGCGCTGCGCGTCCGGCTTATTCATGTGAAGAGAACTGCCCCACCGGCGCTCTGGTCCGGGTCAACCCGCAGGAGTATTTCGGCGAGATTGAAAAAACGCTTGGTTTGGTTTTCCGCGATCAGACGCATGCCATCGGTCGCAACATTCATAAGAGCGATCCGGTCGCCAGGGTCTGGCACTTAAGCGGCGCGCTGGTGACCATCGCAATCGCGGGTCTGATGGGCTGGGCGGTCTGGCATTACGGATTCAACCAGCATCTGCGCGGAACGTGGTTGACGATGCGTTGGGTGACGGGGCTCGTTGGTCTGGTGGGAATTGCCGGAGTAATGACCTATCCGGTGCGCAAACCAGTTTATCGCAAGCGCGCCGGGGCCCTGCGTTACTGGCTGCTGGCGCATATCTATCTCGGAGTTCTCGCGGGGATCGTCCTGCTTATGCACGGCGGAAGTCACGGAGGCAGTTGGTTGACCTCGGTGTTGATGCTCTGGTTTGACGCCGTTATAGTGACCGGGCTATTCGGCTTGTTTTGTTATGTAGTCGTTCCCCGCATCATGACCAGTATCGAGGGCGATCCATTGCTGATCGAGGACCTGGAAGGACGCCGGGCAGAATTGCGCGAAGAGTTGGCGAAGATCGGCACTCAATCCGAACCGCAAGTTCGCGACTTGATTGAACGCAGCGTGCGCCGCTATTTCTCCTCGTTGCGGTATCTCCTCAGACAATATCTGCACCGTGAAGAGTTGACGGCTTCATTGGCGAAAGCACGCCTGCAATTCAAAGCCGAAATGGGAACCCTCGACAGCAAAGAAAATCGGAACTTGTTTCTGAAGGCAATTGAGCGCAGCGCCACGCTCCGGCGAGTGGAGGCGCTGATCTATCTCCACCGCCTCCTGAAAGTGTGGCTGGCGCCGCACGTTATTTCAACGTCGATCATGTTGGCTCTGCTAGTGGTGCATATTGTGCAGGTGATCTTTTTTAAGGTGAGGTAGTTGTAATTCGTCAGTGGTCAGGTGTCAGTAGTTAGTTGTTCGCTTTCCTTTGATTCTGGACGCGCATGGAACTCCTCGAATACGAGCGAAACAACTGACAACTATCAATTGACTACTGACTAACCAGGATGCAAGCCACCTTCATCATCATCCGCGAGGACCTGCAGGTTGATCCGGTAACGATCGTTGCCGAGGGCTTGCTGGTCGGTCGTCTTCCTACCTGTGAATTGCTCCTGAACCATCCGTCAGTTTCACGTCTGCACGCCGGCATCACGAGCGTGGAAGGCGACTACTACATTCGAAATCTGCGGCGCGGCAATCCAATCATGCTCAATGGCGTGCCGTTTGAAGAATACGGAGCCCTGGCCGACGGCGATGTAATCGGTATGGGTCCTTTCGCTCTCAATATCCACCTCGTGCAAGGCGCACTGGCGATCAATGTGTCGCTGCAAATCGCCGCGACGGCGAGCGATGCAGTAGTGCGCAGGGAAGCCTCGGGCTTTTGGGACTTGCCGACCACCGTGCACCTGGAATTGCCAAGTACACCGCCCGAGGGCGAGCTCGCACCAGCGACACACAAAAAACCGCCGCCCAGAAAGGCAAAGCCGGCAGCGTCCAGCTCGAAGGCCCTGGATGTTTTTTGGGACAAGCGGATTACCAGCGCTACCAAGACGGTCAAGCCGTCCCCGCTTTTTCCACTTACCGGCCGGCCAAGTGGCAAGGCGCAATCTGTCTGGACTCCCACCACCGACCTGAAGCGGCGCTGGCCGGTCTCGGTAATGCTGTGGGGCGCGATTCCGATAGGCTTACTGGCAGTGGCGGGCGCGCTCTTCTATGCGCCGGCATTTGCTCCGGCGCCAATTTCCGACGCACATGCCAGAGCCAGCATGATTTTGTCGCCTGCGGTGGCGAATCATGCGAACGCTGGATCGTGCACTTCGTGTCATGCTCTCAGAACCAGCATGGAAGCGAAGTGCACGTCGTGCCATACGACTGATGCTTTCGTGGCGACAGTGATTCAGCCCCACATGAATGCTGGGATCGTTTGTATCGCGTGTCACAGCGAGCACCGCGGGGTCGAGTTCAGTGCCATGGACGCCGCCCTGCTTTCCTGTTCCCAATGCCATAGCGACAATAACCAGACTCTCTTTAACGGGAAGAAGGTCGGCACTCCGCATGGCGGCACGTTTGGCTATCCAGTGATCGATGGGCAATGGAAGTGGGCCGGGTTTGATCCCGAAGAGTTGCTCCAGAGAAAAACCAATCTGAAGCTGGAGCGCTTAACGAGCGACAGCGAAAATCAATGGCGCAGCAAACAGTTCCATGCCGTGCATCTATATCGAGTGAAAGCTGTGGGTGGCCTTCCGGGTAACAAAGAAGGAGAGCTGAGCTGTTCGAGCTGTCATAATTCCTTCAACGATCTGGTCACTCCGCGCACCACCTGTAGCAAATGCCACAACGGTCAAACTGATCTGCGCGCGGGTCGTCAGGTGATTGCTTCCGACAAGCCCAACTGCACCTCATGCCATATTCAGCACCGTCTGGACCAACGTCATTGGAATCCGAGTTTGATGACAATGCAGTGATTTGGGGTGCGACGGCAGAGCGAAGCGGCGACGGCGCTTTGGATGTCCGACAAACTTTTCAGTTTGTTGTGAACCGCAGCCGGTACTATTTTAGGTGTTAACGACAAACCGAAGTTTGTCGGACAGCGTCCACATTCACTTTGCGACGTGACACTTCACACAACCCTTGGGATCAGAGCCTGAAATTTTTGCAACCAGATCGGGCCGAGCTTTGATCGCGGCGTCGTGACAGGCAAAGCAATTGGTGTGATAGGCGGCTTCATTGTCGAGTTTTAGATCCTTGCCATCCTTCTTGATTACTGGAAGTGGTTTGCTGTCGTCGCCGGCTTGCAAGTGACATGAGCGGCACCCTTTGACCGGCGCCGCCGCAGCATCCTTCAATACATCTGCGGTGAGCGAGACGCTTCTTTCCGAGGTAAGCAACGGCGGCGTTAGCTTCTCTTTCGGCTGATCGGTGTGATGACATTCGACACAGGCGCCAATCGTTTTGCCGTCGGGCGTGTAGTTCTTGACAGTATGGTTCTCATGATCGAAAGCAACTTCGCCCCACTTGTCGTCGAGGCTGTCAGTATCCAGCTTTATCTTCTTGGGCTGTTCTTTGCTCTCTTTCGGAATCTGCTGGTGGATGAAAGCAAAGGAGGAGGCCGAAGTTCGCGTGGCATTTCCAAGCAGCAGAAGTGCTCCCAAACTCAATACGATGATCACAGCAATCAGCAGTCGCTTCATTCTCTTTGTCCTCCCTACCCGCAGGTCATAACTTGAGTCGTCATGTTATTGACGCGCTCTAAAGGTTGTCAAACTGATCACATTCATTTGCGCGATTCTAGTTCCTGTTTCTTCGGTCGTATATTAACCACAGAGGGCTCTGAGGATTTCGCAGAGGCCGCCGAGAGGAATTACCTTTGCGTTCCTCTGCGAAATCCTCCGCGTCCTTTGCGGTTATATCTGCTCGCGTAACCCGCAATCGTCGCTATCAAATTCAGTTGCCCATTCGGAAACTCGGTCCCGCATGACACCTGCGGCAGTTCTTGAAATCAAGATCGCCGCCAAAGGCACGTCTTCCATTATGACAAGTAGCGCAGGTGTTGTTGCCGCTGGGGAAGTGTTCGAGGCCGCGAGGAGAGCTGACCTGTCGTTTCTGCGGCAACCCGGCAACGTAATTATGGCAATCGGCGCAGGCGAGACGCTGCCGCCCGCTGTGTTGTGAGTGACTGAAGGCGAGACGGAAAGCGGCCGCGTCGGCTGAAGTTCTGCTGTACGGCTTCTGATTGTGACAAATTCCGCACGATGACAGGTCGCGTCCATTAGCCTGCGAGTTGGGAGTATGACAGGTGTAGCACTGGTCGTGCGCTACGAGTTTTGACGGAATCGAAAGCGCCACCCCACGTCTTAGCAGCGAGGCGTGACAGGAGGTGCAGCCATTCTTCGGGCGAGCAGCGCCCGTCATATGCTGAGCATGATCGAACTTCTCGTTGAAGCCTTCCTTGAAGTTGTCAGGAAACGCTTTCAACGGCGGATTATTGCCGCTCACGTTGGCGTGACAGATCGAACACATTGGCACACTGGCGTTAGTGAATTGAGACAGGTGACAGGTGGTGCAATCCTTGTGACCGGGAAAGCTGGGTCGCGCTGAATTATCATTCCGATGATGACAACTCGAACAGGCAGCCGATGCATGACGAGGACTGGTGTGGAGGAATTTTGAGTAGTCGAGATCGTTTCCCTGGGCGAAGACGAGAGGAAAAGAAAAAAGAAAAAAGAAAAAAGTAAAATGTAAAAACCGAAGCGAAAAAAACCTTATGCGCGGAACCTTCAACATCTTCTCTTTTGCCTTTTTACTTTTCCTTTTGACTTTGCTCACTGCGCTGCCGCTTCATGACTAGCCGGCGCCTTCTTCTTTCCTACATCCGGCGTATGGCAATACGCGCAATTGTTCGTCTTCTTAAACTGATCGAACTCTTCCTCGATGGTCGTGATTTTGGGATAGGTCGTTTTCTTGTTGTCCTTGTGGCACGTAATACAAGCAGCGATCGGAACATCAGGAGTCAAACCCCGCAGCGTGCTGGCGCGCGTTATGTTGATGTGACAGGTCGTGCATTCCATGACGTGCTCGCCCTTGCCGCCCTCGTGACTGAACATCATTGAAATGCGCTTGGGCGCCAGCGTGGCCACGAAGCCCGGGGACGACTTGTGACAACCGCCGCAGTCATCGCCTGCCGGTTTTTGGTGCTGCCAATGGCAGTTGAAGCACAAGTCATGGGCGTGCGGCATCGTCTTGAAAAATTTGTTCGCCTGAGTGGCCGAGTCAGGCGGTGCAGAAAGTGGTGCGATGACCAGAGAGTCATTCCGCTGATGACAGATCGAGCAGTTGTTGTATTCAGGCCTCTTCGGATCGTCCGTTTGTGATTTGAAGAACGAAGCGCGAACGAACTCCACAGCCTCCTCTGACGGACGACCAGGTCGAACCGAACCGATCACGTTTTGATGTTTGTCGTGCGGAAACTCGATGGTGAACTGTCTTTCGTCCTTTGGTTTTGTAGACTGGCCGGCGCCATTCGGTTTGCCGAAAACAAACCGGCCATCCTCGCGCGGAGCGGCGCGCACGTGACAGACCGTGCAAATAGCCGGACCCGTCCCGACGAACGACTGGCGCGTGAAAAACTGCTGTCGGTGACAACGGACACAGGCATCGTGGTTTGGGAAGTCAGCGACATCCGGAAAATCACGTTTCGCGGTCCAGGTCGTGGGGATCTTGTGGCAAGAATCGCAAGCCAGACTCTTATGTTTATCAGATGAATGCTGGAATGCAGAGTACTTCGTTTGTGGTGCTTTGGGTGCTTGTTGAGTTGAAGGCTTTCGCCGGCGAATCTGCGCCGCCGCGCCCATGGCAAAGACGAACACGAGAGCGAATATCATATGGCGTTTCATAAAGAGCTTAAAACGCAAAGGGCGCAAAGGTGTTCGCGAAGGAACGCAAAGGACTCCTCTTGGCGTGCTTTGCGAATGCCTTTTCATACCTTTGCGTTTAGATCGGCCGATCGCCATCGCTCGATAGTTTACTTCACAGTCTTTTCACAAACGGGCAGCGGTTGCTCGACTATCTCACACTTGACTTTTGGATCGTTCTCGTTGGACATCGTAAAAGGTCGTCGCATCGCCAGCGCCAAATCAACGGCCTTCACTTCTTTCTCGCAGGCCCAAAGGATTTTGGTTTTTCCAGTTTCACTGCCGACGAGATTCGAGATCGTGTAGATGCCGGGCTCGATGTCGGTAAGGTAGGCCGTGCCCTTACGGTCGGTCATAACCGAAATGACTTTGGTCTTCGTCGCGTCCTCTGACTGCTTAACGAGTCCGTCTATGACTTCCTGCTTCTGTTTGTAGAAGCCGTCTCTGATTTCCGCGGGCAGATTGACCGTGAGCCAACGCCGCCCCAGCTCCGGAGTCTTGAATTCGCGCAAACCCTGATTGTACGCGGCCTGGAATTCCGGCACCGCGTCGGTGCCATTCAGATATTTGGCTTCAATTTCGCGACAATAGACGGAATCGCAATCGTTCTCTTTGAGCCACCTGATCAATGCTTCGCTGGCGCCTTTGCTGCGGTAGTAACACTCGCGCGATTGCAGCGACGCCCGCTTGATTTTTTCGATAACGTTCTTGTTTTCTTCGAGAGTTCCTTTGATGAGAAAAAAACGTTTGCGTGGAAGTTCCTTCGTCACGTCGCCAGTCTTGTATTTGACCTTCAGTCTGATGACGCCGCGTGAGGCTGGCGGATTCTGAGTATGGGCAATGAAGATAACGTTGAGGACAACGCAAGCAGAGGCAACAACAAGGAAAAGATAAACGACACGACGGAAGTTGCGCTCAGTCATAAGCTTTAGCCGTGGGGCACAGAGGCGTTTAGAGTGCCAACTTTAGTTGGGCTTTTCCGCGGCAAAAAACCGACTAAAGTCGGTACTCTAAACACCGCTATCCGTTCTTGCCTCTCTCTTCGATAAGTCGTCAAAGATTAGGACTGCGGGGAAACTTCAAATACGGCAGACGTACGCCACGGACGAACACTTGATCCGAACGCATGGCCGCCGGTGGTGCGTAGCCGGCGCTGCCGGCTCCGGCAATTAGATCGTCCTGGTCGACACCGTCGCCGCTGATCCCGATCGCGCCCACCAACACACCGCTCTTGTAAAGCGGCGCGCTGCCCGGAAATATCTGAATGCCATTGGCCAGACCTGGAAGAGAAGTGCAGGGAACGGTAAAGCCGCTCAAGGTCGCCTCCAGATTCGCCTTGATAAGATCAACCTGGAGGCCGACGTTGAAAACACTCCACTCACTGAGTTGCCGGCTGAACGGACCAGCGGCAGTGTCGTTGATGCCATCCGGAAAGAATGGACGATGCAGAAATCCGCCGGCGCGATCGGTGAACGCAACTGAACCGTCCAGCTTGAGTCCATCGGCGACGGCTCGATCAACGTACGAGCCGAAGCCCGCGGCTCTCAACGCAGCGCCGGCGCCACCCCCGGAATAAAACGCGGCGGTGCGTGCTTTCTGCACCGACACATCAAATCCAAATACCGGCGCATCCGTCTGGCGGAACACGCCGAGCACTACTCCATTTGTATCGACCACCGCAATCGACACGCGCGCGTTACTGCCCAGCGGTTGTCTGATAGCCGCGCGCGTAATGTTTGCCTGCTGCGCCGCGTGCGAGATGATTGTGCTTACGTCAGCAGCAGTCAGCGAGTTTGGCGTGACCGTTGGGCTGCCGGCGAAGGGAAAGAAACGTGTATCGACTTCACCGGCGATGCCACCGGTCATCGCGGCCGTGAATTCTGATGTTTGCGCGCCGCGAATTGGAAACAAAGGGTCGATCGAGCCGGGTAAACTCCCAAACGCTATCGTCGCCGGATTCGGCGCGTCGTTGACGTTGAGATACGCCAGCCGAATACCATCGACGAGGATGTTATCGCCCCGGATCAAAGGTGGGGCTTCAAAGCCACGCGCCGCCGCGACCGCGATTACTTCTTCGAACGGCTGATCGAAATCGGATGGGTCGCGATCGACGGTGTAGACGCCGTCGCCCTCGATCCCGACGCCGCCGACCGCTTCGCCATTCTTATAAATCGGAACGCTGCCGGGATCGCCACTCAGACCGAGCGGCAGTCCGGGGATCTTGATGTCCGAGCACGGAAGCGAAGAAAACTGCACGCCGTAAAGCGGACCGCCCGCGCGAAAATCCACTCCCGGCGGAAAGTGTTCCTGGATGATAAAGCCCGCGGTGCGCGAGGTGAATGCGTTGCCCCGCGTGCTGAACAAAGAGGCGGTACCCGCTTTCGAAATCGCGGCCAGCGTTGCCGGCGCCACTGTGCCATCAAGGCCGACCGGTACGAATCCAGTGAGCGGACTAGGGACCTGCGAAGGCCCGGGCCCGCCGCCGCGCAGTTGAGTCGTAGCCGGCGCGCCGGGCATCTTAAAAACGCCGAGAACATTTCCTTCTCGATCAGTGACCGCGACTGTGACCGGACGATTCAGCTGGGCGGCGGTCGAAACGGCCTGCGCAATGATCGTCTGCACCTCTGACGTATTCAGTGTGCCCGCCGTGATTGCGGGTGGCGGCGGTGGCGCGGTCGTCGTACCGGGTGTCGGGATCGCTCCGGCGTCGTCGGGCGGCCCATCGCCCACGTGACCGATGCCGACGCGCACACGATTGCTGAGCACTCCGTGATAGTTGATCCCGATAAGTACATCGCCGGCGTCATCCAACTGGGGATCGAGCTGCAGAATAATCGAACTTACCCACTCCTGATCCGGAACTTGCCCAACATACTCGACTGTCAGGGGATGAATGTTATGAGCGCCGTCTTCGGCATCGGCAGTGACAGCCATTAGTCCTTCCCCTGGCTGCAAACTCAGGCCCATGGCAAAGATCATGATGCGGGTGCGGCTATTGGAGCCCCACTGTATTGGCGACGTCGTAGAGAAGGGCTCGTGTTGTTGTGTCACGGAATCGACCGCCACCGCGCGAGTCGACGTCTCTTCACTGATCAGGATTAACTTCGTGGTTTGCGAGCGGACGTTAGAGGACAGGTCTTGGCTACCAATGATCAGGAACGCACAGAGAAATATTAGCAGGAGAAATCGCGTGCGTTTTCCGAAAAGCTTAGCTCTCATCAATCGTGCCGTAGAGCGAAGAGCGATGCTCAAAATTTACCGGGGTCTCTGGCAATCTAACATTAAAGTATGGGGGAGTGAATACCCTTGCTGCATATCTTAGCAAGAATAGTTGGATTGATTGCCGAAAAATTGCGTGCTAGAACGCCGGAGGCGTTCGCTAAGTTCAGCCCAGGATGAAATTCTGGGATCAGATATTAGTATCCACATCATACCCTGTAAGGGTTCACAAATGGAGGCCCTCCGCAATGGCGCAATCTCTAGCGAGACTCTGGACGCATTTGATCTTCTCAACCAAAGAACGATTTCCGTTTCTCTCGGATCCAAGTGTTCGCGCAGACATGCATGCATATCTCAGGACGGTCTTGCGCAACCATGACTGTCCCACGCTGATCGTCGGAGGAACTGAAGATCACGTGCATGCTCTGTTCGCCCTTTCCAGAAACTATTCAATCGCGAACATAGTTAAAGAGGTTAAGCGAACTTCGTCAGCTTCGATCAAGACGGTAGCACAACGCTATTCAAAGTTTCGCTGTCAGGCGGGCTACGGCGTGTTTTCAGTAAGCCAATCGCACGTTGCTCAAGTTCGTAGCTACATAATGCGCCAAGAGCAGCACCATAAACGACGCACTTTTCAAGACGAGTTCCGGACGTTTCTGAAGAAGTACGAGATTGAATACGATGAGCGCTACGTTTGGGACTGAGCGGTTCGAAATTGGTTAACCCTTTCAGGCTTCGAGCTTCTTCTTTTTCTGCGTGTTCCAGGGCGTTGCCCTCGGCTGAAATAGCGAGCGCCTTCGGCGCTTAACGAAGGACTCTGACTCGCCTAGTTCCAAATAAAATGTTCGCGGGAATGCCTTGCATTGCTATACTCACGCGCGATGCGTTGGAGTTCAACTGGTCTGAGGTCGCTGGCAATTAAGCAGGCAGGCATCGCATTCGTTTTGATGGTTCTGGTAACTCCTGCCATCGCACAAAAACGCGGAATGATTTCCGGCGCAATCACCCCTTCCACAGCCGGCATTACCGTTATCGCTACCAACCAGGTAACCAGTAAAATTACACGCACAGGCGTCACCAGCGATGGACGTTATTCAGTCAAGGTCAGGCCGGGCGCCTATCGTCTCAACGTCGCGCTTCCTTATACGGCGAAGTTTGACCGGCAGAAAAATTACGGCGAGCACGCTTTGATTCGTGAAGACTCCCTGGAAAATGTCATCGTCACCGAAGGCAAAGAAACGAAAATAGATTTCGCGGTCGAGAAGCAACCAGAGAAGCCTGCGGTCAACGTTCCCTCGCGCAGACCGTTGGGAGATGCCGGCCGGCAGAGCGAGACGTCGCAGCCTCAGACGCAGACTGATCGTCGTCCGGTTCGCGATCGCTGGCGGATT
>WNFP01003673.1_pt1 | contig 13874 bp, 10 predicted proteins | sample 5400201 | NCBI WGS metagenome assembly WNFP01 (sample SAMN13153355, study PRJNA577476) | soil metagenome | isolation source: 115 cm saprolite under Madrone tree | place: USA:California | collected 2016-06-14
ATGAACTTCTTCCTCGATAAGGAGACGGAATTCGTCGGCCCGTCGCTGTTCCAGCTGGGCGCGCGCATCGGCTACACCTGGGCCGACAAGAAGTACGAGATCGCGGCGTTCTGCCGCAACTGCACCGACCAGATCCGCAACATCGGCGGCATCAACTTCGAGAACGCCACCGGATTCATCAACGACCCGCGCATCATCGGCGGGCAGCTGAGCATGAAGTTCTGAAGGCGGCATGCTCGAACGCCTCTTCGACCTCAGAGGCCACGGAACCTCGCTGCGCACCGAGGTCATTGCCGGGCTGACCACGTTCCTGACGATGGCGTACATCGTCGTGGTCAACCCGGTGATTCTCGGGGCCGCGGGCATGCCGGTCGCGGCGGTGGCGGTTGCGACCTGCCTCGCGGCGGGCTTCGGCAGCATCCTCATGGGGCTGCTGTCGAACTATCCGCTGGCGCTCGCGCCGGGCATGGGCCTCAACGCCTACTTCACCTACACGGTCGTCAAAGGCATGGGCCTGCCCTGGCAGACCGCCCTGGGGTGCGTGTTCCTCTCCGGCGTCGCCTTTCTCATTCTGACCGTGGCGGGCGTGCGGCAGCTGATCGTCAGCGCCGTACCGCGCTCGCTGTTTGCCGCGGTGGCGGGTGGCGTCGGGCTCTTCATTGCCTTCATCGGACTGGCGGACGCCGGAATCATCATCGCCAGGAGCGGCACGATGGTGGGCCTGGGCAGCCTGACCGCCCCGACGCCCGCGCTGGCGATGCTCGGGCTGCTGGTGATCGCCGCGCTGCAGGCGCGCGGCTTCAAGGGCGCGATGCTGCTCGGCATTCTGGTGACGGCGGCGATCGGCTGGGTGTTCGGTCTGTCGCACTTCTCACCCGGGGCCTACAGTCTTGCCGACCTGTCGGCGGCGGCATTCAAGCTCGACGTTCGGCAAGCGCTGAACCTGAAGGGCGGCCTCGGCCTGTCGCTGCTCGAGATCGTGTTTGTGTTCCTGTTCGTCGACATGTTCGACAACATCGGTACGCTGGTGGCGGTCACCAAGAAAGCGGGCCTGATCGCGCCCGACGGCTCGATCCCGAGGTTGAATCGGATCCTGCTGTCGGACTCCGTGGCGATGCTGGTGGGCGCCGTGGCGGGCACCAGCCCGGTGACGAGTTATATCGAGAGCGCTGCGGGTGTCGCCGTGGGCGGGCGAACCGGCCTGACGGCCGTCGTGGTCGGGATTCTGTTCCTGTGCACGTTGTTCTTCGCGCCGCTGGTGCAGGCCATCCCCACCGCTGCCACGGCGCCGGCGCTGGTCCTGGTCGGGGCGCTGATGATGGGTGCGCTCGCGGAAGTCGACTGGGCGGACCCGGCCGTCGCTATACCGGCCTTCCTGACAGTCATCATGATTCCACTCACTTATTCGATCGCCAACGGCCTGGCATTCGGCATCACGAGCCATGCGATCCTCAAGCTGGTGCGCGGTCAGGCGCGCCGCGGCGATTGGCTGGTGTATATCCTGGCCGCGCTGTGCATCGCGCGCTTCATCTACCTGGCATAAGGTCACACTCTGGCGGTGAGATAATGGAACGTGCCCCGGCGAAGGCGGCGTGCCTGCTGTGCGCGGCGGCACTCATGCCGGCGCGTGTCGCGCTCACGGATGCGGCCGCGCACGACACCACGCGCCCGCTGCCCGTCATCATCGACACCGACGTCGGCGATGACATCGATGACGCGTTCGCGCTGACGGTTGCGCTTAAGGATTCCCGTCTCGAGGTGCTGGGTGTCACCACCGCGTGGGGAGACACGCGCACCCGGACGTTGTTGGTTCCGCAAGCGCCCCGGAGAAATCACGCTCCTGGCGCTGGCGCCGCTCAGCAACATCGAAGCCCTGCAGCGGCGTGATCCCGATGCCCTGCACCAGCTCAGGCAGGTGGTGATGATGGGGGGCTCGATCCATGTCGGCTACAACCAGGGCGGAGCGATACCGGTCGCCGAGCCGAGCGCCGAATACAACGTCGCCTCGGCTCCGCAGGGACTGGTCGCGCTGCTGCAAGCACAGGTGCCGGTGCGGATGTTTCCGCTCGACTCAACGCAGATCAAGTTCGATGAAGTCCGGCGCGAACGGCTGTTCGCCTACGGATCACCGGCCTCGGATGCCCTGGCGCTCCTGTATCACCAGTGGCGCCTGCTCAACAGTTGGGGCCAGATCACGCCCACCCTCTTCGACGTCGTGCCGCTGGCGTGGCTGCTGCAGCCATCGACCTGCCCGGTGGCTGCGCTGCGGATCGCGGTAGACGCTCGGGGTTACACACGGCCCGTGAGCGGTGCTGCGAACGTCGAGGTGTGCCTGTCGGTCGATGAAAACGCCACGCAGCGGCTCGTCATGGATGCCCTGGCACCGCAGCCTCGCCGGCCGGATCGGGTCATCGCGACGAGCTCTGGCGCGGTTGCCGCCGCGGACGGCGAGATCCTGGCTTTCAAGGGTATCCCCTACGCCGCACCGCCCATCGGTCCGTTGCGCTGGCGGCCGCCGCAGCCGCCGCTGCCCTGGGAAGGCGTACGCAACGCGACCCGCTTCCGCGACGACTGCGTGCAGGTGCCTTACGTGATCCCCACCGGACAGGAGGCGAGTGAGGACTGCCTGACCATCAACGTGTGGAGCGCGACCCGCGGCCTGCACAGTCATCAGCCGGTGATGGTGTTCATCTACGGCGGAGCCTTTATCGGCGGTTCCGCAGCCTATCCACTTTATGACGGGGCCAGGCTGGCCGCTCGCGGCGTCGTGGTCGTCAGCTTCAACTACCGCGTCGGGGTCTTTGGCTTGCTCGCGCACCCGATGTTGTCGGCGGAGTCACCGCAACACACTTCCGGCAACTATGGACTCCTCGACCAGATCGCGGCGCTCAAGTGGGTGCAGACCAACATCGCGGCGTTTGGCGGGGATCCGACGCGCGTGACGGTGTTCGGGGAGTCGGCCGGCGCCGTCTCTGTCGCGGTCCTCATGACGTCGCCCCTGACGCAAGGCCTGTTCAGTCAGGCGATACTTCAGAGCCCGACATTGCCTCCCCTGGCAAGTCTTGCCGCGGCGGAGCGCAGCGGTGTAGCACTCGATCCCGACATCGCCGTGCTGCGCCAGCTTCCCGCCGCGGCGCTGCTGGTACACAACGGCGACTTCTTCCCGCGCTCCGCTCACGATGTCATGGCGGTCGCGTTTCCCGCGCCCATTGTCGATGGCTATGTCGTGCCGGTGCAGCCGCGCAGCGTCTTCCGCACCGGCGCCGCGCATGCAGTTCCGACGATCGTCGGGATCAACGCGGACGAGGGCCGGATGTTCGCCGGCAACGAGAGCGTCACCAGCTATCACGCGTGGGTGCGGGAGAAGTTCGGATCCCGGGCGGATGAGATTCTGCGCCTCAATCCCGCAGCCAGTGACGCCGCTGCCACCGCGGCCGCCGCGGCGACTCTCGGCGATGTCATCTTCGGCGAAAGCGCCCGGCTGATTGCACGCGGGGTCTCGCAGCGTCAGCCGAAGACCTTCGCCTATGTGTTCTCGCGTGGCATCGCGGACCGGCCGCAGCCTGCGACCCATTCCGAGGATCTGCCCTTTGTGTTCGGTACACTCACGGAGCCGAGTTTCATCAGCCATCCCCCGCCCGTCGGGGCGGACCAGCGGCTGTCCGCCACCCTGCAGCAAATCTGGGCACGATTCGCCGCGAGTGGCGATCCCAACGGGCAGGGACTTCCGCGCTGGCCCGCCTATGACCGCAGGACCGATCCCTATCTCGAGTTCGGGACCCTGATCGGTCCCGGCCAGGCGTACCGCAGGGCGCAGATCGATGCGCTCGCGCCCTTTTACGGCGGCGATCAGCCGTAGCCGCTCAGCTCGGCGCAGCTCGCGTAGTCGCCGCCCGCCTTGCCCACGACACGGATGCCATACACCTCGAGCGGCTGCGGCAGCCGCAATTCGAACGACTGTCCATCGGTGAGCGCCGGGGGCGCGACGGCATTGCTGCGGGGATATTGGTCGAGCAGCCCCGCCACTTCCCATCGGACCTTGCTGTCATCGGGCACTGCGCCGTTGGCCGAGGTGGGGATGGCCGTGCGCGCCACTTCGATGCGCGGCAGCGAATCCGTGGTATCGAACCAGCCGCCGGCGGCGCTGACTGCGCCATGCCGGAACACGATGCGCGCAATGCTCGCCGGGCGCGTCAGCATGACCGCGAACCACACCGGATCGCCGCGCTTGCCCGGCGGTGCGCCCAGGTAGGTGGCGAGCCCCGGATCCTGCGGATTGATCGTGCAAAAGCTATGCGGATCCTCATCGGTCACGAACTCCGCAATGTCCGTGGCACTGCGCCGCTCGGCGGTGGGCTCCAGGCCCAGGGACACGACCGACAGACTCGCCCGCGCGAACGCGCTGACCGCGGGCGGGTCACGAGACGCGCGATCCGCGCGTGTGATCCACACGCGGCCGTTGTTGAGGTCCGCGAACGGCACCAGGTGCAGCGCACGGGGTTCGAGACGCAGTGGTTCGCCCTCGCCAGGCAGCCCGACCAGGCCGTCGAATTCATACACCTGTCGCCCCGCCCATCCCGCCGGCACGGCTGCCGGCCGCATCGCCAACGGCTCGCCCGCCTCGAGGGCTACGCGGTGCAGGTAAGGTACGGCTGGATTGAGGGCCTGCTCGAGTGCCAGCACCTGCGGTCCGCGCTGCACCAGGGCGTAATCAGGATAGGTCGGCGCTCCCGACACCACCTGCGTGCGCATATCCATGCGGATATCCAGCGTGGTGGATCGCGGCCAGGTCTGCGAAACATCAAGCATCTGCCCGCGTGTTCCCGCGAGCGTCCCGGAGCCGAGCTTCACCTGGAAATCACTCGCCCACTCCGGGACCCGCAGCCGCACGGCAAAGCGCGTCGCGCGCTCTGCGTTCACCGTGAGCGTGACCCGGCCATCCGCCGGAAAGGCCGTCTCGCAGATCACCTCGACCGGTACTCCGTTGATCCCGAAGCGGGCGCGGCCCGGGGCGTACAGATTCACGAGCAGCGCATTCCTCTGCAGACCCCACGCCAATTGAGGAATCAGCGAGATTCCACGCGGGCCGCTCGACACGCAGCACAGCAGCGCGTCGGTAAATTCCTTACGTCCCACCCACGATGTGTAGTAGGAGATGTTCCCGTTGTGCCCGTCCTGCGCGGCCAGCAGGTGGTTATAGACCGTGCGCTCGATCTCCTGACCGAAGCGCGCCTCACCCGTCAGGCGCAACAGGCGCCAGTTGAGCTGCAGCCAGGTGACGGTCACGCACATCTCGCCGACGTTGGAAGACTGCAGCGACAGTAATCGCCCGTTGGGCTGGAAGTGTTCCGCCGCACTCAGCGTCCCGCTGCGGTACAACTGCTGGCTGACGATGTCATCCCACGCGCGTAGCACCGCATCCAGCAGTAGCCTGTCTGCCGTAAGGCGATAGAGATCTACGAGACCGTTGAAGTTGGAGAGCATCTCATACGCCTTGCCGTTGGCGACGCGGTCAACGCTGCCGCTCTCCAGAAGCGTCGAAACGATGCGAGGCCCGTGGGGGTGATCGTAGGCGCGGACCACGTACTGGCAGAACTCGAGATGCCGCACCTCCCCGGTGAATCGGTAGAGTCTGCACATCGGCTCGAGCACGCTGGTCGCCGCCATGCCCATGTGCTCGCCGGCAGTGACGATGTCGCGTTGCCCGGGCGCGTCGCCGAAGGTGCGCGCGAGCAGATCTCCCATCCCGCGACAAGCTCGCAGTACGGCCGGATCCGCCGTCAGTTCGTAGTAACTGAGCAGGCCGATGAGGTTGTACTTGTGCACCCAGACATCCCAGCCCGTCCAGCGGCGCGCCGCGGGATAGGTGCCCAGGTACCCATCCGGCTCCTGGCTGGCGATCAACGCCTTCACCATACGCTCCATGATGTGCCGCAGCCCGGCATGCTCGCGGTACCGCACGGCGTTGCAGGCCGCGTCGAGGAACTTCCCGGCGTGCTCCCCCACCCATGCCCCGTCAAAGTTGCCGGCACTGTCCCGGTGCACAAAGCCCGACAGGCAGGCACGCTCGTCAATATGGAGCAGCCTCCTTTCCACATTGGTCTGCATCCGATCGGCGAACAGCCCGCGCAACTCCTGCGACTCGAATGGGAGCGACGTGAAGAGTTCCCGCACCCGCTCCGCAACCACGGGCTCGGGCCGTCGCGGCCGGTGCACGGTCGCAGCGCGCGCCGCCGGCGCACCGACACCCGGGACCGCCGCGGCCGCCGCCATGATCTGCAGCAGCTCTCGGCGCGAGATTGCCTTGATCTCGATGTTTCTGGGCATGCGGGTTTGACTCTCGGTAAGCGCTCCATTTCGGGAGGCCGTTTTTATTCTGCACCAGGCGGTAGAGGCTTGCGCTGGCCTTCGCGCACCTGAGCGTCGCGGCAAACAGCCACCTGCGCGGATCGAGCGCAGGTCCGGATCGCGTCTGCGGGGCGGTGTGATTCCCTCGAAGGCGTCGTGCTATCAAGGAGTTACACCGAGCCCAAGCCCTCGCGGAAAACGGCAACTTCAAATGTTCGCCGATCGAGCGGAATCCGTTCGCGAGCGCTGGATGTGTCAGAATGCCGGGGTCGTCTGCGCAAGAAGACATTCGTGACGTCGCCGAGCGCCTCACCAGCTGTCGAAAAGGTCTTCATCTCCGCCCAATCGCTGCTGCGCGATTCGATCGAGCTGGCCATGCGAATCGTCCGCAGCGGGTTCAAGCCCACGTTTCTGGTCGCCATCTGGCGAGGCGGCGCGCCGATCGGCATCGCGGTCCAGGAAGCACTCGAGTATCACGGCATTCATGTTGATCACATCGCGATCCGGACCTCGTCCTACACCGGCATCGATCAGCAATCCAAGGTCGTGCGGGTCCATGCGCTGAATTACCTGATCTCGCGCTTGTCGTTTGAGGATGAGCTGCTGATCATCGACGATGTGTTCGATTCCGGGCGCAGCCTCGAGGCCGTCGTCGCCGAGCTCCGGCGCCGCTGCCGGCGCAATCTGGCGGACAAGATCCGGATAGCGACGGTCTACTACAAACCCGAGCGCAATCGCAGCTCGCTCAAGCCGGACTATTACGTTCGGTCGACCAACAGCTGGCTGGTGTTCCCGCATGAACTGCAGGGGTTGACGCGCCAGGAGATCCTGGAGCACAAACCGGTCGGCGAGAGCTTCTTCGAGAATTAGCTACCAGTTCGCGACGAACTCGCGGATTTTCTGCAGCCAGGCATCCTTGTCGGCCGCCGGCAGAAAGGAAGCCTCGATGGAATTGCTTGCGAGTTGCGCGATGTCGGCCCTGGACAGGCCGAGGGCATGGTGCACGGCAAGGTAGTTCGCTGCGACATAACCGCCGAAGTACGCAGGATCGTCAGAATTCACGGTCACGCAGAGGCCGCGGTCCAGCAAGCGCTTGAGATTGTGATTCTCGATGCGATCGAAGACCCGAAGCATCACGTTGGACAGTGGGCACATCGTCAGCGGCACGCGCTCCCGCACGAGGCGCGCGATGAGGGCAGGATCCTCTTCGCAGCGTACGCCGTGATCGATGCGTCTCACCTGCAGAAGGTCCAGGGCCTCGGAAATGTAATGGGGCGGCCCCTCCTCTCCCGCGTGCGCAACCGTCAGAAAGCCTTCGCTGCGTGCCCGCGCGAATACCGAGGCGAATTTGGCGGGCGGGTGACCGACTTCAGACGAGTCCAGGCCGAAAGCCGTAATCGCATCTGCATGAGGCAGAGCCTGTTCGAGCGTCTGCATGGCATCTTCAGCGCTCAGATGCCGCAGAAAACACAGGATGAGACGGTGTGTTATGCCAAGTGACTGCTCCCCCTCGGCCAGGGCGCTCGCGATACCACCGATGAGGGCATCAAAAGGCACACCGCGGGCAGTGTGGGTCTGCGGATCGAAAAATATCTCCACGTGCACGACGCCGTCCGCATGTGCCCTGCGCAGATAGGCCGAGGTGAGCGCGTGGAAGTCGCTCTCATCGCGCAGCACTTCGGCGCCGGCATAGTAGACATCCAGGAAGGACTGCAAGTCGGCGAAGCGGTACGCCTCGCGCAACACCTCGACCGACGGGTAGCGCAGCGACAGCCGATGCTTGCGCGCCAGCTCGAACACCATTTCCGGCTCGAGCGTGCCCTCGATATGCAGGTGCAACTCAGCTTTGGGAATTGCGCGGATGAATGACTCGATCGAGCTCATGGGGGCGCAACGTATCATGATTCCGTTCGCGACTGGGCGCCGCCTGATGCTCAGCGTGCACAATCCATGTCACGATTGTAGACAATCTCCTGGACGCGTATGCTGCAGACCTCAGGTCTCAGGGCAGTCGCGGTCTCGTACGGACCACAATGGGCAAGCTCACGACTCATGTGCTGGACCTCGCGGCGGGTACCCCCGCGGCGGGCATGCGTATCGAGCTTCACGACCTGGGAGCAAGTCCGCCCGGTCTGTTGGCGGAGCGGCGCACCAACGAACACGGTCGCTGTCCGCAACCCCTGCTAGAAGGAGACTCGCTGCACGGCGGCCGCTACCGGCTGACCTTCCACGTTGCCGAGTATTTTCGCTCGCTGGGAGCCAAATTGCCCGAGCCGCCCTTCATCGATGAGGTGGTGATTGCATTCGGAGTCGCAGACCCCGGGCAGGACTACCACGTCCCGCTGTTGGTATCGCCGTGGAGCTACTCCACTTACCGCGGCAGTTGATGGCGCCCAGGCCCGCGACCCGAGTTCATGAGCACCGCCGCCTCCGCAACCGACCTGCAGCCTGTGCGGTTCATTCTCGACGGCGAGCTCATCAGCGTCTCGGGTCTGCCGCCCTCCACGACCGTGCTCGAATACCTGCGCGATCACGCGGGCCGCACGGGCACAAAAGAGGGCTGTGCCGAAGGGGACTGCGGGGCGTGTACCGTCGTACTGGGCGAACTGTCCGCTGACGACCGGAGCGTCGACTACCGCGCGATCAATTCCTGCATCCGCTTCCTGGCGACCATTGACGGCACGGAACTGGTCACCGTGGAAAGCCTTGAGGCTGCCGACGGCGGGCTGCACCCGGTGCAGCGCGCGCTGGTCGATTGTCACGGTTCGCAATGCGGCTTTTGCACCCCGGGCTTCGTGATGTCGCTGTTTGCGCTGTACCTGCAGCGGGCATCACCCGCGCGCGACGAAGTGATCGCAGCGCTTTCAGGCAATCTCTGCCGCTGCACCGGGTATCGCCCGATCATCGACGCCGGCTGTCGCATGTCGGACTATCCCGAGCCGCTGCACTGGAGCCGCAATGACGCGCGGTCCGCCAGCCGCGCAGACGAACTGCGCGCCCTGCGGCGCACGGCGCCCGATTCGGCTCTGCGTTTTCCCGGGTTCCATGCGCCGCGCGACCTCGATGAGTTGGCCTGCGCGCTGGAGGCGGCGCCGGATTCACTCCTGCTGGCCGGCGGGACCGACGTCGGCGTGTGGGCAACGAAGCAGCTGCGTGACTTGCCGCCGATCATCTACCTCGGCGCCGTCAGGGAGCTGCTGCAGATCCGAAACAGCGATGCCGGCCTGCGGATCGGGGCGGGCGTGCCGCTGAGTGTCGCCTGGCCTGCGCTGCTGGAGCACTATCCGGCGCTCGCCGAGCAGGCCCAGCGATTTGCGTCTCCGCCGGTATGCAATTCCGGCACGCTGTGCGGAAATATCGCCAACGGCTCACCCATCGGCGATTCAATGCCGGCCCTCATTGCATTGGGCGCCGAGCTCGAGCTGCGCCACGGCGCGCGCCAGCGCCGCATCCCGCTCGAGCGTCTGTATCTGGGCTACCAGCACAAGGACCTCGCGCCGGGCGAATTCATCGTCAGCGTTCTCGTCCCGCCACCGAAGGCTGCACGGCTGTTCGCCAGCTATAAGCTCGCGAAGCGCATCGATCAGGACATCTCGGCGGTCTGCGGCGCATTTGCGGTAGATGTATCCGGCGGACGGATCACGAGCGCGCGGCTCGCATACGGCGGCATGGCCGAGATTCCCGCGCGGGCACCGCATGCCGAGCGGGCGCTGGTCGGACAGCCCTGGTCGGAGGTCACGATCGATTCGGCGACCGCCGCGCTCGCCGCGGACTTCACTCCGCTGACCGACTCGCGCGCCAGCCGGGCCTATCGCCTCAGGGCCGCAGGCAGCATGTTGCGACGCTTTTATCTGCAACATAGCCCCACCGCGCTCCGACTGCGGGTGACAGACCCGTCAGCAGACATGGAATTCACGTATGGGCGCTGAGCATGTGGATGCGCCAGTGCCAACCCGCCGCGTCGTCGGCGAGGCTTACCCGCACGACAGCGCGCATCTGCACGTCACCGGCAAGGCACTCTACTGCGACGACATCCCGTTGCCGGCGACCGCCTTGCACGCCGCCTTTGGCATCAGCCGCATCGCTCATGGCCGGATCCGGGAGCTGGACCTGGCAGCGGTGATCACGACTCCCGGAGTCGTCGCCGTGGCGCTTCCTGCGGATATCCCGGGTGAGAACAACTACGGCGGCGCCGTGCATGATGACCCGATCTTTGCCGATGGGCTCGTGCAGTACGCCGGTCAGCCCATATTCGCCGTCGCCGCGACCTCCTATGCAATGGCACGCAAGGCCGCACTTCGGGCGCGCATCAGGTACGACGAGCTTCCCGCGATCCTCGACATTCGCTCGGCACTGGCCGCGCAGAGTTATGTTGTTCCGAGTCGCCGGCTCGTGCGCGGCACACCCGGGACGGTGCTGGCCGGCTCTCCGCACCGTCTGCAGGGAACCGTCGTCATCGGCGGCCAGGATCACTTCTACCTTGAAGGCCAGATCGCCATAGCGATTCCGCAGGAAGATGGGGCGATGCTGATCCACAGCTCGACCCAACACCCGACGGAAGTACAACACATCGTTGCGCATGCCCTGGACGTGCGCGCGCACAGCGTCACCGTTCAGTGTCGTCGCATGGGCGGCGGATTCGGCGGCAAGGAGAGCCAGCCGGGCCTGATCGCCGCCGCCGCGGCGCTTCTGGCACTGAAGACCGGCCGCCCGGTGAAGCTGCGCCTCGATCGCGACATCGACATGATCATGACGGGCAAGCGTCACGATTTCCTGGCCGACTACGACGTCGGCTTCGACGCGCAAGGGCATATTCTGGCGCTGACGATCATGCTCGCCTCGCGCTGCGGCTATTCGGCCGATCTGTCCGGTCCGGTGAACGATCGCGCGGTCTATCATCTCGACAACGCCTACTTTCTGGAGCATGTCGAGATCACCTCGCATCGCTGTAAGACGCACACCGTGTCCAACACCGCCTTTCGCGGTTTCGGGGGCCCTCAGGGGATGATGGTCATCGAGCGGGTCCTCGATGACATCGCGCGCACGCTGGGTCTCGATCCGCTCGATGTGCGTCGCGCGAACTTCTATGGCGTCACGCAGCGAAACGTGACGCACTACGGCCAGACCATCGAGGACAACCTCATCCACGACATTGTGGCCCGGATGGAGCGAGAGAGCGGCTATCGCGACCGCCGCACAATCATCGCGGAGTGGAATCGCCGCAATCCGGTTGTCAAGCGCGGCCTGGCACTGACTCCCGTGAAGTTCGGCATCTCGTTCACTGCGACCCACTACAACCAGGCCGGCGCGTTGCTGCAGGTGTACACCGACGGGACCGTGCTGCTGAACCACGGTGGCACTGAGATGGGACAGGGGCTGCACATCAAGGTGGCCCAGGTCGTCGCCGCCGAGCTCGGCGTGCCGCTATCGGCTATCCGCGTCACCACGACGGATACCAGTAAGGTGCCCAATACTTCGGCTACGGCCGCATCGTCGAGCTCCGATCTGAACGGGATGGCGGCGCGGGCAGCCGCCCGCTCGATCCGGCAACGGCTGCTCGAGCACGCCTGCGAAACGCACGGCGTCAGTGCCGACCAGGTGCGCTTCGCGGACGGACAGGTCGATATCGGGGCACGGAGCATGACTTTTGGTCATTTCGTCCGCGATGCCCATGCGGCACGCATCTCGCTCTCCGCCACGGGGTACTACCGGACTCCGAAGATTCACTGCGACCGTGCCACCCTGATCGGCCGGCCGTTCTTCTACTTCGCATACGGGGCGGCCGTTGCGGAAGTCGCGCTGGACACGCTGAGCGGTGAGACACGTCTGCTGCGAGTCGACATCCTGCACGATGTCGGCGCGTCGCTGAACCCGGCGATCGATCGCGGGCAGATCGAGGGTGCCTTCATCCAGGGCGTCGGCTGGCTCACCTGCGAGGAGTTATGGTGGGACGCCAAGGGAGAGCTGCAGACCCACGCGCCCTCGACTTACAAAATCCCCACCGCGCGCGACTGGCCTGCACATTCCACGGTCACCCTGCTCGAGCGCTCGCCGAACCGGGAGGACACGATTCATCGGTCCAAGGCGGTGGGCGAGCCGCCGTTGATGCTGGCGATCTCGGTGTTTCATGCCATTCGCGACGCCTGCGCTGCCTGCGGACCCGTCGGGGCGCTGCCGCACCTCACCGCTCCGGCTACGCCGGAAGCGGTGCTGCGTGCCATCGACAGTGTAAGGAGCCACGCATGAGCACGCGGGTCGCAAGTGACGACGCGGGCCGGGAACCCAAGGGTCGCTGGCTTCGGGCGCTGCGCGACAACTGGCCTCTCGCGGTCTGCCGGTTGCTCGAGGGTCGCGAGCCGGCGGTGGTTCGTGTGCTCATCGCGCAAGTGCGGGGTTCCGCCCCGCGCGAGCCCGGCGCCTGCATGCTGGTTTCGCACAGCGGGGTCGACGGCACGATCGGCGGTGGCAACCTGGAATGGCAAGCGCTACGGGCCGCTCAGTCGCTGCTCGTGGCCGGGACGGCGCCTGCGGTCAGCCTTCGCCGGCTCGTGTTGGGTCGGGAGTTGGGACAGTGCTGTGGCGGTGTGGTGCAGTTGTGGCTGGAACGCTTCACGCCCGCCGATCTGCCGCGGCTGCGGCGGGTCGTACGCGCGGGGTGCGACCGCACATCCGCGGCACTGGTGACCGAGCTCTCCGCGCAAGGCGTCGTTCGCAGACTGCTGCAGCACGGATCAGATGAGTGGCGCAGTGCGCATTTGCAGTTGCGCGGCCCGACGCTGCAGGCGCTCGAGCCGGGCGCTCAACGTCGCTTGCAATTCTCCGCGAGCAGTGAGGAGAACGCGATCCTGTTGGAGCCCCTCGCGAGCGACGCTGCGGCGTTGTGGCTGTTCGGTGCCGGCCACGTCGGACAGGCGTTGATCCGCATCCTGGCCGAGTTGCCGTTCGAAGTCACCTGGATCGATCCGCGAGCGGAGCTCCTGCCGGAGCCATTGCCGGACAACGTCCATCCGCTGTGCTCACAGGCGCCAACCAACACCGTGCACCTGGCACCGGCTGGCGCGCGCTTCCTCGTGATGACCCATGACCATGCTCTGGACTACGCGCTGTGCCGCAGGATTCTGGGGCGCAGCGACTTCGCCTGGCTGGGGCTGATCGGCTCGAAAAGCAAGGGCGCGCGGTTCCGCTCGCGGTTGGCACGGGATGGCGCCGCAGCGGAGGCGATTGCCCGACTGGTCTGTCCCATCGGGGTGGGGGGAGTCGCCAGCAAGTGGCCCGCCTCAATCGCTGTGGGCGTGGCCGCGCAACTGCTGCAGGGGCTCGAGGCCTCGGTCGGTTCCTCCGCGACCGCGGCCTGTGCGGGTGGCTGTCCGTCACCCGACTGTGCCGCCTGCTCGTCCCCCCTCCCATGACGGCTTACTTCCTGGACTGGCTGAGCCTGCTCGGCCGATGGCTGCACTTGGTGGCGGGCATCGCCTGGATCGGCTCGTCCTTCTATTTCATCTGGCTCGACGATCACCTCGTTCCAC
>WNFP01012019.1_pt1 | contig 13874 bp, 7 predicted proteins | sample 5400201 | NCBI WGS metagenome assembly WNFP01 (sample SAMN13153355, study PRJNA577476) | soil metagenome | isolation source: 115 cm saprolite under Madrone tree | place: USA:California | collected 2016-06-14
TCACTCACTTCCGTCAGGATTTACATCAGGATCACCGCATGGTGTGCGAGCTGACATGGAACACTTTCCGCAATCACTTCATCCTCGAATACGAAGTCCCCAAATACGATGCCGATCTACGCTCGCCGAATTTCTTCGTGCCACTGAGCGATGGCCAGGCGCGTAAGAAGGTAAACGCGCTGATGCGCTACTTTGCTACGCAGCGAAACAAGCAGTGGTTCTCGGAGGATTTGTTTTACGGTCTAATGCGGCTACGCAGCATCGAAGGCGCTTCACCTACCCGATACGCGGAGGCGTTTCATTGCCGTAAGGTGCTACTCGGAAGAACCAATTGAGTACTTGCCGGACCTGCGACAATTAGCAGTTCTTATTCCTAGCCGTGCACGACTACGTGATCATTGGAGGTGGAATCGTCGGACTGGCGACGGCTATGGCCGTAGGCAATAAGTATTCCGGGGCGAGCATCCTCGTTCTGGAAAAGGAGCAGGATCTTGCGCAACACCAGACTGGCCGAAACAGCGGTGTCATCCATTCAGGTATTTATTACAAGCCCGGAAGTCTCAAAGGCAAGTTCGCCCGAGAAGGCAACCGCTCAATGGTCGAGTTTTGCTGCGAGCACGGCATCAAGCATGAAGTCTGCGGAAAGCTGATCGTTGCCACCAAAGCGTCGGAACTTCCGCTCCTCGACAGCTTGTTTCAACGCGGTCTCGATCACGGGCTCGCCGTTGCGCGGCTCGCGCCCGAACAAGTGCAGGAAATTGAGCCGCACGTGCGCTGCCTCGCTGGCATCAAAGTTCCGTCAACGGGAATCGTCAACTACCGGGAGGTTTCTGCGAAATATGTTGAACTGATTAAATCACAGGGTGGAACGGTACAAACCGGCACGCGCGTTGACCGCTTGCGCGACGTGAATGGGATTCAAGTCATCGAAACACCTCACGGAGAGTTTGAGGCCGGATTCGTTATTAATTGCGCCGGCCTGTTTAGCGATCGCGTGGCCCGCTTTAGTGGCCTCGATCCGGGTGCGAAAATCGTCCCGTTCCGTGGCGAGTACTACGAGTTGGTGCCTGAAAAGCGGCATCTCGTAAAGAGGTTGATTTACCCAGTGCCCGATCCCGATTTTCCATTCCTAGGTGTTCATTTTACGCGCATGATTGATGACTCGGTCCATGCCGGACCCAACGCCGTGCTCGCCTTCAAACGGGAAGGCTATTGCAGGACGGACATCAACTGTGCAGATTTGTTTGAGACCCTCACGTTCCCGGGTTTCTGGAAGCTGGCGCGGAAGTATTACCGAGATGGCATGATGGAGATGGTGCGCTCCGTGAGCAAACGGGCGTTCGTGAAGAGTCTTCGGCAACTCATCCCTGAAATTACCGGAGACGACCTCGTTCCGACCCACTCCGGAGTCCGGGCGCAAGCGTTGATGCGCGATGGGAAACTGGTGGACGATTTCCTGATAGTGAAAGGGGAAAATTCCATTCACGTGTGCAACGCGCCCTCGCCGGCAGCGACGGCTTCACTTGAAATCGGACGCTTTATTGCGAATCAACTTCCCGAGGTCAACGCTGGCTCAGAGGTGAACTTCTTCAGTTATGGCAAATCCAACGTGCGGCCAGAATGAAGCATTTGGGGTTCATGCGTTCTATCCGGGGCCTTGGGCTCGGCGGGATCGCACCTCGATCGATCCATTTTATCTCACATGGAACGCTCGCGAATACTGTCAGCCATACGATACGCGCTTCATTGAGTTGGCCGGCTAGATCAACACCCGCATGGCGCGGAAGTGACCTATTGCGATCCGTATGTGCCGATGATTAACCCAACCCGCGAGCACTCGCATTGGGCCGGCAAGAAATCCGTGGAGTGGGATCGCGCGACTATCGAGAGCCTTGATCCTTGTGCTTATCGCCACAAATCACAGCTGCGTGTACTACCAGGAGCTTGCTGAGTGGGCGCACTGCATTGTGGACACGCGAAACGCCATGGCCGGCGTCTCTGTTGCGCCCGGAAAAGTGTGGAAAGCATAGGCACTCATGAGAGAAACGAAGTTACCACGACACAAGGTTTTTCCCTCGTATTCACCGCTCGGCCTCACATGAGTTTCGCAGTTTGTCTGATCGGCTTCTTCTTTACACTTGCTTTGGCTTATCTCTTCCAGAAGATCCTTGGGAGAAGCTACTGGCGTTCTTGGCGATCATTATCGTCTGGCCGTTGGTTCTCGGGGACATGCTTCGACGAATGCTGAAATGAACGGCCGCTTCGTCCTTACATCGCGAGTCTTGCCGCCGCAAGGCCGCACGGTGATGGTGCGCTCTGGCGGTTTTGTGTGCTCGGCCGCATGTCGATTTAGCGAATGGGCGTTGATCTATGGTTCTGGTGAGACTTCGATGCCAAATCCGCCGGAGGAATGGTGGCTGGATGACGCTTTGGCGAAGGAAATGGGGTTGGACATCGACGCAATTGAGGCTGAACGGCCATTGGTAAGCGGCAATCCTCCTCCACCGACGGCCACACCGACTCCAACGCCCACAGCAACACCAACGCCGACGGCCACGCCGACTTCTACGCCTGCACCAACTCCAACCGCATCGCCGACGCCACGTCCGCACTAACACCCACACTGCACCGTCATGGGCGCAGATGGGCGTCGATTGCCGCTTTTTCGATGAGGAAGGGAAATTTTGTTTGCTCACGCGTCACAAGCAATATCGGCGGCCGCGATGTTTTTTTGTCGCTATCGTTCTGCCGCAAAACGCGTTGGAACCGCTTCTTTTAGCTTGCTGGAGCTTGGCCGCACGCTGAGTGAGGCCGGTGCCGCCCGCCGCAACAATTTCAGAGCATTTGTCTTGCCTAGCGGCAATTGCTTTGAGTAGATAAGCCCGCATGAGGCAGAGCAGAAAAGATGTTTGCGAGCATCGACGGTTTACAGGTGATGAGGCGGTTCATCGCAACATTCGCGACTCGCGAGCCGTTTTCTGCGTTTGTGCTTTTTTGGTTTTTGCCGCGCTAGCGTGCGGCGGCTGCCAGAGTCCGCTACCGCCTCTGCCGAATCCGCCAGGTCCCAAGACAGCGGTAAGACTTTCTCCCGGAGATGTGATCAAGGTTTCCTACGCCGATGAGACCATCCCGGATCAAACGCAGAAAATTCGCAGAGACGGCAAGGTGAGTCTGCCGCTCATCGGCGAAGTCACGGCTGCCGGCAAGAGAGTTATCGATTTTCAACATGAACTCGTCCGCCGCTATGAAGGGGAGCTTGAAAACAGCGAAGTGCTGGTCACGTTGGAGAACGGCACGGCAACCGTGACCGTGTCCGGGTTTGCCAATAAGCCGGGCGTATATCCTTTCGATCGCCCGACGACGGTGTATCAAGCAGTTATGGAAGCAGGCGGAGTCAGTGACTATGGAAGCCTCAGCAACATTCATCTCACTCGCATAATCAACGGAGTGCAGCGCACGGAGAGGATTAATCTTCGGCCGAGCATTCGAGGCCAGCCTACGCAACCAAAGTATGTCCAGGACGGCGACGTGATCTACATCTCGCGCAGCTTGTTTTAAGTTGACGTGCCGGGAGGGCGCGACTTGCAAACATGATTTTGCTATGTCGAATTCACCAGACCCGTAGCCACCTTGGTTCGTTTCCTCTCGCGCTTCTGTTCGCCGCTTTTTCTCTCGTTTTGCAACCCGGACGCACTTGGAGTCAAAACGCGGTGGGCTCGACGTTCGAACAAGCCGGTTTGGGCTGGCTGCCAGCCATTCCAATTCAGATCAATGCAGGCTTAGACGGGGGCTACGACGACAACGTTACCCTGAGCCCCAGCGGCCAAGGTTCAGTCTTCACGAGAGAAAACGTCGTCCTCACTTACGATCGCCCTGGGGAACAGACGCAATTTTTTGTGATGGGTGTCGGACGCTTTAGTCAGTATTTCGATGTGTCGGGCCAGAACGAGACTACCGGAAACGTCACTTTGTCCCTCACGCATAACTTCTCGAGTCGGCTTTCCTTCTACGCCAGCGTTTACGGCACTTACCAGAACGAACCAAATTTCACATCCAATGTCGGCCCGCAGAACGTGCGCAGCCCATTCTTCGATACGGTCGATCTTTTTGCGCTTACTTACCACTGGCTGTTGCGATTTAGCACGGTAACAAGCTACACGCTCGAGCGCGTTCAGTACTTCTCCTCGTCGAATGGAAATTCTCAGAACGGTGTTCAGAACACGCTTGCTCAGAACCGTATTCAGAACACGTTTGGCGAGGAGTTTCAATTTAGCCTCACCAGCCGCACGATTTTTGTGGGCGAATATCGTTTTGAAGCGATAGATTACGATACCGCCCCGACCAATTCCACGACTAACTTCGTCCTCGCCGGCGTCAATCATAATTTAACCGAGCACTTAATGGTTCACGTGCGCGGGGGGGAATCGTTTCGCTCGCTCGAAAACGAGGGGAATACGGCCAGTCCTTACTTTGAAGGTTCGCTTGGTTACGTGAGCAGCAACCACTCGCTGAACTGGACGACTAGCTATGGATACGAATCGCCCACGGCGACAGGTGCGACGACCACCAAGACGTGGCGCACCGGTCTGAACCTGACGTACGATCTAACTTCGCGGCTCAGTTCAACCACTGGCGTTTATTATCATCATGATGAAAATCAAGGCGGCACCGGCTCGACAGGGACGCAGGATTCTCTCGATCTCTTGCTCGGCCTCCGTTATACGATCAATAAGCGTCTTGCCCTGCATGTCAACTACAACTACACCTCGCAGAGTTCCTTAGGAGCGACACCAGGTTACTCGCGAAACAGGTATTCCGCTGGACTAAGCTATACCTACTGAGAATTTACAGACGAGATAGTCCAGCCACAGAGAGCTCCGCGGATAAGATCGATAATACTTTCCGGGGCCGGCCTGGAGGAACACTTCGAAGTGCCTGTTTCACCGAACGGAGCTGCTGCTCGCGAAACCGTCATTCCAATGCGAACTGCAAACATTTCCAGGCGTGTTTTGCGGTTGTGCTGCTCGCAGTTTTCGCTCAACCTCTCCTGGCGCTGATAAATTACGCAGCTGGGAGCCAGCTCTATTCATACATTTTACTGGTACCGTTCGTCTCTGCTTATTTGCTTTACCTCCGGCGTGACCGATTACCAACAAAATACGGTGCGGATCTTCCGCTTGCGATCGTGTCACTCGCTATCGGTCTTGGCGTTTTCGTGCTCACGTATTGGTTGAACATCGCGGGTCAAGCGTCGGCCGAAAATGATCGCCTCGCCCTGCTAACCCTATCGTTCCTTTGCTGCCTTATGGCGGGAGGTTTTTTCCTTTTCGGGCGTGCGTGGATGCGCGCAGCCGCTTTTCCACTGGCCTACCTCATTTTCATGGTGCCGATGCCAGATGCGATGGCAGAAGCGCTCGAGACGGCTTCCAAATATGCTTCGGCTGAAGTAGCGAATCTTCTTTTCCACCTCAGCGGCACGCCTTTTCTCCGGGTGGGCCCCGTTTTCCAACTGCCGAACATCACGATTGAAGTTGCACAGGAATGCAGCGGCATTCGATCAAGCTGGGTGCTTTTCATGACCAGCATCCTGGCGGCCAATTTATTCTTGAAGACGCGATGGCGGCGTATTGCGCTTGTCGCCTTCACCATTCCGCTCGCCATCTTACGGAACGGATTTCGCATCCTCGTGATCGGACTTCTCTGCGTGAATGCAGGCCCCCAGATGATTCACAGTCTAATCCATCGCCGCGGCGGCCCCGTCTTCTTCATGCTTTCACTAATCCCATTCTTTCTGGTGTTGTGGTGGCTGCGCAAGGGTAAAGTCCGTAGCCGACAACCGCAATAACCTTAAGCTTTGGGCACCTCCCGCTGCGCAAGTTTTCGGGAACTTTGCCTTCTAGTTTCCGTAGAAGCACCTGTGCACGGTCTAATACTCGACCTCATCTTGGGTGCGGTCCAGGTGAGCTTGACTCAAATTTCGCTACGCTTCGCGCCCGGAGGGCGTGTCTTGCTGAACCAATGAGGTCTCCTTTTAGCTATCGGTTGGAAACCTGAGCCGTAGCTGGAGCGGAAAATGCCAGTCATTACATCGGCTTGGAGGAAATCGTGAGCCTGACCTCCGTGTTAGCGTTGGTGGGTGCCACATTTAGCGCCGCCCTGGCCGCAGCCGCTGCCTGTCGAAAGCAGCGTTCACTTGCGACGTGGTGTTTCTCGGCCGGGATGCTGACTTTTGCCTTGGAAAGTTTGTTTGGGGCAATAGGAAACGATGCGCTCCCGCCTGAGAGGGCGGCCTTTTGGGAAACGGTCGCCCTGGTGGCAAAATCATTTCTGCCTGGCGTTTGGTTAACTTTCAGCCTGACATATTCCAGGGCAAATTACCGCGATTTCCTGGTTCGATCGCGGTGGCTTGTTGTCGGGGCTTTTTTGATTCCGGTGCTATCGCTGGCGGCTCTTTACAACCCCTTTTTCTACGCTGTCACTTATGAGCCACCCGCTCACGGATGGGGACTCAGGTTTCATGAACCGGCAAAAATCCTAAATGTCCTGATCCTAATTTCGGTAGTGCTAATTCTGACGAACATCGAGCGGACATTCCGTGCCGCCGTTGGAACGATGCGCTGGCGAATCAAGTTCCTGGTCATTGGGATGGGGGTTATTTTTGGCGCCCGCGTCTATAGCGGAAGTCAGGCACTCCTTTTCTCGGATTACAGCCCGAGTCAACTAGGTGTCGAAACGGCTGCCCTTCTTATCGGATGCACACTAATGGCCGTTGCTTACGGCAGGAGTGGTTTCGGCGAAATCGACGTCTATCCGTCCCATGCTGTTCTGCGCACATCCCTGACGGTTCTGTTGGTCGGGGCGTATCTTTTTATTGTTGGCGTTTTGGCTCAAATCGACGCCCTCTTTGGCGGCGTTACCAGTTTTCCAATCGCAGCCTTTGTTGTCTTGCTTGGCGTGGCTGTCCTAGCCGTGCTGCTTCTTTCTGACCGAGCTCAGCAAAGTGTGCAGCTGTTTGTCAGCCGCCATTTTAAGAGGCCGCAGCATGATTTTCGTCAATGATTTTCGTCAAATCTGGGCGCGATTCACTCGAAGTCTTTCGGCTCCTCTGGATGAGACTGCGCTTGGCACCACAGCTTCGCGGCTGATTTCAGAGATGTTTGGTGCCCTGTCCGTTTCGACCTGGCTTTTCGATGAACAACGAGAGCGTCTCATCCGAATCAGCTCGACGTCTGATGGAGAACCGGAGAATGGCCGCGATTTGACCGGCTTGACCGTGGGAAATGAGGTGAATTCAGCAGACCTAACCAAGCTGTCGCGGCCCTTCGATCCCACTAGAGCAAAAGAAAAGTGGGTGCGAGACCTTATGGAAAAAAGCAGCGGCCAATTCCGCACTGGAGGCAAGCCCATTTGCGTTCCGCTGGTAACTGGAGAGCACTGGCTCGGAGCGATTGTCCTCGCAGACCGCGTTAGGGGGCTCGGCTACTCGGCGGAAGAGGTGGACTTACTAAAATGCATCGGCGAGCAAGTGGCGGCGAGCTTGCTGAAGCTGCGCCTTACGGAAGAGGTGATGGAAAGAAAAGAGTTAGAGGCCTTCCAAACGATGTCCGCATTCTTGATTCATGACCTAAAGAATGCAGCCTCCACCCTGGGTCTCATGTTGGAGAATTTGCCGGCCCACTTCGACGATCCTGCTTTCCGGCAGGACGCATTCCGCGGAATCGGGAGTGCGGCCAGCCGCATTAACGATCTTATAAACCGCATGAACGCGCTGCGGCATGAGTTGCGTCTCAAGCCAGCGGAGTTGGATCTTAATCGGGTCGTCGCCGAAGCGCTTTCAAGCCTGAATGGGGCACTCGACACCAGATTGGTGACCAAATTCGATCAGATTCCAAAGATATCGGCTGATCGAGAGCAACTGCAAAGCGTATTTACAAATCTCCTACTCAACGCGCGCGATGCGGTGGGCCCAAATGGCCGGATCACGGTGGAAACGACCCGGCAGGGTGAGTGGGTGGCTCTGTCCGTAAGTGACAACGGATGCGGAATGAGTGAGCAGTTTATCAAGAACTCGCTTTTTCGACCGTTCCGCTCGACGAAGAAAAAGGGGTTGGGCATCGGCATGTTTCAATCCAAGACGGTTGTCGAAGCGCATCACGGGAAGATTTGTGTAGAAAGCGAGCTCGGCGTCGGCACGACGTTCCGTGTCATGTTGCCTCTAGGAGACTATTGAAGTACTGGAATGATCCGCGTTACTGCTGATTTTTGGCCTGAGCAAGGCGCGACGAAGGCGCATACCCTTGGTGGATCTGTAAGCAAGGAGCAACGCCGCTCAGGCGAAAAAGCGGCGCAACCCTTCGGGCGGGAGCAATTTGGCGCGTCTGGCTGCGTTGCTCGTTCGTTGCAGGTCGCTATGAACATGCGTCTCGCTCGCGCGTTGCCATCCGCCCCAAATTGCTCCCGCGCGGGTCATCCCAGTACGTCAATAGTCTCCTAAAACGCCAAATAGCATGAAACCCAGTTTGCTCATTGTCGATGACGACGAAGCTATCCGGACCCAGATGAAATGGGCTCTGAGCGAGGATTACGAGGTCTATTTCGCCGAAGACCGTCAAGGAGCGCTTGACGTGTTTAAGGCGAACCCGCCAGCGGTAACGTTGCTCGATCTGGGACTCCCACCTCGCCCCAATGAGTGCGATGAAGGTTTGGCGGTGTTATCCGACATACTTGCAATCGATAACACGGCTAAGGTCATCATTATTTCGGGGCAGAGCGAAAAGCAGAATGCCATCGAGGCGGTTGGCGCGGGAGCCTATGACTTCTTGTGCAAACCCGTGGAGATGGAAGAACTGAGACTGCTCCTTCGGCGCTGCATCCACGTGGTCGAACTGGAGAAGGAATATCACAAGTTACAACAAAGTCAGCGTTCTGATGTCTTCGAAGACATGCTCGGCACCAGTCCACAAATGCAGGCAGTCTTTGCTCTGATTCGCAAGGTGGCTGGGACAAATGCTCCAGTGCTCTTGCTTGGAGAAAGCGGCACTGGCAAAGAAATGGCGGCAGCAGCTATTCATCGCCGCAGCGCGCGCAAGGACGGTCCTTTTGTCGCCATCAACTGCAACGCTATTCCTGAAAACCTTTTGGAGAGTGAGCTGTTCGGCCACGAAAAAGGCGCCTTTACCGGCGCTCATGTTCAGCGCAAGGGACTGTTGGAAACAGCCGGTGGCGGCACCCTGTTATTGGATGAGATTGGCGAGCTCCCCCTGTCCATTCAGGTCAAGCTCCTTCGGTTTCTTCAGGAACAGCGCTTACAACGGGTAGGCGGCCGACAGGAGATACAAGTTGATACCCGACTTGTCGCCGCGACCAATGCCGACCTAAAACAGCTGATCGACGACGGGAAGTTTCGCGAGGATTTGTATTTTCGTCTTGCTGTCGTCACCATTCGTCTGCTGCCGCTTCGTGAGCGCGGGGAAGACGTCGTGTTCCTAGCCCGCGAGTTTCTGCAAATGTATGCCAATCAAAACGGTCGCACCAAGATGGTCTTCGCACCCGACGCGTTGCGCGCGATGGGTTGTTATTCATGGCCAGGCAATGTGCGGGAACTTCAGAACCGTGTGAAACGGGGCGTCATTATGGCCAGCGGGTCACGGGTGGCCGCAAAAGATCTCGAACTGGAATACGTCCAGAAGATGGCAGCTCCAAGCGCGACGACTCTGAGAGAGGCGCGCGCGCGCGTTGAACGCGAAGTGGTTGAGCAAGCGCTCAAAAGAAACGCCGGGAGAATTACTGCCGCGGCTGCCGATCTGGGAATTAGCCGGCCGACTCTTTACGAACTAATGGAAAAGCTTGGCATTCCTAAGGAGCGCGCAGCTACAAATATTAACTAACAGTAAATCATCCTCCACATGCAGACATCGAAAATATTATTTAGAATCGTAACGCTTACTCTAGCGGCTACACTCATCACCGCCTGCTCCAAGGAAGCCAAGAAGACGCGCTTTCTCGCCGAGGCTGACAGCTATTTCAAAGCCGGGGATTACGACAAAGCCAAGGTGAGCTACCTCAACGTGCTGCAGCTAGACCCGCAAAACACGCTCGCATTCGAAAGAATCGGGGCGATGTGGCTGGAGGGAGGCACACCCCTTCGCGCCGCTGCATTCCTCGCAAGGGCGAGTGAGCTGGCTCCGAAGAACGATCAAAATCGAATACGGCTCGCCCATTGTCATGTGGCCGTAGGACAGTTCGCCGACGCAAACAAAGAAGCGCTTAAAGTCCTCGAGCAAGTCCACGACAGCGGAGATGCCATTGTCGTTTTGACTGAAGCGGTGCGAAGTAAGGAAGACATTCAGATCGCAGAGGAACAGCTCGAGAAATACCCCAAAAAGGACGACATTTCTTTCCACCTTGCTTCGGCGAATCTGCTTCTTAACAGTGGCAACGTGGCTGCGGCAGAAAACGCCCTCCGGCAGGCGCTTACCGTCAATCCCAATTCTTCTGCCGCGCACATGGCGATGGGAGATTTGTACCTGCTCAAGAAAGATCAGAAACGAGCCGGCGAAGAATTTAAGAAAGCGGCCGAGCTTGCGCCTGTTCGTTCTATGGAGCGCTTGAAATACGCCGCATTCATGTCCGCCGCCGGTGATAAAGAAGAAACAAGAAGAATTTCGACTGAGATGACCAGGCAGGCGCCCGATTATTTGCCAGGCTGGACCTTGCTAGCCGAGCTTGCCTACAAAGACAAGAAATACGACGAGGCCCTCTCGCTTCTTGAAAATGTTTTTAGCCGCGACCCGGAATACGTCGATGGCCACAGACTGGAAAGCCAAGTGATGCTGGCAAAGGGCGACACGAAAAAAGCGGTCGAAATCTTGGAGCGGCTGGATCAAACCTATCCGGACACTCCTCTCATCAAATACGAATTGGCGCGCACATATCTTAAGAACAATAACATGAATCAGGCAAAGGTGGTGTTGGATCAGGCCATCTCACGCAATCCGAACTATGCCGATGCCATTCTGCTCCTCGCTGACATTAACCTTCGCTCCGGTCATGGCGAAGCGGTTATTGAACCGATGACACGTTTGCTGAAGAGAAATCCGGAGTCAAGGTCCGCTGCATTGCTATTGGCGGCCGCATATGGCTCGCTTGATCGTTTCGACGATGCCGCTGTGATCACTGGCGAGCAAGCAAGGCTTGCGCCGCGCGACCCACAAGCCCAGATGGCACTCGGCCTGACCTTACGTCAAGCCAAGAGGAACGACGAAGCGCGCCAGGCATTTGAAAAAGCCGCCGAGCTCGCGCCAGACAGCTTGTGGCCAGCCGATCAACTCGTGGAACTGGACTTGCTGGAAAAGCATTTTGATGCCGCGCGCCAACGCATACACCGTCAGTTCCAAAAAATGCCTGATTCGCCGGCTGCCCATTTTTTTGAGGGGAAGATCCTGGCGGCGGAAGAAAAATGGGATTCAGCCGAGGCAGAGCTGCAAAAGGCGCTCCAACTCGATCCAAATCTTTCCAACGCCTACGACTTGCTGGTCCAGACTTATCTTGCGACCAACAGACTTCCCCAAGCGGTAAACCAATTGCAGGCCCAGCTCTCGAAGAATCCTAACAACGCATCGGCAATTATGACGCTGGCGCTGCTATACGAGCGGACAAACGATTTCGCAAAGGCGCGCGATGCTTACGAGCGCCTTATCTCGATCGACCCCAACTTCATTTCCGCGTTGAATAATCTCGCCTATCTCTATGCCGATCGACTGAATGACCTTGACAAGGCTTACGGCCTCGCGCGTAAAGCCCGCCAGCTGCAGCGAGATGACCCCGCGGTAGCCGACACGTTTGGCTGGGTTCTGTCCAAGCGTGGCGAATATCAACTGGCCCTGCCAATTCTACAGGAGAGCGCTGCCAAACTCCCTGATAGCCCGGAAGTTCAATTTCACCTGGGCATGACCGCGTACATGATGGGCCAGACAGACCTGGCCAGAGTGGCCCTCCAAAAAGCCGCGAGCGCAGCCAAGGATTTCCCGGGTAAGGAGGAAAGCAAACGTCGTCTCGCCTTGCTCAAGAGCGGCGCCGGCGTCTCGCCGGAATTGTCGACTTCGCAACTCGAAGGAATGACGAAAGAGCAACCTAACGATGTCATTTCCCAGATGCGTTTGGGAGAGGCCTATGAAAAACAAGGCGCGTCAGACAAGGCGGCTGCAGCTTTCGAGCAAGCGCTGAAACTAAATCCCAGGTTGGCCGCGGCCATAACCAAGCTGGCACAACTCTATGCCGGGCCGCTTCACAACAAAGAGAAAGCTCTCACTTACGCAAAAAAAGCACGCGAACTGACGTCAGGTGATCCCCAGGTCACCAGTATTCTCGGAAAGGTTGCCTACCAAAGTGGCAATCTCGCCTGGTCTTACAGCCTTCTGCAGGAGGCCGCGCGTCAACGCCAAAACGATTCGCCGATCCTGCACGATTTGGCGTGGGCGGCTTATGGCTTGGGAAAAGTAAATGAGGCTCGAGATGCGATGCAAAAAGTCCTGACGAACAGTCCTGATTCTTTCCAGGGTGCCGATGCCAAAAAATTTCTTGCTTTGACCGAGCTGAATGAAAATCCGAAGAAACTTATGGCCGCGGAGGCCGAGGTGCAAAAAGAACGAATGTCGGATCCCGAATATCTGCCTGCGCTCATGGCTCAAGCCGCACTCGATGAACAGCGCGGTCAGATAAAGCCGGCCACCCAGATATACACGGGTATCCTGGGTCGGTTGCCGGATTTCGCGCCCGCACAGAAGGGTCTCGCCACGCTCTATGCCCAGGACCCATCCGCAACCGCTACGGCCTACGATCTCGCTGCGAAAGCGCGCCAAGCGTTACCTGACGACGCCGAGTTGGCCGAGCTACTGGGGCAATTGAGCTACGAGAAAAAGGAATACCAGCGCGCGATCCAATTATTACAGGAAAGTGCCAGGACGAAATCACTCAACGCCAATTCTCTCTTCTACCTGGGAATGTCGCAGCTTCAAATCAGACAAAAGACCGAAGCACAAGGAGTCCTTAATCAAGCCTTGCTCGCCGGCCTTCAAGAACCTTTTGCGACCAAAGCAAGGCGAGCCCTCGCAGATATCGAGCGGCAGTAATCCACCTAGGTCCGCCAGCCCATTCGCGAAACTGGATTCCGCCTTGGCTGGGAAGGCCGTTGATGTAGCCCGAGGGGCGACCAAATCGTCGACGATCGGTACGTTTTCCCAATTGTGTATTGTAAACGCCTTCCCCGGTGATTGTTATACACCTTATCTCTCTTCGTGCTGATGCAGAGTTGTCGGAACAACTTACGATTTGGCAGCGGACGCACACAAATTCGCGACTATAGCATATTTGCTAACTATCTACTGTGCAGAGTCTTATGAGATTTCCACAAGCAGGTGTATCTCTTGGCACGACCTTTGCTACTACCTTTAGCAACCTGAAAATAAACAGAAAACACCTAATCCCGAAGCTCGCGCTTGTTTCTGCGGCCGTTTGCGCCGTCATGCTCGCGTTCACTCCCAACGCCAACGCTATTACCAACCTGACATTCAATGATCAGTACGGTGTCGGCACTATTTCACCTGGCTCACCAGCCGATCCTGCGGATGTAGCCACCTATGTTAACTATATGCTTACCTTGGACCCTGGCCAGTCCGGTACTTTTTCGGGCCAGGCCATAACGCGCTCAAATAATGTGTTCGCCAACTTGCCTAATGCGAACGCAAATATACTTGCACAGGGGACCAGTACAACCATAGATCTTGGCGCCGGCGGCGTATATACATATCTCTTTGCGAAGTACGACGGAAAAAACGATAACTCTCAAGTTTGGTACGTGGGTGACTTAAGTGGAA
>WNFP01009934.1_pt1 | contig 13868 bp, 16 predicted proteins | sample 5400201 | NCBI WGS metagenome assembly WNFP01 (sample SAMN13153355, study PRJNA577476) | soil metagenome | isolation source: 115 cm saprolite under Madrone tree | place: USA:California | collected 2016-06-14
ACCGTGGCCTGGCGGCCCCCGACGGGCCGCTTCACGTCGTTCGACGTGCGGTACGCGGAGTTCGATCCTTGAGGGTTCCGCGCGGCCGGCGCGCCATCGGCTTGGGTCTCCTCGTGCCCGGTCTCCTCCTGAGCCACCATGGCGCCGCCGACGCGCAGAACCGCGCCGTAACGTCGCCCGCCAAGAAGGCGGCGTCCAAGACCGCGCCCCCCGCCGAGCGAAAAGCCAAGAGCCGAGCCCAGAGCGGCCCGGCGCACCACCCGACCGGCCAGACCGTCCACGTCGTCCGCTCGGGCGATTCCATCAGCCGCATCGCCGCGCGCTACAAGGTCACCCGAAAATCTCTGATCGACGCCAACAAGCTCGAGCATCCCGCCCAGCTTCGCCTCGGCCAGCGGCTCGTGGTGCCGGGGGCACACTCCGCCGACGGGCGCCCCGCCCAGCGCGTCGACGAGGGCGTCGTCGACGGCGACCTGCTGCTCGTTCGCGCTGGCCCGCGCCGGGTGCCGACGAAGCTCTACATCCTCCCGCCCAAATCCGACGGCCAGGCTTCCGATTTCATGTGGCCCGTCGACGGCCGGATCATCTCGCCGTTCGGGCGGCGGCAGAGCGGCTGGCACGCGGGCATGGACATCAGGGCCGAGATGGGCACGCCCATTCTCGCGGCGGCGCCTGGCGTCGTGATCTCGAGCGGCCTGGAGCGGGCCTACGGCCGCATCATCCGGATCGAGCACGAGAACGGCTACATCACGGTCTATGCCCACAACCTGGAGAATCTCGTCGAGGTCGGTGACCGCGTCTCGAGCGGCACGATCATCGGCACCGTGGGACGGTCCGGTCGGGCGAGCGCGCCGCACCTGCACTTCGAGGTCCGCTACGAAGGCATCGTCTACAATCCGCAGTACTTGCTGCCTCCGCGGGACGTGATCGAGAGGGAAGAAGCGCCGGACGTGCCGTCGGAGTCGGTTCGCGCGCAAGGCGTGGACGCTGAGCCTGATGAGTGAGTCGAGTCAGTCGAGTGAGTCACGGAGCCACACGGTCAGCCTCGAGGACAACGACGAGCCGGTCGAGACCCTGCTGGAGCGGACGCCCGCCGATCTGGCGGGGGACAGGGACAAGCCGGAGGACGCGGCGCGAAGCCGCGAGCTGCTCGCGCTCTACCTGCGCGACATCGCGAAGATTCCGCTTCTCACGCCCGAGGAGGAGCAGGAGCTTGCCCGGCGCGTGCAGGCAGGCGACGCGGAGGCCGAGCGGCGGCTGACCGAAGCCAACCTGCGGCTCGTGGTGCGCGTGGCGCGCCGGTATCTCAACCGGGGCCTGTCGCTGCTGGACCTCATCGAGGAGGGCAACCTGGGCCTCCTGCACGCCGTCACGAAGTTCCAGCCTGGCCGCGGGACGCGATTTTCCACCTATGCCGTCTGGTGGATTCGTCAGTCCGTCTCGCGGGCGCTGGCGAACCAGGCGCGCATGATCCGGCTGCCGGTCCACGTCGAGCTGCTGCTGGGCCAGCACGCGAAAAAGAAGGCCGAGCTCACCCGCGATCTGGGCCGCGCTCCGACGACGGCAGAGATCGCCACGGCGCTCGGCCAGCCTCTCGACGAAGTCGAGCACATCGAGCGCATGAGCCAGCGCCCCGTTTCCCTCGACGCGCCGATCGGTGAGGAGGGCGGCGGCAAGGTCGAGGATCTCGTCCGCGACACCGAGCCCTTGCCGGGTGGGCTCGCCGCGGCGCTCAAAGCCCGCGAAGACCTCGCCGGCGTGTTGAAGGATTTGCCCGACAGCGAGCGGCAGGTGCTGGAGCTGCGCTTCGGTCTGTCCGGCGAAGAACCGCGGACGCTCGAGAGTATCGGACGCCAGCAGGGCGTCACGCGCGAGCGCATCCGTCAGATCGAGGCGGCGGCCCTCGCGAGGCTCAGGCGCCTGATGGCCGCCCGCGGCCTGGAGGCGGGGGACCTGTTCTGAGGGCGCGCTACCCAGCGAACTCCTACGTCCTCCGCGGCGTGGAACGGCTCGTGCGCGAACGCCCGGCCTCCTGATGGATCGCTACCGGTGCGCGGTAGCGCTACTGCTGGTCGCTGGTTTCTTCTTTTTGATCTCGAACTCGCCGCTCAACATCTACGACGAGGGCCTCGTCCTCTACGCCGCCGAGCGCATCGTGCGCGGCGACCTGCCCTACTTGGACTTCCAGCTCCAGTACACGCCGGGCCAGTTCTACGTCGTGGCGGCGCTCTTCCAAGCCTTCGGTCACTCGCTCTTCGTGGAGCGGATGTGGGACGCGGCCGTGCGCGTGCTACTCGTGGTGGCCGGCTTTGCGCTCGCCCGCACCCTCATGCCGGAGGGTCCCGCCGCGGCTGCCGCCTTGCTCATCATGCTGAGGCTCGGCGCCGCCGGCTTCCACGGCTTCGCCATGCTGCCCGGGCTAGCCTTTGGGCTCTTGAGCGGGGCATGTTTGCTCGCCTCGTTCCCGCGCCGCCGCCGCGGCTGGCTGATCTCCGCGGGCCTGCTGGCCGGCGTCGCGGTGCTCTTCCGGCAGGATGTCGGCGGCTTTGCGGCGGTCACCGGGCTCGGAATCCTGGCCGCGTGGCGCAGGTTCAGCTCCCGCCCTCGGTGGGACGCAGCGCCCGGACCGGCGTCGGGCGGCTTCGCGCCGTATGTCTTCGGGCTGGTAGCGGTCATCGGTCCGCCTGCGCTTTTCTTCCTCTGGCGCGTGGGCCCGACGGGGCTCTGGCAGGAGATGGTCGTCTACCCGCGCAGCGTGTTGATTGCCGGGTTCTCGCTGCCCTACACAGATCTCATCCCGGACTTCCGAGTGCTGTTCTCGGTGCCTGGGTGGCGGTTGGGGCATGTGGAGCAAACGTGGGGACGGTGGACCGACTTCTCGGTGCCGGTGATCGCCTACGTGTGGAGCACGGCGCACATCGTTCGGGTACTGTGGCGGGATGGCCTGGTTGCGGCGGGGCGCCGTGAAATCTGGACGCTGATTTTTCTCACCGCCATGGGGCTCGCGCTCCTCGGCTATGCCTTGTACCGCTTCGACCCGATTCACGCGGTGGCCCCATTTGTGCCCGCGGCCGTGTTGATCAGCCGGGGACTCTGGCTCGCGCTCGCCCCGCGACAGGTTACCCTCTGCGCCCTTGGGGCCGGGCTGGCCGCGCTCGCGCTGGGATTCCTCTGGGTGGGCGTGCCGCTGAGCAATTGGCTGATGGGCACCCTCACGTTCCGCCCGCCCGTCTGTGCGACACCGCTGGCGAGAACGGGTTGCGTGGATCTGAGAGAATACCAGCGCTCCGCGCTCGAGCTCGTCCGCCGCCTCACGGCTCCCAGCGAGCCGCTCTTCGTCGGAGTCTCGCGTCATCACAGGGTCCCGCAGAACGACACGAGCTTCTACTTCCTCGCCGACCGCGGGCCCGCCACGCGCTTCCACGAATTGCTGGCGGGGGCAGCCACGCCGGTGGCGATCCAGGAGGAAATGATCGCGCGCCTCAAGCGGCCCGAGCTGCGCCACATAGTGCTCTATGCAGGTTACGAAGATCCGAGCAGGCCTCAGGCCAGTGGCGACGGCAGCGGCGCCCCACTCTTCGATGCTTACGTGGGGGAAGCCTTCCGTGAGGTCGTGCGTTTCGGCCCCTACTCGATTCTAGAGAAACGCGCCCGAGCCACAGGGGCGGCTGCGCTTTCTCTCCGAGGACGAGCTCGTGCGGCTCCTGGCCGCGTGTGAGGCGAAGGCCGCCACGCTGGCGATGACCATGCGCTACGCCCACTTGGCCGAGGGCCACGTCCGGCACGCGATGAACGCGCTCCGCTTCAGCACAAAATCGGCACACGGTGGTAAAATTGGCGAAGAGTGCGGTGTAAGTGTGCATGCCCCCGTAGCTCAGGTGGATAGAGCGACAGTTTCCTAAACTGTGGGCCGGGTGTTCGAGTCACCCCGGGGGCACCATTTTCAGGATGCGCATGGTCTTCGTGCAGGACGGAGGAAGGCTGGGGTGGTGAAAAGGATTGCGTCGCGTTATGCGTCGCTGCTGTGGCTCCTGGCGGCGCTGAGCCTCGTCGGTTGGCTCATCGTCAACCTCGACACGGCGGGCTGGATCATCATCAGCCTGGTCGTGGGCATCATGGCCTGGCAGCTGACGCGGCGAGAGCGGCGGGAGCGGGCGAACAGGGCAGGGGCCCAGAGGCCGCCGGAGCGGCCCAACGGCCACGGCGTCCGAGACGAGTCCACGCCGTGATCCGCCTCGCCCTCGTGTGCGCCCTGGTCTGCTCGGCCTTCGGGGCCGGGATCGCGAGCGCGCAGGGTCCCGTGGCCACCGCCGAGCCCGACTCGCCCGCCTGGTGCACCAGCTACACCACGGGTGCGGACACGCATACCACGTGCGCGCCGCCGCCCGCGGCGCCTCCGGGCGGGGCGATCACCTGTTACAACTATTCGGTCGGCTCTGACTTGCATGCCGAGTGCGCGCCAGTGGCACAGCCGGGGCTCGGCGGCCCGCGGGTAAAGAGGACGCTGCCGATCCCGCCGCCCGCATCCGCCTTGCACTGCTACACGTATCACGCCGGCGCCTCCACCTATATCGACTGCCGTTGAGTCCCGCGCCGCGCCGCTGCCACTGGGCCGGCGGCGAGCCCCAGATGATCGCCTACCACGACCGCGAGTGGGGCGTTCCGCTCCGCAGCGATCGGAGGCTGTTCGAGCTGCTCACGCTCGAGGGGGCGCAGGCGGGGCTCAGCTGGTCCACCGTCCTCCAGAGACGGAGCGGGTACCGGCGCGCCTTCGCGGCTTTCGATCCGAAGCGGGTCGCGCGCTTCACGGCCGCCACCGTGGCCCGCCTCCTTCGCGATCCCGGCATCATCCGTCACCGCGGCAAGATCGAGAGCACGGTGGCGAACGCGCGTGTCTTCCTCGAGGTCCAGCGCGAGCACGGAAGCTTCGCCGCCTATCTCTGGAGCCACGTCGGCGACCGTCCCATCCAGGGGCGGCGGCGCCGTCCGCGCGAGATCCCGGCGGAGACGGCGCTGTCGCGCGAGATCAGCCGTGTGTTGAAGCGCCGCGGCTTCACCTTCGTCGGCCCCACGATCTGCTACGCGCTCATGCAGGCGGCCGGGCTCGTCAACGACCACCTCGTCTCGTGCTTCCGCCACGCCGAGGTGCTCCGATTGGCGCGCGACGGGGGCAGGGGACGCTCCCCGAAACGCAGAAGGTCCTTGAGATGAGGCCGCGCCGGACTTAGACTTGCGCCGTGGCTCCTTCCGGACGCGAGGGCAGTATCGGCGGTCTGTGGCGCTTCCTGGGCTTTTCCGTCTCCACTGAAGAAGAGGCGGCGCCGCGACCCGCCGGGGCCCCGGCGGCAGGCGCTCCCGCCGATCCGGGCCGCGCGATGCTCGGCAGCGGGCTGTCGCTCCGCGGCGAGATCACGGGTGAAGGAGACTTTCATATCTACGGTCGCTTCGAGGGCGAGATCGACGTCTCGGGGCGAGTGACCGTCTCCGAAACCGCCCAGGTCGATGCCAACATCAACGCCGCGTCCATTCTCATTGCGGGCAAGGTCCGCGGCAACCTGTCCGCCACGACGCACCTCGACATCCTTCCCTCGGGGGTTCTTACCGGCACGCTCAAGGCCGGGAGCTTTTCCGCCGCCGAGGGATCGTCGGTCAAGGGCGAGATCTGGCTCGAGCGCGCCGAACCCGCGCGCGCTGGTGAGACGGGCAGCGATGACGGCGACGAGCGCCTCCGGTGAGCCTGCTCGAACGGGTCAGGGAGCAGCACTGGACCCGGTGGGTTGTCTTCGGCTTGGGGGCCGTCCTCGTCGTGGGGCTCAGCTGGGCGGGCTGGGCCGCATGGAAGACTCGATACGAGACCCAGGGCGGCTTCGATTTCGCCCAGGCGCGACTCCTGGCGCTTCAGGCTCAGGTTCCCAATTCGGCCCCCGATGCCCGCGAGAAGGCCGAGAAAGCCCTTCAGGCCGTTATCACGGACTATCCGAGGCTGTCCTCGGTCGCCCAGGCCGCCTACACCCTCGGCAGCATCCAGTTCAGCGCCGGCCAGTACTCCCAGGCCCGCGCGAGCTACGAGACCGCACGGTCGAAGGCGCGTTCAAAGAGCCTGGCGACTCTGGCGGGTCTCGACATCGCCTACTGCTGGGAGGCCGAGAAGAATTACGGAACAGCCGAGACCGCCTTTCAATCCGTCATTAACGGAGCAAAACCTCAGGCCTTCCTCTATGAGGAAGGCCTCGTCGGCGTCGCCCGCTCCCAGGAGCTGGGTGGCAAGCGCGCGGCAGCGGTCGAGACCTATCAGCGCCTGCTGAAAGACCTGCCGGACACTCGCCGCGCCGAGGAGATCCGCTCCCGCGTTGCGAGCCTTCAGACCACAGCCAAGCCCTGATGCTTTCGGTTCCGAAGGCGGCCCAAGATTCAGTGGCCAATGTCTGATAAGAGGCATTATGTCAACCACACCAGCGGGGCCCCTGAGCCCGGGACGCCCATGACGCGCCTGCCCGCTTGGTCGTGTCCTGGGCGGCGACCCCGCCGCGGGCTGTGACGTCGCTCCCGCGCTTGCCATCCCGGACGATGACCCCGCCCCGGCCCTGCACACCCTGGCGGCTGTCGAGGCCCTTCTGCTGGAATTCGAGCACGACCTTGACCTGTCGGCCCGCCTGCGGGAAGGCGGGGAGCGCGCTTCCAACAACGGCGACCGCCAGGAGCGCCGCCGCGCCGCGGAAGCGGGACAGGGACACCAGGCGGGTCCCTACCCCGGGATCTGCGCCTCTTCAGGCAGCCGGTCCCAGACGGGTATCCACTCCGGCACCGTCAGGCCCACGGACCGCGCTTTCTCGGTGACCTCGGCGGAGAAGGTCTGCCTGACCTCATCGTTGTCGCGGATCTTGAGCCGGTATTTCCGGTAGACGGCGTTCTTGGCCGACCCGGGCCGACCGAAGATGTTCATGGTGCGGATGTACCACTTGTTGAGCGTCGCCTGGGCCTCGTCCCGCGTGGAGGCATCGCCGGCCAGCTTCGTGACCCAGAACTCGCCGTGGCGGATGTGGAACTTCTCCTCCTTGAAGATCCCCTCGATGGCCCGCGCCCAGGGGCCGTAGGAGCACTGCCGCACGTCCTCGAGCTGGTGCCCCGCCCCGCGGTCCATGCAGAAGTTGAAGAAGATGAAGTCCGCCCAGGTGTCGATCGGGTAGTAGAAGATGTTCACGCGCTGGTCGGCGCCCGCGCGGCTCGTGCCGATGTCCGCCGAAGCGTCGATGCGCATGGCGAGGGCCGCGTCGTGGGCCCGCACGTGGGCGTCCACGTCCACGCCGAGATCGGCCAGGAGCCCGTACATCACGGTGGCATGCCGGTGCTCGTCTTTGACGATCTGGGCGACGACGTGCTTCTCCTCGACGCCGGGCGCTTTCATGATCCACGGCACGTAACCGTAGCCGCCGGCCAGCTCGCTATCGGCCTGCATGGTCATGAGGTGGATGAGGCTCTGCCGGTACTCCTCCGTCATCTCGTCGGCCGATTCGATGCGCTCTCCGCGCTCGATCCGGGTGAGGAGCTGGGCTTCGGTCACGGTCTGGCTCATGGCAATGTCCTTTCCACGACACGCACCGCCTTGCCCTCGCTGCGCGGGATGGCCTTGGGCGGCGCGATGACGACTTCGGGGTTGAGGCCCAGATGGGCGCGGAGCAGCTCCCGGACACGCAACGACAGCGCGATCACCTCCGGGCGGCCCGGCTCGAATCCGCCCCACGCGCGCACGCGCTCCTCCGCGGGCTCGACGTGGACCTCGATAGCCGGGAAGCCCTGGCTGCGGTCGACCACGAGCAGATAGTGCGGCGCGAGGTCGGGCGAGGTCAAGAGCGCCGCCTCGAGCTGGGAGGGGTAGAGGTTGACGCCCTTGATCACCAGCATGTCGTCGGTGCGGCCCTTGATGCGCGCCATGCGCGCCGTGGTCCTGCCGCAGCGGCACGGCTCGACGTCGAGAGCCGTCACGTCGCCCGTCCGGTACCGGAGCATCGGTAGCGCCTCCTTGGTCAGCGCCGTGAGTACGAGCTCGCCCTCAGCGCCGGCGGGCAGGGCGTGCCCTGTCCCCGGGTCCACCACTTCGGGCAGGAAATGGTCCTCGTTGACGTGAAGGCCGTTCCGCCCCTCTGCGCACTCGGCCGCGACGCCTGGTCCTATGATCTCACTCAGGCCGTAGAAGTCGATGGCGACGATGCCCCACAGTTCCTCGAGCTCCTGCCGCATGCCTTCCGTCCAGGGCTCGGCGCCGAACATCCCGTAGCGGACGCCGGCACTCCGCGGGTCGATGCCCTGCTCGCGCATGGTCTCGCCGATGTGGAGCGCGAACGACGGCGTGCAGGCGAGCCCCTGCGGCCGGAAATCCTGAAGCAGCAGGATCTGCCTGAGCGTATTGCCCGACGAGACGGGCACGACGGTCAACCCCATGTGCTCGGCGCCGTCGTGGAAGCCCAGGCCGCCCGTGAAGAGCCCGTACCCGTAGGCGATCTGGATCAGCTCGCCGGGCTCGGCGCCGGCGCCCGCCAGTCCACGCGCCATGACCTCTCTCCAGATGCCGAGATCGTGCCGCGTGTAGCCGACCACCGTCGGTTTGCCCCGCGAGCCCGACGACGCGTGGACGCGGGCCAGCTCGCGCTGCGACACGGCGAAGAGGCCCCAGGGATAGTGGTCGCGAAGGTCCGCCTTGCGGGTGAACGGCAGCCGCTCGAGATCGTCGAGGCTCTTGATCGCGCCCGGATCGAGGCCGGCTTCGGCGAAGGCGCTCCGGTGAAATGCTACGCGCTCGCAGGCCCACGCCACGGCGGTCCGGAGCCGGTGGAGCTGGAGCGCCCGCAGCTCCGCGCGCGGCGCCTGCTCGACGCCGGCGTTCCAGATCACGGGCGGCGTCTCATCCCGAGGGCGTCACGCGGGTGAGCAGCCACTCCTGGCGCGCCAGAAAGCGCCTCAGGGTCTCGATCACCCGGACGTCCGCCCCAGGATCGAGCCCGATCCGGTCGGGGAGGACGTAGCGCACCTCCGGGTACGAGACGAGCACGCGCAAGAGCGTCCGCGCGCGCGGATCGGGCGCCATGAAACCCCGCCGCCCGGCGTCCTCGACGCCGGGATCCCATGCTGGGAGGAACGAGGCCTTGAGATACCGGTCGGCGGCGCCCGGCAGGCTCACGCCTGGCCGCCCGCGAGCTTCTGATAGCGCGCCACCATGACCTCGACCTGGCGCTCCGCGGAGAAATCACTCTCGGCGAGCGCGCGCGAGGCCAGCGCCATGGCGCTCCGCCTGGAGGGGTCGAGCAGGAGACCGATGGCCGCGTCGGCCAGGTCCCCGGCGTCGGCTTTCGTGAGGAGACCGGTCTCGCCGTCCCGCACCACCTCGTCGACGCCAGAAGCTCGGACCGCGACGGCCGGCAGGCCGCAGGCATGCGCCTCGGCCAGGACTAAGCCCTGCGTCTCGGTCTCGGAGGAGAAGAGGAAGAGGTCGGCCGCCTGGTAGTACGGGGGCAGGTCTTCCCTCGCGACGGAGCCGGCGAAGCGTATGCGCGGGCGCGCGGGGCTCGAGGCGGCCAGGCGGCGGAGCGTCGTCTCGTGGCTGCCCTGTCCCACGAGCAGGAGCTGCGCGCCGGACACGGCGAGCTCGATGGAGCCGAAGGCCTCGATGACCCGCTCCACGCTCTTCTCGCGATCGAGGCGGCCGACGTAGAGACAGAGCGGCGCGTCCCCGGCGAGGCCGAGCCGCCGCCGCGCGGCCGCGCGATCGCCCGGCCGGAAGAGGTCGAGGGGGACGCCCGTGGGCACGACGGCGATCTCCGCTTTCACTCCCTGCCCTTCCAGGCTTTCCGCGATGCGCGCCGACGGGGCCACCACCAGGTCCGCGGCGCCGGCGAAGCGACAGGCCAGCCGGACCGCGATCCTGCTGACGAGCGGCTCCGGAAGCGGTACGTAGTGGGCGTATTTTTCATAGCGCGTGTGGTACGTGAACACGAGCGGCCGCCCCTGCGCGCGGGCGAGGCGCCGGGCCGTCACGCCAAGGAGAAAGGGGTGCTGGGCGTGGTAGATGTCGAGGCCGAGATCGAGCGCCGCGCGGCTCCAGCGCCTCGAAAACGGCAGCGGCACGGCGAAGCCCGGATAGGTCGGGGCCGGCACCGAAGGGTAGCGGAAGACGAAGTCGGGATCGACGTGGGGCCCGTTCCACGCGGGCGCGAACACCCAGGCCTGGTGGCCCTGCGCCACGAGGCCCTGCCGGAGCGTCTCTACGGCTGTGGTGACGCCCCCGCGGAACGGAAGGTAGTTGTTGGTGAAGAGCCCAACGCGCATCCGCTACTCATCCGGGGCGTTGGGGTCGCGGCCGCGCTCGATCTTGCCGAAGTCTCCCGGCTTGATGGAATCGAGCCATTCCTTGATCTTCGCCTGGTCATCGGTCTTGCTGCCGCCCAGCTCCTGCTCCTTGGCGACCTCGACGTTCTTCGCCTTGGCGACGACCTCTTCATCGACAAAGATCGGCGCGGACACGCGGAGCGCCAACGCGATGGCGTCCGACGGGCGCGAGTCCACCGTGATCTCGGCCGAGCCCAGCTGGAGGTGGATGACCGCGAAGAAGGTGTTCTCCCGGAGGTCGTTGACCTCGATCTTCGTCACGCGGGCGTCGAGCGCCTCGAGGATGTTCTTGATGAGGTCGTGCGTCATGGGCCTCGCCGTCGAGATCTTCTCGAGCTCGAGCGCGATGGCGTTGGCCTCGAAGAGCCCGACCCAGATGGGCAGCGAGCGCTTCTCCTCATCGTCGCGCAGGATGATGATCGGCATGTTGGAGAGGGGGTCCAGCGCCAATCCCTTGACCTTCATCTCGAGCCACATGGCCGTCCCCTCCCCTAGGCGGAAGCCGCGAGCACGCGGCCCTCATCGGCGACCGGGCGGTCTGGGCCGGCCAGCTCGCCACGGAGGCTGTGCGGAAGCGCGCGCGTGACGAGCACGGGTACCACCATGCCCAGGAGATCGCGCCCATGGGCGTCGAAGTTCACCACGCGGTTGCACCGGGTGCGGCCCGTCGCCTCGCCCGGGTCCTTGCGCGACCTCCCGTCCACGAGGACCGGCAGGACGCGACCCTCGAGGGCCCCGCTCCGCTCGGCGCCGACGCGCGTGGCGACCTCGAGGATGCGGGCGTTCCGGCGCGCCTTGACCTCGTCCGGCACCTGGTCGGGCATGTCGGAGGCCGGCGTGCCCGGGCGCCGCGAGTAGCGGAACGCGAAGACGTTGTCGTAGCGCACCCGCTCGACCACGTCGACCGTCCGCTCGAAATCCTCGTCCGTCTCGCCGGGAAACCCCACGATGAGGTCGGTGGAGAGCGCGATGCCCGGCACCGTGTCGGTCAGCTCGTCGATGAGCTCCAGATAGCGCGCGGCGGTGTAGCCGCGATTCATCCGCGCGAGCACGCGGTCGGAGCCCGACTGGAGCGGCAGGTGCAGGTACTCGACGACCTTCGGCACGTCACGGATCGCGCGAATCAAGCGCGGGGTCAGGTTGTAGGGGTTCGACGTCGTGAAGCGGATGCGCTCGATCCCCTCGACGGTATCGATGAGCTCCAGGAGCGCCGCCAGGTCGGTCGCCGGCGTCAGGTCGCGGCCGTAGGCGTTGACCGTCTGCCCGAGCAGCGTCACCTCGCGCACGCCGCTCGCCGCCAGCTCGCGTACCTCGGCCAGGATGGCCTCCGGCGGGTGGCTGCGCTCGCGCCCCCGCGTCATCGGCACGACGCAGAAGGTGCAGAACTTCTGGCAACCCTCCATGACGGTGACGAAAGCCTTGAGCTGACCCGGGCGCTCGGGCTTGGCGGTGATCTTGACGAGCGGCGCCTCGCCGGTCTCCAGGACGGGGCCGCCCGTCGCGCGCGCGCGCTCTACCAGCTCGCCGACCCGCGCGACCGCGGCGGATCCGAAGACGAGGTCGACCTGCGGAGCGCGATCGAGGATCTTGCCTTGCCAGAGCTGCGCCATGCATCCCATCACGCCGATCAGGAGATCCGGGCGCTGCCGCTTGAGCGCGCTCAATTGCCCCAGGCGGGAGAAGACCTTGTCCTCGGCCTTTTCGCGGATCGCGCACGTGTTGAGCAGGACCAGGTCGGCTTCCCCGGGCTCTTCCGTCAGCTCGTAGCCGGAGCGCTTGAGCAGACCCGCGACGCGCTCGGAATCGTACTCGTTCATCTGGCAGCCGTACGTGGTCAGATAAAGTTTCGGCATATAAGATCGGCACTTACGTTAGCATCGGCCCTCGGGCGTGTCAAACCGTCACGCGCTTAGGCGCTCTCTTCGAAGACGCCGATCCTGCGGAATTTCTCATAGCGCTCGGCGACCAGCTCTTCCGCCGTGAGCGAGCGGAGCTCCCACAGCGCGTCGCGGAGCGGGCCGCGCAGGTTCTCCGCCGTCTCCTCCCAGTTCCTGTGGGCGCCGCCCGGCGGCTCCGGGATGATGCGGTCGATCACGCCGAGCTTCATCAGGTCCGGCGCCGTGATGCGCATCAGCTCCGCCGCTTCGGGCGCCTTGGTGGCTTCGCCCCAGAGGATGGCCGCGCAGCCCTCGGGAGAAATGACGGAATAGATCGCGTGCTCGAGCATCAGGATCCGGTTGGCGACGCCGATGGCGAGGGCGCCGCCGCTGCCCCCCTCGCCCGTCACGACGCAGACGATGGGCACGGCGAGGCCGGCCATCTCGCGCAGGTTGCGGGCGATGGCCTCGGCCTGCCCTCGCTCCTCGGCGCCCAGTCCGGGGTAGGCGCCCGGCGTGTCGATGAAGGTGATGAGCGGCTTGCGGAACTTGTCCGCCATCTCCATGAGACGGAGCGCCTTGCGATAACCCTCCGGGTGCGGCATGCCGAAGTTGCGCGCGATATTTTCCCGCGTGTCTCGCCCCTTCTGGTGGCCGATGACCACGACCGGGTCGCCCTCGAAGCGCGCGAGCCCGCCCACGATGGCCTTGTCGTCGCCGAACACGCGGTCGCCGTGCAGCTCGACGAAATCCTCGAGGAGGAGACGGAACAGGTCGAGCGTGTGCGGCCGCTTCGGATGGCGGGCCAGCTGCGCCCGCTGCCACGGGGTCAGGCTGCCGTAGACCTTGTGCTGGAGCCGCTTGAGGCGCTCGTCGAGGCGGACGATCTCATCACGCGCCGCCTGCGTGTCGTCCGAGGCTCGGAGCTCGGCGATCCGGTTCTCGAGCTCCAGGAGCGGCCGTTCGAACTCAAGCTCGTCCGGCATATTCGACGAGTATACTGCCGGGCCCGAGCAGGCTTTCGACTTTCGCCACGAGATCCGGCTCCGGCGCGACCGACAGGCCCTTCGCGCGCACCACCACCTCCTGGTCCGCGAGCAGCACGTGCACGAAGACCGGCGTGGGGCCCGGATGCGCCTCGCAGATGCTCCGCACGGCGGCGAGCGCGGCTTCCATGCCTGCGGCCCCTGGCGTGCCTGCGGCGCCTGGCGGGCCGGGGGCGCTCGTGCGCACGCGGATCCTGCACGTATGCGCTCCGCCCTCGGCGTGAGCACCTCCCGGCGCCTCGGCGCCCGATCCGGCAGGCCGCGACTGCGAGCCGTTCGTCCCAGCGCCGGAAGGGTTCCGCGGCGCTTCGCCGCGCTCGGCCGCTCTCGCGCCGGCCAGCGCCGCCTCGTCGAGCGGCTTGACCTCCTCGGCTAGCACCACGCGCCCCTTGTCGCTGTCGTCGATCCTGCCGCTGACGAGCACGGGGCCCCGGTGCCTCAGCGCCACCCCGCAGGCCCGGTACGGCTCCGGGAAGACGGTGAGCGGCACCGACCCGTCCACCAGCTCCAGGGTGGCGAAGGCCATGCGGTTGCCGCTCTTCGTCGAGTTCTCGGTCATGGCTCC
>WNFP01018266.1_pt1 | contig 13866 bp, 9 predicted proteins | sample 5400201 | NCBI WGS metagenome assembly WNFP01 (sample SAMN13153355, study PRJNA577476) | soil metagenome | isolation source: 115 cm saprolite under Madrone tree | place: USA:California | collected 2016-06-14
GCGCGCCGCCCATTCCGAAGCTCCAGTTGTCCATGGACCAGCCTCTGCGGGTCAGCTGGAAAATCATATTTTGAATGGTGTGGTAGTTCACGCCATCGCCCTGGATGAAGCGGACTTGCGGCGCGATCACCTTCCAGCCCTTTCGGTTGACTTCGTAGCCGAATTTTTCGGCGGCGATGTTGAAAATAGTTTCGAGGACAGCAACCGCATCGCCGCTGTCGGGACGAATGATGAGCGTGCCTTTGCGCTGCATCACCTTGTCGCGCAGTCTGCTGCCCCATAAGTTTTGGACCGCGTTGTAGATGTCATAGGAATCGCTTACGCACGCGACGATACCCTCCGGGACGTTGTTCAGCACATTTTCAAAGGCATCAACCTCGTGGTCCTTACCCCAGGCGGTCATGGTGGAGTGCTCGGAGGCGGGAATGCTGATGCCGGGCATGTCGGCGCCGTAGTACTGCTGCAGCAGTTCGATGGCGGCGAGGTTGTCCGTGCCCCAAAAATTGAAGAGGTGCGCCGCACCGCCGATGGCCGCGGATTCACGGCTGCTCACGCCGCGGAAGCCAAAGTCGTGCAGCTTGAAGGGCAACAGAGCCGGATCACCGGTGCGCACAAGCGCCTCGCCAATAGCCTGCTTTATGGCTCGGCTGAGCGTTGCCACGGTGACCGGATACCAGACCTGAAGCAAAACCGTTTCCGCCCAATTCGTCAGCCAGTAAAATTCTGGGTCGGTGTTTTCGAGGGTGATGATGGCGTTCTGCGCGGAAACGAGCGAGCCTTCCTTGACCGCCTTAATCCGCAGCGGCAAGACTCCCCCGTATTTCGCGTACAGGCTTTTCCAGCCTGCATAGTTAAAACTCTTCGGATTTCCGCCGAAATGTTTGTCAGCGAATTTTCTGGCTTCCTCGACGTCTTCGCCGGTAAAAACTTTGCCGGCAAAGTTGGCTTTCGCGATGTATTGCAGTCCGGCCACCTGCGCGTGATCGAAAAAACCGCCGCGCGAGCAGACGTAGGAATAGATGAAGCGCGTGTTCGGCGGGTATTGCCACCAATGCGTGAGCTTGTAGCTATCAGTATTGAGGATCGGATTGAGGCGAAGGGGTTGAATGATTCCTCCGATTGCAGGCTGGCTAAAGCCGGGCCTCTGCATTTCTGGTTTCATGAAGATTGAACTGGGACGCGCTAAAGCGCGCCCCAACAACTTTTGTAGAGCGGCCACAGTCTTGCTGGAACACGGTCACAACTGGTCCAGGGTGAAGGCCACGAAGAGCAAACGCTGATCGCGCTGGATTTGCAGGACCACTGGTGCTCCCGGTGGGAGGGATTGTAGCGCAGCGCGTAAGCGCTCGAGGGTGGTCATGGGCCGGCCGTTCAGCGTGCGGATTACATCGCCCGTGGTGAGGGGAATATCCGCGCCTTCGCTGGAGCGGGCCACCACGATAATGCCGAACGGGTCGCGAAGGTCCTGCGCCATGGCCGCGATTTTTTGGTCGATTTCGACACCGATGATTCCCAGCGGGCGCACCAGATTTTTCTCCGGATCGGCGAGCGAGGCGATCTGATCCATTTCATGGGGAGGCTCGACGACGGGAACGTCGAAAGCCAGCTTTTCCTTGCCACGCAGAACTTCCAGGTGCACTTTGGCGCCGGCATCGACGGACATTAGCCGGAAGGAAACGTAAGGAACGCTATCGGCTGCTCGGCCATCGACGGTGAGCAGGATATCTCCAACGCGCACGCCCGCAGTTAGTGAGGGGCTTCCTGGGAGAACGTCGGAAACAATCACGCCATAGCTCCGCGGAAGATTCAGGGCTGCGGCGAGAACCGGCGAGATCGTCTGCACGCCGATGCCGATTTGCGCACGATGAATGTGACCGAATTTGCGAAGCTGCTGATACGCAACGCCGACGACACTACTTGGAATAGCAAAGCCAAGCCCTTCGTTTCCACCGGACTGCGAAAGGATGAAGGTGTTGATGCCGAGGACTTCGCCGTCGACGTTGACCAGCGGGCCGCCGGAATTTCCGGGATTGATGGGCGCGTCGGTTTGAATGTAGACCATCGGAGAATCCGGATCGATTTGGCGGGCCACGGAGGAGACTACGCCTAGAGTGACCGTGTTACGCAAACCCTCCGGGCTGCCGAAGGCGAGCACGATTTCCCCTTGGTGGATATTACGGTACTGCGCGAGAGGAAGCGCGGTGAACTTTACGTTATCGACCTTGAGGAGGGCGACATCGATGTCCCGCGCGACGCCCACAACACGAGCGGGAACGATGTTGGTGCGCGCGGAGAGGATGGCTTGCAGCGAGCCGTCCGAAACACCTTCGGGCACCACCACTTGCACGCGCTGCGCTCCGGTGACGACGTGCGCGTTGGTAATGATGTAGCCGGCCGGGTCGATCACAAAACCTGAGCCGATCGCGCGCTGCCGGCCAATGACGACAGCGGTATTGCTGCGCTCGCTGGAATCGATGGGTCCGTAGCCTGTGACCAATATTTGCACCACGCTGGGCGAGACCTTTTTGATCAGCGCGTCGACGGATTCGTTGAGCTTGCGAAGTGCGTTGTCGCTGCGGTCTTGAGCCGAAGCGGATGTGCCGTGAAACACCATGAAGAGCGCCAGGATTGCAGGAGACGCGCTTCGGACGCCCTTGGATTTGGAACCAATCATAGAAGCCTCTTTGCTTTCTCGACTTCGAGGATATAACGGGAAGCGGCGGTCGCCAAACCCTGGCACTGCATAATGCGCTACCGCACGGAAAGCGCAAGGTCGGGTCTCTCTTGCGCCTTTGCGGCCCCGTGCCTGAGTGCCCTAGCGGGCACGTGGGTTGCCCTTTCGAAGATGCGAAGACAAAAAAAATGACAGCATGGTGTGTCGCTTTTTGATCGTGAGAGAATCTAAGACGTCATGGCACGAATACAGACCATAGAAGACAACAGACTGGAAGAGGCGCGTACCCGGAAGAAGCATTGGAAGCGCTGGGGGCCGTATCTGTCCGAGCGGCAATGGGGTACGGTGCGCGAGGATTACAGCCCGGGCGGTACCGCATGGGAGTATTTTCCTCACGACCATGCCCGCTCGAGAGCATATCGATGGGGCGAAGACGGCATCGGAGGCATCAGCGACCGGCACCAGATGATTTGCTTTGGACTGGCGATGTGGAACGGACGCGATCCCATATTGAAGGAGCGACTTTTTGGGCTGACCGGCAACGAAGGAAACCACGGCGAGGACGTCAAGGAGCAATATTTTTACCTGGAATCGACCCCAACGCACACCTACATGCGCATGCTCTACAAGTACCCACAGCGGGAATTTCCCTATGGGTGGTTAGTGGAGGAAAATCGGCGCCGCGGCAAGGATCAGCCGGAATATGAGTTGCTCGATACCGGCGTATTCGCGGAGAATCGCTACTTCGATGTGTTCGTCGAATACGCAAAGGCCGATGTCGAAGATATGTTGATTCGCATCACCGCGATAAATCGCGGGCCGCAGGCGGCGACGTTGCACCTGTTGCCTTCCCTGTGGTTTCGCAATACCTGGTCATGGGGCAAAGATCCGCGCCGTCCCTCGGTGCGAATTGCTAGCGGTGTGCCAGGAAGCTTGTGCACCGAATTGGAGCACTGGCAGTATGGCAAACGATGGCTGCTTTGCGCTGGCCAGCCGGAGCTGCTGTTCACTGAAAACGAAACGAACTATCAGCGATTGTTCGGCGGGAAGAACCGGTCGTACGTGAAGGACGCTTTTCACGCCTATGTGATTCAGGGCGACAAAAGTGCTGTGAATCCTCAGCAAGTGGGGACCAAGATGGCGGCGCTGTACCTGCTTGACCTGGGCGCCGGTGAATCCGTGACGCTGAAGCTGCGGCTGGCGGATATGGAGCCGCTCGGTGCGATGGACAGCAATTCGCCGATGGTAGGAGCGATCAACGCACCCGGACATGCCGAGCGCGCGGAAGGCGTTCCGGGCACGAACGATTTTGGCGCAGGCTTCGACGATCTATTTGCCCGGCGCCAAAAAGAGGCTGACGCGTTCTACGCTTCACGCATTCCCAAGGAATTGTCGGAGGATGCCAAGCTGGTGATGCGGCAAGCCTTCGCCGGAATGATGTGGAACAAACAGTTCTATCACTACGACGTGCGCACGTGGCTTGACGGCGACCCCGCCGGCCCGCCCCCTCCGAAAGAACGCTTGCAGGGGCGCAACCATGATTGGACGCACTTGTACACCGACGATGTGCTTTCGATGCCGGACAAGTGGGAATATCCGTGGTTCGCGGCGTGGGACTTGGCGTTTCACACCATTCCTATCGCGCTGATCGATCCGGATTTTGCGAAGGACCAGCTCATTCTGTTGCTGCGCGAGTGGTACATGCATCCGAACGGACAATTGCCCGCGTACGAGTGGGCGTTTGGGGACGTGAATCCGCCAGTGCATGCGTGGGCGGCCTTTCGGGTTTACAAAATCGAGAGGCGCTTGCGTGGAGTGGCGGATCGCGGATTCCTGGAAAAAGTGTTTCACAAGCTGCTGCTAAATTTCACTTGGTGGGTGAACCGCAAAGATCCGGAGGGCATGAATATTTTCGAGGGCGGATTTCTGGGGCTCGACAATATCGGAGTATTTGACCGCTCCGCGCCGCTCCCCACCGGAGGACATCTGGAGCAATCCGACGCCACGAGTTGGATGGGCATGTATTGTCTGAATATGTTAGCCATCGCGCTGGAACTCGCGAAGGAGGATCCGGCGTATGAGGACGTAGCCAGCAAATTCTTCGAACATTTCGTGCACATCGCGCATGCCATGAACGATGTGGGCACAGATGGGCGTTCATTGTGGGATGAGGAGGATGGTTTTTACTATGACGTGCTGCAGCTGCCCAACGGCGAAGAACACTTTCTGAAGATTCGCTCGATGGTCGGCTTGATTCCGCTGTTTGCCGTGGAAACGCTGGAGCCGGAAATAGTGGACCGCTTGCCGGGCTTCAAGCGGCGGATGCAGTGGTTCATCGACAACCATCCGGATATGCCGGAACACATCGAGACGACCCAGCGTTCGGCGCGCGGCGTGCGCCGGTTGCTCTCGCTGGTGAGCCGGAAACGGTTGAAGCGTGTGTTGGAGCGCATGCTGGATGAGTCGGAGTTTCTGTCCGCATACGGAGTGCGTGCATTATCGCGGTTTCACGCGGATTTCCCCTATGAAGTTGTGGTGAATGGCCATGTGAGCCGCGTGACTTACGAGCCCGCGGAGTCAAGCACCGGAGTGTTTGGAGGCAATTCCAATTGGCGAGGCCCTATTTGGTTCCCGGTGAATTACCTGCTGATCGAATCGCTGCAGAAGTTTCATCATTACTACGGCGAGGATTTCAAAGTGGAGTTTCCCACTCGCTCGGGGAATGAATCCGATTTATGGCAGGTGGCGGGAGAGATCTCGCGGCGGCTGATTCGGATTTTCCTGCGTGGGAAGGATGGCCAGAGGCCCGTGGCGGGTGGCACGGAAATTTTCAGCGACAATCCGCATTGGAAGGATTTGGTTCTATTTTACGAATATTTTCACGGCGACAACGGCGCCGGAATTGGCGCGAGTCACCAGACGGGATGGACAGGGTTGGTGGCGAAATTGATCGAGCAGAGCGGTGAATAGCACCAGCGGTGAATAGCACCGTCGCGGTAGAAATCAGAAAGGCAACGGCTCTGGATTTGCCAGCTCTATCGTCGGACCGGATACTAGGATGAATAGGCGGCATTTGATGAGCAAGCGGTTGCGGTAAATAGATATGACTGCGGTGATTGAGTTTGGGCGCGAAGTTTGCGGGAACCTGGAGGCTGCGGAGTCGCGCGAGTGGCTGGTTACCAACGGGATTGGCGGGTACGCTTCGGGCACGATCGTCGGCGGCATGACCCGGCGGTATCACGGATTGTTGATCGCTGCGCTACGGCCGCCGGTTGGGCGGATGCATCTCGTGGCGGCTCTCGATGAATTTGTGCGATGCGGCGGCGAGGAATTCGCGATGGCGACGCATCTTTGGGCGAGCGGCGCGGTCGAGCCCACGGGATTTCAGCATATTGAAGGATTCCTCCTCGATGGCACCACTCCCGTTTGGACTTATGCTTTCAGCAACGCTCGGCTGGAGAAGCGCGTCTGGATGCAGCAGGGTATGAACACCACGTATGTGCAATACACGTTGCTGAAGGGAAGCGCGGCGATCGAGATGGAGCTGAAGGCGTTGGTGAACTATCGCGATTTTCATGGCTCGACTCATGCTGGTGACTGGAAGATGCATATTGATCCGGTGGAACATGGCATCAGGGTCGTGGCGTTCGACGAGGCGGCGCCGTTTTGCGGCTTGCGAGCCGCGGCACGAGTGGTATCGCGATCGTTTTCTTGCGGCGGAACGAGAGCGCGGGCTGGATGATCGCGAAGACCACCTATTTGCGGCACTTTTCCGGGCAAAACTGAGCGCCGGCGAGAGCGTCACGATCGTTTCGACGACCGAAGAGAACGCGACGTTCGACAGCGAAATGGTGCGGGCACAGCGCGCTGCTCGTGAAGCAGAAATTGCTGCGGCATGGAGAATGCAAAACAAGGCGACTTCTGCTGCGTCGCCCGAGTGGCTGCAGCAGCTTGTGCTTGCGGCGGATCAATTCATAGTGAAACGCGCGATACCGGATGAGCCGGACGGGCGCAGCGTCATTGCGGGGTATCACTGGTTTGGGGATTGGGGCCGCGACACGATGATTGCGCTGCCGGGTTTGACCCTGACAACCGGGCGCCCGGAAGTGGCGCGGCAGATTCTGCTGGCGTTTGCAAAATACGTCGACGCCGGCATGCTTCCAAATAATTTTCCGGATGCCGGCGGCAAGCCCGAATACAACTCCGTGGATGCGGCGCTCTGGTATTTCGAGGCCGTGCGGCAGTACTTTGCCGCGACTCGCGACGTGCAGACACTGCAAACACTCTTTCCTGCCTTGGCAAGAATGATCGACGCGCACGTGAAGGGCACGCGCTACCAGATTCACGTGGATCCCTCCGACGGTTTGCTTTATGCAGGCGAACCTGATGTGCAAGTCACCTGGATGGACGCAAAGATTGGCGATTGGGTGGTGACGCCGCGCACCGGAAAGGCCGTCGAGATCAATGCGCTATGGATCAACGCGCTCGAGACCATGATGCAGTTCGCACAAGTATTGAAAATCTCGAGCGACGGCTACCAGATCGTGTCCAGCCAAGCCAAGACAGGCTTCCAAAGATTTTGGAACGCCGAGCGAAAGTGCTGCTACGACGTAATCGACGCGCCGGGCCTCGGCAACGATGCCTTGCTACGGCCGAACCAAATTCTTGCCGTGTCGCTGCCGGTCAGCCCGCTACGGCTGGAGCAACAGAAAGCCGTTGTTGACGTTTGCGCGGCCCAACTGTTGACGCCGTATGGGCTTCGCAGTCTCGCGCCCGGTGAAGCCGGTTACCAGGGTTGCTACAGCGGCGGGCCGCGCGAACGCGACGGCGCTTATCACCAGGGAACGGTTTGGGTCTGGCTGCTCGGGCCCTTTGTGCTGGCGCATCATCGGGTTTACGCCGACGGCGTGGCGGCGATGCGTTTTCTTGAGCCGCTCGGGGCCGCGATTCAGCGCTATGGGCTCGGCACGCTCGGCGAGATTTTCGACGGAGACGCGCCGTTTGCCCCGAAGGGATGTATTGCGCAGGCTTGGAGCGTCGGCGAAGTGCTGCGCGCTTGGGTCGAGTTGGCACACGAACCGAATTCAGCGGGCACCCGCCCCAAAAGGGCACCAGAGAAAAGCGGAGCACCGGCGTGAAGGCAGCGGCTGACTACGTTTCGTATAGCTCGATCAGAAGCCTGCCGGAATCGGGTGAGCTGACCAGGAAAAAATTGACGCGCGTGTCGCCGGCGCCTGCGCGGGTTTGCGGGTAGATCGGTTGCACACCAAAGTTTTCTTTCAGGATTTGTGTGGCGCGATCGACATTCTTGCAGCGAAACTCCACTTGTTGCACACCTTCTCCAAATTTCGCCAGATAGCGCGCAATGGCGCCTTGCCCGCCGGAGTCGCGTGTGGTTAGCACGTCCAGGGAAATATCGTTCGGAAAATGCAGCTCGAATTCTTGAGCATCTTGATCCGGCGGTACAAGCGCTAGCCGTGGCAAGCCGTTAGCTTCGCGAATGCGCGCGAATGTTTCGCGCCTTACCGCCAAACCCACGGTAACGGCAGGGCTCGCGCCGAAGACCTGAGCCAACTCAGGATTGCTCCACCATGCATAGACGGTGCGATCCACCGGGGCCCGCCCGCGGCGATAAATCTCCGTCGCGGCCGCGGAGCGCAAGACGGGGTCGCTCGAGTAAAGATCAGCTATTGCCAAGGCAAGCGGACTGGACATGGATAACGCGAAATTGTAGCGTGAGGGCCGGGCCAAAAGCCAAAGCGAGGCACGCACTGGCAGAAGTAACCAAAGTGCCGCGTTTTTCATCGGAAGTTTATGCCAAAGCCAGTGATGTTGACCGTGGATGACGATCCGGAGGTGCTGCGCGCCATTGAGCGCGACCTGCGCGGGCATTATGCCGAGCGCTACCGAGTAATGCGCGCCAACTCCGGAAGCGCCGCGCTTATCACCCTTCGCGAGCTCAAAGCCCGCAATAATCCCGTGGCGCTTCTCCTAGCCGACCAGCGCATGCCGCAGATGGACGGCGTAGGCTTTCTAACGCAAGCGATGGACATTCATCCCCAGGCGAAGCGCGCGCTACTCACCGCGTACGCCGATACCAACGCTGCGATCGACGCCATCAACGAAGCGCGCGTGCACTACTACCTGATGAAGCCTTGGGACCCGCCGGAGGAGAAACTGTTCCCTGCGCTCGATGATCTTTTGCATGATTGGACCGCTCAGTTTCGTCCGCTGTACGAAGGCATCCGCGTGCTGGGCACGCGCTGGTCTTCCCGGGCCTACGAGTTGCGCGATTTCCTTGGCCGCAATCAAGTGCCCTACCAGTGGATCGACGTCGAGGTTGCGTCCACGGATCCCGAAGTGCGCCGGCTCCTCGACTCGCTTGGCCCCGAAGCGGAGACTTTGCCGCTCATTCTTTTTCCGGACGGCGAGCGTCTGGCCGAGCCCCCCTTTCCGGCGGTTGCCAGCAAGTTAGGCCTGCACACCAAGGCACAGACGAATTTTTACGACCTCGCCATAATCGGCGGCGGGCCCGCGGGGCTTGCCGCGGCCGTCTACGGCGCATCGGAAGGTCTGCGTACGGTGATTGTCGAGCGCGAAGCTCCTGGCGGCCAGGCGGGGCTCAGCTCCCGCATCGAAAATTATCTGGGATTTCCATCCGGACTGAGCGGTGGCGATTTGGCGCGCCGCGCGGTGGCCCAAGCGCGGCGCTTCGATGTCGAAATTCTCTCACCGCAAGAAGCGCAAAGCCTCCGCGTAGACGGCCCCTACCGGCACATTAAGCTTTCGGACGGCTCGGAAATCTCCTGCCACGCATTGCTTCTAGCCATGGGAGTACAGTGGCGTGCGCTAGACGTGCCGGGAATAAAGCGGCTTCAAGGTGCGGGCGTCTATTATGGCGGCGGAGCCTCGGAAGCCATTGCCTGCAAGGGCGAAACGGTTTACATCGTGGGCGGCGCGAACTCTGCAGGCCAAGCGGCGATGCATTTCTCGAAATTCGCGCAAAAGGTGATCATGTTAGTGCGCGGCGGTTCGCTGGCGAGTACCATGTCGCACTATCTGATCGAGCAGATCGAGAAGACGCCGAATATTGAGGTGTGGACGCACGCCAGCGTGATTGAAGTTCATGGCGATACGCACCTCTCGGGTATCACGATTCAGCGGACGGTGACCGCGGAAGTCGAGAAGCTGCCGGCTAGCAGCTTGTTCATTTTCATCGGCGCGCAGCCACGTACAGAATGGCTCGCTGGCTTGATCAAGCGCGACGAGCGGGGCTTCATTTTGTCCGGCCCGGATTTGCTGAAAGATGGAAAAAGACCTGAAGGGTGGACCCTCGACCGCGATCCTGGGTTGCTGGAAACCAACGTACCCGGAGTTTTTGTCGTCGGCGATGTGCGGCACGGCTCGGTGAAGCGGGTGGCCTCAGGTGTCGGCGAAGGAGCCGTCGTCGTGCAGTTCATGCATCAATATCTGGCCAAAGTCCAGTGACCCCATCGCAGCAAGCTTGCATCCCGAACTCGGAAAGGCGGCGAAGCGCATGACGGAAATGCCGGATAAGGTCCGCATGGACGCGCTGATCGCGGATCTCCGCAAGGTCGCCGCATTCGCGGACCTTTCAAACGCCGACCTCGAATGGTTTATCACACACGCCGAAGAGCGGTTAGTACAGGCCGGCGAAGTCGTAACTCAGGAAGGATCTCCCGCGGATACGATGTTGGTCCTTCTCGAAGGCGAAATACGCGGACGGCGTGAAAGCGAAGCTGACGGCCCGACATACGCCGCGCAAGCGCCGGCCGTAACCGGCTTCCTGCCTTTCTCACGAATGAAAATAGTGCCCCTGACTACGCGCGCGGTTCGTCCGGTGCGCGCCCTGGCGATGAACTCCAAGCACTTTCCGGAAATGTTGCATCGCATGCCGGACCTCGCGCAGCGCTTGGTTGGGGTGCTGACCGATCGCGTCAGGACATTCGCAGTGATCAACCAGGAGCGAGAAAAACTCGCGGCACTCGGCAAACTGTCCGCAGGACTGGCGCATGAATTGAACAATCCATCCGCTGCCGCCCGGCGCTCTGCGGGAGCGCTTCGCGATTGCCTGGAACGCCTGCGCCAAGTCGGGCGTGCTTCCACAATCGGACCTGACGACTGCGCCATGTTGGCGAAACGCGAAGAGGAAATTCGCGCCGCGCTGAAGCCGGCGCAATTCAAGGATGAATTCGCGCGCGTCGAACGCGAAGAAGCCATTCAGGGCTGGCTGGAGGAGCGCAAAGTCCCCGAGGCATGGAAACTGGCGCCGCTCCTGGCCGAGGCAAACTTGACCGATCCTCAGCTCGAAAGCTTCGCTGCGACAGCGGGTGCATCGCTCGGACCGGAGCTGACCCGCTTTGCTACGCTGCTCGAGATGGAGCGCATCGCCGACGAACTGGAACACAGCACCGCACGCATCTCCGACCTCATCAAGGCCATCAAGGAATATTCCTACATGGACCAGGCCAAGCTGCAGGTGTGGACCAACCTGATCGACAACGCAGCCGACGCCATGGGCGACAATGGCAAGCTCCGCATCCGCACCGCCCGCGAGAATGATTTCATCCTCGTGGAGATTGCCGACAGTGGTCCCGGCATTCCTCCGGAGGTCAAGTCGCGCATCTTTGAGCCATTCTTCACCACAAAAGGCGTAGGCGAAGGCACCGGCCTGGGGCTCGACTTCGTCTATCGCATTGTCACCGGCATGCACGGCCAAGTGTCTGTGGATTCCGTGCCCGGAGACACACGTTTTGCAGTGCGCATCCCGATCCAAGTTCCCGGATAGAACCGCGAGGAGTAACCATGGCCGAGACTTGCACGCACACCGATCAAATTCGCCACCTTAAACCCAAGACGCATGTCTGCGAGCAGTGCGTCAAAATGGGCGACACCTGGGTGCACTTGCGGCTTTGCGAGATATGCGGCCATGTGGGCTGTTGCGATTCTTCGAAGAACAAACACGCCACCAAGCATTTTCGCGCGACGAGGCACCCCATCGTGCAGTCCATCGAGCCGGGCGAAGACTGGTATTGGTGCTACATCGATGAATTGATGTTTGAAGAGGGATGAAGCGCGACCTCTTGCGTTATGCGCGCGACCTGACCGGAAAAAGTAGCGAAGCCCCAAGCGCCAGCAGGAGAATCCCCGCCACGACCAGCAAGGAAATGTGTTCGGGAACGTCCACCCACTTGTGCGCAATCATTTTTGCGCCGATGAAGGTCAAAACGAACGACAGCCCGACGGTCAGGTAGCGCACACGCGACAGCACCCCCGCCAGTAGGAAATACATGGCACGCAAGCCCAGAATCGCGAAAACGTTGGAAGTGTAAACGATGAAGGGGTCCTGCGTGATGCCGAAGATCGCGGGGATAGAATCGATAGCCAGCGTAATATCCGTGATTTCGACGACCAGCAGCACGAGAAAAAGTGGCGTCGCGTAGAGCTTCCCGCCGCTGCGCAAGAAAAAATGTTCTCCCCCATAGTCGCGCGCTACGCGGAGATGTTTACTTGCAAAGCGAAAGATGAGACTTTTTTCTGGGTGAACCTTTTCCTTCTTCACAAAAAGCATGTGAATGCCGGCGTACACGATGAACGCGCCAAAAACGTAGAGCACCCAAGAAAAGCGCTGAATCAGCTCCGCGCCGGCCAGAATCATCATGCCGCGCATCACCAGCGCGCCCAAAATCCCCCATTCGAGCATGCGATGCTGGAAGCGCTCATCGACCGCAAAGGTGCGGAAGATCACCAGAAAAAGAAACAAGTTGTCGACGCTGAGCGCCTTTTCAATCAGGTAGCCGGTGAAGAATTCCAGGCCCGCTTGCTTCCCGGAATAGTGCAATATGCCCAAGCCAAACAGAATCGAGAGCACAACCCACAGCAAGCTCAAGAACCCGGCTTCGCGCAAGCCGACCTTGTGCAAGCGCCGGTTGAACACGCCCAGGTCCAACGCGATGGACGCCAGGACAAAAAGGTTGAACCCAATCCAAAGCAGCGGAGTGCCCATAGCGAAGCGCGGCTCGTTAGGGAGCCGAAGGGAGCCTATCGACGGCATTCAGGTTGGTTAGCTCGATGCGCGCGGTCTGCCCCGCGCGGATGGCTACGGGCACGTCCCAAATGAGTCTGGTGTCGCCGGCATTGACGTCCAGATTCAGCGAGCTAAGCCAGTAGGCTCCTGGCGCGAGACCTGAAGCCGAGGCGTGGCCGTCCAGGTCCGTTTCTGCTTTCGCGACAAGATACTTGGTTTGCGCGAATTCCGGCGCCAACCGCTGTAAGCGCCGTCTGTGGTCGGCTTGCATTTGCGACCACTGTTGCTGCGGATTCACACCCACGAGTTCGAGCTCGATTCCGCTGACCGTGGACGGATTGTTCTGTATGAATTTCTTGAGCGCCACGTAGTATTCCTGCAGTAGCTTGTTGTAGCGATCGGGATGCGCTGTCTTGTCGGCGTCGGTATATCTCGGCTTTGGAATTCCGCTGGTCACGCCGCCGCTGTTGGAATGCTGGTAGGCCAGAAGAAATTCAGGCACATGAATGATGTCGTCGGGTGTGACCAAGCGGTCCAAATCGGGCATGGTCAAATCAAGAATCTCATGCGCTTTCAGCCATTCCTTCAGTTCGGGAGATACCTTTAGGCCTTCGATAAATTTTTCGCGCGGCGGAACTACGTTGTCCGCTTCTATCTCTTTCACGATTTCGGCGTAGCTCTTGGTCAGAATGTAAAACGTGAATTGCCGCACGGGCTCCGGGCGCGCCGCTGTCGGCGTGATACGCGCCACAAAATCGAGCGAGCCCGTCGCACTTTGAGGCAATGCAGCGGGCGCGAAAAGATAGACACAACTCAACACGAAAATGAAACGTGCTAATACTCTTCGCATGGGCTTCATCGTAGCAGAATTGGCGGCGGCGGAAGGGGAAGAAGGATTGCCTGTTGCCTACTCCGATGCGCACGTAACAGCGACACAATGAACGGCAGCGATTCAGGATGCCGGGAATAGGTTAGGCGCGAACGGTTTAGTACAGTCGGAACGTGACTTCGATGGGCACGATGGTCGGCACAATCTTGCCGTTCGGCCCCACAGCGGGTTTGAATTTCCAGCCCCTGACGGCTTCGATGGCTTTCTCTTCCAAGCCGAGACCGGGGCCTTTCACAACGGAGATGTTGGTCGCGC
>WNFP01004486.1_pt1 | contig 13858 bp, 7 predicted proteins | sample 5400201 | NCBI WGS metagenome assembly WNFP01 (sample SAMN13153355, study PRJNA577476) | soil metagenome | isolation source: 115 cm saprolite under Madrone tree | place: USA:California | collected 2016-06-14
GTCCCGCCCCACGTTGCCGATCATAAATTCCACCGCGCCCGAGAAAGTGACCGAGTTTCTTTCGCCCCGGCTCCACTTCGCCTCCGAAGGCGTGGCCGATCCCCAAACCTTCGAGCGCGGGTCCTGCAGCTGCAACGTGCCTTTGCCCTCGCCTTGCGCCTCAAACCGCAGCGCGCGGTGTTCCTCATTCGCAAAAGTGATCTCGACGTTCCATCTGCCAATGAGGTTTGGAGATTCTGCCTGACTCACAGCAATGGTTTGGGCGACCAACGTGAAAATGAATGCTCGTGTGGCTGTCATATTGTTTCGTAATCCCGATTCGGTTTTGGGGCAAGGTTTTCGCGAGTTCCCGATTCAGTGATCACGTATGTGTTTAGCGCCAAAGGCGCGGTCTCACTACCAGCCCGGGGCAACGCCCCAGGATTCGTGAAACCAACAAAAGCCACCAGCACTGAAAGCGCGATTCACTTTCTGGGCAACTTCGATGCATGATTATCCCATGCCCAATCACTCGCGGGCACGGCATCAATTCGACGAGCGGTATGTCTGGGGATTGATACACTGAATCGCGCTTTCAGCGCTGCGTCATCGACGATCCAATTCCTGGGGCGATGCCCCAGGCTCAAGTTTGCACCGCGCCTTTGGCGCTAAAGGTGTAGGTGATCGCCGATCACGGATTGACTCACTGCTACCGCGGCGCTACGGGCGCGGCGGCGGCGTCGGGCGAGTCCTCGGTGTTGGCTGAGACCTCGGTGTGGGCGTGGGTCTGGGCGTGGAAGTTGGCGTTGGTGTCGGTGTAGCTGTGGCTGTTGGTGTAGCAGTGGCTGTGGCAGTAGCCGTAGCAGTTGCCGTCGGCGTCGCTGTCGGAGTAGCAGTAGCTGTAACTGTAGGCGTTGCAGTAGCCGTTGCGGTTGGCGTCGGGGTGGGCGTGCCTGTTGGAACCAAAGCCCACCCACCGGTAGGTGGACCACCTGAGCCGTTGCAGAAGTATTGATTAAAGCAGGCGTCGTCTCTCTGCACTCCCGCCGTGGCCGATGCGTTGCCGTTGGTCACTGTGCCGTAGATCACATCAAAGCGTGTCTGCCCCTCATACAACCTCAGCTCGAAGTTGGCACTGCCGCTCCCAGGGAAGTACTGCGCCCGCCACTCGATGTTGAAGATGCGGTTGGGAGCAGTACCACTTATCGATGTGAAGATGCCGAACCCACTGTTGACCAAATACAGGTCGTCCCAGTACGGGAAAATGGTGTAGTCGTGGGTGAGCCACGGCAGGCAGACGTTAGTAAAGGTCGTATCGGTAGTCACAAACTGGGCATTCCCGTTGGAGGACAGATTGGTGCTGGTGAAGGTTTGGCCGTACAAGGTGAAAGGGAAGGGGAGCGCGATGGTGGTGACTGTATCATCCCCGTGATTGCCAATGTCCACGGTGCCCGGCACAATGCTGCCGCTTATCTGAATTATCGTAAGACCTGCGCAGGGTATCGGCGTTGGGGTCGGTGTAGGCGTAGGCGTAGGCGTTGGGCTGGCCGTAGGCGTAGGCGTAGGAGATGGTGCCGGTACGTTCCCAGGAGCTTGGATTACAACTGGCATGGGCGCGCCGGTCTTAAAGTAGCCTACCGTCGCATTGGTTGGATTGGGCGGTTGATCGGCATCAAACCGGAAGTTATACAGCGTGCCGAAGCGAATCGCGTTCGCGTTCTGATTCTGCGCAAAAGTTTCGGTGTTCCAGGTTATGGAGTCGGCGAGCTGAGTAACATTCCACGGTGTGCTGCTATATCCAGCATCTCCCTGGGTGCCATCATGTGCAAAGCCAGGATGCTGAAGCGGCGCATGAAATCCGATGTTAGAGATGTTTACTCCGGGTCCAACAGGCACACTGAAAGATTGAATGGCGCGATCGAGATTTTGGTTATAGAGCGCGTATTCATAGTGCCAGACGCCAGTACTGGGGTTCGTGACTTTATAGCCCATGAACCAGATACCGTCGGTTCCAGGCGCGGGTTGGATCTGGTTTACTGTCGCGCCGGTCCAAGCCATGATCGCCGGCTGCTCTCGCACGGTGGCGCCTGCGGCAGTAAAACTAAAGGGCTGGTTGATTCCGGTTACGGTGTACTGACGGTACGAAGCGTTGTTATACATGTTGCACTGGCCCGGATGACTTTGGCACCAGGAGCCTTCGTGGGGGACGATGTATTCCGCTTCGGCAAAATACGTCGCCCCTGGGTTTAGCGACGTGTTCAAGTCGTTAACGTCAACCAGAATTCGGTGAGAGGTTACGTCATGAACGTGGCCGCTGTGATCGTTCGCTGTTGAACCTGGAAAATTTCCAGTGAATGGATTGACCCAGGCGCGCGAACCGATGCCGGTTTGACTCCCGTTCAAACCGGCGCCGTATGCGTCAGAGCAGCCAGAGCCGAGGTGATCGCCGCCTACACCATTGCATCCAAAGCCGCATGAGTCTGACGATGCCGCTGCGAATGCATGTTTACCCCAGGACTGGCCGATTTGTTCGAAACGATCGTTGTTAGTGGCGCCGCCGCTCATTCGGTAAACATTCTGCGGAATAAACGGATGGTCGTTGCTCGGCAAGGCAAACCAATCCACATCTATCGTCCCTTTGTTGCAGGCATCGGTCCCCAAAGCGAGGCCGACGCGGCCTCCGACGGAGCCAGTCTGGGATTGCACAAAATCAAGCAGATTGCCGACGATGACATCGGGGCCGGGAACGGTCCCAACGCCAGGTTGGTTCAGCGCCGGCAACGAGGCGGATTTTACATCGCCGTTTTCGTCAAGATGGTTGATCTCGATCGGTTCCATGGTTGCGCCGATCGAGATTTCGCCGGCGACTGAGCCGGCGTCTGACGGGCGGCCAAGGGCCTTCGCGAATTGATTGGAGACCAGCAGCCGTCCGCCGGTGAGAAGTGCGACCCTGTTTTGCACCACGAGTTCCATCGAGCCCGGCTCCGGCGCGCGTAACACATTATTAAAAACAAGAACCGAAAAGAAAGAGTTCGCCGCCACGGCAAAATACAGCGTTTCCTGTCTTGCTATCGTGGAGCTCACTCCGTTGATCCGGTTCAAATCGAGGTCCATGGTCACGCTCCCGCTGGCCACAATCATCTTCTGAAGTGTCCCGTCCTGGCCGTGGGTAGCCGGACTTTTGTTTGCGGGGGAATTGCCCGACTGGATATCAGCCGGGGCGAAAAGCAAAAGCAATGGGAGCGTGAATGCAGCGAGTATTATCTTCATTTTCTTCGGTCCTCTAGTTGTTGGCTACGTCCTGAGGAGAGTTCCAACACCTCTCATAAGCAGGCCGGAGAGGTAAAGAAAATCTTTAAAAACTTGGTAACGATTTTTTTGGATTCTGGCGATTCATCGTCGCGTTGGCGTCCGCCGTGTTTTGGCGTAAATTCGCGAACCTTGTGAAAAGTGGGTGCGTCAGCCGGGAATTGAAAACGACGGAGCCGATCTCCCGGCGAGGCGGTCCCGCGGCTGCGGGAAAAAATTCTCCGGTTCAAAAAACCGGTATTCGCAAATCAAAAACCGGCCGGTGGCGCGCGGCCGCACTGATGGCTCTGAACTTGTTCATGATCGCGCACATCATTCAGTGGCGAATCATGGGCAAGACGGTCTCGCCTATCGAGCCTTCGGAGACAATGCACACCTTGCAAAAGGGATTCGTCAACGCGGGCTTCATCTTTTTTACTCTGGCAATCCTGGCGACGCTCATCTTCGGGCGCTTCGTCTGCGGTTGGGGTTGTCACATTCTCGCTCTGCAGGATCTCTGCGGCTGGTTCCTAAAGAAAATTGGTCTCCATCCAAAGCCGTTTCGATCGCGGCTCTTGGTGTATGTCCCGCTCATCGGCGCGCTGTATATGTTTGTCTGGCCCACCGCCTATCGGTTGTTCTGGAACCCGGAGCACGCGAAGATTATCCCGAAATTCACCAATCATCTGGTGACCACTAACTTTTGGCAGACTTTCCCTTCTGTCGCAGTGGCCATCCCTTTTCTTTTCATCTGCGGTTTTGTGACAGTTTATTTTTTGGGGCAAAAAGGCTTTTGCACCTATGCCTGTCCTTACGGCGGATTTTTTGGTCTTGCCGATAAGTTCTCGCCCGGAAAGATCCGCGTCACGCCTGCTTGTAATCAATGCGGCCACTGCACTGCAACGTGCACTTCGAACGTCCTGGTGCACGCGGAGGTGAAGCAATACGGGATGGTGGTCGATCCAGGTTGCATGAAGTGCATGGATTGCGTGAGCGTTTGTCCAAACGACGCTCTCTATTTCGGTTTCGGGAAGCCGACAATCCTGGTTCCCAAATCAAATGCAATCCGAAAAAGCTATTCTGTAACGTGGCCTGAAGAAATCATCGGCGCACTGGTGTTTCTGGGAAGTTTCCTGGCTGTTCGCGGTGTCTACGCTTTGGTCCCATTCCTCATGGCGCTCGGCTGCGCCACGGTTACCACATTTCTCACTCTGAAAATGTGGAGATTGGTCCGGGCAAAAGAATTGTCCTTTTACCGTTTTAATTTGAAGTCAGCAGGGAGAATTCGCACGGCGGGCTGGGCATTTGCAATCTTCGCCTGCGCTTGGATTGGATTGAACGCGCACAGCGGCTGGGTCCGCTATCACGAGGTTCGAGGCAATCGCGCGTTCCAGAAAATTCAGGTGCCGGACGAGCTTGCGCTTGCGCACGCGAATCCCGCCCGATGGCTTCGTCCGGAAGATCGGGAGAACATCCTCAATGGGAAACAACATTTTGAAGCCGCTGCGAAGCTCGGGCTTTTTGCTAATAGCGAAGCGTTGCCGAAACTCGCCTGGTTTGAATATCTTTTGGGCAACGCGGAGCAATCTGTTCAATTGCTTAGTCAGGCAGCGGCTCATCAAAATGGAGAGAGCAAGGCTTTGAGTCTTTATTATCGCGGCGCAATCCTGAATCGTGTGGCGCGTTACGAAGAAGCGCGGACGAGTCTGGATGAAGCACTGGCCGAAAGAGATGACTTGATTCTGGCGCGCCAGGAAAAAGGCGAATCGCTCTGGCAGCTCGGTCGCAGGGAGGAAGCTATTTCGGTTTGGACTGATGCCGTGCAGCGAAACGCGCGTTTGGCCTTGGCCAATAACGAGCTTGCTGGTGCAGAGCGCTCGTTAGGTAAACTCGAAGAAGCAACCGCTCATGAGAAACAAGCAGACCAATTCACGCCCAATAATCCGCTTTACCATTGGATGCTCGGGCGCCGGCTCCAGGACCTCGGAATGACCGAGTTGGCCGAAAAACATTTCCAGCAAGCAAACCAATTCGACCCCGGGAACCAGATGCCTAACGAGCGCTGACGCATAAGCGTTACATCGCTGAAGCTGGGTTAACACATCGTTACATCAAAATTGTAGGGCAAGCGCTCCGCTTGCCGTTTACGTCGTTGAATTCGTATCGATACGGCCAATCTTCCCACCGTTCCACAAGTCCTGCACGCACTGGATTTTCCTGGACGTAAAGCCATTTGTTGTGCAGCGATTCATCGGAGCGCAACAGCCGATCGAAGCAGCCGGGCTGCCACTTCCATGAAGCTTTTAGTTCTTCGCGCATCCAGCGCTTCAATGCAGCGGAAAAGTTTCCAAGTTTAGCTTCACGATTTTCCCTGGGAGTAACAACGACATGGAGATGGTCAGGCATTAGGATTGCCGCGAGGATGTGCCAATGCCGCAGCTTCGATGCAGCAACCATGAACGCATCAAAAGCCTCGTTGTTTGCAAGGACTGGTTTGCGATCAGCTACGCAGATCGTGACGAAATAGATGACCGACTGGTCCCAACGCAACCATACGGGAATGCGCGGAGGATGTCCCATTCAATCAGAATGGCAGGCGGAGCGCCTGCCCTACAATCCAAACAATGCCGGCATGCTGACGAACGGGCTAGGTAACCGGACGAGGCGGGGGAGTGGGACGTGGCCTTGGCGTGGGGAGCGCTCGTATGAATTCGATGGTCAGCACAGGCGGGCTGGCGCTCTCGCGAGTGTCGAACCGTTTCGACGTGGCGGCGGCCGACTCGTCTCCCAACACGAGCCAGCCAAAGTTGCTGGCCGGATTGTCCAGCCATAATTGCACGTCCGCGACCATCTGTGCAGAGCTCCACGTGTACTGTCCCAGAGGGCCAACCGATTGGCTTGCACTTACGGTAGCCGAAAAATCTCCGCCTTGCGTCATCCAAAAAATAGTGTCGAAGAAACGGTGCCGCCATGTGGCATCGTTGGGCATAGCCGGAGCTCCGTCACCTTCCTCTCCAGGTCCGTGCGAGGTTCCTTCACCCCAATCGGCAAGCAGCTTGTGCAGCTCGATGGTTCGCGCAGTCTGGGATGGCGTTCGGGACATATTCATACTGAGACTCACTGCTGTGATTGTCGACCCGGCCGGAATACTTCCCGCGATGTCTAAGGCGAACACACCCCGGCGGAGTTCACCCATGCCGGTCTCACCGGCGAAGAAGTGAAAACCAGCGCCATTGCTGCGGTCACCATCAGCAGGAACGTACTGGTAGAGCGTGTTATCTTTGCTCGGTATGATGGTGATAGTGTTCGCGCACGCTAAACCAGGCCAGAGATAGCCAAGCGCGGTCGTGAGTATTAGTGCGAGTAATGTCTTAGAACTTCTCATTGAGCGTTGAACGTTGAATGTTAAGGATTGAGATTGTTACCGAACCATCTAGTCATGGATAACTGATCACTAGAAATTTTCGGAGGACGAAAATTTCTACGGGCGCGGCGGCGGAGTCGGCCGAGGCCTTGGTCCCGGCGTAGCTCTTGGTGATGGCGTAGGCCTGGGTGTCGCCGTCGGTGTAGCGGTTGCCGTAGGTGTAACCGTGGCTGTCGCTGTCGGCGTCGCAGTGGCAGTGGCTGTAGCAGTAGCCGTAGGTGTAGCTGTGGCAGTAGGTGTAGCTGTCGCAGTGGCCGTGGCAGTCGGGGTTGGACTTGCTGTAGGGGTAGGCGTCGGGGTCTGATCTGACATGTTAGGTGCCTGGATTGGAACGGAAACTGGCGCACCTGTCTTAAAGAAACTAATGTTTGCAGTGCTAGCCGCCGGCGGTGCGTTGGAATCGAACCGGAAATTATATAGTGTGCCAAAGCGAATCGCGTTGGCGTTTTGATTCTGGGCAAAGGTTTCGCAGTTCCAAGTGACTGACTGGAAATTGTCAGTAAAAGTCCATGGAGTGCTACTGTATCCAGCATCTCCCTGGGTGCCATCATGCGCCCAGCCAGGATGCTGAGGCGGCGCATGGAATCCGACATTGTTCAGTGCCGCCGGAAAAAGTGGATAAACAACTTCGAAGGATTGGATGGCTCGATCCAGGTTCTGATTGTAGATGGCGTACTCGTAGTGCCAAACTCCGGCATTTGGCCCCGTCACTTTGTAACCGACGAAGAAAATGCCATCGTTTCCCGGATCGGGTTCGACTTGATTTACCGTCGCACCGGTCCAAGCTCTAATGCCGGGTTGCTCTCGCACGGTGGAGCCCACGCTAGTAAAACTAAAGGGCTGGTTGATTCCGGTTACGCTGTACTGACGGTACGAAGCGTTGTTATACATGTTGCACTGGCCCGGATGACTTTGGCACCAGGTGTATTCGTGCGGGACGACGTATTGCGCTTCAGCAAAATACGTCGCTCCCGGGTTTAGCGACGTGTTCAAGTCGTTAACGTCAACCAGAATTCGGTGTGACGTTACGTCATGACTGTGGCCGCTGTGATCGTTCGCTGTTGAACCTGGAAAATTTCCGGTAAATGGATTGACCAAGGCGCGCGAACCGATGCCGGTCTGGCTGCCGTTCAAACCGGCGCCGTACGCATCGGAGCAGCCGGAGCCAAGATGGCTGCCGCCTACACCATTGCACCCAAAGCCGCATGTGTCTGACGACGCCGCTGTAAATGCATGCTTACCCCAGGACTGGCCGATTTGCTCGAACCGCTGAGTATTGTCACCCCCGCCACTCATTCGATAAACATTCTGCGGAATAAATGGATGGTCGCTGTTCGGTAAGGCAAACCAATCCACGTCTATGGTCCCTTTGTTGCAGGCATCGGTCCCCAGAGCGAGACCCACGCGGCCCCCGACAGAACCATTGTCGGATTGCTCCAAGCCGATCAGCTCGCCGATGATGACGTCGGGGCCGGGGACAGTTCCGACGCCGGGTTGATTCAGTGCTGGCAGTGCCTCGGATTTCACGTCGCCGTTTTCGTCAAGCTGTGCGATCTCGATCGGTTGCATGGTTGCGCCGATGGAAATTTCTCCAACCAGCGCACCTGTGTCCGATGGACGACCCAGCGTGTTGGCAAAGTCGTTCGATATAAGCAGTCTTCCGCCTGTAATGGTGAGCAACTGCGCCTTTGCGTCGTAATTGTACTGGTTTCCCTCGATGTTGAAAAACGTGAAGCCTGTTTTTCCGTCGCGCACCGCAAGGTCGAACGCTGCGTCGGAAGGAAGTTTTTCCACTACAAGCTGCTTAACGGAAGCGGCTAGCGACACAGGAAGATTGTTGTGTCCGGGGGTGTTGACCCCGGCCTGCGGAGCTAGCGCCATCGAGCCCTGGTCAGGGCCGCGGAGGAGATCGTTAAAAACCAGAATGCTAAAGAATGAATTAGCGGCGACAGCGAATTGCACGGTCTCGAGTCCGCCAGCCGTGAAAGTGCTTCCGTTCAATCGATTGAGATCGAGATCCATTGTGACGCTTCCGTTTTCCACAATCATTTTTTGAAGTGTGCCGGTCGGCGCGTCGGACGGCCTCGATTTGGATTGGGCTGCGTAATTTCCCGAACTATTCCAGAGAAGTAGAAGCAAAAGGAGCGTGAAACCGGTGAGCGTTAACTTTGACATTGTGGTGGATTTTCTCTGGTTGCGGTGAGCCTGGCTAAAGATTGAGTAAGCGCAATTTCTCTCATGCGCTGACGGCAGAAGCAAAGAAGATTTTTTGGAAATTTTTGCGGCGTGTGAGATTACGCGAAGTCAGTCGGCAAAGCTCCATTTGCCCTCCAAGTTGGGTGAGCCCCGAACGCTTTCCGGTAGGGGTTTAGCGCCAAAGGCGCACATATTCGCCGCCAGTCCGCCACAAGACGCATTCGCCGTGGCGAACCCTGGGGCAGCGCCCCAGGATTCATGGCACGCAAGAAAACGCTAGCGCTGGAAAGCGCGATTCAGTGGTGGCGTCATTCGTTCCATCATTCGTGGGGCATTGTTTCCGCGAGCAGTATGTATGGGATTGAGAATCATCACTGGACTGAATCGCGCTTTTAGCGCTTGGTTACCCGGATGATTGGATTCCTGCGGCGATGCCCCAGGCTAGGATGAGAGAGCGCCTTAGGCGCTAAACGCACACAAGAAGATCTAGGCGGCTTGCGCCGTTGTTTCGCTAGTCTCCAACTCACAATTCACTAATGATCGATCACCGCCAGGGCTTACGGGCGCGGCGGCGGAGTTGGACGAGCCCTTGGTAACGGGCTAGACCTGGGTGTCGGGGTAGGTCTTGGAGTGGCCGTTGGTGTAGGAGTAGGCGTCGGAGTAGCAGTAGCAGTAGGCGTCGGTGTGGGTGATGGCGCACCCGCGGGAGCTTGGATTGCAGCCGTAATGGGCGAGCCCGTCTTGAAGAAGTCGACCGTTGCATTGGCGCTCTGTGGCGGTTGATCAGCGTCGAAGCGGAAATTATACAATGTGCCCCAGCGAATCGCATTCGCGTTCTGGTTCTGCGCAAACGTTTCGGTGTTCCAAGTTATAGAATCGGTGGCCCGAGTCACAGTCCAGGATGTGCTGCTATAACCCTGGTTGTTAAGGGTACCATCATTTGCCCAGCCAGGTTCCTGCGGCGGCGCATGAAAGCCTATGTTGCTTAGGTTGACTCCGATTCCCAGCGGCACGCTAAAGGATTGAATGCCGCGATCCAGGTTCTCGTTGTAGATGGCGTACTCATAGTGCCACGTATTGCCTGTCTGTGTTACTTCATATCCGACGAAGAAAATGCCATCGTTCCCCGGATCAGGCTCGACCTGGGCTACCGTCGCGCCGCTACTTGCCCAAGCCATGATGGCAGGCTGCTTTCGGACTGTGGAGCCAACACCGGAAAATGTAAAATTGGTCGGTCCACCGCTGACAGCAAATTGACGGTGGGAAACGTTGTCGTACATGTTGCATTGCCCGGGATTCGATTGGCACCAGGCGTATTCGTGCGGAGTGACATACTGGCCTTCGGCGAAATAGGTCGCACCGGGATTTTGCGATGGATCCAGGTCGCTGGTTGCCACGGTGACCCGGTGCGATGTGCCAGTGTGACTGTGACCGGTGTGATTGTTCGCGCCCGATGGGAAGACGCCCGTAAATGGATTGACCCACGCCCGCGAGCCTATCCCCTCCTGATCCGCATTTAAACTGGAGCCGTAAGGATCGGAGCATCCTGGGCATAGATTGGAGCCAGTAGAGCAGCCGCTGGTGTTACAGCCAAAGCTACAGGCGTCTCCCTCCAATGCGAAAAAGGCGTGTTTAAGCCAGGATTGGCCGATCTGCTCAAAGCGGTCGGTGTTACTTGTCCCGCCGCTCATGCGGTAGAAATTTTGCGGGATTACGGGATGATCGGTATTCGGCAATGCAAACCAGTGCAGTGGCTGGTCGCCGTTGTTACAAGAGGTTGTTCCAATTCCCAGCCCGACGAAGTTTCCGGTACTTCCGTATTGCGCCATTTCTGGCAGATCTCCAACGATGACATCAGGCCCCGGAGCCAGCGCCGGCGTTTCCGAGCCGGCTGCGCCGTTCAACGGGGGCATGATTACCGACTTAACCTCGCCATTCACCAGTTGCGTGATCTCGATAGGCCGCATCGTTGCGCCAATGGAAATTTTTCCAACCGCGGAACTGGCATCTGAGGGCCGGCCGAGCGCGTTGGCAAACTCTTTCGAGATCAGAAGCCGTCCACCCTGTATGCTGAGTAACCGTCCTTTGGCATCGTAATCGTATTGATGTCCTTCGATGTTGAAAAACGTGAACCCTGTTTTTGCGTCGCGCACGGCAAGATCGAACCGCTCGGCCGAAGGGAGTTTTTCCACAGCGAGCTGATTGATGGAAGCCCCTAACGTCGAGGGAAGGACCGCCGAGTATCGGGGGACTAGCGCCATTGACCCCTGCTCGGGGCCGCGCAGAAGATCGTTAAACACGAGGATGCTGAAGAAGGAATTGGCCGCTACATCGAAACGCAGTTGCTCTACTCTTGCAACTAGTGAGCCGTCGGCGTTGAGCCGGTCCACATCGAGATCGATGGCGACCGTTCCATTTTCCACGATCATCTTTTGAAACGTCCCGCTCTGGCCCTGGCTGTCGGGGCTTTTCTTTGTAGCCCCGAAAGCGTTTGGCGAGGCCGCTTCGGGCGAGGCAAAGAGCAGGAACAACGGGAGCAAACCGGTAAGCGTTGTCTTTGACATGGTGCTGGATCCTCTGGTTGCGGCAAGCCTGGCTAAAGATTGAGTAAGGGTATTTCTCTCATGCCCTCACGGCAGAAGTAAAGAAGATTCTCGCCTGCCTCGGCGGAACCTTAGCGGAATCCGCGTGATTCATCGTAGGCGCGGGACTACGGCGGGTCGAGAGGCTACGGCGGGCAGGTGCGGATTGAGGGGTGGATTTGGTTTGCATCGGATGTGGGTGGATTTGGAGCCGCCGCTCGTAGCTGACATGGTCGATACATGTCAACATTTTTATGGTTCTTCGGATTTTTCTGGAGGTGAGACCCCAGTAACCACGAATGGACACTAATGGACGCGAAGATGAGAGGAAGCGGATTTTGCCCGCGAATGACGCGAATTGACGCAAATGGAAGAGGTAAGAATGGCAAAGCCGATCTTTCGCGTGAATTCGCGCCTGCCGTGCCGAAGCTTTAGCGAAGGCGGGTGATTAGCGCGCAGTCTCTTTCTAGGTTCGTGTTGATTCGCCTGCCACGCCGAAGCAGACGAAGGCGGGTGTTAATTCGTGGTTTTCTGGGTAGATTGCGAAGCTGTGTCATTTAATAATTTCGGACTTTCGCCTGAGGTCGTGCGTGGGACACAGGCGATGGGATTTGTCGAGCCAACGCCGATCCAGCTGCGCGCGTTTCCGATTGTTCTTGCTGGAAAAGATTTGATCGGCACCGCGCAGACCGGCACCGGCAAGACCGCGGCGTTTGCTCTGCCCATCCTGACGCAGCTGGCAAAGCACGGCGCCTTCCGTTGTCTGGTGCTCGAGCCAACGCGCGAGCTCGCAGCGCAAGTGGAGACGGCCTTTCGCGATTATGGGCGCTTCACAGATTTGCGAGTCGCGCTCGTGCATGGTGGCGTCGGGTATGGGAAACAGCGCGAGGAACTCAAGCGCGGCGTGGACATTCTCGTCGCAACACCGGGACGCCTACTGGATCTGCTGGAACAACGCGCACTGACTTTCCGATCGGTGAAAATTCTCGTGCTCGATGAAGTGGACCGAATGCTGGACATGGGTTTTCTGCCGGACGTGCGTCGAATCGTTGAGAAAATCCCGACAGATCGACAGACGCTTCTTTTTTCTGCCACATTGCCGCCAGAGATCGAACGTCTGGCCGCATGGGTGTTGCGGGATCCAGAGTTAATCGAAATTGGTATTCGCCGTTCGCCGGCGGAAACAGTCACGCATGCCGTCTATCCGGTGGCCGCTGAACAAAAGTTCGATCTGCTCATGGCTTTGCTCGAGCGGACAAATTTCGATAGCGTATTGATTTTTTGCCGGACGAAACAAAACGCCGATCGCGTCGCGCATTTCCTGAAGCATGCAAAGCATGCAGTGGCGGTGTTGCATTCGAATCGGACGCAGCGTGAACGCATCGAAGCGCTGGAGGGATTCAAGAGCGGCAAATACGAAGTGATGGTGGCGACCGATATCGCATCGCGCGGGCTCGACATTGCCGGCGTGAGTCACGTGATCAACTATGATGTGCCTGAGCATCCCGAAGATTACGTGCACCGCATCGGCCGCACCGGCCGGGCGCAAAATGTCGGCGACGCGTTTACGCTGACGAGCGGCCACGAGGTGTCGGCCTTGCAGGCTATCGAACATTTTATCGGCCAGAAAATTCCGCGACTGAAGCTGGAAAATTTTCCCTACTTATACACCGCGCTTTTTGAACCGGAGGCGGCGGCTAGCAGAAGGCGCGCGGTCGGCGGTGGGAGAACTCATCGCGGATATTCGTTCGGCCGAAGGCGATGAGATTGACTATGAGACACGAATTTCACGAAGTCACACGAATTGGCCAAACCCCTTCGACTTAAATGGTATCAGATTCGTGATAATTCGTGTAATTCGTGTCTTGACTTATGCCTGAATCGAAACCGGTTTCCGTGTCCCAATCCGAATTTGATCGGTTGCAGAAGAAACTGGTTCCTTTGTGGAAATCGATCGAACGATTGAACCAGGATCCGCAAACGATCGTGGTTGTGCCGTCTATGTCCATCGATGCGATCGGCTCGGGCGCAGTGATGCAGGCGTACGAAGAACGGTTTCTGTTCCTGTTATTGCTGCTGCGCCAGCCTCGGGCACGGCTGATCTATGTGACTTCGCAGACGATTCTGCCCAGCATCATCGATTATTACCTCGATCTTCTACCCGGGGTTATCTCTAGTCATGCGCGGCGGCGGCTTTTCCTGCTTTCACCTCTCGACGGTTCGGTGCGTCCGCTCAGCGATAAGCTTCTCGCGCGGCCGCGGCTGATCGAGCGCATCCGATCCTTGATAATGGATCCTGATCGCGCCCACCTTATTCCTTTCAACACAACTAACCGAGAGAAAGAACTGGCGCTGCGGCTCGGCATTCCCATGTACGGCGCCGATCCAA
>WNFP01002834.1_pt1 | contig 13852 bp, 11 predicted proteins | sample 5400201 | NCBI WGS metagenome assembly WNFP01 (sample SAMN13153355, study PRJNA577476) | soil metagenome | isolation source: 115 cm saprolite under Madrone tree | place: USA:California | collected 2016-06-14
ACCGTGACTCCGATGGGCAGCCGGCTCTTGCGCCAGTGGATTTTGAAACCGCTCCGATCACTCGGATCGATCCGCCAGCGGCACGAAATGATCCAGCAACTGTTGGATCAATCTTTTCTGTTGAGTGCTGTCCGGAAGGCGTTGACCGAGATCCGGGACGTAGAACGCACACTTGCAAGATTAAGTCAGGGAAACGGAAATGCACGCGACGTTGCGGCGTTGCGCATGTCACTCGAAGCTCTCCCTGAGCTAAAGGAGCACCTTAGAGCGCTGGCAAGGGCGACTTTGAGCGAAGAAAAGGAGACGTTGACTATTCAGATTGCTGAAGGAATTCGCGAATTACCCGATCTGGTCTCTTGTTTGCGCGATGCTCTGGTTGAGGAACCTCCGGCGCTCCTCAAAGAAGGAGGCATGTTCCGAGATGGATACGATTCAGCGCTGGACGAGATGCGTATCGCCTCAAGAGGTGGCAAGGATTGGATCGCCGCCCTTCAACAACGCGAGATCGAGCGTACAGGCATAAAGTCGCTGAAAGTCCGCTTCAATTCCGTATTCGGCTATTTCATTGAGATAACGAATGCGAACCTGGCTTCCGTCCCTGAGGATTACATTCGCAAACAAACGACGGTGAACGGCGAGCGGTTCATAACGCCGGAACTGAAAGAATTTGAATCAAAGATTCTTGGAGCGGAAGAACGGGCGAAGGCGCTTGAGTATGAACTTTTTCTGCGTCTTCGGGAGACGCTGCTCAAAAATCTCGACGAATTGCAGATAACGGGTCGTTCGATCGCCGTCTTGGATGTCGTCGCTTCGCTTGCTGAGACAGCCCGGTTGTACGGTTATGCGCGTCCGGTCATTTCGGATGACGTCCGGATAGCAATTCGGGATGGGCGGCATCCAGTTCTCGATCAAAATCTAACGGAGGAAAAGTTTGTTCCGAATGACTGCCTCCTGGATGGGGCGGAAAATCGCCTGATGCTTGTCACGGGGCCGAACATGGCCGGCAAATCGACGTTTATTCGCCAAGTCGCATTGATAGTTTTGATGGCTCAAATGGGCAGCTTTGTTCCGGCAGCCGAAGCAGAGGTTGGACTGGTGGATAGAATTTTCACTCGGGTTGGTGCTTCCGACGATTTATCGCGCGGACAATCGACCTTCATGGTTGAGATGAACGAAACAGCGAACATAGTCAATAATGCGACCGATCGCAGCCTGGTCATTCTCGACGAGATCGGCCGAGGCACTTCTACCTTTGACGGCCTGTCGATCGCGTGGAGCGTCGGCGAGTATCTCCACGATTTCATCAGGGCAAGAACTCTGTTCGCAACCCACTATCATGAGATGACCGAATTGTCTGTGATCTGCCCCGGCGTGAAGAATTACAACGTGGCTGTCCGGGAATGGAACGATCAGATCATCTTCCTTCGGAAGATACAGCCGGGAGCCGCGGACAAAAGCTATGGCATTCAGGTTGCGCGCCTGGCTGGTCTGCCAATAGAAATTGTGGAGCGCGCCAAAGAAATTCTGGCGAATCTGGAAGCCTCGGAACTAAATGCTCAAGGAAAGCCGCGGCTGGCAGAGGCAAAGGCAGTGCGGCAGCGGTCGCGCCGGAAGGATGAGCAAAGACCTCAGCTCAATCTGTTCGACTATAGGCCAATTTGAGTTCTTTCTTTTGGAAATCAAATTTTTCCGATTTACTTCGAGCCTTCCTTTCTTTGATGGATATTCGAAATTCGATGAAGAAGATTTTGACGTTGATTGCAATCGTATCGCTCGGCTTTGGAGCCTGTGAACGCCATCCGGCATCCCAGTTGCCAAAGGAAGCGGAATCAAAAGAAGGAACCGGCAAATCAGACCAATCCCGCAATGCGGAGTCAACGCCAGAAGCTACGACCACTGGAACTCCAAAGACCTACTTTCCCAGGAATTCGCAATAACATTGTGGATCGCGGGGGCGATGATTCGGAGCGCGGGGTGACATGTCCAAAGGGCGTTTCACAATGGCTGTTTTTTCGGTTTGGCTGCGTAGAAGAGCGATGAGTTTCGTCTGTGCGGGTCGTGGCTTAGCTTTGCTTTGCCTCACCCAGGCTAATTTCAGAATTCATATCGCGGCGAGTATCTGTGTAATCGCATTGGGTTGGCTGTTCTGGATCTCGGTGATTGAGTGGCTGATCCTTATGCTAACAATCGCTCTTGTCCTTACGACTGAAGCACTGAACACGGTTTTGGAAAAGACGGTTGATCTCTGCCAACCCGACAGGCACCCGGCGGCGCGTGATGCGAAGGATCTCTCTGCAGCAGCAGTTCTTATAGCGTCGACCTGCGCGTTCATCGTAGGGGTCGTCCTCTTTGGACCAAGGCTGGCGCGACTCCTGACTGGATGAGGAAGAGCCGGATGTGTTGTGTGTTGGGGTTTCGGGGCTGGTATCCGGCGGCACAGCGACGCAGCTCTCGAGGAACTGGTGGTGCAAGGTCTTAAGGACTGGAGGGGTGTTGCTTCGCAACACCCGGATGCACGGTAAGGATGATTTGGTTGGCATTTAGCGGTTCGGGAGCGCAAGCAGTTCCCATCCAGACAAGGTTCTAAAACACAAACGATCGATGCCTGATGGAGGCTCTCGGATTTATTATGCAAGTCGTTTATAATTAGGATCTTAAGCTGTGTATATCCTCGGAAATTTAGAATTATTCTTGATATCGTTCTTGAGTATGGCACCTTTTTCGATAGTGAAGCTTTCACCCGAGATGACACAGCGATTGGTTGCCAATGGAATTCGGCTCACCAAGCAGCGTGCAGAGGTCTTTGGGATTCTACTTCAAAAAAGGGATCATCCCACGGCTACAGAGGTTTTCCTGCGCGCCAAAAAACATATGCCGTCGATTTCGCTGGCGACGATTTACAATTGTCTTGAGGCCTTGGTCGATTGCGGCTTGGTCAAACAAGTCAATCTGGATCGGGCTCCGACCCGTTTTTGTGCCAATTTAGAGGAGCATAGCCATTTCTATTGTGAGGAATGTGGTTCGGTTTCCGATGTAGTTCTGTCGCTGAATCGGGCCTGGGATTTGCCGCCGGGCTTTGTGGTGGTCCAGGCCGATGTTTCTCTTAGAGGGATGTGTCCAAAATGTTCGGCCAAAGGTCCTTCCGGTGCCGGCAGCTCCAAGCGCGAATCACAGGTTTTCGAGGACGGTTTGACAGCCGAAATTCACAATCCAGACAATCATTCATGAGTTCAATAGTCATTAAAGACCTGCAGGTAGCGATCGGCGATAAGGAGATCATTCGTGGACTGAACCTTGAGTTCAGCAAGGGTGAGGTCCATGCCATCATGGGGCCAAATGGCTCGGGCAAAAGCACTCTGGCAAAGGTGATGGCGGGACATCCCGACTATCAGGTCACCGGAGGCGATATCCTGCTGGACGGCGAGAGCATCCTCGAGCTGGAACCGGATGTGCGAGCGCGCAAGGGCATTTTTATGGCTTTCCAGTATCCAATGGAAATTCCAGGCGTCAGCAACGCAAATTTCCTCCGCGCAGCCTTGCAGGCCCGGTTGCCCGAGGGTGAAGAAATCGACGCTACCGATTTCTATCAGCTGCTCTATCAGAAAATGGACTTGTTGGACATTCGTAGAGAATTTACGGCTCGCGCAGTGAATGAAGGATTTTCGGGTGGCGAGAAGAAACGAAATGAAATCCTTCAAATGGCCATTCTCGAGCCGGCATTCGCGGTTCTCGATGAAACCGACAGCGGATTGGATATCGACGCGCTTAAAGTAGTTGCGAAAGGGGTGAACACACTACGAGGGCCGAATGTAGGCATTCTTCTCATCACCCACTACCAGCGAATTTTGAACTATATCATACCTGATTTTGTACATGTTATGTTTAATGGGCGCATTGTCCGTGCTGGCGGCAAAGAGTTGGCCCTGGAGTTGGAATCGAAGGGCTACGATTGGCTTAAAGAGGTTGATGCAGAACCGGTGGGAGCGAAGTAACGATTAAAGGAGACAAAACAATGAGTAGCACTGCGAACTCAGTCGATATCGATCGGGATGTCGGCAATTTCTTTTACAATTTAACGCCGGCGCGTGACGCGGGGGTCGGGCTTTCGGAAAGGACGATCGACTACATCGTCGACGTAAAGGGCGAACCGGAATGGCTCCGCGAATTCCGCAAGAATGCCTTGCGCGTTTTCATGAGCAAACCGTTGCCGACGCATTGGGCGGGAGATGAGCTCAAGGCAATCGACTTTGAGGTGATTCGTTACTACTTGGCTTCCGGCGAGTCAGCCAAACGAAGCTGGGAAGAAGTGCCGGAGGAGATCAAGCAGACGTTCGAGCGTCTCGGCATTCCGGAAAGCGAGCGTAAATTTCTCGCAGGCGTAGAGGCCCAGTTCGATAGCGAGGCGGTTTACTCAAATATTAAACGCGCTGTCGCGGATCAGGGCGTCATTTTCATGGGTAGCACTGAGGCTCTTAAGGAGCGGCCTGATATTTTTAGAAAATGGTTCGGGAAAGTCATCCCGACTGGTGACAACAAGTTCAGCGCATTGAATAGCGCAGTCTTCAGCGGGGGAAGTTTTATTTATGTCCCCCCTGGCGTGAAGGTGAAACATCCGCTGCAGGCTTACTTCCGAATCAACGCTGAGAATTTCGGGCAATTTGAACGGACATTGATCATCGCGGACGAAGGCTCGGAAGTGATGTACATGGAGGGCTGTACGGCGCCGAAATTTACAACGGCTACTCTCCACTCCGCGGTTGTTGAATTGGTCGCGCTTCCAGGCGCGAAGATCCAGTACATCACCGTTCAAAACTGGTCGCCAAACGTCTTTAACCTCGTCACAAAGCGTGGATTGGCTTTGGAGGGAGCCGAGGTCAAATGGATCGATTGCAACATCGGATCCCGGCTGACGATGAAATATCCGAGCGTTGTATTGAAGGGAAGAAAGGCTCGCGGCGAGGTCATCAGCATCGCGCTGGCGGGAGATGGCCAGCACCAGGATACCGGCGCCAAAATGATTCACGCTGCTGATGAGACCACCAGCAACATAGTTTCGAAAAGTATTAGCATCGGCAAAGGTCGCGCAACCTATCGTGGTCTGGTCCACGTACCGAAACATCTCAGGGGCTGTAAGAACAACACCGAGTGCGACGCCCTGCTGATTAACCAAACCAGCAGGACGGACACCTATCCGGCGATCACGGTGCGCGGGACCGGTAACTCGACGCAACATGAAGCCAGCGTCAGCCAGATCAGTGCCGAACAGATATTCTACATGCAACAACGAGGTTTGAGCGAAGCTCAGGCGATGAGCCTCGCTGTCAATGGATTTGTCAACGACCTGGTCCGCCAATTCCCGATGGAATACAGTGTGGAATTGAAGCGTTTGATCGATCTCGAGATGGAGGGATCCGTAGGTTAGAGAAAAGCCGAAGAGCCGCGATATCAGCGACTCGGCAGTCTCCAGATTTCGCTAAAGTCTTGTTCGCGAAACCTCCGGGCCAGGGATGCTGGATGCGACCAGTTTACTATGTCGACGACTGAACCTTCTTTGATTCTTTCAACGCTCACAACCGCTCCAGAATGGTTTAAGGAACTGCAGAGTAGCGCGTGGGCCGAATATGAAGCCGAGCCGCTGCCGGTGCGGACAAATGAGCTCTGGCGTTTTTCGTCGGTTAAAAATCTTTCGCTGAATGACTACGTTCCCTCGCCGGAGTTTTTAGCCGACGCGGTCCAATTGACATCGCGGCGTAGCTATCAGAAACCTGCAGGTCGTTTGGTCTTCGCCAATGACGCTCTCCTCTCGGCAGATTTGCTGGACCCGGCTCTGAAGGATTCAGGGGTTATTTTCACGACGTTGTCCGACGCCTTGGAAAAACATTCCACCCTTCTTCGCCAGCACTTCATGGCTCAACCCGCAAAGTTGGGTTCGTCGAAATTCGCCGCTTTGCATAAAGCGCTCGTTCGGGCAGGTACGTTTCTCTGGGTTCCGCGCAATGCCGAGATTCGGGCGCCCTTTGAGGTTTTCCATCTTGTCGAGGGTGATTCTGCAACGGTGTACCCACACACGTTGATCATCGCTGATGACAACAGCAAAGTAACTTTTATTGAGCATTTTGTGTCTTCGAACGCCGCACAACGCGGATTTGCATGTGGTGTGAACGATTTGGTCTTGAAGCCGGGATCAAAGCTCACTTACGTGAGCCTGCAGGAGTGGAGCCAGAACTTTGTTTCAGTTCAAATAAATTCGACGATCGCTGCCAGGGACTCCGTGGCGGTGAATCTTGCGCTAAACTTTGGAGGCAAATATTCACGGCTTGAGAGCGTTAGCCGGATGATTGATCGCGGTGCGCGGAGTGACATGCTTGCGGTAACTGTAGCCCATGGTGATCAGGAGTTCGATCAGCGAACTCTGCAGGATCACCTCGAGCCGGATACTACGAGCGATTTGCTTTACAAAAACGTTCTAAACGACCGCGCACGCACGATTTTCTCTGGCCTGATCAAGGTCGAACGGGGTGCACACCGGACCGACGCTTATCAAAAGGTGCGTAATTTGCTGCTGAGCGACGATGCTGAAGCTAACTCGATGCCCGGCCTTGAAATTCTCGCCGATGATGTCCGTTGTACCCATGGTGCAACCTCCGGCCAGGTTGAGCCCGAAGAGCTTTTCTACTTGAAAAGCCGCGGAATCGACGATCTGGCCGCCAAGCAACTGATCGCGCGAGGATTTTTGAACGAAGTCGTTGCGCGGTTGCCTGACGCAGAGCTCTCCGAGTATCTTCAAAGCCAAATAGAAACACAGCTTTGACCGCGGTCCATGCGTGAAATTCTGCTTTTTTTAAAGCGATTGCCGGAATTTTCCTGAAGTTTCGACAGCGATGGGCGGAAGGTTTGCGAAATTTACGCAGCAACGTGGTTACAGTTTAGTGAAAGCTGATCACTTTGACTGCCTGAGTTTTCAGATTAGGTTAGAATCTCTCGTGAAAGTGCCTTCCTTGTGCGAATATTTTCGCGGGAACAGGTTTGTTCCCTCGCTGCGAGCAGTTTGGCAAGAATTCTGCCGGAAAAGACCATTTTGTTCGTAACCGGCGAAACTCCGACGTCAGAGCCTAGTAACTAAATTCGGTATCGTTGAACAGAAATTATGGTCACTTTGTTAGCCAATTTCGCTCCCATGTTTGCCGCGGAGGCCGTCACCGCAGGCGGCCGCGTTATCCCTGATTGGGCCAAGGGGAACGCGATCTTTGAGTACTTTTTTAGAGGCGGCATCATCATGTACCCGATGGCAGCGGTCCTGGTTATTGCGATTGCCGTCATTCTGGAGCGGTTGTTTTGGTGGGTTGTTCAGACTGCCCGGCGGGATCCAGCTAAATTGGATAAGGTTTACGCCGCGCTGGAGCAAGGGAACGTGCCCGCCGCGATCAGTATCGCCCGAGCGTCCAAGGATCCGTTGGTTCGCACCGTTTGGCACGGGTTGAACCATGTGCACGCCTCTGTTGAAGGAGCCTTGCAAGTCGCTTCGGGCGTGGAAATTCAGAGAGCCGGCCGGTTCATGTCGGTTATGGATACAACAATTACTCTTGCTCCATTACTTGGATTGCTTGGCACCGTAACCGGTATCATGGGCTCATTTAACTTTGTCGGTAATGCTGATTTAGCACCGACGAAGGTCAGTGGAGGCATCGCGGAAGCACTTATTGCGACGGCGTGCGGCCTCGGTATCGCGATTTTCACTCTGGTTTTTTTTAACTTTTTCAACGCGCGAGTAGCGCGGCTTCAGTTTGAGCTCGAGTCAACGTCCAATAACGTCATCCTGATGCTCAACTCTCTGAGGAACAGAAATAACGTCGTTACCGAACAAGATGCGCGGCAGCAGTCACAGCAATTCGCCAGTTCCAATTAAGAAGGCGCGGATTGAGATCATCCCGCTGATCGACATCATGTTTTTCCTGCTGGCATCATTCATGCTGGTCAGTTTGACGATGATCAACATGAAGGGGATTGACGTCAATCTCCCGACGGCGACCAGCGCTCAGCCGAATAGTAAGCCCGACTTCACGATGGTTAGTATCGACGCGCTGATGGACATCTATTTCGAAAAAGAAAAAGTCCCGAAAGAGGATGTTTTGCCCAGATTCCAGGCGTTATACGAAAACAATCATGACATCCGTATTTTCATCCGAGCCGATAAAGATGCGACTTATGAGACGGTCGTTTACGTTCTGGACAAGGCACGCACCGCTGGAATTCAGAAAGTTGGATTAGAAATCAAGGCGTACGAAAGCGCGGCCACGCCCACAAATGCGCCGGCGGCGCAGTCTACGCCGGGAGCACAGAACGCTTCCGCGCCGCCACCTGGGCCTTCCTCGCATTAATGAGCGATCCAGCTAGGAGGGCCTGTTCATGGCCGAGAATGACTTAAGAAAGTCGTTTCGATCGAAAGGCGGAGGGCCATTCATAATTTTCCTGTTGATTTCGTTGATTCTCAACGGATTGGGTGCCGTCAGCGGCTGGTGGTTGAAGTTTCCCGTGCCTCCGCCTTTCCGGGATGATTCGATACAGCTGACCGAACTGGATACAAACGACGTTGAAAAGCTCGGCGATCCGGAGGCACCAGAGGAACAGCCGATACCGCCCGAACCTGAACCCACTCCTCCCCCTCCCCCGGAGCCGGAACCGACACCGCCCCCTTTAGATCAGCCGCCGGAATTCGAGGTACCCGAACCGACACCCACTCCGGCCTCAACTCCGGCTCCAACCCCTGTCAGCACGCCGATACCGCAACCGACGCCAAAGCCGCAGCCAACCGCACCCAGGCAGGTGCAACAGACGAAACCTGCCGCGGCACCCACTGCCGCGCCCGGATTGGTAAAAGGAAGTAAGACGGGGTCGCCTGATGGCACGGGCAATGGCGGACCTCGTTCGGGCACACTGATCCGTAGTCCGCGACCCAGCTATCCGCCGCAAGCGCTGGAAATGCACATCACGGGCGAGGTTCGTGTTGCCTTTACGGTTCAGAACGGAAATATCGTCGACGCGCGGGCGATATCCGGTCCTCCGATGCTTTCGAGCTATGTGATACGATTCTGCAGGGAAAACTGGAAATTTTCCTCGAATTCCAACGGCACTTACACGTTGCCGGTTACCTTCCAGTTGGCACACTAACGCGCTTGTGCTCTGTCGAACCCTTGTCTTTCAATACGAATGGGGGTCGACCGAGTCTACGGGCGCTACTCTCGGCGGGCAGCTCGGAGATCTGCCCCTACCCAAAGCGGTCGATCGGCGGCTGATGCCTGTTTGTGCAATAAGAAGAAGGCGTGCTCCGGAGAAGAAACACAGACGTGTTATCCGGCTTATAAAAAGGGGGGCGGACAACTGTCATCCCAAATTGTTCAATAAAATGAGTTTGCCTTGACCAAAATTAATAAAGGCGCTACACGCATCGCCTTAGATTTCAATGTAAGACGTGCAAAAAGTGCGGGGTAAACGAGGAAACCGGCTTCACCAAGGAGTAAAATGAGAAGAAAACTCATCAATCGATTGCTCGGCGGTTTAGCATCTGTTCTGGTAGCAATTGTATACGCTCCGGCGGGAGCAAAATCTCAACAAGCAACTGCAACGCAGAGCCCAGCTGTCACTGAGTCCGCAGCGACGCAATCGCCGTCAACCGGTGGAGAACTCCAAAAGATCACGGTGACAGGCTATATCATTCCGCGCATCGGAGATGGTCCGCAGCCGGTAACAACGCTCGATCAGGACTTTATTTCGAAGCAGGCGGACCAGACCGTCGGTGACGTCATTCAGAGATTCCCGGAGAACCTCGGCGGATTAAACCCGATCAGCTCAGCGGGCCTCAGTCCTTCTCCGGGCTCGACTGCGGCTAGGTTGAAGGGACTCCCGTTCAACGCGACGCTAACCCTCGTCGACGGGATTCGGTTTCCGGCTTACCCCTTTCCAATTAACACGACGACAGGCGGACCTATAAGCTTCGTGGATCTGAATTCTATCCCGTTGGCTGCGATCGATCGAATTGAAATTTTAAAGGACGGGGGCAGTGCGACCTATGGTTCGGATGCGGTTGCGGGCGTAATCAATTTAATCCTCAAAAAAAATTATCAAGGAACCGATCTCAATTACTACTATGGCATTACCCAGCGCGGTGATTACGAGGTTAACCACGCGGAATTTACGAGCGGGATAGATCACAATTTTAGCGAAACCTCGAAGTTAAGTATCGTTACTAGCTTCGATTTTTACAGTCAATCGCCGATTCTTGCCAGCGACCGCGCCTATTCGGCATTTCTGCAACATAGCAGGTATAGCCCGAAATATCCCGATCAGCCGAATTTCTGGTCGCCTCAGGGCGTATTTACCGACGCTGCGGGGAATTTTTATGCGGTGAAACCTGGTACGGCGGGTTCGAACATTACGGCGGCCGATTTTGATATCAACGGAAGCATCCCTTTGAACTTTGATACCAAGTTCAAAGAAATCGTGCCGCGGGAAACCAGGTATGGTGGTTTTGTTCGCATGGATTATGACGCTACACCGTGGCTCAGAATCTATGATTCCTTTGTTATTCAGCGGAATGAAGAGTCTACCGTAACACCGAACCAAGGCTATGGCGGGAACATCACGGTTCCCGCAAACAATCCGTTCAATCCATTCGGTGTGACCCTGACACAGGCAGGATTCCCGGTTAACGCGTTGTACGAGCTTGGTCCCTGGACGACTGATACGACCGTGAGGACGCTTCGCAATACGGCTGGACTGACGTTTCAGCTTCCGCATGATTGGTTTGTGGATGCCAGTTTCACCTACGGTGAGTCCGACGGGACAGAAGTGGGGGATAACGCTGTCAATACTATTAAGTTGCAGGAGGCCCTGAACGGCACGCTTCCGGGTTTCGAAGGTCAGTTTTTCAACCCGTTCACTGATCAGTCGATAGACAGCCCAAATAAGCAGTTTCATGATGCAATCCGGACCCAGCAAATTTTGGATAGCCGGACCGATCTTGTGGACTGGATATTGAAAGCCGGAGGAACGGTGTGGGAGTTACCCTCTGGCGTTCTTACTGCCGCCGGCGGTCTGGAGTATCGGAGCGAAAGCTTAATCCAGGTCAATGACGAAAACAGCCGTAATGGTATTGTTGGGAACGGCAATTTCCTTGGCAAACAGGTCAGCGGACGCCGTTATATTAAAAGTACTTACGGAGAAGCGACACTGCCGATATTGGGTGGCAAATGGTCTTGGCCAGGTGCGCGACTCCTGGAAGTTGTTTTCTCGGAACGCCTTGATGACTATTCCGATTTCGGCGACGCCGCGAAGCCTAAAGTTGCAGTCCGCTATAAGCCATTCGATGATCTGACCTTGCGAGGAACTTATGCTGAAGGATTTATTGCGCCTTCATTGAACCAGTTGTTCGGTACTCCCATTGAAACGATTGCCAGCATTAATGACCCTGTGCTTGGAACTTCTTATCAAACGCTAAGGACAACCCTTCCAAATCCGAACTTGCACCCGGAAAACTCCTACGGGTACTATTTGGGCGCAGTCTGGACCCCAGGCTCTGTTGACCCTGACCAGAGTTGGTGGGGATGGGCGAAAGGGTTTACGGCCTACGTTGATTGGTATCAGGTCGAAATACGGAATCTGGTGGGCCAAATTTCTGCGCAACAGGTAGTGGACAATCCAAATGCTTTTCCTGGCGGCGTTACGCGCGGTGCCAGCGGCGAAATAGTAAATATCAATGTGCCGTTTGAGAACGTCGGAACGCAGGTGGTCGACGGCGTCGATTTCGGAGCGAGCTACGTCACCAAGGAATACCCATGGGGGAAATTAGATTTTGAGGCGAACGCTACCTACATTTATAATTTCAAGCTCCAGCAAATTATAGGTGCAAAACCTAATGGCTCAGCGAAATTCGCCGTCTTCGACGAGTTGGATTCGTTCGGTACTCCTGATTTCAAGGCGATTGCCAGCCTATTCTATTCGAAGCAATTGTTTGGAATAGATACCTTCCGCACCGGCTTGACTTTGAACTACATTGATTCCGAGCACGATCTTCACGATAACTTCAAAGGAACTGATGGTCTGGCAACGCTGGATGCCCCACATTATGTGCATCTGATCGGAAGCTTTACGACGCTTGATTGGCAAATTTCCTATACGCTGGGAGAAGCGACGGCGCCGGGATCCGAAACACCGCCGCCGGGGTATTCAAAGGATGGTAAGCGGATTCTGGGTGAACAAGCAATTTCACCGAAAGCGGAAGGGTCCAGCAGGGGAATTCGCAAGTGGCTTGCCAATACGACACTCACTTTCGGAATCAATAATATTGGCGACGTTAAACCTCCCTATTCCGCGGACTGGTTTCAAGGCTTTGATACCGGGAACGCTGTGCCTTACGGCCGCCAATTCTACGTCCAGATAGACAAGAAGTTTTAGTTTGCGTGATCGGCGCAATCGTTCGCGGGAGGCGGACCATCCTGCCCGCAAAAAGCGGCCGGCGCGAATTGTTAGCCCGCTCGTTAGGGGCAGATCTCCGAGCTGCGTGCACTTAGGTCCACGCCGCTCGAGAGAATCTTGGCGAAGCATCACGCAAAGGTGCGTGGAGGTCCGCAAAGGTATGGGATTTAAAGTTAGTCTTCAAGTGTTTGTCGCCGAAGTTTATCCTTCGCGTTCCTCGGCGTACCTTTGCGCGAGGCCTAATGCTGGACGCTCGTGAGTTTCGATACAGAGGATCAGGAGAGCGCACTTACTCGTATTTTGGGGTCACACTTGTGTTTGAAGGTACGACCGTGCCGAGCCATCGATTGAGAGTCGCTTTCTCATAGAAGAGCGTGTCGCTCTTGGTTTGATTCGGATAGTAGGTATATCGGTACAGGTAATCCGAATCCACAAGGCTTTTCGAACCACTCGCCACAATTTTCCCGCGCGAATCGCTCAGCGCATAGTCAAAATAAAAACGCAACGGTGACGCAATATTGCGATCAATCCGCACATTGCTGAGCCTCCGAGTCTTGGACAGGTCAATGCGTCCCGCGAGATCGATATCGGTAAATTTCAAGCTCAAGGTGCTTCCGGGGAAACGCTTCGCGACAATGGGCGAAAGATAGCTTGAAACCTCGTCACGGAAGATGCCCGCGGAAACATTTTCCTGGCGTCCCTGGATCCGAAAATCAGAAAATTTCTCGGGACGGTTGAAACTGATGCGAATGTTACCGGCCTGGGCGTAAAAGGCAGTGCTCAAGCCCAGACTCAGTATTGGCAAGACCAGAGAGTAAAACAGTTGCTTCACGCTCATTCGAGACCTCTTGTCCAGGGAATATATTCCTGGTCGGCGGCCCCTGCACGCGCGAAGAACGGCCGAGGGCATGAGCTCACGCAGAGGTCGCGGTGAAGCACGGAGGTTGAAGAGGGGCTGGCGTTCAGTGGTCGTCGGGGGAGGGTGTAGGCCTTGGCTTGGCCCGTTATGCGAATGATGACGGGAATTTTGTTCTCGTTTCCTGCTGACTGGCGGCGCCAAATCCTAAAACTCGTCCTCGAACTCGTCCTCGTCGATTGCCGAGAAATTTGGCTCTTGAACAAAAGGTACATTATTTGGCTTTCGGTGAGTCAGCGTCTCAGCAGGCTTGTAACGGCTCCGAGTTCGAGGACGAGTTCGAGTTCGAGGACGATTAGTTGCCTTGCAGAGAGCGGCGCGTGTCGGCTGCCTGTTATGTGCAGGGTTTGCTAATGCCTGGGCAGCGCAAGTCTATTGAACCGATAGCGGCAAGACTCGGCGTTGATTCGCAGCGATTGCAGCAGTTCATGGCGGATAGTCCTTGGGAGGAGACTCAACTTTGGC
>WNFP01002839.1_pt1 | contig 13844 bp, 10 predicted proteins | sample 5400201 | NCBI WGS metagenome assembly WNFP01 (sample SAMN13153355, study PRJNA577476) | soil metagenome | isolation source: 115 cm saprolite under Madrone tree | place: USA:California | collected 2016-06-14
AAACGCCTTCCTCCGCGCCGGAAACATCCGAAGCTAAGATCGAACCGTTAACAGCTCGCGAACTCAAGTGCGCAGTAAAGCGCGCCTCGGAATTCGTGCGCAAGTTCACGCCGAGCGCGCTCGATGCGGAAGTTCCAGCAGAAGTGCGGACGCGTTCGAGACCCGATAATCTCGCCACGCTGTACGGCCGCTGGTGGCACAAATTTTTCGAGCGCCTGGATTGGAAGGGCGGAATCGATTCCGCGCAGAAGTTATTCGAAAAGCAATTGCCGAGTTGTCCCGAGGCAAAGTCCGCAACGAAAGACTGGGATGTCACGCGGCAGAATTTGTTCAGCGACGCTGGCATCGCTCGGTTTCTCGCGAGCGCTGAAACGCAATTTCATCGCGAGTTTCCATTCTCTTGGCGCAGAAACGATCGCGGCGTATTGGAAGGCTTGATCGATTCGCTCATGATTGATTGCAAAGCGGGCCGGTGTCTCCTGCTTGATTGGAAGACGAACAGCGTTTCGTTAGGCGAGACGGAAAGTTTTCGCTCACATTACCGTCCGCAGTTGGCGGCTTATTGGAAAGCAGTGAGCGAGATCACGCACTTCGGCGTGGAAGCCGGTTTGTTTTCGACGGCGCTTGGACGTTTGTTGCTCTACACGGCAGACGAATTGCAGGAGGAATGGAACCGGCTGGAGCAACTCCCGTCCGCGAAGCTCGACGAAAAAATGCGCCCGACGATTTTTAGTGCAAGATAAAAGCTGCGAAGAAAATAGGCGGAATCCGTCTCGCCGCGATTAGACTGCTCAGCGATCGCGTTCGCCGCGGATGAATTGCTCGACGCAGCGATATGCTTCGTCGTCCGTCATTTGCACGGGCGGATGTTTGGAGAAAAAGGCGGACGCGGAATTCAACACGCCGCCGATGCCGCGATCGAGCGCGAGTTTGCAGCAGCGAATCGCGTCGATCGCTACGCCGGCCGAGTTCGGCGAATCTTCGACGGAAAGTTTGACATCGATCTCCATCGGCACATTACCGAAGAGCCGGCCTTCTGCGCGGATAAAGGCAATCTTATTATCAAGCTGCCACGGCACGTAATCGCTCGGGCCGATGTGGATATTTTCGTCGGCCAGGCGTTCGCCGATCACCGATTGCACGGCTTCAGTCTTGGAAACCTTTTTCGAGGCCAACCGGGTGCGATTCAGCATGTTTAAGAAATCGGTGTTGCCGCCGGTGTTCAATTGGTAGGTACGCTCGAGCTTTACGCCGCGTTTGCGGAAAAGATCGACAATCATCCGGTGCAAAATGGTGGCGCCCAATTGCGCTTTGATGTCGTCGCCAATTACCGGCAGATTCTTATCGGCGAAGCGTTTGGCCCAGACCGGATCGCTGGCGATGAAGACCGGGATGTTGTTGACGAAACCGAGCCCTGCCTCGAGCGCGCAACTGGCGTAAAAGCGGGTCGCTTCTTCGGAGCCGACTGGAAGATAATTGACCATGAGTTCCGCCGCGGAATCACGCAATTCGGCAACGATTTGTTCGCGGGTGGATTCTTTTTCCAGCGGCAGGAATGTGCGCAGCGGGTCCTGGTCGCGCAAATGAGGGGCAAAGCCGTCGAACACGCAGCCCATGTTCACGATTGTGCCAGTGAGTTTGATTTTCTCGCAGAAGACCTTTGTGCAGTTGGGCGGCGAGAATATGGCTTTGCTGACATCAAGACCGACTTTGCGCCGATCGATATCGAACGCGGCAACGACTTCAATGTCATCCGGCCGATACGAGCCGATCTGGCGATGCATCAGCCCAGTCCCTGAGCCGTCGGGCGAAGAGCCGTGATAAAAATTGATTCCCTGGACGAGCGAGCTGGCGCAATTACCAACCCCAACAATGGCGATTCTTATTTTTCTCATGCAAATGACAAAAACTTGGCCGCGTTGATTAAATGACCGTCCTAAACCTTTCGCAGCGGCTCCTGTTATAAAGCACCGAATGTGTCCGAGGTCGCGCGGACTTGCAAGGACTGATATAAGAACAAAGCCAGAGGGATTTTGGTTGAAAAGAACGCCCCTGGCGAGGAGATAGACGAAATGCGTTTGGAGTTTGCGGCCGCTGCGCTGTTCATCACTTTTGGCTTACCCGCTCCGTTGCAGGCTGCGATACCCGCCTACACTGTTGAAGAAGCGGTCGCCGTCGCCCAGGACCGCAACCCTGACATCTTGATTGCGCGGAAGAAGGTCGTGGCAGCGCATGGCGGTTTCATTGAAGCGCGTTCGGGCTTTCTGCCATCGCTAACCTCGAGCGGGTTGTACGACAAACGACAGACTCAAAGCGAAACGAACCTCCGACAGGAGGATTACAATGCCATATTGCGCCTCGACCAGAACCTTTATACCGGCGGGGCCGTTAGCAGCCAGGTGGCAATCGCACAGTTGAACATCGACAAGGCGAATTACGAGCTTCAGGAAATTGTCAGTCGCGTGACGATGGATGTGCGAATCGCCTTCAACGAACTCCTGCTGAACCGGGCAAAGGTCCACGTGCGCGAAGAATCCGTGCGAGTTTTAGACGAGGAACTCAGCAACCAGCAGGAAAGACTGAGTGCCGGCATCGTGAGTAAATTGAACGTTCAACGAGCCGAGGTGGCCCTGGCCAACGAGCGTCCAGAACTCTTCAATGCACAGTCTGAATTGAAAAACTCCTACCTGCGACTGAGCGAACTCTTCGGCACCGACGTGCACCCGGGAGTCCAGGCGCCGTCATTCGAGATTTCGGGCGAATTGCAATATCGGCCGAATCATCCGGACCTAAACAACTGTCTGGCACGGGCTGACGCGAATCGGCCAGTCATCAAAGCCCGGCAGAAAGATATCGCGATCGAAGACCGCCAGTATGTTCTGGACCGGAGCGCGTCGCGTCCACATGTCCGCGCTTTTTCCGGGTATGAAATGTACAGCGAGCGCGACCCAGCTGTCGGTCCAGAATTTAACTATGGGGGTGTGGTCGGGATAAACGCGACGTGGAACATCTTCGACGGGTTTGCGACCAAAGGTCGCATGCAAGCCACGCGCGCCCGGCGCGAGGCAGCAATGGAAGCCTTGGCAGCAGCGCGGCGGAGCGTCGCCTCAGAAGTGCGAAGTGCATTTTTCGATCTTCAACAAGCCGAGCGCGTACTCGAAAGCGAGACCAAAAATGTGCAGACGGCAGATGAGGCGCTAGAGATGGCCAAAGGCAATTTTGCTGCCGGATTGGGAACACAGCTCGACGTTCTGCAAGCCGCATCCGATGTAACCCGGACGCGCACTACTCGGTTGAGCGCGATTTATTTGCACAACGTCGCTCTCGCTCGCCTAGCACACGCTTGTGCCAGTTCAGCGGAAGCGCTCGATTTCGGATCAAAAATCAAGAATGCAAAGAACGACAATCTCAATGCAGCGCAAGCTGCCGATGTGGCGCGCCCGCCTGCAAAACTAAGCCAGCAATGAAACAGCGATTTCTTTCTCTGGGGAGCGCAGGCTGCCAGCCTGTAGTTCGCGGCAGCTTGCCGCGAACAGCTGCCACCTCGCGTGCTTACGTTGTATGGCATTCGGCCAGCGGCCGAATGCCACAGGCCGGCGGCCTGTGCTCCCCAGAATGCGGGAAGCGGCGCTTGGGGGATCTCGCAACGCCAAGGTTCTTCATCACGGTTTTGATGGCTTGTTTGGCGCATCCAGCCGGTGGGGTCACACTAGCGACTGTTCTGGAAACCACGCTTGAAAAAAACCCCGCTATCCAGGAAGCGAAGTCGGGTCTGGAGCAAGCGAGCGGACAGCGGCTCGTTTTTCGTTCCGTGGTGTGGCCGCACGCCGAAGTGGGCGTGCCCGCCGGCGTTCAAGCCGGTCACCGGGCTGGTGAAAGCGGAGTAAAAGGCTTTGCCGTAGGACGCGGCTCGCTTGAGCAGGTTTTATTCAACATGACTGTGCCGCCATCGCTCCGACGTGGAGACGTCGAAGTTCTCATCGCTCAACAGCAATTGAATGTCGCTGTGGTGGAGCAGTTACACGCGGCGCGGCTGGCGTTTTACGCGGCACTCTACAATCGGTCGCTCGAGTCGATTCGAGACGAACAACGACAAAAATTGGAAGAGAACGTTACGACTCAGAAAGATCGTTACGAAGCCGGGTTGGCCGATAAGAGCGCGTTCACAAGTGCGACTGTCCAGGCGTCGGAACTGGTCCCGCAAATTGAAAGCGCGCATGGCGCGTATCGGGAAGCGCAATTGAAATTGACAGAAGCGATGGCAATCGATCCTGCAAAATCAACGTTGCCCGAGCCCGAAGGCGAACTGCAGTTCGTTCCGATGCGGGTCGATGTTGACTCCGAAACAGCGGCGGCTTTACAGCGAAGGGCCGATCTGAAACTCGCGCGTTTATTTGTGCGCGCTGCCAACGAAGATCAACGGATCATCGCAGCCGACTATTATCCTGCCGTCGCGGGCACCATTAACGGCGAGTATGTCCCAGTCACGGGCATCCATCGCCAAGGCTCAACGAGCAAGACACAGGATTTTATCGGGTCGGAGATTCGTGAAAAGGCGGCATACACGTGGCGGGTAATCGACAATGGCAAAGTAGGCGGCGCAGTGTTGAAGGCACGCGCAACGCGGGAAATGAACGAACTGACGTGCAGGAAGCTGGAAGCGAATGTCGGCCGCGAACTCTCCCGGATCGCCAACGACCTCAAAGGGATCGATGCTCGCGAAAGATCGCTCTCGGCAGCGTCCGTCGCTGCCGAGGAAGGCGCCCAGACGGTTCGGGAAAATGTCGCCAGCGGTCTGGCGTCTCCCCTTGAATATCGCGTCACTGAAAATGCCTTGTTAAAGACCAAGAGCAGCCTGCTGGATGCTATTTATCAGCACAATCTTGCAGTTGCAGAATGGGACCGGGCCACCGGGCGCTATTTTCAATTTTCCGACGACACCGCGCAAAACGTGCATTAGTTCCAGCATTGAAATTGCCGGAATCAAAAAGGGTCTTCTGGAGCGGTGCGGTGTTGCTCGCACTTGTTTTCGCGGTCGCCTACTATTTCTTTCTGCCGGTGGCGGAGGTGGCCAAGGTTCAGCGCGGCACCGCCATCGCTGCCGTGTATGGCACGGTGCGGATCGAACCGGCGTTTTCCCCGCATGTCCGCGCTCAAAATTCCGGCTTCATCCAGTTGGCAGAGCCCTTCGCGGCCGGACGGGGGGCGATCGGAAAGGACGTGAAGAAGGGACAGATACTCGCGATCATTGCTGACGAAGCAACTGCCCGGCAATTGAAGCAAGCACGGGCGGACTTGCAGGCCGCGATACAACGCGCCGCGCTCCCGCTTCCTTCTTCGGAATTGCTCAAAGCCGCAGAAGACAACCTCCAACGCCTGGAGAAAGTGGTTTCGTCAGGGAACGTGCCAGCAGTCGAATACGAGAAGGCGAAGAGCGAAGCGAACCGATTGCGCAGCACTGTGGAGACGGAGCGAATCGACCGCGATCGTAATCTCAATGCTCTCGAGGACACATGCAAAAAGCTAGAGGCCCAGATGAAGAGCTCGGAGGTCCGTTCGCCAATCGATGGACTTCTCACCAATATCCAGACGATCGATGGTGAATTGGTCAAAGAGGGCAATGACCTTTTCACCGTCGCTTCGCGCAAAAATTACGTCCGTGGCGAAGTGAACGAAGAAGACGTGGGCGAGGTAAAGCCGGGAATGAAGGCGAGGCTGCAATTATATCCTTATCGAACCAGGACTTTCACGGCACATGTTACGTCCATCCAGCCAGCAGCCGACCCAACGACCCAACGCTACACGATTGTGCTCGAGATGGAAAATCCGCCCGACAATTTGATGGCCGGAATGACCGGCGAAATGAACATCATCACCGGGACCCACGAAAATGTTCTGCTCGTGCCAACACGCGCCCTTCTTGTCGATCAAGCGTTGATTGTGAAACGAGCCATTGTGCGTCCTCGCACAGTTAAGGTTGGTTTTCGGACGCTCGATTTCGCAGAGGCAATAACTGGCGTGACAGAAGGCGATCACGTTGTTCTTTCGGACCAGGATAAATTACATCCCGGAGAACCGGTCCGGCAACGAATGGTCAGCACGCCGCGAGCGCCAAGGGAACCGTGACGCCGCCGCTTTATATTGCCCTACGCTTTTTGACCCATCGCAAACGGGCATTGCTCCTGAGCCTGAGCGGCGTAGTTTTCGGTGTCGCCATTTTTATTTGCACTCAGGCGCAGACGCAGGGCTTCGCCCGGTATTTCATTGATTCAACTATCGGCAGCAACGGTGCGGTCGTTATCAAGTCGCGTTTCCGCCCGCGCTACGAACCACTCATGGTCTCCTCCAAGAGTTCAAACGGGAAAGGGCCGCGACGCCTCTATTTTGAGGGAATTACCGACGCGAATGAAATCATGCGGGTGAGCAGGCAATTCTCCAACGTCGTTTCCTGTTCACCGGTTTTGCGCGGGACAGTCAGCGCCCGGGCTGGATTTGAGGATGCGACGGTCGATCTTTACGGGATCGATCCCGCTCTCCATGCGCAAACGACCGATCTTCTCCATCAATTGATTGAGGGCAACTTCGATGATTTCCGAAATAATACGAGCGCGGTCATCGTCGGTTCCCGGTTGGCTGAGATACTTCAAGTCGGAATCGGCGACACGGTGCAATTGCTTTCGCCCAACGGCGAGTACTGGCGTTTGACCGTAGCGGCGATCGCGCGCGCCGGCGTCGGGTCGATTGACTCAACGCGTATTTATTCGCATTCGCGGGTCGCGCAGACCCTGCTACAAAGACCGTTTGGCGCATCGATGATCATTTACAAGCTGCGTGATCCCGATCGCGCACCAGCCCTGGCCAGTCATTTCGAAAAGCTCTTTCAGCATGATGCATCCAGCTGGCAGGAGCGTGAACAAAGCACGCTCCAACTTTTTCTGACGTTAAGAATGTCCGTTGCCATTACCGTCTCTCTCATCATCCTGCTCGCCGGATTCGGCATTTTTAACGTCCTGACCATGTCTGTCCTGGCGAAGATAAAAGAGATCGCAATCTTGCGGTCAATGGGTTACCGGCGGATCGACATCAGCGCGATTTTTTTGTGGCAGGGTGCGCTGATCGCCGTCGCCGGGTCCGTGGTCGGCTGTTTGCTTGGCGGGTTAATGACCTGGGGGGTGTCGCACATTCCCATCCGGATCCGCGGCTTGCTTTACGCCGATCATTTTCTGGTGACATGGGAATGGCGGCACTATTTCTGGGCGACGTTGCTCGCGATCATTGCTGTATTCATCGCGAGTTATGTCCCGGCCCGGCGGGCGGCGGAGCTGCCGCCGGTGGTCACCCTGCGTGGGTCGAGCGTATGAATACGGGAGTCTGTCTCAGTTGCGAAGCGATCGAGCGTTATTTGGGCGAAGAGGAGGAGCGCGTCCACGCGCTGCGTGGCGTCTCGCTCGATCTCGAGTCGGGCAGCATCCACGCTGTCGTCGGCCCTTCGGGCTGTGGTAAGAGCACGTTGCTCTATATTCTCGGTCTGCTCGATCCTCCCGATGCGGGCCGAGTTTCGATCGAATCGGAGCCAATGTTGCATCTGGGCGATGACGAGCTCGCACATAAACGCAGCGAGTTCATCGGATTCATATTTCAGTTCCATTTCTTAATGGAAGACTTCAGCGCGCAGGAGAATGTGATGATACCGATGCGCAAACTCGGGCGGCTGTCCGATGCGGAGATGCGCGAACGCGCTGCTGCCTTGCTTCAAGCGGTCGGATTGGGCGACAAACTGCGACGACCGAGCCGGCACCTTTCTGGAGGCGAACAGCAAAGGGTAGCCATCGCGCGTGCGCTGGCCAATGATCCGCGAGTGATTTTAGCGGACGAACCGACTGGCAACCTCGATACGGCCAATTCAGAACGCGCCTTTGAGCTGCTTCAAAATATCGTGCAGCAAGGCGAGAAAGCGCTACTCCTGGCCACCCACAATCCGGCCATTGCCGAGTCCTGTGATTGGATCCACGAGATGAAGGATGGCCGCATTACGGTCAGCCACCCTCGTGGCACGCGAAGTTCGATTTCTTAAATAACGTTAGCTCGACTATCGTAAAGCCGAGCCTCTTTCACGACGTCACTGACGCAGCTTTAGTCTGGCCGCCGACAGTTGGCAGCGCGCGGCTCCGCCGTTAATCTCGCCGACGATGGAGAACATCCTGCCAATCCTAGTCGCGGATGCGCCCGAGGCTTTGATCGAACTGTGCGGCGTCAACTTGCTGGAACGTTTACTCCGCATTTTGCAACGACTCGGATTTCGTCGCGTGATTGTTTTTTCGACAACCCAGGAAATCGTCGGAGCTGAATTAGCTAAGCCTTCGTGGGCGCGCGAAAAAGTAATTGTCGATCTTGTCCCGCGCGCAATTGGACCCCTTACTGCCCAAATGCTCCTGGAAGAAGGCCCGTCGGAGCGCCTCTTAATCGTACCGGCAAATATTTATTGCGACGCGCGCTTGCTCGCCGCTCTCTGCGCAAAAGATTCATCCACGGCGCTTGTCGATTCCAATCCACCGGAATTCGCTCAGTCTTTGATTCGAAATCCGTGTGGGCCTGCATTAGTCACAAGGAATTTTCTCTTTGCCCTTTCGTCCGCTGCGCTTTTTTTTGACGAACTTAAAAACAAAGTCGACAACCGCCAGATCGATATCGTCGATGCGGCCGAGGAGGATGATTACATCGTCAGCATGCGGCGCCGCGTGAGGCCACTTTGTTTTTCAGCGCCGCCAGAGCAGAGCCGTCGTGTAGCGGAGCGCGTCATTCTCGATTCCGCGCAAAATGGAACACTCGACTTGCCCGCTTACATTCACGGACCAATCGAAACGGCAATCATCTCGCTTCTTTGCAAAACGCGAATCACGCCAAACCAAATTACGATTGGAGGTTTCGTCATCGGTTGCAGCGCGACCGCGGCGTTCGTGGTTGGCCGCGTCGGGCTCGGAATCCTCGGTGCTCTCATATTTGGCATCGTCGATGGACTGGATGGAAAGCAGTCGCGCGTCAAAATCGAAACGACTGAGCGTGGGAAATGGGAACATCATCTCGATTATTTGATCGAAAACTCGTGGTGGCTGGCCATTGCCTTTCATTTGTGGAGAAGCGGCCAATTTCCGAACGTGTTTTATTTTCTCGCTTTGCTCATCGCGTCGCACCTACTGGCCGAATTCGCAAAACGCCGGGTAAAGATAGCGAGAGGCCGCCTGCTGGATGACGTCGCGCCGTTCGACCGTGCTTTCCGGCTGATCGCGGCTCGGAGAAATGTTTACGTTTGGATCCTGGCGTGTGGTTTTTTGTTAGGCGCCTTTCCCCAAAGTTACGCGATCATCTGCGGATGGGCCGCCATTAGTGCTGCCGTTCATCTGGTGCGGTCCATCTGGATTTGTGATGGTGCCGTGCGTCGCTTTGTCGGTATTCGAAGTTAAGGAACGACGAACCGTTGACGGAATGCGCTTGGCGCGCGCGACAATTTCCTTGCCGAGAACCTGAGCGGGCTTTTCCACAAGGAGCGAAGCACTCACTGCACAATAAACACCACAACCTTCCTGGCACGATTTCTTGCGGTAGTTTGCGTAAAGATCATCCAGCGAAACATCCATGATGTGCTTGTCTGTATGCACCATGCTGCAAATCCAGAATTTCCCCTGCGCGGAGACGAAGAATAATTTGTAGCCGGCCATACACGTCCACTCTACATGCTCGCCCCGAAGGAGACTGCGCTGGTAATTGAGAATCGCCTCACTCGTGTGAATCTTTTCCCCGCGGCGTTTTCGTTCGACCATCGAATCGACGAAGCGTTCGAGTTCTTCCCGCTGGCCGCGATCGACACGAAACCGCTGCAAAGGGTCCGCATGGATGAGGCGGACTTCGGTCGGAATTCCACGCGACAAACCGGTCTCAAGCACTGCTTGCGATTCGGGCAAGGTATCGGCGCAAATCACTCCGGTGATATGCAGACTGATTTTTGAGTCACGAAAGTAATCGAGCTTCGGCAAAATCGTCTTGAACGACTTTTTCGTAATTGCACTCGGAGTCATTCGATCGACGCTGATCTGCATGACCTGCAGACCGGCATCTTCCAATCGTTGGACGAGCTCACGCGTAAGGAGAAACCCGTTGGTGGTCAGGCTCGTGGCGAAGCCGAGCTCGCGGCAGTAGCGAACAAGTTCGACAATGTTCGGATGCATGAGGGGCTCGCCGCCGACGAGGGCAATGCGCATAGTACCAAGCTCGCGAATTTTCCGTATCCATTTTTTCAAATCCTCGAGGCTCGGATGCGGCCGGCTGTTGTCGTACTCGGTGCAATAGGCGCAATCTAGATTGCAGCGGTCCGTGACGTACAGACTGCATTGCAGCGGTTTTCGGTCGAGCAGACGCTTACCCGATTCCAAAATGTTATAGCCGGAAAATTCGCGGCCGATTTTGCCTAAGAGCTTCATTCGACTAATCGGAAAGATTCAGTTTAGGGGCTAGTTACCCGCGACGCAATTCATTCGCAGCTAGTCTCGCCTACATCAAAACGGACGAAGCAATGGCAGGCAACCAAGGCTACGGCGCCGCAACTCACAAAGCCAACACGCCCGCCAAAATTTGCGTGAGCAACCCAACGAGCGGACCGATCAAATCGCCCGACTCCTTGAATGATCGCGCTGTGAATATGCCTCAGCGGAAATCATGGACAGAGAGACCTTGGTTAGAGTCGGCACAGTCGGAATCTCGATCCATCCGGCCTCATCGAAGAACCACGAACGCCGATCGACTTTGATGAACAAATCATGGACCGGCGAAAACAGATGCAATGGAAGCGTGAACTCGCCGGCAAATGGATGGCCCCGGTAACGGCCGATGCCAACGCTGCGATGCGTCGTGCAATCTAACATTTCAAAATCGCCAGAGCAGCTGGGAACACGGATCTGGCAGGCTCGTTTTCGCCCAAGCGAATCGCGACCCAAAATGAAAAACTTGCTCCTCTGCATACGAAGCGGCTCGACCGTAAAGCGAAGATCGACATTGAGGTTGTCGCGTGTTCGAGAAACGGAATGAACGGCTCCATCGCGCCAGACAGCGCTCTCGCGTTCCACACGAAGAAAGCGTTCCGGGCGCGTGGCGTATCTAAGAAAACGTCGCCTCGACAGTTTGATTTGCGTTTGATGGCGGCGAATTGCGTCGCGTTTTGTGGCGATCTCCACTTCGGATGATGATAATTGCGCAGCGCGGTCGAAAAACGCGGGGCTGCTGCCGTGCACCAAATAATTCCACAGCCAAACTCCTTGTGTCACAAAATCGGCGAAGATGAGCCGCATCATCACGGCAACGGCGTTGTGGTCCGGGTGAATGTCGAATATTGAAGGCGCAAGGATGTCTGTGGGTGACCAATCGTCGATCACATGAGCAATTCGCGTGAGAGCGCTGTTGCCATCACGCAACAGAAGATCTGTCAGGCCCTGGTCTGGCAGGGCAAGGAATTGAATGTCCGCAGGGCCGATATCGAGGACGCGCAGCGCGGCTAGCGCTTCTGCGCGCCGCAATTTTCCCCAGCGTTTTCGATCCGATGCGCTCAAGCGCCATCTTTTTTCGAGTGCTCGTTGTGGCCAGGGATTGTCATCCCCATCTGTGACGTAGACAATGCGAATGGCCGCTCCAGCGCGAACCGCTTGCTGGAGAATGACGCTACAAGCCAACGCTTCATCGTCCGGGTGTGGCGCGATCAGCATTAACCTCGAGCGGATATCGAACGTGGGAGCAGTTAAAGTTAGAAATGACACCCTGGTTAACAGAAGAGAAACGAAGACAGTTAGCAATTTAATTCAGCTGTCAAGCGAGCTTACCACTCGATGAGTCTGAAATGGTGTGCTCGACGGACTGCGCCGAAAAGACCACTAGGTGGAAGTTAACTCAAAGGCGTAAATGCCTCGCCGAAAGAAAGCACTCCTTTCCTTCGTACCGCTAACCGTCGAGCACACCATTACAGTGCCAACATCGGGCGCGAAGATTTCGTACGATGCCGGAATAACGGTTTCAAAATCAAAGTGCTTCCCGTCCGTGGATAAGTGCAACCGCACACCCGCCACCCGCAATCCGGTTCCAATCGGCAAATAATTCTAGTCGACGAAGCGGAATGCGGCCGACGGCATGTTGTGTGGCAAAATGGCGACAGAGGTGCATGTATCGCTTGGCTTGGTGCTAGCCCGCAGCTCAAAATGGCATTATCCGCCTACTCGGGCCAGCGGGCGCGCGGATCAACCTCCACGATTGTCAACGTTCCAGCAGCCACACGAGCAGATATAGCGCCCTTGGGTAAGGCGCCGGCCAAAATTCTTTGCTCCGCGTTAAATGCGTCGACCACAAATGGTTTGCCCGCTCGGTAATTTACCAACATGTTTCTCCCGCACGTCACATCACCGGGGATTCGTCGCACGCGTTCGATGCTATCAGTCATTGCCCGCTCCCGCATCACAATCTCGTTTCGAAAACCGGAATCGAATATTAGCCGTACCGGTTGAAGTTGTTTTGACGCCAGCAGCCGCGCGCATACGGCAAGCAACAGAATTGCCTGGGCTTGTTCCGATCCAAGGCGGCGCGCTATGGGCCATAGCGAAACCTGTGTAAACGCCAGACCAAGACCCATCGTGACGGCAATAACAAGATCAAATTGAGCATTTATATCCACGCCAGCCCCGCCCTTCTGTAGGAAATATGACCCTAATGCAATTGCGATGAGCCAACTGCAAAGTTGAACGCTGGCATCGTGCCGACGAGCCCAAGCGTTGTAAAGGCAAGCGAGCAAGCCGACGGACACCCATTCTAACTCTCCAAAAATGCGAAGCGATCTTTTCAGCGAATAATGCCTGGGAGATAAGATGTTCAGAAAGAAGTTTCCGCCGAACAAGGCATAACAAATTGCGGTACCGGTCATGATGGCGATCGCCGCAACGCAGAAGCACTTCACGGCTTCGCGGCGACGGTATAGGGCAAGCCAGAGGAAAACAGTCAGTGGCATGGCAATGATGTTGTGCTTAACGAAGCCCGCCAAGGCCATCACGAGAACGGGCACGACATATCCGCAGTCATTCGATCTTGCGATTAGAAACCCCAGAAAACCAAAGGCCATGATAGCTTCGCCGAGGAGTTGCGGCTCGTTCATTCCGACGTAGGGCATAAAAAATCGGCTCATCGTCGCTACAAAGAAAGCCCCGCTAATTCTGGCGGCCACTCCACTTCCACCGAGCCGCCTAACGCTCAAGGCGATCGCCGTCGCGATCGCAACTACGGCAACCAGGGACAACAATCTGCCAGCTAACACCGGATCACCTATAAACCGCCCAACCAGACCCACGATGTAAAAGGATAATGGCAGATAGTTGTTGGTGATGAGTTGATGGGTAGATGGGTAGAGCGGCATCTTACCCATCGCAGCATCAGCGAAATAAGCATTCCAACCCTCGTTGGGTTCAATTTCGACGTTCAGAAAGGCGCGATAAACGGTCCATGTAAAAGACCAAGTCGCTATGACATAAAGCGTCCACCGTAACACACCGAGGTACCGCGGATCATCGGCCTTCGTTGTCACTGGGAGCAAATCGCTTTCCAATTGAGCACAGCGCAACGAAACCTAGCGCATCCTGTAAATCACGCCTTCGGCAGTGTGCACCACTGGCTCGTACCGTTTCGCCAAGAGTTTCGCCAGGATCGGAAAGTCCTTCACTGGATAGTACGCACTTTTCGGGTCGGGCTGAACATCGACAATGTAGGTCGGCGGATGCGTGGCAAAATCTTGCTCCAGAATGGTCCAGGCACCGGGCATGATC